>Ga0315279_10006418_pt1 | contig 14838 bp, 16 predicted proteins | sample YL17G06_20_MG_FD_203694 | JGI IMG/M metagenome (GOLD analysis project Ga0315279, IMG submission 203694) | Sediment microbial communities from Yellowstone Lake, YNP, Wyoming, USA - YL17G06_20 | ecosystem: Environmental > Aquatic > Freshwater > Lake > Sediment | place: USA: Wyoming | collected... | reverse complement strand
CCTCCTCATTGACTTTCATCGTCCCGATTTCTGCAGCAAAGGCTGATCCTGACCGGCCAGCCACGATGATAGCCGTCATGATCGGTCCCAGCTCCGTTACCATAGCCACCCCCACCAGTTGGGCGACATAAATATTCGCTCCGAACTGTTTGAGCTGCAGAGAAGACATAAAAGCAATGATAAGCCCCAAGAGGAAGTTAATGAGCCCTATGATCGGAAGCCCCTCCACTCCGGCTCTTTTCATGTAGAAAAGGAGGTCCTCCCATCGGATGGAACGGGGGTGAATCAAAGAATAAATCAGGGCCGTGATAAGATCTCCTAAAAAAGTGATGATAGAGACGAGGTCATTGAAAATCCTGAGGCTCGACTCACCCACCTGTTCCATGATGTTATCAGCCCTTTTATCACTGACAAGGGGTTTTATGGTAAGTGCCCCTCGGTTGATAAGACCCATGACTCTTTTTGCTTCGTCGGTCACATTTACAAATTGAAATGGGATGGATTTTGCCTTGGCCCTATCTTCCAATTGCAAAAGTCCAAGGGCTCCTGCGCTGTCAAGGTATTCGATCTTTGAAAGATTCACCATCAGCTTCTTTGGAGCTTTCTCCATCAGAAGAACCTCTGTTTCGGACAGGAAGGTGTTCAGGTTCTCCGTTTCTATGCGACCCGACAGCGAAAGAGAAACTTCTCCGCCTTTTTCCCCCTGACTATTGATCGTGTATGTCTTTTGAGAGTTCATTAATCTATTTATTAAAATCCAGGGTCAAGAATTGCTCTGTGTTCAAACCGTAATCCTTTTTTACTTCGGTTGGATTGAATCCTAAAACGAGGGCACCCACCACCCTTTTCTGTTGAACCAGAGGAGTACAGACGATCAATAACTCGGAACAATCTTGAAAATAAAGCCGATCCTGAATGATCTTCCTCTTTTTAAATGCCTTTCTCACAAATTTATATTTGGAGAAATCCTCCTTCCTGAAAATCCCGACGATATATCTCCCCGTAACGGCTACACCATTCCTGTCGAGAACCCCGATCCCAAAACGGATGGGTTTTTCCTCCTTTTCAGCATCTGAAATGATTTGATTAAGCGTCGCCTGGATGGCTTCGATATCGTTTTTTAATACGGGATCCATCAAGGACACTGACAATTTTTTAATCGCTATTTTTACCTCTTCTTTGAAGGTGGGGTTTGATTGATTTGCATAGGTCACCTCAGTGAAAAACCCAGAGGGTCCCAATAAGATGAGCCAAAGCATAAACATTCCCAGTGATAAAAGGAATAAGTTGATTCCGGAGATACCGAAGTCTCGGTGTTGTTGGTATTTTCTCTTCATTCTCATTGTGTCCTTCAGACAAAAAAATTTACTTCCCCAAAGGTGCGGTTCAGACACTGGACCGGGCGGCATAGGACAGAAGACCTCCGAACCTATCCTGTTAGAATAAATAGGGAGCAGGTCTTGAATGGTCAGGTTTAAAAATCTTTGACACCTTTAGAACTGTAGTATAATGAATATTTAATTGATATGTATACTGCTTAACGGTTTTTATGTCAACTGCAACAAGGCCTCAGAATAAAAAAAATGGGGAAGTCTTTCCCCATTTAAACCCGAAAATCCGGAATGTTTCAAATAATGGATATTGTCTAAAAGATTTAATCCACCTTTATCCAGGTTTTGTCCGTATCATATTTTTCCATGGCGTTAACAATTTTTGAGATCCGCCAAAGACGGGATCGAGTGCCCGCCCTTGGCAACCCGAGTTTATAAGGTTTCGTAGAAAGATTTTTTCAAAAATTTAAAGGAATCAACAAATTTGTCAAAGACGTCGAAGGCGGATAGATCGTAAGACCCATCCATAGGTCTCCATTGGGTAATATAGAAGCCTACGATCCGGTCACCCCGTTTCCCGAAGACCACTTTGGCTCTGACCTTCTCCTTTTTCACTGGGTCCTTTCCCTCTACCAATACTACCAGCCCTTCTCCACCCACAACCTGCACTTTCTCTCTCTTCAAAACCTCAAACTTCACGATGGCGTTGAAAAGGAATCTCTTGAAGAATTCCTTTTCTCTCCCCTCAAACTTTGTAGTACAACCAAAAGGCTCCTCATCATAAGCAAATGAAGTCATAGAAGGGAACCCTCCCGGATCATTTCTCATAAATCCAAAATTGATATCATTCTCGCCTGTTTCCACCCGCAGCAGTTTCCAATCCGGGGGAGGGGGCAGAAACTCAAATTCATCTTCCCAAATCACTGTCCCTTGCTGACTTAATCTGTAGGGTTTCTTAGTCGTTTCCGTCGTTGCACATCCAGAGAGCCAGGCCACGACCAACACCAAACATAGAATCATCAACATCTTATTTCTCATGACTTTCCTCCTTCCTGGTTCAGCTTCTTGAGGAAGAGGAGAATATCCTTAAACTCAGGTGAATCATCCCTGACATAACGAATCACCCCAGTCTTATCGATAATAATTGTCCGTCTCCCGAAAATGGGCTTCCCCTCAGGCTGAGTTTGAAAATAGGCACCCAGAAATGCGGTCACATTTGAAAGAATGGGGAAGGTTAAATCCAAACTTTTTGCCCAGTATTTTAAAGTAATCACGTCATCCCGACTGACGCCCAGGACCCGGGCGTTGAAGCGCTCATAGAGGTAAAGATTCCTCTGATGGCCCTCCATCTCGCCCGTTCAGATAGGGGTGTAAGCAGCCGGGAAAAAGGTAATGATCAGATGATGCTTCCCATAATACTCATCCGCATAGTTGATGGTCCGATCGTGCGTTGAGGGGAGCGTGAAATTGAGTGTCTCTCGGCCGATCAACTCGGATTTTTTCTGTGCTTCTGCATTCGAAAAAGGCAAAAGCAACAGAGCGAACAAAAACAACCACAACAACAGATACAACCTACTTCTCATAATGACCTCCTTTCATTCAATTTATATGTTCTTATTTTAAATGGAAAAATCAGTGAATCACAAGAGGGGGACAATATTTCAGAAAATGAAAACCTCACGCTTCCCTAATTCGATTTCAAATGAACATCCAGCGGTTAAAAGAAAAAAGGTTAGCATGAATCGTTTACCCTTTATAAAGTTTTTTGGCGTCCCCAAGGGGATTTGAACCCCTGTTGCCGGCGTGAAAGGCCGGTGTCCTTGGCCGACTAGACGATGGGGACGCTAAAGTTGGTGGGCCGTACTGGACTCGAACCAGCGACTCTCTGCTTAAAAGGCAGATACTCTACCGCCTGAGTTAACGGCCCTTCAGTTCAGAGTAAGAGAAAATTTGTTGAATTGTCAAGTAAAAATGAAGAACTACTTTCTAAGCGATTTCTTTATAAAGGGGTTTTTAACCTCTACCGTCTCATCTCTTTCTGACCCAACAGAAATCATCGTGATTTTTGTACCGATCAATTTTTGAATTCTTTTGAGATATCGCTTCGCATTTGTTGGAAGGTCTTTAAAATTTCTCACTCCCTTAATTTCAGTTTTCCATCCTCTCATCTCTTCATAGACAGGTTCAGAGTGTTTCAATATTTCGAGGTTAGAAGGAACATGGTAAAAAACCTTTCCATCTGCACGATACCCCACACAAATCCTGATCGTATCGAAATCATTTAAGACATCCATTTTGGTAATCACTATTTCCCGAATACCGCTGACCCGGATGGAATGGTTGACCACTACCGAATCGAACCAACCACATCTCCTCGGTCTCCCAGTGGTCGCACCATATTCCCCTCCCCTCTGACGGATTTTCTCCCCCAATTCATCTTGGAGTTCTGTCGGGAAGGGGCCCTCCCCGACTCGGGTGGTGTAGGCCTTCGCTATTCCGATCACAGAATTGATCATCGTAGGACCGATCCCTGAACCTGCACAGGCATTTCCCGCCACCGTATTCGAGGCGGTCACATAAGGATAGGTGCCGTGATCTATGTCTAATAGGGCTCCTTGCGCTCCTTCAAATAGGACGTGCTTCCCTTTCTGAATTTCTTCATGAAGGATGAGCGAGGTATTTTTCACATATTTTTCAAGTCGATTCTTATATTGAAGGTATTCATCAAAAATTTCTGCGAACTCAAAACCTCTATCCTTTAACACTTGGGTCAAATAGATATTTTTCTGGATCAGATTTGCTTCTAACTTTTCTCGAAATACCTTTTCATCGATAAGGTCAACCACCCGAATCCCGCATCGAACCACCTTATCTTCATACGCAGGACCTATCCCCCTCCCTGTGGTGCCAATTTTGAAAGTTTTTTCTCTGGCAACATCAATTCTCCGATGATAAGGGAGGATGAGGTGGGTTTCCTCGCTGATCATTAGCTGAGAATCATCTTTGAAATATCCTCTCTTTTTAATCTCATCAATCTCTCCAATCAACACGGCCGGGTCCAACACGACCCCATTACCGATAATGCATTTTTTGTTTTCGTAAAGGATACCCGAAGGGATGAGATGGACGACAAATTTTTCCCCTTTTAAAACGATCGTGTGCCCAGCATTATTTCCCCCTTGGAACCTCACCACGAGATCGGCATACTGAGTCAACAAATCGACGATTTTCCCTTTCCCTTCATCTCCCCATTGAGCTCCGACGATAATGACGTTGGCCATTCTAAATTAGCCCTCCACTTCTTTAAAAATTAGTAAATGGTAAACCCATCTTTTAAAGGCTGAGCAAAAATGCCCAGATGCAAGGCACCCCCGCCTGCGGCAGGCAGGCGAAATCCATAGGAATGAGACGTACATCGAAGTACGCCGCAGATGGGTATTTTTCATCAGCCGCTATAATTGAATTTGACGAACCGAGATGATATTCGGCAACCTCAAAATCTCACCCAGCATCCCTGGTGGCAAGGGAGCATCCAAGTGAAGCAGTGAGATCGCATTGCTACCCATTCGATCGCGCCCAAACTGCATCGTCGCAATATTGATATTTCGAATCCCCAAGGCATTCCCAATATTCCCGATCACCCCGGGTTTATCATAATTGTTCACTAACAGAATATATCCCTCGGGAAGGGCCTCGATGAAAAAATTGTTGAGTTTGACGATCCGTAATTCCTTCCTCCCGAAGAGGGTCCCTGCAATATAATTTTGTTCCATCTTCGATCGGGCAGTGAGGGCAATTAAACTTGCAAAATCTTCTCCCCTCGCACTGGTAGATTCTGTGATTCTTATTCCCCTTTCTTTCGCCATGATTGGAGCATTCACGAAGTTCACAGTCTCGCCGACAAAAGGTGTGAGGAGACCTTTGATGACCGAAATCGTGATCGGTTTTGTCCCATATTCCACGATCTCACCTTGATATTCGATCAGCACCTCATCAATGGCGTAATTTGAAATCTGACCTAAAAAACTTCCCAGCTTCTCCCCTAGCCGGAGATAGGGTCTCAAGAAAGGAAGGATATCCGGGCTGACCGCTGGCATGTTTACAGCATTGCGAGCTTCTCCCAAAGTTAAATAATCGACCATCTGGTGTGAAATGGCAATCGCTACATTCTCCTGAGCCTCTTCTGTGGCAGCTCCTAAGTGGGGAGTGCTGATCACCTCTTCTAATTCCAGCAGAGGGTTCCCTATGGCAGGTTCTTTCTCAAAAACATCTAAGCCTGCCCCAGCCACCTTCCCTTCCTTAATGGCATCGTAAAGGTCTTTCTCATTGATGATCCCCCCACGAGCACAATTGATCACAATCACACCCTTCTTCATCTTTGCGAAGGCATTTTTATCAATGAGATTCCGCGTTTCATCCGTTAAGGGAGTATGGACAGTGATGAAATCAGACCGGCTTAGCAGTTCATCAAATGAAACGAGGTCAACCCTTTTCTTCTCAGCGACCTCTTTTGAAAGATATGGATCGTAACCGATCACCTTCATCTTCAGACCCCTTGCACGATCAGCAACGATCGTCCCAATGACCCCAATACCGACCAGCCCAAGGGTCTTATTATAAAGCTCCACTCCCATAAACTTTTTCTTTTCCCACTTGCCGGCTTTCATCGAAGCTGTCGCTTGGGGAACTCTCCTTGAAATAGAAAGGATCATGGCAATCGTGTGCTCTGCTGCGGCGATGGCATTCTCCTGGGGAGTATTCATCACCACGATACCCTTCCTGGTGGCAGCCGGAAGATCTACGTTATCTAAACCAATCCCTGCCCTTCCGATCACTTTCAAACGTTTTCCTGCCTCGATCATATCGCCCTTTAATTTCGTCTCGCTTCGAACAATGATCCCATCGTATTCCGGAATAATTTTTTTCAATTCTTCCGGAGAAAGTCCAATCTTAAGATCGTATTCCAGGTTCTTCGCTCTCTCTAGTATTTCCAATCCCTTCTTTGATAAAGGGTCGCTCACTAACACTCTTTTAATCTCCTCCATCTCACCTCACCTCGATCCGCCTCGGCCTCCCTTTATTTCATCAAAATCTCCTCAGCTGCCTTCACTCCTGTTCCCAGTTCAAATTTATAGCCCATTTCCTTCAAAAGCATCTCCAGGGCTGAAATCACCATCACCATGTCCAGGCGCCCATAATATCCCAGATGGGCGATTCGAATGATCTTGCCTTTTGCCTGATCCTGGCCTCCTGCCACAGTGATCCCAAACTTCTCAAAAAACAGGTTCTTCAATTTCCCCCCCTGTATTCCCTCTGGAACTTTGACGGCTGTGACAGCATTGCTCGGTGAATCAGGGGCGTAAAGTTCAAGGCCTAACGCTTTCATCGCGGCACGGGTAGCATCTGCCAACTTTTCATGGCGCTGGAAAACTCCCTCCAGACCTTCTTTTCGAATCAGATTGAGTGATTCCCTTAAGCCCACGAATAAAGAGATGGCCGGTGTAAAGGAATTCTGATTTTTCTGGGCAGATTTCAACTCCTTTCTAAAGTCAAAATAGAATTTGGGTAGGTTGGATCGTTCCACGAACTTCCATGCCTTATCACTTAAAGCCGCAAACGCGAGGCCGGGGGGAAGCATTAAGGCCTTTTGAGAACCACTGATCAGAACATCGATCCCCCATTCATCCATCGGGAGATTGAACACACCAATTCCTGTAATGGCGTCGACGACGAGTACCGCCTCTTCATATTTTTTTACGATCTCCGCAATCTCACGAATAGGATGTTTTGCACCGGTCGAGGTTTCGCTGGCTTGAGTGTAAACCGCTCGAATGGAGGGATTGGAATCCAGGGCCTTTTGAATCTGCTTCGGATTCACTGCCTTTCCCCAATCCACATCAATAGGAATAAACTCAATTCCATAGGCCTTGCAGATCTCTCCCCATCTCTCACCAAACTTTCCCCCACGAATCACCAGGGCCTTGTCCTCTTTGGACAAGATGTTAGAGACCGCTCCTTCCATGGCACCCGTCCCAGAAGAGGTAAAGATCAATACCTCATTTTTGGTCTGAAACAGGAATTTCAACGCTTCCCGGATCTCGGCAAAGATTTTTTCAAACTCTGGTTCCCGGTGGTGCATGATGGGTTCTGCCATCTTGAGAAGTACTTCCGGCGGAAGCATGGTCGGTCCAGGTGAGAACAAATATTTTTTTTCCATAACAGACTCCCTTCGAGTGAGAAAAGCTTAATAATATTATTTTATATTCCCCTTTATGTCAATACTCTGTACTCTCCCCTTTTTGAAAGCCCCCCGCCCAAAGGGCGGCACTCCCCGGATACGAAGGATCATTTCATAGAATGCCCGTTCTTGTCTGCCGCAGGCCGGGAAATTAAAGGGGTTGACTTTTGGTGAATAATTTTCTAATTTTTTAATGATCTATGGAACCGATGTCGACTAAAACATTGGCTGAAATCTATCTTCAGCAGGGCCATCTTCAGGAGGCTTATGAGATTTACAAAGCCCTTGCTGAAAAAGATCCCTTTGACCAAGAGATACAGAAGAAGGTGGAAGAATTAAGAGAGAAATTACACCCCTCCCCTCCTTCCAATTTTCCCTATCCCCCTTCCAAAGAAGAAAAGATCCGCCATCTCGAGAAATGGTTGGCCAATATCCGGAAAGGGAGAAGATCCTAATGGAGAACTCTCTGTACGAGGAACGTTTAAATTCTATCCGGAAAAAACTGGCTTCAAACCACCTGGATGGGATTCTCTTTAGCAGTCTTGAAAATATTCGCTATCTTTGTGGTTTTACTGGGAGTGATGGTGCCTTCGTCATCACCCAAAAGGAATCCTTCTTTCTTACGGACTCCAGATACTGGACACAGGCAGATGAAGAGGTCAGGGGATCACAGATCATCCACTATAAAAAGAAAATGGAGGGGATTGCCTCCCTCTTATTAGACTTAAAATTAAATAACATAGGCTTTGAGTCCACCTCTCTTATCTTCTCATCTCATCAATTCCTTTTGGAAAGGTTGGCCAATGAGGCAAAACTCATTCCTCTTGAGGATGAATTAAAAAATCTGAGGGCTGTAAAAGATGCTCAAGAACTGACTCTCATCCGGAGGGCCATTGATATTTCATCCAACGCCTTTTCCCACATTATGGAAACACTTAAAGAAGGCGTTCTGGAGAGAGAGGCCGCCCTGGGTATGGAATCCTTTATGAAACGCAGTGGTGCTGATGCCCTTGGATTTGATATGATCATTACTTCTGGGAAGCGATCAGCTCTCCCTCATGGAAGGGCAAGTGGTAAACGAATCGAAAAGGGAGACTTTATCCTGATCGATTTTGGTTCAGGGTTTCAGGGTTACCATTCCGATCAGACACGCACAGTGGTCTGTGGCAAACCCTCCTCAGAGCAGAAAAAAATCTACCACGTAGTAAAGGAAGCTCACGACAAGGCCATTGAGATGGTTCGTCCGGGTCTACCCATCCAGAGGGTGGATGCTGCTGCAAGGGATCATATTCGAGATCAAGGATTTGGGGAATATTTTGGCCACGGAACAGGCCATGGCATCGGCCTTGCCATCCACGAAGACCCAGTGGTTAATTTAGAAAATAAAGAACTGGTACAGGAAGGAATGGTTTTTACAATCGAACCTGGCATCTATATACCTGATTGGGGAGGGGTCCGAATCGAGGATATGGTTCGAGTCACCTCTCATGGAGCAGAAGTATTAACTTACCTTCCTGATGAGTTGAGGTTGGTTTAAAAATCCCTTGACAATCCTCAATCATTTTTTATATTTTGAAATATAATAAGCGAGCATTAATTAAGCCACTTGAACTACGGCGCGGGCATAGCTCAGTTGGTAGAGCATCGGCTTCCCAAGCCGAGGGTCGCGGGTTCGAACCCCGTTGCCCGCTCCAATAAAATTAAGAGGTTACGGCATTGACGCTGTAGCCTCTTTTTCGTTGGTGCCTGTATAGGTGCCTATCGTTCCAACTTTTCTCTCCTCTGAAGGCCATTTAATCTTAGACAACTCTTCCTCAGTGACAAGGTTATATCTCTTAAAAACCGATATCGTCTTGTGTCCAGACATGGCCATGATCTGAAAGAAATCGTTACCTGCCTTCCTCAAATTGTTCAAGGCACAATGCCTTAAATCATGGAAGGTGAAATTCTCAATCTGGGCTTTTTTACAGGCTGTCTGGAAGCTGTGTTTTATCTCTTCGAAGGGTTGACCATGCCTTAGAAATACTCTGTCTGTATGAAGTCCCCTTGGTAGCTTCTCCAGGGTGGCTTTAACCTCTGGATGGAGAGGAATGATCCGGGGGCTGTCTGTCTTCGTTCTTTCGGCAGGGAGCCGGATGAATCCCTTTCTTAAATCAACCTCAGGCCATGTTAAACGAACGATTTCATCCTTTCGCATCCCCATGTAATAGGCTACCCTGATAATGGGCTTTAAATGAGGTTCAGAGGCATCGAGAAGGGCTGTAAACTCATCTAAAGTCAGAATCCTTTGCCGGATGTTATTCTCTGGAAGCCTCTTGACATTGGTAATAGGGTTGAGCTTTAACTTTCCATGCCTCACAGCACGGTTGAAGATAACCTTTAAAGCTGTAACCTCTTTGTTTACCTCACATGGAGTTATCGTCTTCCCAGGATGAACAGGGGAAGGTTCAGAAAGGCGGATCTTCTGGTAAGATTCAATCCTTCCAGTGGTGATGTCTTTGATTTTTATTCCCTCTCCCAATAGACGTTTTAAGTGGGTGATGAAATGTTTATCCCGGTTGTATGAATCCTTTGCTTTGACTTCTGGTAGATCGAGATACCACTTGCAGAGTTCATTGAGGGAGAGACGAGCCGCCCGGTCTTTATCAATAAATCTTTCTTCGGTGCGGAGTTTAAGGATTTCCCTCTCCCGTTGTTTGGCAGCGGATCTGTTAGGGCCGATACGTTCCCGCAGCTTCCTCCCATCGAGATAAACTGAAACCCAATAGACCTTCCCGCTAAACTTACCCAGGCTGACACCACAAAGACATTTCTTCCTTTTGAGACTGAACCGCTTCCTGCATACTGGACACTCTTGTAATAGAGACATGATTAATCTCCTTTCTTTAAAAAAGAATTCTTATTATACCCCACCCCAGGGGGTCTGTGGACGGGGGTGGCCTTGATTTTCACTATCTCACTCACGTGCGGCACGACTTTTTTTGGAAAATTTAGACTTTTCATTCCTTTCCAACCTTACAAACTGGAATAAGATTTGTAGTCATTTTCAGGCTATTCGGTCTCCTTATATATGGTCAGATCTCTCATAACCACGTATTCCATCCTTCCAGTACAGGTATCCGTTCTAACACCGATCATAGCTTTACCTCCTGCGAAACCCCCTGTTACCATAAACTGATAGCGATTTGGTCTTTCCATAAGCCAGGATAGGGAACAAATTATGACCAAAATTAAAGCGACAATGGCCAATGACTTTAATGCACGTTCAATCAACATATCCTTCATAATTAATCCTCCTTTCTTTTGTAGTGAGTAACTTTTTTATACCCTTTAGCCTTCAGTCCCTTTTCGTACCTCTGTCTCATGGTTTCCCTTTGCTTCTTCAAATAGGCTTTGTATTTTTTGGGGTGCTTTTCTTTAAGTTCCTTTCTCCTCTTACCAGCGATTACTTTCCACATACATTTAGGAGAGCAAAACTTCTTTTCTTTGCGCGTGGGATTAAAAAAGAATCTCTCACAACCTGGGCATCTTCTTAAAGCATGGCCTGAGAAGCCTTCCAGGAGCCTAAAAATCTTGAACCGAACATATTCATCTTGGCTTTCGGTTATTGGGCGATAAGTGATGGCAAATGGCAATTTCTTGCCCCAGGATATCCGAACAGCTATCATCTGATACCCTTTAGATTCGATGTAACCCGCAGAAGGCATGAAGCTTAGAAGATGTTTTTGAACTATCCTTTGCAAACGGAGAATCATAGGCCAATACATTTCAGATTCTTTGTCAGGTATCTCTAAGGCCCAGGCCATAGGCCCTAACTCCTTTTTTGATACTGGTATGGGCTTATTGAGTTCATCTATCTCCCCCTTTGGGGAAAGATACTCCTCCGATTCAACAAGGAGCTTCGCTTTGTCCCCTGGCTTGATTGTTTCTAAATCCATGTTCGCAAAATCGATGAACCATTGAAGGGCTTCTTGTTTTTCCATGGCTTTTCCTCTCCTTTAAGATAACTCAATCTTAATCCAAGTAATTCTGTTTGTCAAGCTATATTTTTAGTTCTAAGAATTATTATTAATATTGGCAACTTTTTTCTTGCAAAGAATAATATTTTTCTGATAGAATTAGAATTAGAAATTTAAGAGGAGGTAAGCACATGACGACTGAATTATTGGATTTGATCGAGGCAAGTAAAAAATTGAAATGCAGCAAACACACGCTACGAGCCTGGGGGTATCAGCGCAAACTTCCCGTTGTGAAACTTGGCCGTCGAACTCTCTTCCGAGAAGAGGACATCGAGAAATTTATCAGCAAGGGTGTGATTGAGGCGAAGTAGTAAATGGATATTCAGGTTCTTGAAATCAGATTGATCGATCCGAAAGAAAGCGGCTTGCGTGGTTTCGCAGATGTGAAGCTGGATACCATTCTCATTAAAGACTTTAGAATTATTCAGCGTAATGGCAAACCCTTTATTGAAGGGCCACACACCACGTTTAAAAAAAATGGACAAATGATGTTTAACCAAATAGTCAGTTTCCCTGATGAGTTGAAAGTGAGGGTTGATACTGCAATCCTCACAGCATACTTCAGGGAGAAGGAGCAAGAAGATGCAGAAAAAAGAAAATGATGAACACTCTCCACTTGATTTCCTGAAGTCCATTTACCAGCACTGTAATACTGATGCTTACTTAAATATTCGCTTTCTTCCATCAGCCGAGAATCGTTTCGTCCCTTTGGTGAAAATTAATACCATCCCTTTCATCATAAATTCTCATCAGAATCAGAATTGTTACTTCGGAGTGGCGACCCGTAGAGATGGGGATGGATCTAAGGAGGGGATCACCGAGATACCATCTCTCTGGTGCGACATCGATGTCATTAAAGGATCTCCAGCTGATGATCACTTCAAGCAGGTCTGTAAAGATTTTCCTTTGGAACCTTCCATATTGGTGGAGAGTGGTGGAGGGTATCATCTTTACTGGTTGCTTAAAGAACCCTCATCTAAGAATGATATTCCCAGGATAGAAAATCTTCTTAAAAGGATCTCTTTACACCTGGGTGGTGATAGGGTTAGTGCTGAAGCCGCAAGGATTCTAAGGGTCCCTGGGACATATAATCTGAAGTACACTCCTAAGAGAAAGATCACCATCGGACACTTCCACCCAGAGAAGCAATATATTCTTGACGACTTCGATTTTCTCCCTCCTCTCTCTGCTGGGGAGAGGAGAAGTGGGGAGCAACTCCATCCCCCAGGGTGGGAGAAGGATCTCTTGAAGGGCGTTTCGGACGGAGAGAGAAACATCTCTATCACAAGGTTGGCCGGTCGATACATCGGGAAGGGACTTTCAAAGGAGGAGATCATCCCCATCCTGATGGATGCTAACTCTCGTTTCAATCCTCCTCTTGAGATGAAGGAGGTCGAAGCGATCTTGGACTCCGTGATTAAAACAGATAGAAGAAATCATCCTGAAGGGGTTCAGGAACCATCGAGCGAGCCAACTCCACTACACACCGAAACTGATTGGCCCACCATATCCAAACAAGCATTTCATGGGATAGCTGGGGAGTTCGTTCGTCTGGTCGAACCCCAGACGGAAGCTGATCCGGCTGCCCTGCTCATTCAATTCCTATCGGCAACAGGGAACATTATTGGATCGAATGCTCATTTCCGGGTGGAAGCCGATAAGCATTATTTGAAAATCAATCCAATCCTTGTGGGAGAAACTTCAAAAGGAAGGAAGGGAACCAGTCTTGGATATATAAAATCGTTGTATCAAAAGGTGGACCCGGATTGGGCATTTGGACGATTATCGTTTGGGGGTCTTTCCTCTGGGGAAGGACTCGTCTAGGAAGTTCGTGATGAGATTTGGAAAAAGGAATGTATTCGAGAGAAGGGCCGAGTGACGAAAGAATTTCAGGAAGTGCTTATTGACGAAGGTGTAAAAGATAAAAGATTGATGGTGGTCGAGGCGGAGTTCTCATCCACTCTCCGGGTGATGGGTCGTGATGGGAACACCTTGTCTCCTACGATAAGACAATCATGGGACGATTCGAATTTGAGAATATTGACCAAGAATAATCCTGCAAGGAGTACCGGGTGTCATGTCTCTATCATCGGTCACATTACCAAGGATGAGTTGAGAAGATACCTTGATCGAACCGAGCTGGCAAACGGGTTCGCTAATCGATTCCTGTGGGTCTGCGTGAGGAGGTCGAAATCCCTTCCAGAAGGGAGTCGATTCGAGGAGGATGGATTCAAATCCATTCTGGGGAGGTTGATAGGTGCCATAGAGTTCGGACAATCCATCGGTGAGATAAAAAAAGATGATAAGGCCAGGATGTTGTGGGCTGAAGTTTACCCGGATCTCTCCAGTGGCAAAACCGGTTTGATCGGTGCTGTGATTTCGAGGGCAGAAGCACAGGTGATGAGGCTGGCCTGCCTCTATGCCGTCCTGGATCAGTCTAACACCATCACCACAGATCATCTTCTGGCGGCGATTGCATTATGGGATTATTGCGAGGCTTCGGCCCGATATATATGGGGGGATGCTACAGGTGATCCGGTGGCTGATCGTATCCTGGGGGCCATAAGGCGTGCTGATGCGGGGCTCTCTCGAACAGAGATCAGTGATCTATTCTTACGCCATGTATCCAGCAGCAGGATTGACCTGGCACTGGTATCGCTGGAAGCCCTCAACCTGATCCAGAGGATAAAGCAAGAGACTGGAGGTAGGCCCGTTGAAAGGTGGACGGCTATAGCGAATAAAGCGAATTAAGCGAAAAAAGGAGGTGATCCACCCCCTCCTCCATCGGGATAGGGTGGGGTTATTTCGCTTATATCGCTTATTTCGCACTACAAGGAGACGCATGATGGGGTATTTAGATAAGGCATTAGAGACGATGCAGCAGCAGGGATGGAAGGTCGTAAATACCGACTTGATAAAATCCACCCTGCTGGAGATTGGGAAGGAATATCGATCGGGGCTTGTAGGATGGATTAAGACAAATAGGCCGGAGGATTGGGCAGGGATACTTACATTGGAGGAGGAGATTAACCAGGCTGCCCTTAGTGGAAACATGGAAAGTCTTAAACAAAACTTATCAAATTACAAAGAATTGATTCTCGGAGCGGTCGAAATATTTGAGACCGCCAGTTCAATAATGAAGTGCAACACTTAGGTTTACGTAGTATCCTAAGTGTATGGAAAAACTAAACTATAAACATCTCTCCGGCGAAGAGAGAGACCAAATTGCATATCTTCGCGCACAAGGCAA
>Ga0315279_10006417_pt1 | contig 14839 bp, 16 predicted proteins | sample YL17G06_20_MG_FD_203694 | JGI IMG/M metagenome (GOLD analysis project Ga0315279, IMG submission 203694) | Sediment microbial communities from Yellowstone Lake, YNP, Wyoming, USA - YL17G06_20 | ecosystem: Environmental > Aquatic > Freshwater > Lake > Sediment | place: USA: Wyoming | collected... | reverse complement strand
GACATTATATCACAATATGAACGTTTGAAGAATAAATTATCATGCTCTGGACATTGAGTCCAGAGCATGATAAACAAATTCATCCCCGTGTAAACACGGGGCATTCTTTGTAATTTTTCGTAAACTAGCAGGTAAAATATGACTATTTAATCAAAACATAGTTAGTACCCTAGGGCTTTGATAAGTGCCTGTCGCATGGTTTCCAGAGGTGGTTGCAAACCAGTCCATAATTGGAATGATATTGCCCCTTGATGCACGAGCATCCCCGTTCCGCTTACAGTTTTCAAGCCTTTATCCATAGCCGACTTAAGCAAGTTAGTCTCTGGTGGAGTGTAAACTATATCGCACACAATGCAATCTTTTTGTAGCCAATCAGGGTCTATACTTAACTTAATGTTCGGATCCATGCCTGCGGTGATAGTGCTAACAAGCAGATCGCATTTAGAAACATGGTCTGAAAGTTCTTTCTCATCCAGAGGTATACCGTTCATTGGAACACCTGTCTTTTTGCATAAGTCATCTGCAAGTTTAACCGCATTCTCAAATGTTCTATTGGCAATCGTTATGCTAGAGACACTCTCAAGTGCCAGCCCTGTAACAATAGCCCTTGCCCCACCGCCTGCACCTAAAACGACGACTTTCATTCCCCTTACACTGTCTATCCCTTTCTCGTATAAAGACGCCAAGAACCCACGAGCATCAGTATTGTGTCCCTTTACCACGCCATCTTTAAATACCATCGTGTTTACCGCACCTATGAGTTGAGCTTCCTCTGAGACACGATCCATCAATGGCAGGACAGCTTTCTTGTGTGGAAGGGTTACATTTATTCCGACAACATTCAAAGCTTTAAACCCATCAACTGCAGACTTTAGTTCTTCCGCTTTGACTCGAAATGGAAGATAAACGTAGTCCAAACCCATCTCCTGAAATGCGGAGTTGTGCATCTGCGGTGAACGTGAATGTTCCACCGGGTCTCCTATTACTCCAACGATCTTGGTATGTCCGCTTATCATTTTAATTTTTTAGCCCAATTCTGTTCTTCCGTTACTCGGCGGAACGAGAATTGAAAAAACCCATTGTTAAATGCACCATTTTCAACGGGATGGTAAGACTTACTGTCCGATTCAGCTAAATCACGTATAACAGCAACTTCGTCACAATCAGGGAACTTAATGCAATTGACGCAAACAACCCATACTTTATGAGGCAGTTCCGATTTATCTGCACGGTGAAAATTATGTTTTTCAAAGAATTCAGGTTTGTACGTAAGAGCAAAAACTCTATTAATAGCAAGCTGTAGAGCATCTTCCATGCAGGCATCAAGGAGAGCAGTTCCAATCCCTTTTCTCTGTGCGTTATCTGTGACAGCTAATGATCTAACCTCAGCCAAATCCACCCACGTTATGTGCAATGCGCAACATCCGATAACCTCGTTGTTTTCTTCATATACGAAAAAGTCACGAATATTATCGCATATATCTCCGATTGACCTTGGGAGCATTTCGCCTTTTTGTGCGTGTCCGTTTACAAGTTTTTGGATGGAACTGACGTCACCCAGAGTAGCTTTTCTAATCAATCTTTGGTGTCCTCCTCTTTCTTAAGTAGCTTTTCCCAGGCTTCGTCAACCCTGGATTGTAACAATTCAATTATCTCATCTGTCAGATGCTTAAAACGTCCCTGAATTTCGAGGTATTCCTTGAGAAGTTTCTTTTTTGGTTTTCGGCTTATTGTGTATTTTCCATTTTCCACCTCATATAATGGGAACACGCAAGTTTCCACAGATAAACGAGATATATTGATGGTCTGGCTTGCCGGGAAACGCCATCCGGGTGGACATGGGGCAAGAACGTGAATAAACTTTGAGCCACGAATATCCTTTGCCTTTTGCATCTTTTTAACAAGGTCTTCGGGATAGGCGACACACGCAGTTGCTGCGTAGGGTATATCGTGTGCAACCATAATCTCCATAATATTTTTCTTATGAGTGCTTTCAAAAGAATCCACAGGAGTCGTAGTAGTCCATGCGCCAAAAGGAGTTGACGAACTGCGTTGGATCCCTGTATTATGAACAACGATCCCATCAGCAATGAAATTATGTTCATCCTCAACTCTGAGATCAAGAGTTTGCTCCTTTCCAATGTAAGTTATGCCCTTAATCTTCTCTGTCTCAAAATATTTATTGTTTGCTAAGGAGTTATCAATATCGTCAGAATTCTCCATAAGCTTATTTTCATTGATATTCACTTCATCTATGTTTTTTAAAACAACAATCTCATCTCCTGCTTTTAATTCTTCGAGAGTTTTCCAGACAAAGCTATTTTTTTTACCTCTGACATTTCTTTGTAGTATTAAAAATGGATGATTTCCTGTTGCCTTTATCGAATGATGGAGTGTTCTGAGTTCATAAACATCCTTGATCCCGTTATCAAAAACGCCTGAACACTTCTTCAGCACTAATTGATGTGTGTTTTGATCAAAGGCATATACATCATCATCTACTTTAATATCAGTAATCTTTTTTAATCCATATTTTGTTAGTATTAAGGATGATGTACTAAGACAGTTCATATATCCTTCATTATCATAGCATACATAGAAAAAATCCTCGTTTCTTTCGACTGCGCCTGATAACGCCTGTAAGCCTATGTCAAATGTACCGCCATCGCCAGCCCATGCCATCACGTTCACATCATTCTTACCTTTGACTTTAAGCGCCGCTCGTACACCAGCGCTTGCGGATGCGGCAGTCTCGAATGCAGTATGAAGCAACGGTATTTTCATGCACGTATATGGAAACTCACCCTCTAAGACCGTCCAACAGCACGCAGGAATAACGACAATAGTTTTATCACCAAGCGATTTCAGTGCATATCTCATCGCCAAAGTTGCTGAACATCCCTGACATGCTTTGTGACCTGCTGTTATTAATTCTTCTTCCGGTATCGTTAATCTCATATTTACTTATAACTCCTGTATTTATAGTTCTATTGCTTCATCCATTTTCAAATATTAACTTACAGTGTTGGATACTGCACCTTTCAGTTTTTCGTATTGCTCTGTCAGTTCGGTTATTTCTTTAGCATCCTCTTGAGAAATCTCAATCCCTCTGGATTTCATCTGAGCTATTATCTCTTGAAGGTTCTTATATACTCTATCAGCAGACATTGGCACTCCGATAGAAACAAAGATTTTTAGAGCCTTCTTGGTATATTCCAAAGCCTTACCAAGATCACCCTTATCTTGATACACAATCCCCATGTTGCCCAGATCAGATGCTTCTCCCTGAGTATCTCCAATCTTGCGGTCTATCTCAAGTGCCTGTGAGTAGTATTTCAAAGCCTTATCAAGATCACCTTTAGCGGCATACACAATCCCCATGTTGCCTAGATCGGATGCTTCTCCCTGAGTATCTCCAATCCTGCGGTATATCTCAAGTGCCTGTGAGAGATATTCCAAAGCCTTGTCCAATTCACCTTTAGCGTAATACACATAAGCCATGTTGCTCAGATTAGATGCTTCTCCCTGAGTATCTCCAATCCTGCGGTCTATCTCAAGTGCCTGTGAGTAGTATTCCAAAGCCTTATCAAGATCACCTTTAGAATAATACACTATTCCAATGTTGCCCAGAGTATTTGCTTCTCCCTGAATATCTCCGATCCTGCGGTCTATCTCAAGTGCCTGTGAGTGGTATTCCAAAGCCTTATCCAGATCACCTTTGTCTTGATACACATTCCCCATGTTGCCCAGAGTGGATGCTTCTCCCTTTCTATGTTTTATCTCTTTATATAAATTATAGGCTTTTTCATAATGTGACATTGCTTCATCAAAATCTGACTTACTATCATATAAAACCCCAAGTTCATTATGTAAACTTGCTATCGTAGAGTGATCATCAGGACGTTTTTCAAGATAATCATTAAGCATTTCTTCTCTAAGGGTAATCTTTTTATCAAGTTCCTCAAGGCTATTATAGATGAAAATCTCGCTAGGAGTTGTCCGACCGGGAATCATCATATCCTTTGATCGATCTGACATAAACTCGATCACAGGCGTAGCGCGGAACGCAAAGAAATCCAATGCTTTTCTCATGATCTCAATCAATGTCGGTTCGTCTAGCCAAAAGATTACGGATATTTTATGTTCAACGAAGTCCTCTCTGCGATAGTTCAGGTATTCCAGCACTTCAGGCAAGGCTTTTTTCAGGTCAAATACCTGAAATATGTCGTTTGGCTGTGGATTCATCTCTCGTGTAATAATGACAGGAACGTTTTTATACATATCCTCAATCATTCGCAATTCACGGAAGTTGAATCCCTCTGGCTCAAGTTTTCTTTTTAGCTCTGCCTCAACGTCCTGTCTTAGAAGTTCGTCATTGTATAAGACTAATAGTATGCAGGCGATCTCTTTTGAGCGATTGAGGTTTAAAGCCATCTGATTTATCTTTTTTTCATCTTCTGGTCGGATCATCTTATTCCTCTAGCAAAGGAAAAACTGCAAGATAGACATCATACCCATTTTTACGCCAAGAAAACCTGTGGTTGTTGTGGCTCTAGCAATGGAATAATTGCAGGATGGACATCACACCAGTTAAATTTGTTTCTATACTCAATAATACTCAAATTGTGTAACAAAGGAGAGCATATATTCGATCCCCTTAACTCACGCCTTTCGTATATTTCTATCAAGGTTTTGTAATCTTCTATTGTCAACATCCTTCGGAATTCATTTCTTATTTCGTTTTCTGCATCCTCTACATCACTTTTTTCAATCACTTCATCACCACGAGCAACAGCACTATCAGCAGATTTTCTGATTAATCTTGCCATCTCTCTAAAAACTCCGCCACTCATGGCAATTGCATGTTCAAGAGCATCTTCTTTTATTAAACCCAAAGACATCCTTTTTTGAACGAATTCCCGCATTATTACATATCCTTCCTCGTTGGGTTTGCGATCCTCATATTTGTTAATAGTTATGTTTGGAAGGACATAATTTTCAGTAAAGGCAGATTTAACCTGACCAAAATCTGATGAGTAGTGGAGTGCTATTGGAACTGTGTATATAATCCCACATTTTGGCTGAATAAGCCATGGGTGCATTTTATAAAATATTTCACTTGCTATTTTAAGATCAGGCTTATCAAGGTCATCTATAATTACAAGAACCTTTTTTCCTGTGATCAACTCAACTTCAATGGTTATTAGATCAATAATATCCATTAATTCGGATATACGTCCCGAAATAGTTTCACGTATCTTTTGTCTTGTAACATATTCAAGCTTGAGTTTTAAAAGCAATTGCGTAAAGAAATTAGCCAAACCTGCATTTGCACCTGCTTCTCCGCCTATTGTCAATCCCTTTTCTTTTTCTATCTCTATTGAGCTTTTCCATCCGTTAAGCTGATCGAGAAGTTTATCTCTCATTTTCAACTTGGCTTTGTCAGCTTTGATAAATATTTGTGCGCCAATAGAAACCAAAAGATCAGTATAATCTAGACCTGCTGTATCAAGAACATCTCTAACAGAATACTGCACAGTAAAATATTTTTCTTGTATCTCAGGATAAGCGATTAACTTGTTTAATTCAGTTGATTTTCCAGAACCCCTATGTCCTGAGAATAAGAATTTTGGTTGATAAATATTACTGCGTAGCAGATCCCTCTTTATTTGTTCCAATGGATTGTATTTTCGCTTTACATAGAATTCTGAATCGCTTGGAAGTGGCTGAACAGGATCAAAATTAATATATGCAGTATCCAAATCTTTAGCTTTCATTTAAATCACCTCTTATGCAAACAGCATTTTCCATGTCTGTAACGTCTTTCTTCAAGCTATACCACGTAACCTCATCAATGTCTCCGCTTTTTGTCAGATGGATCATATTCTCAATGTCCGCAGGCGTGACGTCACGCCCTCCAAGTCCTGCGATGAAGTCGTAAGCCTTCGGTGGATTGTGTGTATCGTAAAGTGATGCTTTTACCTCTGAGAAGAATATACCTTCGTGTCCGAATGAAATGTTGCGATCTATGACTCCGATTCGCTCTACGCCTTCGAGTAGCTTCCTGATCTCCTCTTTTGGGAACGGTCTGAATACTCTGACACGCAAAAGCCCGATATTTTCGCCTTCTTCTTGCAGTTTGTCAATTGTGTCTTTCGCTGTACTGGCTATTGTGCCTGATGTGATCATTATTGTCTTTGCGCCGTCACATTTGTATTGCTCTACCATACCGTATCTTCTGCCGAATTTCTCACCAAACTCCTCGTCAATTTCCATAATGACTGACTTAGCTTCTTCCATTGCGGATTGCATTTTGTATCTCATCTCATAATACCAATCAGGGAAGATCAATGCGCCGAAAGTCTTAGGATCATCTACGTCTAGCTTATATTCTGGATCATAAGGCGGTAGGAAAGCGTCAATTTCATCTTGATCAGGTATGTCTACACCTTCGTAAGTATGTGATAGAGAAAAACCATCGAGGCAGATCATCACAGGTAATGAAATTCTCTCCGCTACCTTATAAGCTTGAATAACGGTATCAAGTACCTCCTGATTGCTCTCGCAGTAGAACTGAAGCCAACCTGTGTCACGTTGCGAAAGGCTGTCGTTTTGTTCGCTCCAGATGTTCCAACCCGGCGCCATTGCACGGTTTACGTTTGTCATGACAATAGGCAATCTCGCACCTGACGCCCAATGGAGTAGTTCGTGCATAAGCGCCAATCCTTGTGACGACGTCGCAGTGAAAGCCCTTGCGCCTGTCGAAGATGCACCGATACACGCCGCCATTGCTGAATGTTCAGACTCAACTTTGATATACTCAGCTTTCATCTCACCACTGGCGACCATTTCTGCTATTTTCTCGACTGTTTGAGTCTGCGGAGTTATAGGATATGCGGCGACAACTTCGGCTTTTGCCAATTTTGCGCCATAAGCCGCCGCATGATTTCCCATTATCAATTTTTTCATTTTTTACCTCGAATCTATACCTGACCTGTTTGTGAGACCAGATCCTCAAAGACAATCTTTCTAAACACGTCTCTAGTACCAAATCGCTTTATTGCATCAAGAGGTAACGTCCTGAGCGCACCGAAAGCCAACAGACTTGTTTGTGGTCGCCGGATCGTTGAGGTAGCGATAGGCGACGCGCAGGCTGGCCATGCCGTACCACGAACCACCGCGAATAGCCCGCTTTCGTCCGGAGCTGGGACCTGTTGGGCTATCCTTTGGCGATTTCGCATAGTAGTCCTTATCGTACCAGTCCGCACAACACTCCCATACATTCCCTGACATATCATAAAGCCCATATCCGTTGGGTGCAAAGCTGCCTACAGGGGAAGTACTGCCCCAGATATCCCTGCCGCCTTTTCCATAGTAGTTTGCATCATCATGGGTGAGTTTATCGCCCCAGGGATACCTCTTCCCCACCAACCCACCGCGCGCTGCTCTCTCCCATTCAGCCTCTGTTGGAAGGCGTTTGCCAGCCCATTCTGCATAAGCCTTCGCTGCATACCAGCTTACCCAAACTACCGGGTGATCGTCCTTGCCGGTGGGACACTCATTCCCTTTCCAATCCCTCAAATAATCCCCGTCGTGGTATTTTCGGTCGATCTGATCCTTGCACCATTGGCGATTGGCTTCTAGGAATCTCTTATACTGCGCATTCGTTACTTCATAAACATTCATGTAAAAGCTGTCTAGATAGACCGTATGTAATGGTTGTTCATTTCGTTTGACCTCATTACTGCCCATCTGGAATTCGCCAGCCAGGATCAGCACCATCGGAGCACAATCCTTACCGGTAATCTCTTTCTGGGTGTCAGCATTTGGTATTTCCTGCTTCTTGATCATGGCTTCCCCCTGGTTTTTCAAAACTAGCCTGCTGTTAAATTCTCAAAGCGTCCTCTACTATTTCTCCGTTTTCGGCAAGCAGTTTTCCACATTGGCTAAAGGATATAATTTACTGTATCATCGAGAATTTCAATGCCTGCTATCCGACCGTCTGTATCATAATCCACTGCAATTCCTTCTGCAACATGCTCAGTAGTTACAGTAGTTTCTATAAAACGAATGTATAAAGCATCTACCTCTGAATCATAAGTTATTCTCATTTATAATGTTACTTCCCTTCTGGAACGAGGGTTATTGCACCTTTTGGACATTCCTCAACGCAGATACCGCAACCTTTACAATAGTCAAGGTCAATTTCAGGATTCTCTTTTGGGATAATGCAGATGTCCGGGCAGAATTTCCAACATACCATACACGAAGTGCATTTTTTGTAGTCTATAACTGGACGTACCGATCTCCATCCACCCGTTTTGTTTATTAATAATGATCCAGTAGATACGACCATTGTAGGTAAATCATTGAATGTATCGTATTTAATCTCTTTTTCGGGTTTAGTTTTAGTCATAATATGAATAAAGGCGAAGCAAATTCTGTTCTTCCGTAAATCCACTCGGGGAACCGAGACGGCGGAACGAGAAATGCTTCATCCCTAAAGATTTAATTCACCTGCTTTCTTGTATGCTTCCTCAGCCGCCAATGCGTTCTCTGCGGGTTTCGCAGGGGCATATTCCCTTATCGTTGCCAGAAGGGAATCAAGCCCAACTACACCAGAAACTCTGGCAAAGGCTCCTAGTATCGAAGTATTAACTATTGGGGCTGTTGGGTTTCCAAGTTTATATTTTAACGCTATTGATGTAACGTCAATTGACACGACTTTAACATCAGACCTACTTTGTTCTTCCGTAAATCCACTCGGGGAACCGAGACGGCGGAACGAGAACTGAAAATCACTACTTTTCTTATCACTATTTATTAATATAATTCCTGATGATTTTATTCCATTTGCCACATCTACAAGTCCAACAAGGTCAGCATCAAGTACGATCACATAATCCGGGAAATATATCTGTGACCGATTCCTTATAGGTTTGTCATCTATTCTGGTGTAAGCCATTATCGGGGCGCCTCTGCGTTCGGCACCGATAAGCAAAAACGACTGGACGTATTTTCCTTCAATAAAGGCGGAATTAGCTAATATGTTTGATGCAGAAACGGCTCCCTGTCCACCTCTACCATGAAATCTTATCTCTTTCATAAAATTATTAAGATTGAAGGTTAAAAACTAAAGATTGAAGATTAAAGATTAAAAATTGAAGATTAAAGATTAAGAGAGAAAGTCCGTCCTTTCCTAATCTTCAATTTTCAATCTTCAATTTTCAATTTCCTGATCAATCTTCAATCTTCCAATCTTCTAATCTACTTCTCCTCCTTTGCTTGTTGTATCATCTCACGGGCGTGAGCTAAAGTGACTTCAGTTATCTTCTCACCCGCTAACATTCTGGCAATCTCCTCAACTCTTTCATCCTTATCAAGCTTTTGAACTTCAACCACAGTCCGATCTTCAACGACCTTTTTCTGCACACGGCAATGAGAATCAGCCAAACTGGCTATCTGAGGCAGATGTGTTATACATATCACCTGACGAGATTTTGAAAGCTCTTTTAGCTTCCGACCAATTACCTCAGCGATCCTGCCTCCGATGCCGGTATCTATTTCGTCAAATATCAATGTAACTGGTGATGAATGTGCTGTTCCCGTAGCAAGGACGGTCTTTATTGCCAGCATGATCCTTGAAATTTCTCCACCAGATGCGATCTTCGTTAGAGGTCTCAACTCCTCGCCCGGATTGGATGATAGGAGAAATTCAACGGAATCAAAACCATTTGGACTAAATCTGAGTTTCCTGTCGTTGTTTTCAATACTCAAAGTCTCGTCTTTTGTTCTTCCGTTACTCGGCGGAACGAGATTTGTTCTTCCGTTACTCGGCGGAACGAGATTTGTTCTTCCGTTACTCGGCGGAACGAGAGCGGTATTTTGTTCTGTCTGTACCTCGTTTTGAGTCACCAAGACTTCAAAAACTGTTCTTTCCATACCCAGAGTTTTGAGTTCATTTTCAACGAGTTTTTTCAAATCTTTAGCATAATTCTGACGTTGTTGTGAGAGTTCTAGCGCAACATCACAGGCTTCATCAGTAGTTTTTTGTATCTCTATTTGAATATCATCAATTTTAGAAGAACTTAAAGATATATCCTCTAATTTCTCCGCTACTTCATTTTTGAAAGCGATAAGTCCTGCCACTGATTCAATCAAATATTTTCGTTTGAGCTTAAAGATCAGATCAAGCCGTGATTCTACCTCTGTGATCTTACGTGGGTCGAATTCTGCGCTGTCACGATAATCAAGTACCTGACTAGATATGTCCTCAAGCTCGTATATGGTATTTTCATATCTGGACTCTATTTCATCGAGTTGAGCATCAATCTGACGAAGCTTTGAAAGGTCTGCTCTCATTGACTTTAGCATATCAATAATGGATGGGACGCTGGGTTCATCGCTGTTGTAAAGACGCTCGTATATACGGTTAGCAAGCTCAAAGATCAATTCAGCGTTATTCAGGATTTGTCTTTCTCGAATGAGTTTCTCTTCTTCACCTTCTTCAAGCTTGGCGTTTTCAAGCTCTTTCAACTGGAATTCAAACAACTCTTTCTGTCGCAGTTTCTCATCTCTATCCTGCACTAGACGATCATGTTCTGTCATTAAATCCCTAAGCCGATTATATACATCAGCAACCTTAAGAACGTGGTTCTTTAACCCACCAAAGTCATCTAGTATCTCAAGGTGCTTCTCTGATCGGAATAGTGTCTGGTGTTCGTGCTGTCCGTGTATGTCTACGAGGTAATCCCCTATCTCACGAATAGTTGAGATCGTAGTAGTTTGTTCGTTTACCCAACACCTGCTTCTTCCGCTTTTAGAAATCTCACGGGATAAAAGCAACATACCACTATCTTCTTCGTCTTTCAGATCAGTTTCAGACAGTAGTTCATTGACACGCTGGCTGTTTGAAACGTCAATCGTTGCCCGTACCAGAGCATTATTAGCACCCGTTCGGATCACGTCAGCGGCTGATCGCTCACCCAAAATCAGACCTAAGGCGCCGATAATGATTGACTTCCCTGCACCGGTTTCACCTGTCAGGATATTCAACCCTTCAGAGAAGTCAATCTTCACCCTGTCAATCAAAGCATAATTGCGTATGTCAAGTTCATGAAGCATGTTTTTATTTTAGTATTTCTCTGGATTCCAGCCTTCGCTGGAATGACATAGTAAATCTAGCGAAAAAAACTCACAAACTAAAAACTTTTCACCGTTTCGCCCCATTTGAGCTTTGTTCTGAGAACTTCGTAATAGCTTCTCTTTAGTGACCTGATAAGTTTTATGGTTTCGGGAGCCTTGTCTATCTCAACGATAGAGTTTGGCGTTAAGTTAAATCCTTCCTGACCATCTATCGCCAGAAGGATATTAGAGTGCATAGATTTTATGACAATGGATATTTTCGATTCAGCAGGGACAATCTGCGGTCTGAATGTAAGCGTATGAGGACAAATATACGTCAGGATAAATACGTTCAGGTTTGGGCATACTATCGGTCCGCCAGCAGATAATGAATAAGCTGTGCATCCGCTAGGCGTGGAGATTATTAGCCCATCACCGTTGACGGTAGCCATGTATTCACCGTCAATGTAAGATTCCAGCCATATCACCCTTGAAAATGCACCTTTATTGATTACCGCATCATTCAGGGCGATCCTTTCGGCTTCAACTTCTGTTGACCCTTCATGGTAAAGCCTTGCCCTGAGCATCATACGCTCATCTAACTGATACTCACCCTCCAGAACCTTCTCAAGTGCCACGTAAAGCTCATCAAGCGTAACTTCTGTAAGAAATCCCAGACCACCCATATTCACTGCTAGAATTGGTAGTTTCGTAATCCCCGGAATGTGAGATACACGAAGTACGGATCCATCTCCGCCGAACACAACGAGGGCATCAGCCTGCCTGACGAGTTCATCGCTATCTAAGGCTATACAGGCGTCTGAATTAATGGCAGATTCACAATCTTCCGTAATAAGCGGGATTATCCCTCTTTCTTTCAGCCAAACGGATACGTCAGCCACAACTTTTGCGGCGCCGTCCTTAGTCAAATTAGCAATTATTCCGATAGTTTTCATAATTCTTAAATGATATTATATAACAGCCTAGTAATAATAGTATAGCCTTCTGGAACCGGGGGACCCGAAAATGTAACGTAAACTTTTGCGGGTCTAAGTTTCAAAAGTTCTTTATCAAATATTCTACGATTCTTATTATGCAGAAGCACATCTCCATCAGGATTTTCTCCATTCTCATTCTTTTTAAAAGCAATCCATTCGTTTTCATATAGCTTCTTTGCTTCATCTAATTTCATATAATCACCCCTATGAAATTTCAAGATAGCCTTGCTTATAATCAATGACAGTTCTAAAGTTCATCAAAAAATTTAGTCCTAATAATCCTCGGATTTCGGCTATTTCAGGTATATCATGACATATAACTTCTACTTCGTTAGCTTTTACATCCCCAACAATTATGCTTTTTACCCTCAATCTTGGTACTTCGATAATTCCATTAGCAGTAACAAGCTCTTGCCTTTCAGAAGCAATCGCTGGATCGTATCCAATTGACTTCATGAAAGACCACGAAATAACAGTGAATGCCGCTCCTGTATCAAGAAGTAAATCTGCTTTATTTGAACCTCTAGGTCCAAATATTCTAGCATTTTTCACGATTATTGGTATACCAAGAGATAATTTCATAATGTATTTCCAATTTATAATCTACAATAATATTGCATAACCTTCGGGAATCAAAGGTCCAGTATAAGTAATATAAACATCAATCAACTCTTTAGATAGGAGTTCTTTATCAAATTCCCGACGTTTCTTATTATGTAAAAGTACTTCTCCTTCTGGATTATCACCATCTTCATTTGTTCTAAAAGCGATCCACTCATCTTGGTATAGCTTCTTTGCTTCTTCTAATCTCATATTATTCACCACCTATTTCTTTAATTTGCTGTAAGTGTTCCATAGCCTTTACTTTTATCCATTCTAGCATATATGATTCTCGTATTCTGTTCCATTCAAATTCTGACTGATCCTCGGTTTTATTAAATAATTCTGCACCCACCAATCTTTCAAATACGTCTATGTTAAACATGTCTATGTCTATTCCTAATTTGCTTATTTCTGGTTTATCGTTTTCTGTCAATGTGTAGAATCCATCCTTTTCTAACTTGCATTTTACGACTAAAGGAAATATATAGGAGCCAAGCAGTAGATGCTCATGAGCTTTCCAAATAGGAGATCTTTTGCTTGATAGATTACCATGTGCATAATCACCACGCAATTGGTAAAAATCTCTCAACCATATCTCTCTCAGTGTTTTATCACTTTTTGCATACTTAGAATTTCTAATTCTAGCACTTTTATTTTTATCTAAATCTTCTTTCGGTTTAAATGTATATAAGAATTTAGCTATTAAATCATCTTCTCTTTTTTGACCTTTGTTGTTGCAATCTAGAAGTCGTTCAAAAGCACTTACAATTAATACCACTTCCTGATAGGGTGATATCGAATAATTGTCTGTATTAGCAAGATTAAAGTGAAAAATTGCATCATTATATAGTTCCCATTTTTCGTAGTCCTCTCGTGCTTTCATTAAAGATTTTACTAATGGGATATCTAAATCTATAAAATTGCCATGACTTACATGAGGAGGAATAAATTCCTTATTTGATACATGCAATTCCGGACAATCCCTAAATCTTGGTGTTGTTACTATATGAATATCATTGGAATCCTGTCTAAATGATTGTATAAAGAAAGCAAAGTTATCCCGATTGCAGTAACCCAAATGTACTGTATTAAAATATTCCCTTTTTGATAGTCCAGAAAATGCTATTATTTCTGAAATGGAGAATAGGTAATTTTTTTCCTCTTCCGAGAAATCCTGAAAATCACACTTATCTTTTAGTATGAGCAATGTTGATTCTTTTATAGGTGTATTGTATTTATCTCTCAATACATAGGATTCTAGAATTCTATCATAAATTTGTTGATTTTTGCCCGGGCGATAACATTTTATAAAACGAACCAATTCAACCTCGCCTAAATCAATATTTTCTTTTATTCTTAACCAAGGGAAAAATGCAAGCATTGACATAATATTTATCCTTGCCTAAAAGAATTTCTTAAAAAAGCATGAAACTCGTATACATAATCATTTTTGTCGTTGCTTTTTAAATGTTTCTTGGCATCTTTTTATGGTTTTTCCTATTTTAACTAAATTAAAGCATCCTGAAGATCAAAGTCTTTTCTAGTAAAAAACCAGACTAATCGAAGATAATTTTTTTGGGAAAATGATTTCCCTACTATAATGCCAATTATTGATATAATAAATGTTATGAGATGAACTAAAAATAGTATTGGCAAAACTACAAAAATACTTATATTAACGCATCCGGTCATATAGAGAGATGAAATATAGCAAAGACCGTTCCAATAACTAATAACTACCGAAGTTGTTCTATTAGCATTGAGAGCGAATGAGACAATATTGATTAGGCAACTTACAATGAAAAATAAGAGATTCGATTTATTGGGTTCAATTAAAAATGACAAAGGCCATCCAAAAAAGAAAACGACAAAGAGCATTGCATAGATCCTACCACTCGTTGGCAAAGGTAAAAAGAAAATCATTGTCATACTCCCAGATTACTATTATGACCACACCTTTAGTAATAACGTAGGATAAACATTACGGCTCATATCGGTTTTAAGGTGAAATTGGGTATCATTATGGCTCTCAAGAAACCGGCATTGACACACTTGAGATTGTGTTTCCATTCAAACATCACAACATAGATTGCCAGATATTTCTTGTGTACTCC
>Ga0315279_10006415_pt1 | contig 14846 bp, 10 predicted proteins | sample YL17G06_20_MG_FD_203694 | JGI IMG/M metagenome (GOLD analysis project Ga0315279, IMG submission 203694) | Sediment microbial communities from Yellowstone Lake, YNP, Wyoming, USA - YL17G06_20 | ecosystem: Environmental > Aquatic > Freshwater > Lake > Sediment | place: USA: Wyoming | collected... | reverse complement strand
CGGACACCGATGGCGACGGATTGAGCGACGGCAATGAAGTCATCTTCTACCACACGAGTCCCATCGATCCCGATACGGATGGCGATGGCGTGACCGATGGTCAGGAAGTGGCGAACGGCACCGATCCACTGGTAAGTGGCGGCGGCGAGGGCGAAGGCGAGGGCGAAGGCGAGGGCGAAGGCGAAGGTGAAGGTGAAGGAGAGGGCGAAGGCGAAGGGGAGGGCGGCTGTTATGGCGGCTCCCCGCAAGAAGGCGCTCACGGCGAAATGCTGCTATTAGCGCTTACGGCATCGGCATTGTGGTTCACGGGCCGGGCGGGCCGGAAGAAACGCGCCATGAAGTAAGCTTCGCGCCGCTTCTTGTTCGTTCACAATGGCGCTCGTCCCGAACTCGCGCTCGCTCCAAAGTTGAACTCCCGCGCTCATTCGCAAGTCGAACTCCCGCGCTCGTCCCCAAGTTGAACTTGGGAACGAGCGTCTGGACTTTGTACATTCCGGCCCGAAGGGCCCTAACATGACAGCCCAGGGCAACGCCCTGGGAACATGGCCAACAGAGAAGGGAAAGCCCTGAAAGGGCGTCACAAGGATGTTTCCCATCTTCACACGGAGGTTGTAGTCACAGAACGCGGCCAGCCTACCCCAAACCCTAAACCCTGAACCCTGAACCCTATACCCCATACCCTGAACCTAAACCCTTGCGCCTATGCCGCGCCGTGTCATTCGCCCCAGGACAGCCCCGTATGGTATCCTCAGCCGCACCAAATGAAAGGCTTGGAAATCGTGAGCGTATTGGCGGCTATTGGCGATACTCCCCTGGTGGAGTTGAAGCGGATCAATCCGAACCCAGCGGTTCGCATTCTCGCGAAATTGGACGGCGGCAACCCCGGCGGATCCGTAAAGGATCGTGCGGCCCTTTTCATGATACGCGCCGCCGAAGAATCCGGGGAACTGACGCCCGGCAAGATCATCCTTGAACCGACTTCAGGCAACACGGGTATCGCGCTTGCCATGATCGGCGCCTCGAAGGGGTATCGCGTCATGCTCACCCTTCCAGGCTGTGTGAGTTCCGAGCGGCGCGGCATTCTTGAGGCGTTCGGCGCAGAGGTCGTCATCACGCCTCCCCATGAAGGCACCGACGGCGCCATTCGCAAAGCGCACGAGATTCTCGAGGAAAATCCGCAGAAATATTACATGCCGAACCAGTTCGCCAATCCCAACAACTGGCGCGCGCATTACGAGACTACCGGCCCTGAAGTTTATGCCCAGACGGGCGGCGCCGTAACCGCGTTTGTGGCGGGCATGGGCACCACGGGAACGCTCATGGGCGTGTCGACTTACTTGAAGGGCAAAAACCCGGCAATTCGCATCATCGGCGTCGAACCTACTATCGGACACGCCATCCAAGGCCTGAAAAACATGAAGGAATCCATAGTCCCGGAGATCTACGACCAATCAAAACTCGACAGCGTCATCATGGTCGAGGATGAGGAGGCGTTCGAGATCACACGCCGGCTTGCCACTGAAGAGGGCGTCTTCTCCGGCATATCAAGCGGTGCGGCCGTGGCGGGCGCGCTGCAAGCCGCCGAGCAAATGGAATCCGGCGTCATCGTCACGCTATTGCCGGATCGCGGCGACCGCTATCTCAGCACAGCCCTGTTTCGCTCCACCTGCGCCCACTGCCCGCCATGATCCCGCTTAACAGCCACGTCTCACACGCGGGGTAAGTCCGGTTCGAGGCCAGTGTCCGCACACAGAGCCGCCAAGAACACAGAGAGATAATCCCGCGCTTCTCCCCAATTTCACCATTATCCCCCGATTTAATCCCTCAGTCCACCCCTTCTGTATCAGATGGATCGCCTGCGTCTCGGGTTCCGACAGAGGCTTTGACTGCATTAGATATCTGGGACGACCGACGCATAACACCATCCCCGTATGCGAGGTAGTCCAGCGCCCGGGTGACTGTTCTAAGATCATTGCTTCCATTGAAGACCTTGACGCATAACCTGGACAGGATGCCAGCCGCGCGCTCCGGTTCGTCAAGTAATGCTTTGACGGTCACAGAACCTTCTGTTCCAAGGTCGATCTGCGAAGTCAAGGACGTGCGTGCCGCGACAAGGCGCGGGTTGGCGTGGGATGTCTGTTCAATCATCTTTTTGAAAGCCCAGTAGAACGCTGGAGGCTGGGCATATCGCTTCCACTTGTCATGCCACCTCCCAAACAACCACTTGCAGAAGTCGGGTCCTAGCAACACCCCTAGGCGGATGAGATGATGAATGTGGGGACTCTTGGGATGAAGGAAGAGGTAAGTCAAGACCTCCGCGACGAGTTCCGCAGGAAGCGCCAGCGCCCAGAACAGTGAAGGGCCGTAGAAATCGCAAACACCAGCAGTGTACAGGAGGGCAAGATCCTCGTCGGCTTGCTGGACGTGATGCCGCTCGGCATAAACTCTGTAGTACACTGGCTGTCCGAGGAGGAAATGTTTCTGGCCCTTCGCCAAGACCCGATTCGCCTCGACGACGTTGTTGATCTCGTCGAAGAGAGCATCTGAGATCTCTTCGTGAACAAACGTGCCCGTAGCGAGAGATCGGTCACGCGTCAGGCGAACAGGAATCGCAGTTGGATCCTTCACGGCCCGCACAGTCGAAGCTAATGCGGCGTGTTCTCCGTGGGATCCAACAAGACGACGAGTCACAATCTCTGCTCCCGAAGGGGCTTGAACCCCCTTTCTAACGCCCTTCAGCCAAGATCTACGTATGTATTCAACTTGTCGTTCGACCACCCTCCTAATGTCATCACTTGTTCCGGGCTCGCTCTTTGCCCCGTGCCGAAAATAGACCGTGCCCATGCCGAAAGCACTGTGCTGCTTTCCTGACCCGATGTCATAGGTTCCTGGCTTCGTAAAGACAAGGGGGATGGCAGCTGCCTCGACGACAAATGCAGCTAGTGAGTGGCCCTGCTTCTTGATCTTGCGTATGTCAAACTGCAAGTCGACAGGCCCTGTGTACTTGGCCAGCTTGTTCGCGATGTCGGCCGGATCCACAGCCAGAATCGCTTCGATGGATGCAGCAGAGGGTTCACCGGCGCTGTCAAGTCCAAACACGATTATTCCGCCGCCGGAATTGGCCATAGCGGCGATGTCTTTGATGAGTTCGCACCATTCGCGCGGGGAATGTGGATCGAAGCTCTGCTTGAACTCAATATGCTTCGATTCGCGCCTTGCAGACAGTGCTTTTTCGACAAGTTCTGCCATAGTCCACTTCATGATGTCAGTATCAGTGAACAGGTAGGTAATTCATTGAAATCCAACTATTTCCTTGATGCCCGTCGCACTTTCCTTGGCCTTCCCATGGGTAATGGACGGAGTCGCCGCCCTACGAAGGTCTCCAGTGTACTCAGGAACCTGTCGGAGGCCAAAAACCGTCCCGCGTGCGTGTTTAACCGCATCCTCGATACCTCCACGGCGTCCTCTGGCTCCATCAACCATACCTTCCAGTTCACCCCGTCGGCAAGTTCCCGCCACGCTTCCTGGTCGAGCAACCCAGACATGCTCCCGGCTCCCGCGTGCGCCGCCGCGCTCAACCACCGATACGCCCGGCTCGCTGTCCTCGACGTGCTCGATGGCATCGGCGAGATCTTCATGCGGACTCCTGAGCACTCGTTGCGTCATGCGCGGAATTCCTTTCGGTGAATTGTGGCCGAGAGCACTTGGCATGACAAGAGGCCACGAGCTTCGCGACCCAAGGACTCTCCATGCTCGCTCTCAGGAGCTTGGCGAGACCGGATCGATGCGGAGTTCGGCCCAGATAATTTGTTGTTCGGTTTGGTTTGGTTGCTGTTTGATGCGGAGCTGGTTGTAGCCTTCTTTCATGTCGGGGATGGGGCAGTCGAACTGGATTGCGCGGATTGCGTTGGGAAATTGGTCGGGGTGATCGTAGTCTGGGATGGGCTTGCAGGGGGCGTCGTTGAGGAAGACTTCGAAGGTGGCTTTCTCTGCGTTGTCGCGTTTGCTTAGGCCCGCCAGGAAGGTTACGCGGCCTTGTTTTGGCGCGGGGCCGGAATAGATGCGGAAGGTCCCTCCTTTGTTGCCTTCGACGGGCAGTGCGGCTTCGTTGGACATGTCGGGCGCGACGGTATCGCGATAGGTCACGACGTGTCGACGCAGTGCCGTCGTAACGACATCGAGGCTCAGGCCCTTTTCGAGCAACGTCCGATATGTCCCCGGTTCGCCTTTCATCGGCTCGCGATCCATGTAGTTGAACAGGTAGATCTGGTCCGCGCCGCGATGAAGCGAGGCCGCAGCGAATCCGCGCGTTGATGCAATGTCATTCTCGATTGCGTTAGCGGTCGGATATGCGCGCACGAGTATCTCGCCGCCTGCCGCCAACACGATGTTTCTGACGGCGGGCCCGATGCGTTCGCGCCATAGCTCGATCGGAATGTCGAAATCGGTCGTCGCCCAGAACGGCGTTGGCACGAGCATGTCGACCAATCCCTCGCGCACCCATGTTACGCCGTCCATGCCGAGTCCCACGGCCGCGTCGGGATGGGTCGGCACGCGTGCGCCGAGCTTGACGGCGTGGCCGCGTTTCGCCGTCCACTCCTGCGTGAGCTTGCGCACGTCGCGCATGAACGCCGTCAGGATTTCCGCACCCTCTTTTTCGTGGCCCGGCTTGAAATGATAGCCGAACCGCATCCAGTCGAGTTCGAGACCATCCGCGTCGTATCGCTCGAGCAGTTCGCGGATGAATTTCATATGGTATTCGCGGACTTCCGGAATCCCATAGTCGAACGCGCGGTCGATCCAACCGCTTGTGCTCCCCGGCACGCGCCAATAATCCGGGTGCTGTACCCAAAAATGACTGTGAATGTATGCCTTCGAATTGTCCACATAATGGATATCGTTCATGCGCATGCTGAGCCACGGCGAGATCCCCTTCTCGCGGCAACGCGCGATCCAGACTGCGTACGGATCGAGTCCGCGCTCGCTCAAAAGCCGCGCGTTCGCTATCCAGCGTTTGGCAACCTCGTCGCCTTCGGGAATCACTTGGCCGTCGATGTCCCAGATGGCGTCCCAAACATTGCTGCGGAAACTGGCCTTCATCGCGTTCGGGCACAAGAACAGGTGCGAGACCTTTGTGCCGGCATATTGATCCACCCAAGCGCGCAGTCCCTCCATTGTCATCTCGTCCGCCGTGCGCGACATGTAGAAGTGGCTGTCATCCTCGTTGATGACAAATCCCTGCGCCGCGCCCGCGATCCCCGGCACTCCGGCTGCGAACGCCAGAGACAATAGCGCCTGTAAGGCACTCCACCGTGTCCTCATCCCTCTCTCCTTCGCTGTTACTTCTGCTTGTTGATCTGTCGCGACCATCGCTGGTATTCATCGTAGACGGCGTCAGGCCCCTCAAAGGGCTTCACCAATATTCGCGCCCGATAGCGATACGTCTCGCCGATGCGCGGCGTTCGGATTACGAACTGCCAATCCCAGGCGGGGCTGTGCGTGTCAGGTTTGCCCGAAGAATCGGTGATGAAGTTCCATAGGGCGAACCGGATGGTTTCACGTTGATCGAACATGACGATGTAGGCCAGCGTATCCTCCGTGGTAGACAGATCATGGTCTCCGTCGAGAAGACCATAGAAAAATGGATACAGGAAATGCTTCGAGGGCTGCTCGATCAGGTTGAGCGTTTGGGCGCCCTCCTGGTACGGCAGATTGTCCACGCCCACAGCCGAGACAGTTCCTGTTTCGAAGCTAGTGGGAAGATCATCGCCGAAGGTTGTCCACCCCTCTTTGTCGCCGTTCTTGCCGAGAAAGTAGATGCGGCGGTCCCTTGCGCGATTCATGTAGCTTGCCCACATCAGCGCGATATACCCCAGACCGAACCGATCGGCCGTCGGCGTTACCGCGAAGGCAAGGTCGATAGCGTCGGCATCCGCAAGGGAACAGTGCATTTCGCAGTCCAGGCCCCAGGAAGAATCCTTGGCTGGCCACTCAATTGATACGCGGTTTTTCGATTCCGCGCGAAGAACACAAGGATCCTTGCGCGGCGTGAACATGGACGCATCTCGATCGGCAGCCATACCGTTGAAGACGTGCTCGAAATTCAGCCCCACTGCGTCATCCCGGTAAAGATTCTTCAGCGGGTAGCGCAACGAACACAAGGGGTTGAAACCGCTGCCTTGTCTTGCCTTGTTGGCCACGTTGTCGAGGAGCACTCCGGTGAAACTCGCGCCCTCTAATGTCACTGTGCTCTTGCGTTCCATTGCTGCCTTCGTTGCCGCAGTCGTCTCCGCGTGTGTCGCGCCCGGTATGCTTTCTAACACCAACAGGACCACACCCGCGCAGAGGCACTTCACCGATCTTTTTCTCCGACTTTGACGGAACACCTTCAATGGTTCCTCGTACCCATTCTCGATGGTAACCAGACCCGTTCCCGCAAAGCAACGTCACAGGAGTGCTTGATCCCTTAGAAGGCATGTGGAAAGTAATCCGGTTTTTCAGAACTTGTGAGGAAATCCTTGAGAAAATGTGGCACAGCCGCCCTCGGCTGTGTTATGCACTGACGAGGACACGTGATCGGTCAGTTACACAGCCGAGGGCGGCTGTGCCACATCATTTGTCTGATTTCAGCGCGTGGTCGAGGAGTGCAGCTTGAGCAACTCATCCCGAGACAGGATGCTGGCCACGATCTCGTGCCGCGAGCCGGACCACGTTCCATGTTGTTTCATGTTGTATAAGGCGCTGCAGGAGCAGTGCGCGGATCAGCGAGAGTTTATCGAGCGGCAATTGGCATTGGGCTTGGATGCCGTCGTCCATCTTCCCGTTCGCGTCATGAGGCAGCCGTGGCCGCGCCCCGAACAAGGCGATCTCCGCGGCCTCCCGGTCCGGTTCGGGCCGAAAGTCGAAGTAAGAGACTGGCGGCAGGATTCGGCGGACACAGAACCGGCGCTGCATCGTCAGTACGTCACGCCGTCCGGCAATCTGTACACCTGCGTTACGTTGACTGAGGACTATGTTCACAATGACCGGATCGCCATCTTCGACGACTACGTCATCCCACGCGCACGCAAGCGACTGGTCCGTTGCGAAGAAGACTTTGCGCCGCTCCGCCACCTGTTGGCCGCGCCGACAAACAACGATATTGCCGAATTTCGGGACGCGGCGCGCAGCGCCAAAGCGTTGGCGGCCAAACGCGGCCTGCTCGTGGCCGGAGAGCAAGGTGTATTGTTTGACGCAGCCTGTTGGCTCTGCGGCATCGAAGAACTCATGTTCAAATTCATGGAGGCGCCCGAATTCGTCGAGGAACTCTTTGACATCATCGGGGCATGGAACCGCCGCCGAATGGAAATCGTGCTGGACGAGGGCATCGACCTGTTCATCAAACGCGCATGGTACGAAACCGCCGATTTCCTCTCGCCGGACGCGTACCGGCGGTTCATCCTCCCCATAGTCAAGAGTGAAGTGCGCTTGGCCCACGAGGCCGGAGCGAAATTCGCTTGCATTACCACGAGCAGCTATACGCCCTTCCTGGACCTCTACCTGGATTCCGAAATGGACGTGCTGATCGGCCTCGACCCTGTTCAAGATGCGCGCGCCGATTTCGCCTACACCAAGCGAAATCTCGCCGGGAGAATGTGCCTTTGGGGCGGAGTCAACGGCTGCGTGACGGTTGAAATGGGAACCGAAGAGGAAGTGCGCAACGCCGTCAGAGATGCAATGCGCGTGCTGGCGCCCGGTGGAGGTTTCATCCTCTCTCCGATTGACAACGTGAGAGTGGACACTGACCGTGCGCGGGCCAACGTCCGCGCGTTGATCGATGAAGGGAGGTCGTTCAACGTAGAAGCGGCATCTTTGCCGCTTCGGGCCATGCAGCCAATGCCAAGGCGCTGAGGAAGCGGCAAGGATTCCGCTTCTACGTTGCGGCGAGGAGCAGCGCGTGTTGACTCGGACGGAACCTTGCGCCTATAAGTATCCAAGAGCGTAGCGGTGGGCTGCGCTCGTGCGGAGTTCTTCCGGGACTGACCTGTGCTGGAGGTGTTATGTCCAACGAAAAGCGGGTCCCTCTCTTCCATGTTTCCTCTCTTCTGCTTGCCATGTTGTCGGTCTCCATCGGCTGGGGCATCCGCGGCAATTTCGGCCACGAATTCGGCGCGATGATGGCCGGCACGCTGGGCGGAATCGCCGTGTGCCTGTTCTCGGGCCGCCACGACTGGCAACGCCGCGTCCTGTTCTTTGCTCTGTTCGGCGCCATCGGGTGGGGTTTCGGCGGATCGATGTCTTACATGCAAGTGGTCAGCTATGCGCAGAGCGGCCACCTGCCCTCACAATTGTACGGCTACTTCGGCGTGTTTGTCCTTGGCTTTCTCTGGGCCGCCCTCGGCGGCGCCGGCACCGCGTATCCCGCCGTCGAAAGCCGGGAACGCCTCACGGCTTTCTTCAAGCCGATGATCGTGGTGTTCGTCCTATGGGGCGTTTTCTACTTTATCGAGGACCCCATGGACGTCTGGTACAAGAAACTCGTTCTCGGCGCCGACATCGGAGATGCCACGTGGTTCCGGCAGAAGAGTCCTTTTTACTGGCTCGACACCGACTGGATTCAGGCATTACTGGCGCTGGTCGGTGTTTGCATCTTCGATCTGTACAGCCGTTGGTTCGGCAGGAATGAACCGGTAGGGTCGAGCTCCCGCTCGACCGCGGTCGAGCAATATCGGGACCCTACCGGACCGAAGGGCGGAAACCGGCTCGTTGAGATTCTGGCGTTCCTGGCGCTGCCGGTCGCCGGCGCTTTGGTCGGTTGGTGGGTGCAGTGGTTGTTGGCCCGGAGCGGAGACTTGGACCGTATCCTGGCTTTCATCGTTATGCCGCAGGGCGATCCCAACGCGCCGATCATCGACAATGCCGGCAACCTCCTCAAGTTCGATCACCTGCTGACCGTTAACGACTTCGTTACGAACTGGCCGCAATTCTTTTTTGATATCGGCCCGTATCTCGGCTGCGTCTTTGGCGCCCTTGTTGGATTCATCGTCTACTTCCACATTTACGGACAATGGCGTTCCAGTTCGTCGCTCATCCTTTACATGGCCCTCGGTTGGTATATCGCGTTCCTCCTCATGCCCGTACTCCTGTCGCCGTTTTTTCCCGGAATCGGCGGGTTCCGCATGACTCCGCCCCGCAGCGACAATTGGGCGGGCCTGATCGGCGTGTGGGTCGGCCTGCTCATTTGGATGCGGCGCAACGGCCTCACCGCCGTGAGTTACACCTCCGCCATATGCGGACTGCTCGGCGGTTTGGGCTTCATGACCATCGAGTTCATCAAGCTCATGCTTTGCTCGTTCGGCAACAGGGGCGTCACCGACGATCCCGCGGTGCTCAAATACTGGGCCCACTGGCAGAGCGCAAACTGGCACAGCATCGTTATGGAACAGAGCGCGGGCCTCCTCTTCGGACTCAGCCTCGCGATCGCCATGGGGTTGCTGTCGACACGCACCCCGCAGTACCGCGACGTCTCCGACGTCGCAGCGCCCGTTCGCCGCTGGACCGAGGCGTTCAGCGTCTTCTTCCTGCTGAACGTGCTCCTTTACGTGAACTTCGTCAAGATGCTCCAGGATTGGATCGCCGAACGACCCGGCGGCTATCGCTCCGTTCCCCTCGACATGAAGATGCCCCTCATTCAGACCATCCACTTCAGCCCCTACGGCTGGTTCAACATCATGTTCCTATCGCTCGGCCTGTGCACCGTGGCGCTGCTCGTCATCCACCTGCGCCGTCCGCTCCTCGTCGTGCCCACCAACTCGAGCGGGAAAGGGATGATGGTTTACCTCGTCTTCCTCTGGGCCATAACCATCGCCAATTTCATGAAGGCATTGCCCGCATTCACCGAACAACGCCTCGCCACCGAAGGCGCCATCTTCGTGAACGCCGCCATCGCCACGTTTCTGATCCTCGGATTCGGGAGAGGCCCAAAACGGACAAGCGAACCGACAGTGCAACCACAGATGAACACAGATGAACACAGATATGGTTCTGCCTGGAAACCGCTGTGGCCAAGGTTTCTGTGGATATGCCTCGCAGCGCTTGTCGTGGGCGTATTCGCCTTCACAGGCATAACCCGCTACGTCTACCACGGCCACGCCGTGGGCGGCGACTCCCCCATGAACAATATGCGTTTCGGTCCGCGCGCGGACTGGTACGTCAAACCCATCCTGAAAAACAAGGAACACAGATGAGGGTAGAGGCTGAAGGCTGAAGGGGGATGGGGTGATGAATGGGGATAAGGGGGACAGCACTTAACCACGAAGGACACAGTGAATCGGGTTTAGGGTCTGGGGTTTCGGGTTTCGGGAGAACGCAATTGAACACGGAATCCGGCGCGGCTTCACTCTCCCCGGTTATCGCTGGCTATCGGAATTTGAAATGCCCCGCTCCTGTCCGAATCAATATTAACGCAGAGTCGCAGAGATCGCAAAGATACGCAAGGATCTATGTTGACATTTCTTACGATCTCTCCGTGTCTTAGCGCCTTTGTGTGAAGAAAGGACAAAGAGAGATGGGGGAATGAATGGGGTTTCGGGAGAACGCAATTGAACGCGGAACCCGGCGCGGCTCCACTGTTCCCGGTTATCGCCGGCTATCGGAATTTGAGATGCCCCGCTCCTGTCCGAATCAATATTAACGCAGAGTCGCAGAGACCGCAAAGATACGCAAGGATCTATGTTGACATTTCTTACGATCTCTCCGTGTCTTGGCGTCTTTGTGTGCAAACATGTTCAACTACAACAAGCCGCTCGCGAATTCCGAGTCAATTCTTTACCACGTCATATTGTCACGGAACACCGACAGCGGCAACCAACGCGAACTAAGTATGGTGTTCGCAGAATTAAAACGTTGCAGGCGGAGCTAACTTGTGTTATCCTTAGCATAGGTAGGCGAGCGCGGGGCAAATCGTAGGTCGTCCTTACGGACGGCAGCCGCTAGTCGGTGGGGTCCTACGGCCCGGGACCTACCTTTTCTTTTGCCTATCTCAAGCCTCCCAACCGGGCAAGACCTTACCGCCTCGTCGCTGTTCCTCCGCCTCTCTCGGCATGACCTTCACACCGTATCCCCATAGTTGTTTCTGATGTCGGTAGGCGCATGGCAAGAGCAGCTTGGCGTATCCGTCCTCGGTCATGCCATATGGTGACTGCTCCACGGCGTAGAAGTAGCTGCTCGCCACGGCATCCGCCACTTGCAGGCCCATCCGCCGACCGTGCATGTACGTCTCGATCTGATCTGAACAGACAATGCCGGCGGCTGCCTTGTAGTTCAGTGCGACACGGTTGTCTTCGAGGTGTTCGAGATAGCAGCGGAGCTTGTCGTAGTCCATTGAAGCACGATTCGAGAAGACCAACTCGACGGAACCGTCCCCAGCATCGTCTTTCCTCTTGTGGTCCCGGCAATACCACGAGACCCGCTCCACAAGCAGTCTAACCGCATAGAAATAAAGACGCGATCCCTGCGTAAAGTGCTCGGGCGAAGTCAGCGATGGCTTATGAACCAGGACACTGACCGTCCTGAGACTAGCCTTCGAGATCCGAAGAGCGTAGAACTTCCTCTGCTCGTGCCTGAGGTCCCGGAAGTGGAGGGCTTTCTTTGCGGGAATCTGCCGGTCCGCCTGGCGTTCCTGGTTAATTCGGTTTCGCACCTCGTCTACAAGCTTGACTTCTTCCAACTCCTGCTGACGCCGCAGCACAATTGCGGACAGGACGAACCAGTTGGAGCTTCCCTTACCGAACTGGAATCCCTCGTCTCCCGATTCGTCAACGTATGCTATAAAGGTAGCCTTCTTCTCCATCAGAAAACCTGACCAGCCTCGTGATTGTCAGACCGGGGTATGAACGCTCCCGGCCAGCCGCCACGCGTGCGAAGGCAATTCTCTCGTCCGTAAGGCCATAGAGTTCGTAAACAAGGTGGTTGATTTCGTCGTCCGTCGCCTCGATTTAGCATTCGCGGGTGCCGCATTTCCAGAACGACTATGCGGCCCACCCGCGCCAGTCCGATAGCCCACCACGCCCACGTAGGCAAGCATCAGTTAAGTATTGTGCCCCCGGAATTCCCCAACTCACCCTGGGCGACCCCAGCACTTACCTCCTAGCCTTCTGAATCGGGAATCTGCAAGGATGCCAAGTGTAAGCGACCGGAGTTGATCATTTTTGCGACAGTCTCGAGCAGAATCACCTGGATTATGTGGGTTTCGCCGTCCCTTCGCAGCAGATGTGTTGCGCCGGGGAATTCCCTCATGTCGAGATTAGCCTCCGTGATTTCTTCGATCTCAAAACCTTCGAATGATTCGTCCACAGTTGACCAGCATACACAGATGTCGATATGCGCAAAGGCCTTGCCACTGTCGTCAGAGGTGACGTCAGAAATCAGAGCATCAAGGTTGTTCTTGAATTCCAGGGTCAACTCCTTCGTTTCGAACTGGCTTTTCGCGCCGCATACGTAAGGAGAAACGCCGAGTGGATTCGTGTCCGAGGACCCGTAGCGCAGCCCATACCGGGACGATTCGCATTCGTACTTGACCAAGCAATCGTACGTGTGGTTCTGGCTTGTCGCAAAAACCTGAATCCCTGGAAACGTTCCAAGGGCAGAAAGCTGGTGGAACAGACCGACGACATCCTGTTCCGTTTGCGGTGTGCTCAAGTACGTGGTCGGCTTTATCTGGAGTGGTGAGTTCTGGGCGTGGTACTTAACATTGAATATCCAGTCCCCGTGGCTCTTTTCGACCTCCCTTTGACCGGGACTTGGCGATTCACCCGCGGGCTTTAGGAGCGGTCTTTGCATTGCGAGGTATTGAACCGCTCGATCTGCCGCTCTTCGTGCGAGACTTAGGATCTCCTCCTGGACGGTTTTCCTGCCTTGATCGGGCTTCGCGTCGTCAAAGTGTACTACCACGAGAACGTTTCGGCTGAATGTCTCGTAGCGCGTTGCCGAGATGTCAAATATATCGGCAAGTCTCTGGCGGTTGATTGCGATCATGAGGCCGGGATAGAGGTACTTCCGGTTCTTTGCGCCTGTGACACATCCATTTATCTCGCCCCACACGCTGCCTTGGTACGGGATGAATGCATAGAGCTGCGGAGAGTACCGGCCGATCTCTGACTTGTGTTGTTCAGCGTGGTCTTGTGACAGTTGTGCGGTGATCTTCGCGGTGTCCCAGAAGAGGTACAGGCCGTCTTGCCGCAGTATCTCGGCTGGGGGAGTTGCCACCTCTTTGTTTTTCTTGTAGTAATCCATCAGATCAAGGAATCGAAAAGGAGGCTTACGCGTGACAGAATGTGGGTATAGAAACTCTGGTTCTATATGGAAGCTGTGAACCGCCCCGTTGGCATCAACGACATCGAGATCTGCCTGGATCTCTACCAAGGGTTGCCCTGACAAAAGCAGTTGTCCAAGTGAAGTCCGGGTGCGCAGTATAACTTTCCATACTTCGGGATCAGAACAAAGTCGTGTGAGGCTCCTCGGTCTGGTGTTAGACGAAAACTGAACTTGGATGTAGGTTCCTCGCTCAAAGTTATCAAGAGGCGATGGGTCTTTGTCGCTTACAACTAAGGCTGGAGCGTCTGCTTCCGCGTAAGCCCAAGTTCGCCCATACTGCATCCTTGCCTTCCGATATTGCCCGTCCCTCTTCGAATGAAGTCTTACCTCGTCGGTAGCGTACCCCAGGAATGTCAACCCGACGCCCTTGTAGCCCCGGTATGCATTTGCCTTTCCTCTCTTGCGTAGTATCTCTTGGCGGTCCTTGAAGGAGACACTTGGAGCGAAAGCGCAAAGGACCTGCTGGGGGTCCATCCCCACTCCAGTGTCAAGCACCCCCACCCAATTGTCCTTAAGGTTCACAGTAACTATAAGACGGAAGGGGCCTCGGAGATCCGACAGTTTCGCGTCCTCAAGGGCGTCAACAGCGTTCTGCAGGGCCTCTGAAAGAAAGTCATAGTTGCCGTTGTAGCTTTCAAGGACGCCCTGTATCATGGATCGGCGGTATTGTTCCTTTTCCGCAATCGCATCAAGAGGGTTGTACTGAAAGCTGTCGTCGCTCAAGTCGGTGGTCATAAGACGCGTCTCCCGGACCTGCTGTGCTTTGCCGACTGGAATCGCTCCCGCAACAATCGACATTATCATACAACCTCGGTGGAAGTGCTGCAACCTTGCGAACTGAGGAAATGACGCAAGAGCAACGCCATAGGGGCAGCAAAGTGCGGATTGAGGATTGGGGGCTCAACGTTCGAAACTTAGGATCTGACGTGAGAGGGGAGAGGGGGACCAGAGGGTGCGGGAGCGCTTGAAAGGGGCTCAACATTCTCTGCGTGCCCTTCAAAGGTGGAGCTAAACAGGCGCCATTACGCTTGACACCACCACGGGTATGTGGGTCATTTCCCGGTTGGGGCGGCGAAGGCGAGATCTGTGTCGGGAATGTCGATTCTGTCCTTGCGTGTGACGCGATGACAGCGTGTGAAATGCGTGCAATCTCGCGTACTGCTGCCGACACCCCCGAGCGAGGAATGATCGAGATTGCTTCGCTTCGCTCGCAATGACAGTGTGGGAAGTGCGGGTTGTGTGAAGCCGAGGCTCCAAGGGGCGCCGAAGGGTTCTATGCGTAGGGGGAGAATTGAGGTGGTGGGGGCGGCGTCGGCGAAGATGCCTTGTTCGCGGGTTTTCTCTCGGGCTAGGACGGCGCAACGGGTGGCGCCTTGATGAGTTCCCAGCCACCATCGTTCCAAGAGAGACGCCACTCGGTGAACCCGCGGCATAACCACGTGTGCAGGATCGCCGGTCGCGGACACGTTTGTTGGCCGGTGGTTATAGCCCAA
>Ga0315279_10006414_pt1 | contig 14847 bp, 13 predicted proteins | sample YL17G06_20_MG_FD_203694 | JGI IMG/M metagenome (GOLD analysis project Ga0315279, IMG submission 203694) | Sediment microbial communities from Yellowstone Lake, YNP, Wyoming, USA - YL17G06_20 | ecosystem: Environmental > Aquatic > Freshwater > Lake > Sediment | place: USA: Wyoming | collected... | reverse complement strand
CCCGACTACCAGGCAAAGCTGGCAATATCACTTGAGCGCATTGCCGATCCGCTGTTTTTAATCTCCGAAGAGGTCATCAGCCAAGCCGCCGGGTGAATTGGCCACTCGCAGAACATCCCGCAAACCACCCCTGTTGACCTGTGGGTGTTTTTGCCTGTGCAAGACATCAAGCCGGTGTCGCGCGGCATCACCGTCAACCGGCGGTACACGCTGGCATCCTGTACCGAAGGCGCGCCATTACATGGCGACAAGTGCCCCGACGTGAAAGAGGTCAAGCTGGGCGATGTGATCCGGGTGGACTTGACCCTCATTGCGCCGAATGACCTGTACTATGTCGTCGTGGAGGATCCGCTGCCGGCGGGCGGAGAGGCGATAGACACAGGTTTGGCGACGACGAGCTTGCTGGATCAAGGGCCGGAGCTTGTGCGGCAAGTTGGCGGGAGGCGTTCCTACTACTGGTGGTGGTGGCACTGGTACAGCCGCAGCGAGTTGCGCGATGAAAAGGTCGTACTGTTTGCCGACTATCTGACGAAAGGCACCTACGAATACTCGTACACCTTCCGTGCCACGCTGCCTGGCGATTACCAGGTCATCCCCACGCTGGCCCGCGAGTTTTACTTCCCGGAGGTGTTTGGTCGCGGCGATGGGAGGTTGTTGAGCATCGGGAAGTGAGGCAAGCAGACCGCATGCGAGGCTGTACCAGTCGGATGCGAAGTTTTTGCATCCATTGCCCAACAAGCGGTGCACACTCAGCCCATCAAGACCTGCACCGGGTGTTCGCGGTCATCACCCAGGAGGGGGATCGCATTGCCGGGCAAGACCTTTCCGTCCAGCGTCACTTGCCTGACGCCCACAAGTGTTATGCGACGTTCTCCATTTCGAAGCTGGCGAGGATGAACGGCCCGACACCCTTAAAGTCGTTGGTTACGATGGGTTGCCTGACATGGTGGCAAGACGTTTTTGAACTCGACATTATTCAACTCCCACTATGATCTGATGGTAACGACGAAACACGTTCCGTCCCCCACCAATGCTTTCATCAATCGCACAGGATTGCGCGAACTACGCCGGTATCCGCTTCGACCCACAATTTGGCACGATTCATGCTCCTTTGATCAGTTTCATAACGCAACCTCTTATGGTTCCAACATCACCTTGATAGAATCTTTCGATTCGAGAACCAACTGGAACGCTTTGCCGAATTGCTCCAGTGGAAACGTATGAGTGACGATATCTGCCACGGGCACCTGCTTCTTGACGAGCATATCTATCGCGAGCGGATAGCAGAAGGGACTCAGATGCGCGCCGTGAATGTTGAGTTCCTTGGTATCGCCAATAATCGTCCAATCCACCGCAACGGGTTCGCCAAACACGCTGAACTCGACAAAAGTCCCCAAACGTCGGATCATGTGAAGACCTTGAATGACGGATTGCGGGTGTCCCGTCGCTTCGATGTAGACATCGCAACCGTATCCACTGGCAAGTTTCCGCACTTTAGCAACAACGTCCACCTGTGCTGGATTGAGCACCAAATCAGCGCCGCATTTGCGAGCCACTTCCAAACGTGATGGTTGCAAGTCGAGCGCGATGAGGCAACCCGGATTTTTCAATCGCGCCGCCGCAATCATTCCGAGCCCCAAGGGCCCACAGCCAGAGACAACGACCGTGTCGCCCAATTCGATTTCGCCGCGTTGCACCGCGTGAATCGCGCACGCCAGCGGCTCAATGTAGACCGCGTGACGTGGCTCGAGTGATTTGGGGACCTTGTGGTTGATCGCATCAGCGGGGAACAGCATGTACTCCGCCATCGCGCCGAAAGTGCGTTGACGAAACCCATACACATCGTGTTTCTTATCGCACATCCAGTATTGTCCGCGTTGGCAAAAGCGACATTTCCAGCACGGCACGATTTGCTCGGAAATGGCCCAATCGCCGATGTCAAGACCATACTTTTCCGCCGCGCCTTCACCCAAAGCAACAACTTCACCCACAAATTCATGTCCTGGCGTGACGGGCGGTTGGCAGTATCCCTCGCGGTATTCATCTCCCCAGAACAGTGGCGCGCCTGAGTAACATTTCGCGTCACCGGCACAGATGCCTGCGCCCAGAATTCGGACAAGCACTTCACCCGGTTTCGCCTTGGGGACGGCGATTTCTTCAAAACGATAATCGCGCGGACCGTAGCACATGACCGAGCGCATGGTCTTGGGCAAATCAATTTGAATCGCTGACATGGCTTTTCCTCCTAATCATCGCATTCCAAGGTGAGAAAGAGTCACTCTGTATGTGCTTGACCAGACATACGTGGCTTCGCGGATCAATCGAACATCCAACTCGCAGTGACGCACGGACACATTGGAAAGTTGTGCCAGCCGGTGCGCCGCAGCGCCTCGAGCATCTCGTCCCAATGCTGACTCTTATGCCACCGCCCTCCTCCAAGATAAAGACGACGAATGGCAGGATTGCCATTCGTCGTTCAATGTTGTCGGTAGAGGCGAGTCTCCCAAGTTGGTGTCGGTTTTATTTTTGCTGAAGATATTCCGTCAGAAGCATCAGCGTCAGACCTTGGCCGTATAAGGTCGGATAGCGGGAGAGCATATTATACCCTTCAATCGTGTTCATGATCGGCGTCCCACCAGATACGCCGGTCACGGCACCATCAGCGTCAACCTTTTGCAGCACACCCTCCAATGCTTTTTCCACTGCCGGCATGTAGGAAGAAGCAAGGATGCCCTGCCGAATTGATTTCAAAACGCCGCAAGCGATGCCTGCGCTGCCCGACGTTTCTTGGTAAAATTCCGGACGATCCATGACCGTGTGCCACAAACCGTTACTCGCCTGATATTTTTGCAGACCGGCGACTAGACGCTGATACCGTTGGGTGATTTCAGAAGGAATCGAAATCATCTCGCCGATCTCCGCCAGGATCAACGGAGTCCCGATGGTGATCCAGGCGTTGCCGCGCGTCCAACGCGCACCCGACTTGTGGTTCTTGTCCTGGCAGAAATAGCCGTGAAACAATACCCCCGTCTCTGGGTCTTGCAAGTATTGCAGATGAAGCAGTAGCTGCTGCGCGGCTTCCTGAACAAAAGCGTGATCCTCAGTTAGCCGCCCCAGTCGTGCCAGGAACAGAACGACCATGAAGACCGTGTCCGCCCAAATCTGTTCCGTCAGATCGCCTCCATGCTGCAACGCGCCCGTCTGAGTGCGGATTGAATTCTTGAGAATCCAATTGCCGTACTCTACGGCTGTATCGAGATAATAGGGGTCTCCTGTCCGGCGATACATATCCGGAAATATGGCAAAGGGCACCATCTTGTTGACGTGCTGAAATTTGATCGCTTTGTGCTTGTTCCTTTGAATCCAATCGGTCAGGTAGTCAAGAACCTCTCGCCGTTTACAAAAATCATAATAGGCGGAAATCGCGGTGACTCCGACTCCGGGATTCCACTCCCAGTCGTTGATATTCATCCCCCACGCCATGCTGTCGACATCGAATTCGTTCAACAGATCGGGCGAGCCGGTGTGTTCACGAAGCATGTACTGATAAACGCGTTCGGCAGTTTCGAGCAAACTCGTTTTGTCTCGTTCGATGCTCATACGCTTCCTCGATTATTTTCTTTCATCCCGCAAACAGCGGTTCGGGCAATCCTTTGATATTTGTCTTGAGGCGAAAAATGTCGCCGGCAGCCGGTTGTTCTTTTCGTTGCGCTTCGCTCAACCGCGTCCAAGCCGAGGTGATGTAGAGTTCGTCAAGTGTTTCGCCCCCAAACGCGCAACTGGTTGGATATTCGACCGGCAACCGGATCTCGCGTTCCACTTTGCCGGTCGGATCATAGCGCACCACTTTCCAGCCGCCCCAGCGCGCACACCAGATGAATCCCTCACTATCCACCACGAGTCCATCGGGCGTACTCGGATCATCCGGCGTGTGGACAAAGGCGCGGCGATGGGTGATGGTACCGGATGCCAAATCGAAATCGTACGCGTAAATCATGTGAATCCGCGAATCGGTAAAATACATCGTGCGATTGTCGGGGCTCCAGCCGATCCCGTTCGATACGGTGATCCCCGTTTCCATCGTGTGAAGGGAGAGATCGGGATCGAGACGATAGAGCCGGCTCGTCGCGCCGGGCGCAAGCGTCCCTGCCCAGAAACGACCCAGGCGATCCACCGCGCCGTCGTTGAAGCGCGCTTGCGGTTTGCCTGGTTCCGGATTCGCGATGAATCTGAGCGATGGCGTTTGCGCGTCCCAGAACGCCAAGCCATCGCGCAGTGCCATCACCAAGCCGCCGGATTTGCGAAAGCGCAGTACGCCAATCGGCTGACCCACATCGAAATGCTCCTGCGCGCCGGTTGCCGGGTAGTAGCGATAGAAACGATGCCCGTCAATGTCTACCCAATAAAGCGCGCGCTCGTTCACATTCCAAACGGGTCCCTCGCCTAGCCGGTTGTTGAGATGAAGCAGTCGTTGGACTTGTTCCATGAGATTAGCCCCCGGTGTGACATACCCAACCACATTTTACCACACGGCTAACCCAACACCAAATCCGGTTGCATCTACGCCGACCTATCTCCTGTCTCCTTTCCTCCGAGGAAAGGGGGAAATTTGCTCGCTCCTCTTCCCTGCGAGGGAAGGGGTTGGGGCTAGGTCGGTCATCCCCCCGTCAACCCGGTCGTACTGATCCCCTGCACCAGGTATCGTTGGAAGAAGACAAAGATCGCAAAGACCGGCACTAGCGACAGTGAAGCCATCGCAAAGATCGCACCCCAATCGGTACCGGTACCAGGATCGGCGAAACCGCGCAGCGCGAGAGAGAGGGTGTACATTCTTGGATTGCTCAGGTACAGGAGCGGTCCCATAAAATCTTCCCAGGTCCAGTAGAAGGTGAAGATCGCAGCAGTGATCATGGCTGGCTGGATGAGAGGCAAGATGATTCTGAAGAAGGTGCCGACAGTGCTGCATCCGTCCATTTCCGCCGCCTCATCCAATTCCTTAGGAAGTCCTCGAATGAATTGCATGATCATAAAGATAAAGAACGCCGAACCGCCAAGGCGTGGCACCAGGAGTGGAAGATATGTATTGATCCATCCCAGTTGTTTGAACAGGATATATTGAGGAATAATCAGAACCTGGGCTGGCAACATCAACGTCAGCAACATGCACGTGAACCAGAAATTTCTCCCGACAAACCGGATACGTGCAAAACCAAAAGCTATTAACGCCGAAGAGAGTACCTGGAATAGGGTTGCCCCCCCGGCGTAAATGAAAGAGTTCCCGTAATAGGTATTGAACGAGATGCCGCCAAAGCCTTTCCAGCCATTGATGTAACTATTGAGTGTAAACTGCTTGGGGATGAGCGAAGATACATCCTTCCATATCTCCGCTGGACCTTTGAACGAACTGGCAAACATCCATAGGATCGGATAAATCATCAGAAAGCTCAAGACGATGACAGGCAGGTGATAGGCCGCGCTTCCGAGGATGGCGCTTCGCCGTTTCGCGCTGCCCACGTATGATTTGAGTGTACTGATCACAGCCATATTACTCTCCTTCTTTCGATTCGTAAAACACCCAGGCGGAGGAGGTCTTGAAGATGAGTGCGGTGACAAGAGCAATCACGATCAGCAACACCCAAGCCATCGCCGCGCCATATCCCATCTGAAGATTCTGAAAAGCCCGTTGATACACGTAGAGGACATAGAGCAGGGTCGTATCGAGGGGACGACCGTTATTGGTCACGATCAATGCCTGCGTAAAGGCAATGAACCCGTTAATCGTCTGCATGACCAGGTTGAAAAATATCACGGGGGACAGCATCGGCAACGTGATTCGGAAAAACTTGGATACACCGCCGGCGCCATCAATCGCAGCCGCCTCGTACAATGGAGTCGGAATCTGGCGCAGCCCGGCAAGGAAAATCAACATCGGGGAACCAAATTGCCATGCCGCCAAAGTAATCAATGTCCAGATGGCTGTATGGGGGTTGCCCAACCAGACAACGCGTGGAATCCCGATGAAGGCAAGACAATAATTCACCAACCCCTCTGTGCCAAAAACCTGCTGCCACATCACCGCCACTGCCACGCTCCCGCCGACTATGGAAGGCGCATAAAACATCGCGCGATAAATGCCGACTCCCCGGCGATCCGAATTGAGGAGCATCGCCACCGCCAGGGCAAAAACTAACCTTAGCGGGATGGCTGTCATCACATAGTAAAGGGTCGCCTTGACCGAGGCCCAGTAGCGCGGGTCTTGAAGCATCCGCTCAAAATTCTCTGCCCCAACCCAGGTTGGAGGGGACATTGTATCATACTTGGTGAATGCCAGGCAGAGCGAAGCCAGAATGGGGATCAACGTAAAGGCAAGAAAACCAATCAACCAGGGCGCGATAAACAGGTATCCGTTCAGATTTCTGATCAGTTGGTGATGCGACATTGAGAACGTCAGTCTCGCCGCCCGTTTTGCCGCAACCTCTGGCTTGGGAAGAGCAACTTCTGCTGCTGTATCCATACTTGGCACCTCATCTGGCGAGACCTTCGAGGTCTCAGGCCAACCGAAAGGTTGGCACGACCTCGAAGGTCTAACGCCTCTTTACCGATAGCAGAGAAAAACAAAGGGGCACAGAAGCTAGAGGGATCTCCCTTTTAGCCCGACCGTGCCCCTTACATTCATCACAAGTAGCGTGTTATCAACTGACCGAAAGATGGACTACTTTTTGTTCTTCGCCAGAATGGCATTGGCTTCTTTACGCAACAGCGCCACACCATCGTCCACGGAGAGTTTCCCGTAGTAAATCGGTTCGACGACCCTCGTGATGAGCAGACTGCCATCGCTGCCGCTGATATCAGTGGAACCAGGAGGATCAGGCGGGCGAATGGCTGCGGCGGTTTTTTCTGCCTGGGCTGCAAAGTCGAACATCATGACTTGCGACTTGCCCAACTTGGGCTTGATGCCCTCTCGAACAGCAGAGGAGATGGGGATGCCGCGCTCCGCCAGGAGGATTTGGTTGGCTTCGACCGAGTTGGTAAAGAAATCAATAAACATCGCGGCTTCTTTGGGGTGCTTGGAATTGGCCGAGATGCTAAAGAACATGGATGGCTTCATATAGTGCGACGACATCGTGGCGCCGACCGGGACTGGCAGCGGAACCAGTTGGATATTGCGAGTCGCCCCAGCCGCGGTCTGTGACGCAACTGTCTGGTTAGTCCACATCCACGCCATCGCCGCCTGACCCTTGATGAATGGGTTATTCTCCACAGTCCACTTGCCGGCGACTTCTTCTTCCCGCGTGGGAATCGCCTTGGCTTGTTGGAGCCGCACAGACATCTTCAGGAAATCGGCATACGGCTTGTCGTCCGTGTAGCCGAGTTGGGTCCCATCATCACTCCAAATATTTTGACCCATCGCCAGGTAGACCGATCGCCACAACTCCCAGTTATAGAGGGAATCTGCGGTGCCATAGACATTCGCTTTTTGCTTGAGATCCATGGTGATCTTTTCGAAATCTGCCCATGTCCATCCTTCGGAAGGCAGGTCAATGCCGGCTTTCTTAAAGAGGTCCACATCCGCCTCAAAGCAAAGCGTGTTATTGCCGAGGTTGATGGCGTAATTCTTGCCACCTAACACGCCGCCTTTGATGGATGCCGCAGACACGTCCTTGAAGTTGATCGTACCATCGGCGATGTACGGATCGAGCGGCAGGAGCTGTTGCTTGTCAACCCAATCTGCAATCTTCATATAGTCTTGCTGCATGATGTCAGGCAGGTTGTTGCCGGCGGCCTGGGTGTTCATCTTGACCCAATAGTCGTCCCAGAGAGCATACTCGTAGGCGATCTTGATGTTGGGGTATTTCTTTTGGAACAACTCGATCACTGCGATGGTACGATCATGCCGGGCCTGGGAGCCCCACCAGGCGATGCGGAGCTCGACGGGTTGCGCCGCCGGGGCTTGGGTCGGCGGGGCTGCCGTCGGCTGAGGCGCGGCGGTCGGCGCTGCGGCGGGTGGCGTTCCGCAGGCTGTTACCAGCATAGCCAACGCCACGAACACAAAAACGATGCGCTTGAACTTGAACATGTTTACCTCTCCTTCTTGTGATTTGGGGATTCAGGGTGTCCGATTAGCCGATGGCGCGCGTCGGCTCAATTGGGGTCGCTTTGACAGTGGCCACTGCCGATGATAGAATTGCGCCGATTACATTATACGCAAGATTTTGTGGCGTGCACGCCCTGATCGTGCCGTGTTTGTGCCATCCCAGACCAGACCGACAAAACGGGTCGTATAGCGAGCTTTTTTATGGTATCTGAAGAGTTCCGTAAACAAGTCAAAGACGCGCTAGAGCATCTGTACGATACGATATATCTTCAAACCCATCCACTGCTCACCCAGATCACCGGGCCGACGACGACAAACCCGGTGACGCGTGCCCAAAAGCTGCGTGGCCTGCTCAAAGACGCCATCGAATCGCTCCGTCCGCAACAAGACTCCCCGTCGAATGCGCCGCGCGAAGCGTGGCGCGGCTATCTGGCGCTCCGCTACCGCTACGTGCAAGGGATGAGCATGGCGCAGACCGAAAACAAGCTGGGCCTTAGCCTGCGCCAACTCCACCGAGAATTGCACAAAGGACTGGACGCCCTCTCTGCTCTGCTATGGGAGATGCGCATGCCCGAAAGCGGGCCGACCCTTGCTCCCGCCCCGCCGGCGTCGGGGTCGGTGCAAGAGTTGGAAAGCGAGTTGAACCAATGGCAGCTCGACCGCCAGGTCTGCCGAGTGCAAGCGTTGGTGGACGAGACGCTGTGGATGCTCAAGCCGCTGCTGGAACAGCACGCGGTGGAGCTGGCGGCTGACCTGCCCGCCGACCTGCCGCCCGTCCTGGCGGATTTGACGCTGACGCGACAGGCGTTGTTCAAGGCGCTGCGCCTGATGGCTCAGAACGCCCGGAACGCGATTTCGCTGAAAGTCGATCCGCATGACGAGCAAATAGACATCATTCTGCACTGCCCGTCTTGCGCTCTCGCCACATCAGACGAAGAATGGCAAATGGTCGAACTGCTCGTCAACCAACAAGGGGGCAAGCTGGTCACAGATATCCAGCCCGAGACCGGAACGCAAGTGACGCTGAGCCTGCCGCGCGCCAGCCAGACCCGCGTGCTCGTAGTTGACGACAACCAGGCTATCCATCAGCTTTTTGAGCGATACCTCGCGCCTCATCACTATGAGATCGTCCACGCACACAGCGGGCAAGAGGCGCTGCAACTGGCCGTTGAAGCCCACCCCGACTTGATCACGCTCGATGTGATGATGCCGAGCATGGATGGCTGGCGGGTCTTGCGCGACCTGACCCAAAATCCGGCGACAGCGCACGTTCCGGTGATTGTCTGCTCGGTGCTCAAAGAACCAGAGCTGGCATTTTCGCTGGGCGCGCGTGCCTATCTCAAGAAGCCGGTTGACCGCCTGGAATTGCTGGCGACGCTGGCGCGCCTTCAACCGGCGGCAAGCCTCTCAGAGGCAACGCTCCCATCAGCGCCTGAAGGCAGTTGAGCGTCTCGTTGATCGAAGCGTTTTGAGGACGAACCAGCTTGACGAACAATCCATCTTCAGACGAGACTGTCTCTGGATACTGCGCGCTGATCACGATCGCCGGAATCCCGGCGAGCGCAGGGTCTGCTTTCATCGCCTGCAACACCATCAGCCCACTGATTTCGGGCATGATCAAATCCAACAGCACCAAGTCAACCGGCTCGCGGCGCAGTCGCTCCAAAGCTTCCGCTCCCCCGAACGCTTCAAGGGGATGATACGCCTCTCCCGCCGATTGCAGCATCCGACTGACCAGTTCCACCAATTGTGGATCGTCATCCACGATAAGCACAGTCTGCACTGGACGACCCAGGCCCGCAATCGCGTCAAGCAATTGCTCTCGCAGCACGGGCTTGATCAGATAATTCTGGATTCCAAGCGTCTGAGCGACGCGCAAGCTGCCCGGCAAAGAAACGGTGATCACAGGCAGGTCGCGTGGCGTATCTGTTACCCATGTTTGTAAGAGGACATGGTCCTCGCCAGGTTGGTCTATGACCACAGCAGTCGGCCGGTAATGGTCAATCAAGGCCGGCAAGTCCGCGCGGTCTCGCACTTGCACCACATCATAACCACTCAGATGGCGGCGCACGATTCGAAGCAGTAATGGATCTGGCTCGACTATCAACACGGCTTTGCGATAAGCCGTAGCGTATGCCGGCGCATTTGCGCTGAACTGTCCCAAATCAGTTGGGGGCTGCGACAGGACGGGCACGGTGAAGTAAAACGTGGTTCCTCGCCCTGGCTGACTTGCCAGCCACATTTTTCCGCCATGCAGTTCAACCAACCGTTTGCTGAGCGGAACTCCCAGGCCGGTTCCTTCGTACTTGCGGCTGGTAGAGCCATCCACTTGTCCAAAGTCCTCAAAGACTCGATGCACATCCTGCGGAGCAATTCCGACGCCCGTGTCGGCTACTGCCACCTCGATCTGTTGGCCCACAAACCGAGCCGTGATCGTGACGCCGCCCACGCTCGTAAACCGGCTGGAGTTGGTCAGCAGGTTGATCAACACCTGCCGAATGCGCGTGCTGTCCATTCGCACGCGGGGCAACTCTGGATCAGCCTGGACGGTCAGGTACAGGTTTTTAGCGCGATAAAGGTCTTGGACAACGGCGACGGCTTCTTTTATCACCTCTTCGATGCGGGCTTCGTCCACCGTCAGGCCCAGCTTGTGCACATCTAACGCCGACAGGTCCAGAATATCGTCAATCAGCGATGACAGGTGACGAGCATTCTGGTATATCTGCTCGATATCTCCGCGCAGAACCGGCGACCATGAGACGCCCGCCCAAGTCTCCGGCGCGTTCGCCATCGTCTCGCTAAAGCCGATGATGATGTTGAGCGGCGTGCGCAGCTCGTGGCTCACATTGGCCGCAAACTCGGCCTTGAGCCGCCGCGCCTCTTCGGCGATGCTGCGGGCTTCGATGAGGGCATAGTTCATCTTTTCGATGCGAACGTAAGCCTCTTCTAACATCTTGAGTGCGCGCGCCAGCGACATGCGTTCATTGCGTAGCTCATTCACCAGAGCCTCGGCTCTTCGGTAACTGTTGTGCATCCAAGCCAGGGCCATGTTGACCTGCCGCGAACCGAGCTAGGCGGCAAAGGCAGTCAGATAGATGAGTGTGATCGGCGTGACAATCTGTTGAGAATCGAACCAACTCGCGCCCTGTGAGCGCGCTACAGCCAGGCAGGCCAGACTGGCGAGAGTGGCTAGCACAAATACGCGTGCGCTCGACATCAACAGACTGGAAACGACAATGGCGACCGGGAAATAGTACTGGGCCAGGCTATCCGGCGCAAACCCCTTGAAGCATGTGGTCGCACCAAGCACGGCTGCAATCAGCGCATACAAAGCAAGGCGATAATGGGCGGAACGCAGCCAGAGGCTCCCCACTGAACCCGTTAGCAGAATGATCGCGGCCGGCAGATATTCCAACCGTCCATCATAGCCGATGGCGGACAGTGCTAACAGCCAGCCGATGACTAAGGCTGCCGCGCCGACTTCCAGGACCATGCCACGGCGCAAATCGTCCAGGTCGCCGGACTCGATGGTGCCAATGTACCGTTGCCAAAAACTACTTGCTTGCATACGCCAGTCCTCCCAGGCAAGAATTTATCCTAGTTTGCCCAATAAAGCAACTGCACGATAGGGTTCATTGGGAACATATCCTGTGTCAGAAGCTCAATGAACTGACGACCCTCGGGCCAACAAAAACACCGTAGCCTAACGATCTACGGTGTTCGGAAAGTTGCGGGAGCAGATTCACGCCCCCCGACCTCCGGGTTATGAGCGGGTCTCTCGCCTCGTTAACGGTAGATCGCCGGGTCAGCCATTTCAGTTGCGGCGTTTTCCATTTCGATGCTGGCGAGGATAAATGGGCCAACGCCTTTATAGTCATTGGTCGCGATTTTCTCGTTCACATAGTATTCATACGAGCCATCTCGATACGGCGTCCCGCCCAGGCCCGCCACGCTGCAGACCTTTTCGAGGTTGACCAGGCCCTGATCGTCCACTCGAATGAGGTTATCCAGGATACCCTGGTAGCCTTTGCGCGCTATATCGAGACAAGTCTTGGAGAGATAACCTTTCCGGACGGCCTTGGCAATCGAGTAGACGAACATGCACGACCCGGATGCTTCGAGGTAATTGCCTTCGCGGTTGCCCTGATCGAGGACCTGATACCACAGACCCGTGGCTTTGTCCTGGACGTTCACCAACGCGGCGATCATGCGCTCGAAAATCGCCAGGATGTCTTGGCGCTTGGCGTGGTCTTGCGGCATATAGTCCAGCACATCCACGATCGCCATCGCATACCAGCCCATCGCGCGCCCCCAAAAGTGAGGCGAGCAGCCGGTTTCGGGATTGGCCCAGCCCATTTTGTGGCTCTCGTCCCAACCATGATAGAGCAAGCCGGTCTTGTCATCTCGCGTGTGTTTTTCGATGACCATGATCTGGAAAGTCACGTCGTCAAAGGCGGCTGGCTCGCTGAACGTCTTGCCGAACTCGGCATAGAAGGGCGCAGCCATGTAAATGCCGTCCAGCCACATCTGGTAAGGATAAATCTTTTTGTGCCAGAACCCGCCTTCATTCGTGCGAGGCTGGCCTCTCAATTGCGCACGCAAGAGATACGCGGCTTTTTTGTACCTTTCGTCGCCGGTGGTGCGATACAACGCGAACAAGGTTCGGCCAGGATAGATCTGGTCGAGGTTGTATTCTTCGACCGAATACGTCTTGATATTGCCTTCGACGCCGACAAATGCGTTGATGTCGCTTGCGATGTACTCATAGTATTTCGAGTCGCCGGTTTTCTGCCACACCAGCTCGATAGCCTTGTGCATCAGGCCAGACTCGTATTGCCAGCGGAAAGGTGCGTTTCGCCGCATGACCGAATCTGCCATTCGCACCGACCAGTTCTGATTCTGCATCTCTTATTCTCCAGGTCAGAGTATCGAGCGCCTCCAAGAGGCTGTCTGAAAAGTCGGTTTCCGTAGCTCCGCATCCCTGTGCGGAGCGAGCAACATGGGGATGTCGCCCTACTGAAGACCGGAGAGAATTCTCTAACTCTATCAGCGCATTGACCAGGCCGCAACAACTGGCAGGGCGGTGGGCGACCGCCGCCCTGACCAGAACTTGGGCGGCTACTTGATGTCTAGTGTTTGACCACTATTACTGACACCCCATCTATACTTTCCAAGTCTTGCTTAAATTCTGTCTCATCCCTTATTGAGCCCAAATCGTATACAACGAAGAGAATATAAGGGTACTTCTTGCCATAGGCAGTAATATCTGCATTAATCTCGTCGACAATCTCGCGACTTTTCTCCTTGTCCTTTGACAACTTTACTTCCAAGGCTAAGCCGAGCCGAGTGAAGATGAAGTCCGGCTTGACTTCCTTGATCGATACCTTGACCCGGCCTGTTTCTCTGTCATAATCAAGACCTTTCGCGAGACCTCGGCCAATCAGTAGTTGCTCAATTGCATCCTGTATCTCGGTCTCCCTTTCAGGCATCCGAAAGATAGCTTTTCGCAAATTTGCTTGGAAGAAGTTGGTCAGATTGGCAATTTCATCGCTCTTGAGATTGAGTTTGCTTTCGAGGTACGCTTTGAGAATGGAAAGATTAGCATGAACTGACTCGAACAGTTCTTTCTGTTGCATCGCAATTGTACTCATAGCGTCTGGGATATGGTCTGGATTGTAGACATCTACAACAGCATCAATGTTGACGACCCGAGAGATAACCTCGACCAATTGATTGTACTTGCGAATATACTGCTTATAACCTGCATACTTCCACACGCTATCAGTGTCAGCGCCAACGCTTGTATTCATGGACTCCAACAGGGCAATGACCTGAAGGAGATACTCTTTGACCCGTTCCTGCTGCTGCTTGTCCATATTACCCTCAGAGTACTGCTGCTCTTGATCAGTATCATTGCCGCCTAACGCCCATGTTCAGCCGTTCTGTGACCGCGCGTAGAGTGTCAGCTGAGATACGTTGTTGGACAGTCCAGACTCTACCGATAGATCGCCAAAGGTGCCAATATGATTGCCGGGCCCTGTAGGATTTCTATGAGCTTTCCTTGGGCTAACTTCCGTTGGTCAGTCTTAAGTTTCTGGCGCTGCATCTTGGTTAGGTTTGGTAGTGAGAGTAGACTGGGAACAACACTGAAAACTTCTTGCCTCTGACCTTTCTTCAGAATACGTTGGACTTTGCCAAAAACTGTTGCTTCACCTTGTAATTCAGATACCTTGCACAAAAGGTGCTCACGCACGATATTGGCGAAGAAGCCGAATCCAGGAGTTGATGCGGCTTGAAAGAGCAAGGGCAAGGTATCGCTGTCTGTGAGTCTTGTAAACGCTTCAACCATCGCGATTTCTGAAGCTCCAGCAATTTCCTGTCCAAAGCTCTTTGCCAATCCTAGCAAGGGCATCATTTGGCGCGCTTGCTCGATCTGAGTCAGAATACTTGGCAGTCGGATCATTGCTTGAATATCCAGAATATCACCTTTCTGAATTTCCCCCCAAAGCTCAGTGTCGAATGAGTCCAAGCTCTTTACTTGCTCGCCAAGCAAGTCACAAAGCTTTTGAAACTTTGCTGGATCGGTTAATGCTCTCTTGCTTGTTGCTTCTTTTGATTTCTCAACAGTAAGACTGCCTTCGATAACGGTTGCACTGGCTTTGCCGTCCTTTTCTTCTTTTTCTGTTTGAGTATGGCTTATTTCGTCCTCAACATAGCCTTCTAGCAGTCTGTCGGAGAGGGACCTGTAATGG
>Ga0315279_10006413_pt1 | contig 14847 bp, 10 predicted proteins | sample YL17G06_20_MG_FD_203694 | JGI IMG/M metagenome (GOLD analysis project Ga0315279, IMG submission 203694) | Sediment microbial communities from Yellowstone Lake, YNP, Wyoming, USA - YL17G06_20 | ecosystem: Environmental > Aquatic > Freshwater > Lake > Sediment | place: USA: Wyoming | collected... | reverse complement strand
TCCTCTTCGCGACGTACGCCGGGCACTTCGTGCACACGAGGCCACAGTAGGCCTGGAGCTCCTTCGCCATGCTCCCTCCCTTGATCGGGTCTGACAAGAAGTCTGCTGCGAGATCCTAGTCTGGCGGCGCCGCGTGGGCAAGCGATCTTTGGGCTGGCTCGCGACTGACATCGCGCAGGGCCGCAGTCCCGGCTTGCTCGGGTCGAACCCGGTCGGCCGGCCGGTTCAGCCGAGGCCCAGTTCCCCCGCCCCAGGGCGAGTCCTCGGTCCCTGGCTCTCACGGAGTGTCAAGGGGCGAGAGCCGATCCAGTCGGCACCGGAAGAACGAGGGCCGGCCCGGCGCGTTCCCGCCGGCTCCGCCCAGGCGATGGCGACGCAGCAGTTGTAGCTTGCGTCCCCCGGTTCCAGGGCAGCGGAAGAGGAGTCTCGAGGGAAGGAGACGTAGGCGCCGGGGAATGCTTCATGGCAAGATCTGACCCTCAGCGGCCCAGGGTCAGCCTCTCTGGCAGCGGAAGAAGTCTGGCGAGAAGGAGACGTAGGCACCGGCGAATGCTTCATGGCAAGATCTGACCCTCAGCGCCAGAGGAGCCTACGAACCCCAAGAGCCACACCCCCGTCAGGCAGACAGTCTACCGGACGGAGGTGTCCCACTCATCCCAGCGAAATCCAATGGTAGACTCCCATCACCCCTTCCCCCTTATCCGGGAGCCTCGGGCAAGACCTCGCCTCCGCGACCTCGGTGCCTCTCGCGCAATCCGCGAAGGTGGTCTTCGGCGTCCTGGACGGCGTCGAGATGCTCAGCCAGTTCTTCCTCTGGTAGGTGGCGGGCAGTGAACTTGCCATCCTGCCTAGTCAGCGCCGCAATGGTTGGGTCTCCCCCGACACCTCCAGGGTTCAGCTCAATGGCGAGCTGCAAGGCCCAGATGGCTGCAAACACCCCCTCGCTGACCGTTGGGGGGCCGTCCTGCCAGAAGACCTTCCTGAAAAGGCCAAGGAAGGGATCAAGGATGGGCTGCGCGCTTCCCATCGAGCAGTACCACATGCTGTTGTCCTTGAGTTCAGGCTGGAAATCGACCACCGAGAATTCACACAGGTAAGGTTTCTCTCCGACCGGGAACGCTACGAGTGCCCCATACTGGCCCTTTGGGGCGCTGGTGGAGACGAAATCCTCTATGCCTCTCCTGCAGAGGCCCTTGACAACCTCGAACGCGTCTCCTTGGAAGAGCTTCTCATCATGCGCCTTCTGCACCACATGGCAGAAGCGTTGTCCCAGTCCGACCTGACCGGTACCCGCGACCATGACCCTGCCGGCGACAATCTGTATCTTCCGGTCGGTCTGCTGCTCGATTGTGCGCATAGTGCCGGCCGTGAATGTCGTTGCACTGTCTGCACCAATCACGACGCCATCCTCGCACTTGATCCCGACGATTGCGGTCATTCGGAGCTCTGGAAGACGCTGTTGACTCTCATCTCCGGATAGGCTCGGTAGATCGCCGAGACCAACTCACCAAAACGCAGGCGTCGCACGGCGGACGAGAGACTTCGCAGGTAAGGCGCCATCTCAGGGGCGAGCTCGGAGAGGAGCCTGTCCCCCTTCTGCTGCCCGTCAGACGTGAGTCTGTAGCTCCTCCTTGTTCCCTCGGAGCAGATCTCGAGAAGCCTTCTCCCGGCAAGAGTCTCGAGTTCGACATAGACCTCCCTGTCAAAGGGTCCGTAGAAGTAGGGCTTGAAGTCGAAATACGGACCCGAGATGCGAGGGCCAAGCCTCCGATCGACCAGGAAGAGTAGCTTCTGGACCTGTACTGGCGTATGGGGCGCGCCTTCCCCTGCTGCAAGGACCATCAGAACCAGATCTCCCCGTTCCATGGCACACCTCCGACTTCATTCTATGGATCTTCGGCCGCGGCGCAACTGCTGGTGGGACGTGTCACCCGTGCCCGCTGGACAGGAACGCAGCTTCCGCCAGCGGGAAGTCACCAGGTTGGAAGCCGCTGACGCAGGCAGCCCTACTGAGGCGGCAGTGGGCTGGTCTGGGAAGGGAGGTCGCGTTTTGCGTTGATGCATCAACCGCGATCCCTTTCTAGCTGCGTTGGGCTCGGGGAGATCGAGCGCGGCCACAAGTCGCCTAGGGCAGAGGATGCGTTCCTGCGCCTGAGGGGCTGATGGCGGCAGGGGAGGGCCCCAAGGCCTGAGGCTCCAGCGGCCAAGCTCCGCTCCTGGTTCGGTCAAGCGTGTGCAAATAACAAGACCCTCAGCGGCCCGTAGCCTCATCTCCCACTTCAAGTAGTTTCCTTGGCAGAGGCAACGATTCCTTGTCGTGTACTTCCTTGGTTAGGCAATGCGGAGCTTGACGGGACTGGCAGTCATCGTATAGAATTGCCAACGTCTGCTGCGGCAGCGAAGCGGAGCGGTGCTCTGGCTTCGAAGTGCAAGCGGCTCCGATGCGCGGATGTATCCGCTGGATCGGACGGGTAGAGCGAAGGTGCGCCGTCCTTGGTGGTACGCATCAAGCAGCGCATCTAAGCGGGGTACCCGGGACACGGAAGCCCGACCCGGTATTGCGGACCGTAGCGCAGACTCGAGAGTCCCGTCGAGCGGTCGATAGACAGCGTAGAGCTGGGGCGGGCCGAGGGTGGCGCGATCGCTTGACGTGCCCCGCAAAAACGCTATAGTGGGGGCGATCATGATGGCAATTGCGCGCATCCTCCATAAACGCGGCGGTTGTCTGCGTTCGCTGGGAGCTGCGGCATGGCTCTTGGCGGCCGTCATCTGCTGCGGCAGCGAAGCGGAGCGGTGCTCTGGCTTCGAAGTGCAAGCGGCTCCGATGCGCGGATGTATCCGCTGGATCGGACGGGTAGAGCGAAGGTGCGCCGCCCTTGGTGGTACGCATCAAGCAGCGCATCTAAGCGGGGTACCCGGGACACGGAAGCTTTCTCAGGTCGGGCTTGCGCGCATCGACGGGGCTCCTAACTAAGCATGGGACGTGCAATGGCGTGCACGCTGTATGACGCGGCTGCAAGCTACAAGAGCTTGTATTCCGCATGGCAGCACGTACGTCATAGTGGCCTGGTTTCCCTATCGGAGCTGACCAAGCAGTCGATCAAGGCTTTCGACACTGACGTGCAGTCCAGGATTGAGCGAATCGCCTCCCTGCTACACGACGGCTCCTTCCATTTCGGGCCTGCTAGAGGGGTTCTGATCAGAAGGGAGGGGAAGGAACCTCGACCTTTGGTCGTTTCTGAGATCCCTGACAGAATCGTCCAACGGTCTCTCTTGGACATTCTGCAGGGACAGCCGGCAGTCAAAGCGTATGTCGAGCGCCCGCATAGCTTCGGAGGTGTGTCAGGAGGCAAAGTGGAGGCAGCGGTCCGGCGGGCGTGCGAGCTTACCCATTCAGGGGCCGCATACTACGTGTCTTCGGACATTCGCGGGTTCTTCACTAAGATCCCTAGAAAAGAAGCACTCGCCGCGCTCCTCGAGCTGCTTCCCGACGACTCGTTCGCTGGCCTCTTGGACGCCGCAACCAGTATGGAGCTCGCCAACATGGCAGAGATGGGGGATTACGCGCACCTCTTTCCCGGCGAGTTCGAGGGGGTGGCTCAGGGGTGCTGCCTGTCAGCTCTCTTGGGGAACGTGCTCCTACACCCGTTTGATGAGGCGATGAATGAGGACCCCATAGCGACGCTCCGCTATATCGACGACTTCCTCATTCTAGGACCTGATCGGAAGACAGTCAGTGCAGCTTTTGGGAAGGCGCGAGGGTTTCTGAGGAAGCATGGCCTTGACGTGTATCTCCCAGCTGCTGGTTCGGGGAAGGCAGCCGAAGGCCATGTACGTCGGGGGTTCGACTTCCTTGGCTGCAGGATCACTCCCAAATCCGTTGAGCCCTCTGGAAAGGCGCGAGAGGCCTTCATCGGTCGGGTTGAGGAGAAGCTGGACGAAGCTTCCAAGAGCCTCAAACGCGCGAAGCATCTTGATCAGCGCAGCTACGACACGTCGCTCGTCGAGACGCTCTCGCGGATCAGTCACATGATCCAGGCGTGGACTCAGCAGTATCAGTTCTGCAACCCGACTGAGGCATTCCGGGTCGTGGACACAAGAGTGGATCGTCTCATTGAGCGGTACCTGGGCACTTTCTTCAAATGGTACCAGCGGGAGCGAAACACGCCGGAGACGAGACGGAGGATCCTTGGCGTTTGGCTGGTGGTAGACGGCACGCGGGCCCCGATCTTACCGTTGACACGGGAGCCGGGCGATGGACGAGCACCAGAACCCGGCGCGCTAGCCCCCGCTAGAGCCGTCCCTCGAAGGCTCTAGCGAGAATCGAGGAGTGGAGCGCATCGAACTCGGGGTCGCCTGCCTGCCGAAGTCGCGCAAGCGCATTCGAGCTGGCTTGCAGGGTGTCGAACCACCGCTGTCTCTCGATCGCAGGGACGGGAACGGGGATGTCCTGTAGAGCACCCAGGCCCAGGGTTCGATTCCTACCAGCGCCTCCCGGGGACGCACCCCCGATCAGTTCCAGCCCCTCGCGCGTCAGGAAGAAGAAGCGCAGGAAATCGGCTGTGGCTTGCTCCGCCCGTGGGACACACGTGATGAAGCGATGAGAGCCTACGCGCCCAGCATCTTCAGGTCTTGCGACCGCGATAGCGCCCTCCCAGGCAAAGACATTGCTGAACAGGAGGTCTCCTGGTTCAATCCGAAAGATCCTCTTGCTGCCTACCTCCAGCGCGCTCAAGGCTGGCTTGTGGAACGTACCCTTGCCGAACGACCGTACCCCGAGCTCCGGATATGAGCCACCTGAGGCCAGTTCAACAGGCCGGCGCACGATAGGGGCTACCTCACGCATGGGGCGCTGCGGGGCCTCTGCGATAGCTTGGGCAAATGCGGCACTGAGCATAACCCGCGTCTCGTCGGCTGTTCTTTGGCGGAGGGCGCGGGCTTCATCGATCAGAGCGGCGAGTTCTTCGATCCGCGCTACGATCCGCCGCTGCTCCGCCAACGGCGGCAGGGGGATCTCGTACCCGAGGACATCCGAAGGGCGAATCGCGGCGTAGTTCGTCGACCCTTGGGCTTCGACCTGCTCGCGGAACGCTGGGGTGCGGATGAAGTAGTCGAGGAAGCTTCGGTGGAGCCTTGTCTCGTCGACGGCATAGAGGAAGTAGTGGCTGCTGACGATGGACCCGCCAAGCGACTCCGGGACGATTCCGAAGCCGCCGACCTTGGCGTCGATCTCGGCAACGAGGAAGTCCCCCGCGTGGCAGACTTGCTGCTTCTTGGTCTTGATGGTTGCGCCCAGGATCTCGTCACGGAGGACGATGCCTTGGGCGTGAAGCTGGACTCGAGGCCGCCTGTAGGTCGCAAGATCGTCAATGGTGACGAAATCCTTGTGGTACTCCAGCGCCTCTCCCAGACTCACGGTCGGCCATCGGGAACGCGGGATCATGAGGCGTTGCCTCCGCTGAGTTCGCGGTACTGCGCCTCAAGAAACGCCCGCATCTTCGCCTCGTCGGGGAGCTGGAGCTCGTACTTGGAGACGAAGAGGCGGTTGTCCATCCCGGCCAGGGCGTACCGGACGAGGGCGTGGTTCTTCTCGGTGCAGAGCAGGATCCCGACGGGCGGGCCGTCGCCCTCGGCCATCTCGTGCTCGCGGTACCAGTTGACGTAGGTGTTGAGCTGGCCGAGGTACTCGTGGCGGAAGTCGTCTACCTTGAGCTCGACGAGGACGTGGCACTTGAGGATGCGTTGGTAGAAGACGAGGTCGACGAAGAAGTGCTCGTCACCCATGAGAATCCGCCTCCGGCGTGCCTCGAAGCAGAACCCGCGGCCGAGCTCAAGAAGGAAGTCCTGGAGCTTGTCGAGCAGACCCTCTTCCAGGGTGGACTCGCTCGTGACCTCGCGGGGCCTGAGCCCGAGGAACTCAAAGACATACGGGTCCCGGATGGCGAGGGCGGGCGTCGAGATCTCCGCCGCTTCGTTGGCGAGGCGGGATAGCTCGGCTTTGTTTCTGGAGAGGCCGGATCGTTCGTAGTAGAGGCTCGAGATCTGCCGTTTCAGCTCCCGCACCGACCAGCCGCCTTTGATGCATTCGATCTCGTAGAAGGCGCGCTTGAGCGGAGCCTCAAGGCTGAGCAGCTCCACGAAGTGGCTGAAGGACAGGCTGTCGAGGAGCGTGTCCGCGGGAATCGCCAATCCGGGAGACACTGTCTCCCGCATCTCGCCCTTGCGGGGCAGCGGGATGGCGGCCGCCGTCAGGTCTGAAACGCCAGGCCTGAGCAGCTTTGAGAATTCGGGAGACAGCGTCTCCCGAATCTGCGGGTAGGAGAGACAGAACTGGCGATAGCGGCGCAATTCCCGGGGGTCGACGCGGACAAGACCTTCCACATGAAGTCGTCCGGCAAGGGAATCCAGCAGGCGTTCGCCGTAGGCCGCACGGTCGGATCCGTCCTGTTCATAGGCGACGATGTAGAATCCGATCAGCCAGTTCCGGAGCGTCAATCCCCGGTTAACCGCCTTGAGCGCCTCGCTTTCGAGTCGGCGGTAGACCTCCTCAACGGCTTGGACCAGCCGGTCGAAGTTCATGGCCCTGTCTCCAGTTGTTTCTTGATCTCCGTCATGATCTCGAGGATCCGCCGCTCCTTGGCCACGATGCTTTCGGCGAGCTCCTCCGGCGGCAGGTGGGCGATGTCCTCTTTCCCTCGCGGGTTCTTGCGGTCCAGGTTGCAGTTGGCCGCGAGAAGCTCATCGGCGGGAACCTTCCACGCGCGGTCGTTCTCCTTGCGCTCCTTCCACCAGGCGAGGCACGGGGCGAACTCCTCGAACTGGATCGGCTGGGTCTTGGTGTAGTTCTTCCGGCCTTCGCGGAGCGGGTGCTCGTAGTACCAGACTTCGCGCGTCGGCCCGGAGCGGTCGAAGAAGAGGAGGTTCGTGGGGATCGGGGTGTAGGGGGCGAAGACGCCGTTCGGGAGGCGCACGATCGTGTGGAGGTGGAACTCCTTCAGGAGCTCCTCCTTGATGCGGGCGCAGACGTTGTCGCCGAACAGGACGCCGTTTGGAACGACGATGGCGGCGCGGCCGCCCGTCTCAGAGCCCTTCCCGGGCCGCTTGAGCTTGCGCATGATGAGCTGGAGAAAGAGGAGAGCGGTCTCGGACGTGCGAAGATCGTCTGGGAAGTTCGAGAGGATTCCCGCCTCCTCCTCGCCCCCAAACGGGGGATTGGTGAGGATGACGTCCACACGATCCTTCTCGCCGATCTCGCGGAGGGGCGTTCCCAGGCTATTCCCGTACGCAATGCGCGGATACTCGAGGCCGTGGAGGAGGAGGTTCATCTGCGCGAGCAGGTACGGCAAGGGTTTGGCCTCGCCACCGAAGAGGCTTCGCTCTTGGAGCGTCTCGCGATCCTCGACGGTGCGACACTCCTTCTCCAGGTGCTTGTAGGCTTCCGCGAGGAATCCGCCGGTCCCGCACGCTGGGTCGAGGATCGTCTCGCCCAGTCGGGGATGCGTCGCCTCGACCATGAAGCGGACGACGGGGCGCGGCGTGTAGAACTCGCCAGAGTCGCCAGCGGCGTCGCGCATCTCCTTGAGCATGGACTCGTAGAGGAGACTGAGCGTGTGGATCTCGTCAGATCCGGTGAAGTGGATCCCGTCGACCAGGTTGACGACGTCGCGCAGGAGGTAGCCGTTGATCATCCGGTTGACCACGCCGCGGAAGACCGTGGCCACGACGTCGCGGCGGTCCCGGCCGTTGTGACTCTGCAGAGCCCGGAGGTAGGCGAAGAGCCCTGGTCCCCTCTGGCCGTTCGGAAGAGTCGCTTCCTCCTGGTTGATGAAGGCGACGAGCTCGTCGCCCGTGATGCCGGACGCTCCTGCCGCCCAGTCGCGCCAGCGGTACGGCGGCTCAATGATCTGCCGGTAGGGCGCTGCGGCGAGAGTCGACTCTTGTTCGCGAATGCGCTCCAAGTCGTCGAGGAACTTGAGGAACATGATCCAGGTGAGCATCGGGAGGCGATCGAGATCCCCGCTGAGGCCCTTGTCTTTGCGCATGACGTCGCGCGCCGACTTGACGACGGAGGAAAGGCGTTGCGCCGTGGTTTCTTCGGTCTTCTTCGCGGATCGAGCCATTCTGTCTCCCGTGCCCCCTACGACGCGTACAAGAGCGTCTGGAGCTCGCCGACGGCGTCTCGCAGCGCTTCTAGGCCGCCGAACATCCGAGCGATCTCGGGGACGTTTCCCCTGTCCGAGATGGGCGGTACCTTGAGGATGTCGGGGATCTTGAACTGCGCCGTGCCGTACTCCGCGTACTTCTCGAGCAGCTCGTCGAGGATCGCTCGGGCCTCGGGGCCGTAGCGCTCGAAGAAGCCCTTCCTTTCCCTCCGCAAGTGCTCCGCGCGCTCGCGCCGCGTCCGCAGCGGCGCATTGTAGGCGACGTGGCAGAGAAGGTCGAACGGATCGGCATCCGGCTGCTTCGTTGCGGCCGCCAGCTCCTGGAAGTCGATGCCACGCTCTTCCAGCTTCTCGATGACCTCCTCGCGGGAGACGGGGTTACTCCAGAACTTGCGCAGTTCGGCGCCCGTCGGCCAGAGCGTCCTCACCTTCTCCGCGGTGTAGTCGGTGTAGGTGACGACGCGCAGCTTCTTCCCATCGCTATCGAGCTCTTGCACGACGTGCGCGATGATCTCGACGACGCCGCCGTCCACGTAGTACTTCCGACGCTCCACCTCGGGGCCGTCCTCGACCTTGCCCGCTACGCCAAGGCCCTCGTAGTCGATCTCCTCCCGTCTGGCCTCCTCCCCCTGGATGACCCTTTCCTTCCGGACCAGACCCGCCTTGTCCAGCTCCTGTTCGGTGATCGCCACGGGGTCGCCGTCGAATTCCGGGTCGGCGAAGTGCCGCGTGGCCGAGCCGGTGTAATCGAGGATGGAGAAGTAGAGCTTGCCGTAGTCGTCGCGCACACGGGTTCCCCGGCCGATGATCTGCTTGAACTCCGTCATGCTGCCCACGACGCGGGCAATCGCGACGACCCTGCAGGTGGGCATGTCCACCCCGGTCGTCAGGAGCTTGGAGGTGGTGAGGATGACGGGGGAGACCGTCTCGACGTCCTGGAAGTCGCTCAGGTGGCCGCGGCCGACGTCGCCCTCCTCCGAGGTGACGCGGCAGACATAGTCCGGATAGGTGCGGACGAGGTCTGCATTCAGGTTGTTCAGCGCCTGGCGCATCTCCTCGGCGTGTTCTTGATCCACGCAGAAGACGATCGTCTTGGCGAAGCGGTCGGTCTCCTTGAGGAACTCGGTGAGGTGGCGCGCGATGGCCTGGGTCCGCGCGCGCAAGGCGACCTCTCGCTCGAAGTCCTTCGTGTGGTACTCGCCGTCGGGGATCTCGCGGCCGTAGCGATCAAGCTCGCCCTTCCCGGGACGCCAGCCTGCGGCGTCCACGTCGGTGATCACGCGGTGCACGCGGTACGGGGCGAGGAAACCGTCGTCGATTCCTTGCCGCAGGCTGTAGGTGTAGACCGGATTCCCGAAGTACTCGTAGGTGTCGCGGTTCTCCTCGCGGAGAGGAGTGGCGGTCATCCCGAGCTGGTAGGCGGGCTCGAAGTACTCGAGGATCTCGCGCCAGTTGCTGTCGTCGCGAGCACTCCCGCGGTGGCACTCGTCAACGATGACCAGGTCGAAGAAGTCGCGAGGGAACTCCCTGTAGAGCCCGGGGCGGGCCTCATCCTGGGCGATGGCTTGGTAGATCGCGAAGTACATCTCGCGGCTCTTGACGACTTCGCCGTTCTCGATCTTGTGGCGAGCGTCGCCAAACGCGGCGAAGGTCTTGTCCTTGGGATCGTCGATGAGGATGTTACGGTCCGCAAGGTAGAGGATCCTCGGGCGACGGTGCTCGCCCGCTCGATTCCAGCGGCTCGACCACAGCTTCCAGCAGATCTGGAAGGCCACGAACGTCTTGCCGGTTCCCGTCGCCATGGTCAGGAGAACGCGGCGGTTGCCGCGGAGGATCGCCTGGACGGCTCGGTTGATCGCGATCTCTTGGTAGTAGCGCGGGGTCTTCCCGCTGAGGCGCTCCAGGGGCGCCAGGAGATGGGTCGTGATCGTTCGGTCCGGGATTACTCCGAGTTCCGGCCCCTGCCGCAGTCGGGCCCAAAGCTCTGGGGGTGATGGAAACTCCGTCAGGTTCCGTTCGAGTCCCGTCAGGGAGTCGAACTCCACAATGCCTTGCCCGTTGGTGGAGTAGGCAAACCGCAGGTCGAGGATCTCCGCGTAGGACTTGGCCTGTCCTAGCCCTGCTCCGGGAGTCTTGTACTCGGCTTTCGCTTCGACCACCGCAAGCGGAAAGTCAGCCGTGTACCGAAGTAGGTAGTCGGCTCGCTTGCCCTTCCGCCGTTTGACGCGGGAACCGGCCACGATGATGCGCCCGTCAGTGAGCGTGCGCTGCTCGGCAATGGAGTGAGGGTCTTCTTCCCAGCCTGCCGCCTGGAGCTTCGGCACGACGTACTTCCTGCAGGTATCGGCTTCTGTCGTCATCGCGTCTCTTGCCTCTCTCCGCGTCGATTCCGTCCGCAGGCGGACTCTCGCGGATAGACTGCGGAGCTCGACCCTCCGTTTCGGCTTGGATGATCCTAGATAGATCATCATAGCCGCGGGCATGGCTTCGGGCAACGCGTCTCAGCTATCGGGCCCACGTGCGTGGTCGACGCCGTGCCTGCAACCTGTGCCGACCAGAAGAGCCTCTACTCCGCACGGGGGCTCACACTCTCTCCGGCCTTTCCAGGGGAATCCGAAGATGTGACATCGACCGCCAGCTCTTGACTACTCGCGGCAGTCAAGTCAGCACCGTGAAAGCTGAAAGCGTGCGGTTCGGTTCTTGGGGTGACAGCAACCCGTCGGGCTGCGCCGTCCCGCGCGCGGGAACGGCAGATCCGGAAGCCGCCCCGTCCGGGAAGGGGCGCCTCTACGACGCGGCGGTCGTGGAGGCCGGCCTTCGCGTGATCGGCCGGTCCGGCTTCTCGCTCGACGCGGAGTAGTCCGGCCCACACGGCGAAGCCGCGGCTCGCGCCCCTCGGTTCCAGGGCAGCAGAAGAAGAGGAGTCTCGAGGGAAGGAGACGACGGCGCCGGCCGATGCTTCATGGCAAGCTCAGGCCTTCAGCGCCCGTATTCGATGTGCAGAAGCCGCGCAGTGCGAGAGGTCTACCAGGGCAGGCACGAAGAATGAAGATCCGACTCCTCCACCATGCGGTGAGTCGGGTGCAGAGCTTGACTTTCGCCGTGGATGTGCTAGATTTCAATACGGAGGCTTTGCGTTGCTCTCGGGTAGCGCATTGCCTTTTTTTGTTTCAGGGACCGCAGCGCTCCGTTCTGGATCGTAAGTCCTCAATGTATTTGAAGCTGTATATGCCCGCCCTTTTCCCCTGCATGGATCGCGGCAGACTCTCGTACTCCAGTTGTTTGACTTGGCCGGCGAAACTTGCTAGCTCATGACGGACGGGCTCATCCATCTTCCGATCGAAACGTAGCCCCCAGCTGATGATGTAGGCAACTAGGTCGGCAAGCTGGATACCGCTCGTCAGATCGCTATGGACGAAGAACGGCGCGGGGATGATCTGCTGCGAGCGGGCCTTTCCCTTGACAGTCCTCATGAAGTAGCTGTGAAACTGATCGATGAGGATGTAGCTCCTGCTCTTCTCGAGCTCGTCACAGACAATCACCCCGCGAGCTTGGAGGTCCATGTCTTCCAAGTAGTAGAAGAATCGTTCGAGAAGGTAGTTGTAGTCCTTCCGAAGAGCGCCGGGAACCGGAGTCGGAGAGCCCTGTCTGACAACACTTGCGAAGGCTCGACACTCCGCGTCTGCGGCGATCTCCAGGGCCTTCTCCACGTACGCCAGTTTGGCTTGTGCAAGCGCTGTTAGTTCTTCGCGAGTCGCTGTCTGGCCAAACGTGAACGCCTTCAGCGCGAGGTCCCGCCTCCTCCCGGCCGGGAAAGGAGGGAGTTGGGCGGCGAGTCGGAACGTCTTTCGCTTCAGGATCTTCTTGGCCTTAAGTTCCCGATCTCCCGCAGTGTACCGACAGCCGAAGTGTTTGGTCTCTTCCGCCTGCAAGCTTCGCACGAGATCCCAGAGAACCGCGTCTTCGACCGATACTCCTGCCAGAACTTGGTAGGGTGCATTCCCATCATTTCCGCTCTCATCGACAAACAAGAAGTAGGCCACCGTGTGTCTCCCTTGTTGTAGCGAGTTATGCTGCACAAGGCGCCCGAAGTCAACTGGGCTGATGGTATGAATGTGCACCCTTTCCCCGGGGGTGTAGTACGCTGCCGGCGGAAAGGGAGGCAGTTCCCGGGCAATCCGGGGACGCAACACTGATTCCGGGCGATTGGGTGGCTGGTGGGTTGAGTTTGCTGCCCCAGGGGTCTCACGCGGGGGGATGACCTGCTTTTCGCTCGCCCTCTCCGAAGCCATCTGCTGGTGCAGGCCCTACGCGAGGAAGAGGATCGCGACGCCCGCGACGGCGATGAGGGTGCCGGCGACGGCGCGCCGCCGGATCGGCTCCTTGAACAGGACCCGCGAGAGCGGTAAGAGGAGGACGGGCGAGAGAGCCATCAGCGTCGAGGCGACGCCGACTGGAGCGAGGTTGAGGGCGACGAGGGAGAGGGTGACGCCGACGACCGGGCCGCTCGCCGCGCCGCCGAGGCTGGCCCAGGCGCCGGTGCGGTCGGCCAGGGCGGAGACGGTCGCCCGGGCCTTCCGTTGAAGAAGTGCGAGGAGCCAGATCACGACCGTCGCCGAGAGGATCTGTAGCACGTTCGTCGAGAGGACGGGGAAGCCACCGGCCATCCCCTCCTTGGAGAAAATGTAGCGCGAGGCCTGCGCCCAGGACGAGGCGACGGCAAGGCCGATTCCGGCGAGGTAGGCGCGCCGGGACAAGAGGGCCCTCCTCTCCCCCTTCCAGAGGACGAGGGCGATCCCTCCGATGACGAGGGCGATCGCTCCGATCTCGAGGAGCGACAGGCGCTCCCCGAACGCGCCCCAGGCGAGGAGGCTCGAGGCGACCGGGACGAGGGCCATGACGAGGGAAGTCCGTTGCGGGCCGAGGGTGTCGAGGGCGCGGAAGAGCATGGCGTCGGAGAGGACGAACCCAACGACCCCGGCGAGGGCGAGCCAGCCCAGGCGCGGAAGCTCGACCTGGAGGGGGAACGGGGTGCGATAGACGATCAGGTGGAGAAGGAGGAGGATGACGAGGGCCATGGCGAGGCGGAGTCGGTTCAGCACGTCCGGTCCGATGCGGCGGACGGCGATCGAGAAGAAGACGTAGCCTACGGACCACGCGCAGGAGGTCCCGAGCGCCGCGAGCTCTCCCTGGGGGATGGTCACGCGGTTCCCCTACCGCCGCGGGATTGGCTCGAAGCGGGCGACGAAGTGGCGCAGGGGACCCTCGCCCTCGACGATCCGATACCCCGGAAGGCTCCTCTTCCTCGCCGCGACCGCGGCGGCGCCCTCGACGACCGCGTCGAGATGCTCCTCCGTGTAAGTCCGGCGAGGCACGGCGAGACGGACGAGCTCGAGGCGAGGGTAAACTGGGACGCCGTCCGGGCCGGGCTGGGCGAACATCACGCTCCCCACCTCGACCGAGCGGACGCCGGCCTCGCGGTAGAGCTCGACCACGATCGAGAGGGCCGGGAACTCGGCCTGGGGGAAGTCCGGCAGGAGGGCGCGGGCGTCGAGGTAGACGGCGTGGCCGCCCACCGGCTCGACGAGTGGGATTCCTCTTGCGCGTAGGTTCTCTCCGAGGCGGTGGACCTGGCCGATCCGATCGCGCAGGTAGTCGAGGTCGAGGGCCTCGTACAGGCCGACCGCGATCGCTTCGAGGTCGCGGCGGGCGAGGCCGCCGTAGGTGGGGAACCCCTCCATCAGGATCAGCCGCTCGCGCGCCCTCTCGAAGATCGTCCGGTCGTTCATGGCGAGGATCCCGCCGATGTTCACGAGGCCGTCCTTCTTCGCGCTCATCGTCATCCCGTCGGCGAGCGAGAAGACCTCGCGCGCGATCTCGAGGGGCTCCTTCTCGGCATACCCCTCCTCCCGCTCGCGGATGAAGAAGGCGTTCTCCGCGTAGCGGCAGGCGTCGAGGAAGAGGGGGATCCCGTGGCGGTGGGCGATCTCGCTCACCGCGCGGACGTTGGCGACGGACACCGGCTGGCCGCCGCCCGAGTTGTTCGTGATCGTGAGGAAGACGAACGGGATCCGCTTCGGCCCGACCTTCCGGATGAGGGCGCGAAGCTTCTCCGTGTCCATGTTCCCTTTGAACGGGGCGATCGTCGCGGGATCGAACGCCTCCTCGACGGCGAGGTCGACGGGCTCCCCGCCGTTCGCCAGGACGTTCGCCCGCGTCGTGTCGAAGTGCATGTTGTTCGGGACAACGTCGCCTGGCTTGAGGGTCGCCGAGAAGAGGACGTTCTCCGCCGCCCGTCCCTGATGAGTGGGGAGGAAGTAGCGGAACCCGAAGATGTCGCGTACGGCGGCCTCGAACCGCTCGAAGCTCTGGCTCCCGGCGTAGGACTCGTCACCGCGCATGAGCGCCGCCCACTGGTCCTGGCTCATGGCACCGGTCCCCGAGTCGGTCAACAGGTCGACGTAGATATCTTGGGAGCGAAGGTTGAACACGTTGTAGCCGGCCTCGCGGATCCGTGCGTCGCGTAGAGCGCGACTGAGGATTCGGATCGGCTCTACAACCTTAATGCGGTACGGCTTGTACGGGGTCCCGCTGGGCACACCGACCTCCAGGAGGGTTGTCTCAGAAGTAGAAGTGGATGCCGGTCCCGACGGACATGTCCACGGCTCCGGTCGCCGTGACGGCG
>Ga0315279_10006412_pt1 | contig 14856 bp, 15 predicted proteins | sample YL17G06_20_MG_FD_203694 | JGI IMG/M metagenome (GOLD analysis project Ga0315279, IMG submission 203694) | Sediment microbial communities from Yellowstone Lake, YNP, Wyoming, USA - YL17G06_20 | ecosystem: Environmental > Aquatic > Freshwater > Lake > Sediment | place: USA: Wyoming | collected... | reverse complement strand
TTCCTGCAACTCCTGACAGCCCTGCCACGTCTCTAGAGGCATTCAATATGTCCTCGGGACGTTTCTCGTACAAGTTCGCAACCATGTCAACATAAACGCGGCTCAGATCTTGTTTCAAGGCTTGTCCCGCTGTCACATTCGCTTTGATGTCGATGCCGGCGAAAAATGCAGATGCCAACGTTATGCCAATCAACAGTGCAAGGAACAGTTTCCATGAACGGAAAACATGCGTTATAGCATAGAGCACTGGCATGTTCAAATCATGTGCTATTCTTTTGCAGGGCTTTTAAGTCTAATGTCTAGAAGATACTGTTAAGTTATTTATCATGAGTCCAAATTCTGCGTTTGGTCACAATGAATGTTTTCGAATAATATGAAACGATGATCTGTTTTTAATTGAAGCCGTCGGATTTCAGATATATTGCTATCTTATCCGGCCAATCACAGATAATATTAAATTTCTTCTTTATTTGTGCCGTTACTTCCCCCTCTGAATCGCATGGTGAAAAATGGTAGTCTGTTGAGGCTAAGTATATTCTCATATCTGGATTGACCGTTTTCCGATAATAATCTAGAAGACAGATTGCTTCACATAAGATCATTTTATCAGATTCCTCGACTGGTTCGTTCTTGAGTTTGAGAAGTTGTTTGTATCGTTTCTCGTACTGTTTGTAGACTTCATAGCGTATTGTTTGTCGGTATCTAGAGGTCACATTTGCGTTTATGACTTGATCTATGTCCAGATTCTTAGCGGTATTTCTGAGGTTATTATACATGACTGCTACATCTGGATAATATCGATCTTTGTCAGTCTGAGAAATAGGTTCCCTCTGCAAAATCGAAAGATTTTCTTGTAAATGAGCAAGACATTGATCGAAGAAAACGGTATGGCTCTCAAACAATTTGGCTCTTGATTCAGCGTCTAGAATTTCCTTTGCTTTTTCTTCTAGTGCGTCCGTGACAGCCTTGGCAATAGTGGCGATTGCTTGGTTCTCAATCGTGGAAGTAACTATTCCAATATGCTTATTCACATGTTTTTTGATAATTTCGAAGAGAGTGATAGTCTTCATGTAGAACTGGTGTTCTACCGGGACACCAAGATCTTGGTAAGAGCCATAAACGGATGCCGAGACCACAACACAAGTATCTAGAAAGACTTTAGATGTCGTTGAGGAGATTGGATGCGACAAATTTCTTGTCTAGCCCCACAGCAGTCTCTCTGAGTAGGTTCTTGTCGGTTCGTTTTACTTCCTCATCAGGTGTTGGGAGTAAATTAACCTGTCTAGCGGTTGTTCTTAGAGTATTGACCAATTTCAGCATTTCAGTCGGAAGAAATGGACTCAGTCTCTGTTGTTCCTCAGCGGCTCGAGCTGCTTTCTGGAATACTTCAGAAATGATGGGCATTACTAATAAAGAATCACAAGCAACGCCAGGATTGTCATCAGCTTGATGCGCCTTGTCAAATCTATCTCGCATCTTGTTCAGAACAAGTTCTGAATTATGCATCGCTGAGTAGAACATAAACGCAGATCCAACAGACACCGCTTTTTGGTCTATCCAGTATTTTTTCATTTTGACAAGTTCTAGATCTAGAACATCGATTTTTGTCACAAAGGAGCGATCAACAGAACCTTTAGCTTCCATTCTATTAAGATCAGAACGCATATCACTGATGTAACTAAAAACTGATTTCGTACTCATATCTCTCACTTAGCCAGTTATGCGAATATCGCGTTACTTAACGTGCCTCCTATTAGTTTTATGAATTGACACTCATGATGAGTAGGACAGTTTCATATATATATCGATGTCGATATCTGTTTCGACCCTTTCAACATCTATGGAATGACCTAATCTCGTATAGTAAGAAACACTACACAATAATTTAAACATTCTGCTAGCCCTTTTCTCCTTCCTCTTCAAAGTACTTAACATCAAGCCAAACATAAGTATTATGGAACAGTGTTCTATTGCCATCGATTCTGTTTAGTTGATCTTGACTTTTTCTTTTATTCGCTTTTCATATTCCTCTTGTGTTATGACACCTTTTTCCTCTAACAGTTCGACAAGACTGGAAAGCATTGTATCTAAGAGGTCGACTTCTTCGCTGACTTCCCTCTTAACTTTGGCTTTTTTCAATTTTTCCACCTTTTGCGAGGTATCCTTGTCCTGACAACCAATTCATAATTATTGTGCGGAGAGTATCTGACTTAGTTTGTCCGACTTCCTGTTAATTGGGTATCGAGAATTTCAACTACTCCGTCTGGAAGACTGACTAGAATTTTTTTCATTTACTTTTCAAGCATCCAAAATATCGTATACTTTAATATATAAAACAACCCATTAGGAATTTCATGAACGAATCAGAGATAGAACGCGCTATTGAAAACAGAGTCATGACTGCACGAACTAAGGATTATAAGATTTGGACTGTTGGAATAACCGATGATCCAACAAGACGCAAAGGTGAACACGAGACGACAGGTGAAAACATAGAATACTGGTTAGACTGGAAAGCCGATACTGAAACTATAGCCCGAACTGTTGAATCCTATTTCCTAGCTAAAGGCATGAAGGGTGGTGCTGGCGGGGGCGAACGTCCAACTTACGTTTATATTTTTTAATCTCAGCACATAATAAGATAACTTGACCTGTCCGACGAGGAATACCTAGTCATGACAAATAACTTAACAGTATCTGTTTAGAACACTACGGAGCAGGGTTGACATCTACTGCCTGTCAAGAAACTGATTGAGAAAGACAAGCTCTCAGAACCATGGACAACAGAGTTAAAATTGGAGAGCATCGACTACGTAGTTATGGAGAAAAGTGAACCCGTTAGAAGGAAGTTCTGGCGCAGAAAGCGATTCATTCTTACAATCGCCATAATAGTAGTGATAATCCTGTCACTCTTCGTTGCTCTTAGATTAGATTTTGGTCAGAGAGAAGATGCCGTTCTCACGTACTTTTCGCAAGAGGAGGGGATGCCTGAAACATTTGCTGAATTGGAGAAACTGACGCCGAATAGCTCGATAATACTGTGCTGGTGGGACTATGGTAGAGCCGTTCGACAGTGGAGTCACAGGGAAGTAGTAGAAGCCTATCCTTCAAGGGACATATGGAACACTCTGGGGAACAGCCGAGATCCTCTGAATGCATTGGAGGCTCAAATATTCGGTACGTGGGGCTTATCAGAGAAAATCCATGATCTGGCAAGAATATTCATGCTGCCGGAAGATCAATCGTTGCAGATCATGCAGGCTTATGGGGTCTCGTATGCGGTTGTTTTTACGTCTGATGACCTGGAAAAATTCAATTGGATCGCCAACATCGCAGGTTACAATGGAGCAGACTATCTGAGTGTGAATGGGACTACGTATACGCCTACGACACTTGGTTCGCAGGTGACTCTCCTGAGATTATTGTTTGACGAAACATTGCACCCCACACACTTCACCAAGCTATACGACAATGGCAAGGGCAAAATATATCAAATCAACTATCCATGAAGTACCTTTTTTCCGAAAGGATTTTTTCCTTCTGCTTCTGTTCACGCTGACCTTTCAAGAGTGAATTATTCGCTAGGGGACTTGTTCGGCTCTCAATGCAAGTCCTTTGAGAAATTGAACCCAAAGAGTAGCAGATCCGCTTGGGCTCAAGTGCTCGTCTAAATGGCTCACTTCACAGAGGAGACATTTCCCGAAGTCCTTACAAATAGTTTGCTTTTTTTCTATCGGTTGATGCACTCAGAAAAGAAGAAGACAAACGCAAATAGAAGCCTTGTGAAAAATTGGAGTTCTGAATGCACGCCATTTCTACAATTCTCGCCTGTTCTTTTGTCGCAGATCATTGTCTTTGATATCCTTCTTCGGTCGTGGAAATCCACGTGCGCACACACACTTTTTAACGAACGATGACGAGTTCAAATCCAACCGAACGCACCACTATTGTCCCACACGCCACCGTACTTTGTTTAGAGAAAAAGGAGAGTTGGGGGTTTATCTTGGGTGTTTACTTCCACTCGTGGACCGTGATGTTCATTTCCGTCCACATTGGGTCTAATGCTTCGGACGTCACTACCGCGATGAGATCATTCATCCGGTCGAGCTTCTCTGACATGGTCATAGAACTATACAAGCCCACAGCTCCGGGTTTTTCCCCAGCCATTTTCATCAGGTCAAAGCCTTTTAGAACACCCAAGTCACCGCTCATCGCCATGAACACTCCCTGACTCTTGGTTTTGCCAACGCCCTTTGGAGGAGTCATGCTCCTTCCTGTCGCGTTGAAATTCAAGTCCATCCCCTTTGCGCGTCCCATGCCCTTCATCTGTGCATTCCACGAATACATGGAAACCACGCCTTCCATTCCGACATACTTTTTGAGATCAGGTCCCGCACTTTTGCCTTTGCCTTCCCAAAGTCTTTCGCCTAAAGCCATGTTTTTTCACCTGACGAAGGATTCTTCAAGGCATTAATTGAGACTATGTGGCTGTGCCCCAGCTGCAACAGGACAAGACTTTAGAGCCGAAGCGCGCGCTAACGAGTGCTAGAAAGATTAATAATAAAAACGAAGGTATGTAAATGCTATGCCTCCAAAAATAGTGGCAATTATTAACATGAAAGGTGGAGTAGGCAAAACGACCCTTACTTGGAACCTATCTCAACACCTCTTTACCTCCAATAAAAAGGTGCTTGTCGTGGATATGGATCCCCAAGCAAACGCTACTTCATTGGGGCTTACAGATGGCGAATATGCTGAGCACAAAAAAAGTAAAAAAACTATCGCAGACTTGTTTGTCAATTGTTATAGACGATACGGCCCGTTTCCTAAGGAAGAAATAAAGCTTGAACCAAAGGATTTTATCTTCAGAAGGGAGCAATCAGAAAATGCCTTCTTGGATTTCGTTCCATCGGAGTTGAACCTAAGTTCAATTCTGAAAGGAGCTTATGTTGATCCCTTCTTATTGGAAAACCTACTTAAACATTCTTTCTTCACTCAATATGATTTTATTTTTATCGACTGCGCACCAACCAACTCAAATCTTACAACACTTTCCCTAAATGCTGCTAAGGACATACTCGTGCCGATAATGACTGATACGTTTGCATCACATGGAATCGAATTACTACAAGAAGTCATCGAGCAGCATAAGGAAGACTTTGACGTACATGTGAATATTATTGGTTTAGTCTTCATGAGGTGGCGATCGGACAAAGCAAATCAGGCGGATTTCAAAGCCGACCTCGTCAAGAAGTATGGTTCATTGACATTTGAAACACCTATTCGAGACAGTGAATGGTACAGGATAGCTAACGGCAGAAGGGTAGATATTCGTCACACTGGCGCTCATGAAGACTGCACAGGAGAGTTTGCCAAGTTTGTGGAGGAGTTCCTTGAGAGAATCAAAAAGACGAATTGAACCGAGGTTTAATCCTTTGGGCCCTCAGTCAAAAAAGCGTCAATCAAAAAATGACAGGCTTTTGATGCAGTCATTCTCTGAATTCTCAAATCTTAACGAGAAACTAAAGGGTGATGTCGCGACCGTATTATCAACCCTTAGAGAATTCATAAAGACTACCGATCCCTCAGAAGATATTTCGAAAAAAATTCTTTCGGTTGACGGTTATTTAAGATCGCGAATAAAACGACAGAAAGAAGAGGTTCTTTATTTCGATGAGTATTCCATGCAGACATTAAGAAACTTAAGGAACAGTATTCTTCATAGTAATCGTAAGATCGATAGCTTCAATCTTTTAGACCTGGGCAGTTGGTTATGGAAAAGAATCGGTAGGGTGTACTCTAATGATCCGATTGGTCTTTATAATTTGCTGTCTTTCTTATTTGGCGAGGAAAATCCCGAATACTTAGAGAAAGATAGCGTTTCAATTACTGATTACTACAAGCATTTTTACGACTATATGGAAAAAGATGCAAAAGCCAAGCTAATTCAAAATCTTATTCTGATGACTTATGCCCAGTTCAAATTAGATTCTGATGTGGTAAAATGAAGTTTCATTCCAAGAAAATGGTCGATGATTACGATTCTTATTTTGCTGATTTATCAAAAAACACAGCGGAGCATTTAGAAAACCATAAAGGGCAGAGAAATTTTCAGATTTTTAAATGTCTTTACCCACTATTTGTTTTATTGGAAACCTTGCAATCGCCAGGATATTTTCTAGACCCCTCAAAACAGATTGAGCTAGAACAAGCCCTGGAAATTGGTGACAAAGCTGAAATAACAAAAGCCAGCCGCAAGTTATTTACTGCTAGCATTTCTAAACTGCTCAGAGAAGGACTGAAGAAGCGATATTCAACTCCTAACCTCAATGAGCTATATTCTGACGTTTTTCTTCTGTTGAACCAATACTACTTGAACAATTATAGGGCATGCTATATTTCTCTTCGCTGCATTCTCGAAGATCTCTACAGGCACATTTACTATCTGGATCATTCACAGGAATTTCAATCATTAAAGTTAGGCAAATCTAAGGGAGCAGTTGAAATTTCACCGAGATTTCTAAAGAAGTATCTGGAAAGAGTCTCGCAGCTTGCGCCATTTAAAGAATACGACATAAAGTTTGAGAAGTTAGATGCGGAGAAGAGAGCGAACGAAGTTAACAAAAACACAATTTTCCATTTAAATAATGAATTGTATCGTGAAACGTCCGCATTTGTTCATTGTTCCGACCCTGACCTTATGAGTGGATTTGCTTCTAACGCCGATTTGATATTCAACAGAGAAGTTTCTGAAGAATTAACAAGAACAACAAAAAAGGTTGCTAATCTCTCGGTAATTTTCCTAGTTTGTATGCATTTCAACCAGTTCTTGCAATTTAACGAGTATGAAAAAAGCCTTGTTTTTTCAGGTTTTGAACTGCCACAAAAAGGAAACTTGCGCAGACTACTCGGCATCTAAATCATCGTAAAATACTCTCAGTATGGGTTACATAAAACTCCGAAGCACATCCCGCAACCAGTTATTGAGTTGTTGTGTAAACAGACAAAAAAAGGAATATTGCGAATGAAATCTCCACTTGAGCCTAGGTTCAAATTACCCCAACCCACTTGAGTGCGAAAATGCTTGTTTCAGACCCTGCAGAGATATGGAATCCTTGAATGAAGTATTGAACCAAAACTCAGATAAGATCGGGCAAAGAATCACTGGCACATTGGAATTGATTGAATCTACACGTAGAGGCGAGTGATTATTCGTCACTTTTTTGAGCAACCAAATGGAAGTGTGCTCTTCTTTCCATTAGGTGCAAGATCCTAATGGTTTTTCTTGCACTTCTTGGGCACTTAACGACCTTTCCTGACCAATAGCCTCTGAGAGGAGATCGTATGCTTTGCTGACTCCTTTCATGCCTCCTAATGCTGAGAGCGGAGAGGTTTTCGCTCTCCAATCAAATGATTTGATAGGATTCAGTGTTGAGTTGAAGAATTCTGGCTGTCTGGGATCCATTCCCTTTCTTAGGGCTGAATGTAATAGATCTCTCGCAATCCTGTGAAGAGTATAGATGCTAAGTGCTGTTAGAAGCAGGCTTCTGTTTTCACTCTGAATTTCGCCTTTCTTCTTGTCACTTCTCTTGCCTATGTTCGAACTATATCTTCTTCCGAATTCTTCTTCGTCTTTCTTTTTCTCTATGCCAAACGCTTCCGGAATCAAAGTTTTTATCGAGGACCAAAAACCCTCCAAGAAGTCAATCTTGGTTTCGATAGGCAATCCGGCGAATTCTTTGTCCTTGAAAAGCGTTTCGAGCGAGGACACAAAAGAGTTTAGTTGTATTGGCTTTCCACTGTTTCTCTGTCCGCTAACATTAATCTTGCTCCTGAGCGGAGAAGTCTCTTTGCAGTTCAGAGTTATGCCAATTTGCGCTCCTAATATTCTCCACCCTTCCTTGTCAACGATTGATAACCCTTCAATTCCACTAGTCTTAATTGTGTAAAGCAATGCGTCCTTCAACGATGGACTGATTCCTCTCTGGGTCTTGTTTACTACAAAGAAGATAGTCTTTTCAATGTCTTCTGCCGAAAGAGGACTTGCTTGCTTCTGTCCTTTCTCTTTCACTTTTTCGGCCGCCCCTTTCGAGTCTACAAACACCACAGGGAACTCATACTCCATCAAATCAGAGAACAAAGACGCCCCTAGACTTTTGGAGAAGTAAAACTGCTCCCGGATTTTGCTGAATCCGCCGATTCGGTGCTGACCGTCAATAATCCAAAGAGCTCCTTTCTTCCGGTTTATTTTCAAAACTCCCAAGTCGCCCTTTACTGGAGAAAAGTCTGTTTCTCTCAAACCCACCAAAATCGCGGGCATCACTGCTAACGGGCTTTTTTCTATATATCCGACGAGTTCAGATGTTCGCTCTTCATAGCGTTCTCGTTGATAACCCTCAAGCTCCTCTTCTTTGAATTTGTCGAGCTCATATAAGTTCAGAATATCCTCAACTTTCATTTTGCCAACATACATTTCAATGCCTTTCTGGACGAGCCTGATAGATTGAACTTCGATAGTCTTAGTTCGATTCTCATTTGTCTTGGCAATTTGGGATAGGAGGCTCAACCGTTCGTCTTCTTTGATCTTCTCAGGAAAAAACATCTCGGGGTTATTCCAGCAATTATCGCAAACATGTCTCGCTCCTTTGTCAATTGAGTGGGGTTTTCCTTGAATCTCAAAACCACAACAAGAGCAAATCATGAGGCCACTTCCTTCGGGTAAATACCGTACGTGAAGGCTTCGTCAAAGCTTTTGCAGCCCTCAACTTTCTTCACCATTATTCCCTCGTATGGAGGAAATGTTCCACCTGATCCAAACAATCTACGGGCCAATCCAACAGCCGCCAGCTGTTCTCTCGTCCATTTTGGAGAAACATAGTCGTTCTTCGACAAAGAATAGATCGGCTGAAACCGCATTGGATAAGCAACAGCTCCCCAACTCAACACATTTTTGAATCTTACGAAAAAATCCTGGGGTGAGTCGGTGAAATTGTAAAGCAAATACACCAGGATTTCGCGCCCATCGATACCATGGGCATTTAGTAGTTCAATAGCTTTCTTAATAGATGAACCAATTTCGGATGTATCGTAGGAAATCCTCAGAAACCTGTCTATTTTAAGATTCGAGATCCTTTTTGCCACATTATTATCTATCAACCTAGCATCAAGACCCTGATTGAAATCCACAGAAAACCCCAATTCCTCAACCTCTGAAAGAATGCGTTCCCAATTTTTGCCAGCTAGGAAATTATTGTCAAAAAAATAAACGCGGTTGTGTCCAGGCCAAATTAAACCCTTTATGCTTGCTTTTTCCGAGTTCATTTTGCCTTCAATTCGCGAAACTCCGCAAAAAGTGCAGGCTCGTATACAACCTCTAGTCGAGAAGACTATGCTCGCTTTCCGTCGTTCATTCCACTCTGGAACCAAACTATAGTCTGGGCACAAACATTCAGCCTCGGGGAAAATCCCCTTGAAGATGCGTTGCGGATTGACCCCGCTTAGTGCTGCGTGCTCAGGCATAAGGGAAGCATACAATCCGCCCAGCCAGAGTTCAGCGTCCGGAAATTCTTGTGAATAATATTGGACTGCTTTCCAAACATCTTCCCATGCCCAAGTAAAAAGACTTGTAACGTAAATTATGTCAGGATTTGTGCCAACGCGGTGGGTTATTCCGCGAACCAGTTCTGTGGTGTTGCCCAATGCTTTTTGAAAAGCAGAGAGTTTAAGTAGTCCCAGAGGTGGAAATGCAGAATAGTACCCTGGTTTTACCAACAATACGTGCTTAGACTTCACGATCCCCAGCTCGCTCCTGTCTGACTCAACGATCGTGATGCTAATGGCGGAATTGCATTTTAAAGTTTTAGTGTGCGCTCGTCTAAATCACCTTGCTTATGACATCTACGATGTCCTGATGGGCAATAATTACCGTCTGGATGATGAAGAGATCTTAGAAGATTTTGACTTCCATGGCATCCTTCGACTGGCAGACAAACAAATCACCTCTTTCTGCGCTGGAAGGTATTAAGGGAGCGCGAAGGGGATACGAAAACTCAAAGAATGCCTATTTGCGCCAATGGGGAATTCGCGCCAAGCGTCAGGCACGTTAGCACGTTCATGAGACTTTAGGGCAAACTGGTCAACTCTACAAGCGCATCATGAAAGGCTCAGATGGTACATCAATAATCATAGAATCCCTCAAGGGCAAAAACGCATAACGCTCCAGCCAAGCTAGACTGTAGGCGGCTGCATCTTAGCGATCTCAATTTTGCCTCCTTCGGCCTCATACATCGGTATAGACAAGATCCGAATGAGGGACTGCCCCAATTTGGGTTCTCCGTAGACGAAGGAACAAGCAAAATGAACCATCCTTCTGTTGCCTGATCCTAGGTACATCACTGCCTTGGCCTCGGAACAGGAAAACGAGGTGCTGCTAGCCCAAATACCTAGATGTACTGGGAGATAGACTTTGATTTTGTATGCATAGCCGGCGCTCTTGTACCAATCAATATTATCTGCGATGTTTTCAACGTTGTATTCCTCAAGCTGTCCTTGGATTTGATCAAGCGTCTTGTTGAACTCTCCCCAGTCTCGATTTCTTGTGTTGACAGTCAGTAGAAGAAGGAAATCTCTCTTGCTGGCCTGCTGCAGATCAAAAAGTCTCTTAATTGCTTTCACTCTTTTCGAGTCGCCCACAAGGTCCTTGTAGACAAGACCTCCCTCATAGTCCAAGTTTATCACGTCAAAGGCCTCTTCTCGCAGCTTCGTACCGTCCGAATCTTCCCCTTTGAGAATAATGTCGTCAATATCGCCAAAAAGTATCTGAAAGTTGGACTGGTTGAAACCCATCGAAAACGCCTTTGATCTCATAAAATGCTTTGCATATAGATCTCTTTCAACCGCCATGACTGTTCCTAGATACTTTCTCCACTCAAGAATGTCAAGAATCTGAGGTCCCGGCAATCCAAAATAGGCTAGCCTTTTGCCCTTCTTTTTGAAATGGTCTTCCACGGCATCTAGGTCGAATTTCTTGCGCAAGAGATCTTTGTTTGGCGTGGTCACAAAAGGCAATTAAGCGCCCTCTCTTACCCTAGTTGCAGTTTTTTTCTAAGGGCGGCTAAGATCTCGGACTTGACTTGTTTCAAAATCTGTGCATCTTTGGAAAGAGTTCTGTTCAATACTTCCTCCACAACCTTAAGAACTTCCTCTGTCATCCCCGTTATGCCAAATAGGTCTGCTAATTGGTCAAATGATTGTATGTTTTTTGGCATTTTCTTTGGTGTAAAAGCTTCCTGCTTTTTTATGAGTGTCGTCTGCGCAACTGGAGTCTCCAGGATCTTTTGTTCTACATCTGCAAGTTCGGTGGTCATTTTCTTGATGTTTTGTTTCTGACTCGTTGGTGTCCACTTATGCTGTTGTTTCTTGGTGAGATAGTCTTTAGTCGCTTCAACTTTAGCTAGGCTTTTTAGTTTCTCTCTGTTGTCTCCGAATTGCTTGGGTGTTTTCACTATCTCCTTCGCTTCTGCGATCTTTTCCTCTAGAGTCTCGACGTGAGACTTCTTCCGAGCATCTTCAACTCTGTTTTTCATTTCATCTTTCAATTTCGCTTCCAAAGCATCAAAAGCTGGGCTGCACTCGAAAAGCATCCTGGTCGAATCGGCGATGATATCTTTGGAGATGACATGCACTTCACCTACGTACCAATCTGCAAGGTGTAACGTAGCCTCTAAGAATGGGCGACAGCTTTTTCGATCGCCTACAGTATAGTTCCACTGTCTGTAGACCACACCTCGACAATCCTCATCACTTATTTTTTCCCTCTCTTTGTTTAGACAGATCCAGAAATAGCCCAGTTCTTCACCCGATTCGCTGATTAGCCCGAACATAGGCTTTTCTAAACTACGGATGTAGGGAGGTCGATTGATAGGTTGTCCGTTGAAGAATATGTCGTAAGTAGCGTAATTGAAGACGTTTCGTCGTAGGTTCTTAGTAATTTCCTTTGCATGGTCGAATCTTGTGTCAAAGTCTACTGGGAGTACTTGGCCCATATAATGTTTCACAGAAGCTTCAGTGAAATACTCCGAAACCTCATCCAAGAGGCCAATAAGTTGAACATGGGTTCCATGAGCGTCTTTAGGGCCGTCTTGTTTGCCTAAGGCTACATGTTCACTCAGCATTTGAGTCAATGGCTTGACGGTTCTTTTCTCCAACTCTTCTCTTATACCCTTACAATCAATTTCCAGAATCAACCATTCTTCCATGCCTTTTTTCTTGGTTGATACAATTATCTTATCAGCAATCGAGACTCCAGACCAGATGCCTATTCCTCTGAACCCGAAATGCCTTGTTGGATCTTTGAAGGACAGCCCCACTTTTTTCGCTCGCGAAACATCATCAGGATTCATTCCCCCTCCGTCACCGATTATTGATAGGTTTCTCCCTTCCAATACAACTTCGATTTTTTGAGGTGGCGGGTCCGCTTCTATCTCATTCTGAACATATTCGCGTATTGCGTGAAGCGGCTTGCTGTATAGTCCTCTGGTAATGGACTCAAACAGCATGCACCCAATATCGTCGGCCGTATACTCAACTTTCTCGAATTTTGCTACCAATCTCCACACACTCTTCGTCGTTCAATAGACGCAATTGCAATGGCAATTCGACCAATTCATTCCAAGTTTTTGCCACATATCCTTTGTTTCTTTACAGATTGCCACTTTAGCATAGTTCTTCTCTTCTTTCAAATAGTTTATTACATTACTGTACATTGAGTATCTTAGGTCAGATCCTATCTTCTTTCCCCATCCGCTTTCCTCGCTCAGATAAGCGGCCCATGAACTGTCCTTGCAAAACCTGATCGTCTTAGCTAGACCTCGTAACGTGCCAAGTGTGATGCACTGGGGGACGAACGCATCGAATATTTTTTCTAAGAGAATTTGATATTGTGCCTGCCAATCAGGAACGGGAACCATCGGGTCAATTCGAATCCTGGTTTCATAACCTGCGTCGGAAACCTTCCGCGCTGCTTCAATGCGATCTGCAACTGTGGGAGCGCCTTTTTCCCATTTTTTAGCGACTGGATCTGCGTTAATACTGAAACTAACTATCACTTGCCTATGAGAGTTGATGCGCAGCAGATTCTCTATGTTGGTCGACTTGGTCAAGAAAAGAACTTTGTGTTTACGCTGTTTCTCAAAAAGCTCAATTACAAACCTAGAGAACGGTTCTGGCTGTGACTCGCCCATCAGCGAATCAGCGAGTTCTCCAGTATTAAGCACGAAGGATCTGTCAGTCAAGTTCTCCATTTCATCAAAGAAGTCAACGATTTGCTCCTTCAGTTCGGGCTTGTCATAGAATTTCGGCTTCACGTTTCCATAAAACGTGCCCTGCAGGTAACACCAAGCGCAACTATAAGGGCATCCGGTGGCCCAGATTAGTTCCCAAAAATGCGGACACACAATGTCAGACGGTGTTTTGTTGAACCACCTTATCCGACTGTTACCAAGGTTATTCGTCACTTCACAATTCAATCTGGTCCACTCTACTGAGTGAGAAGGCTCAATACCTAAGGTCTCATCCACCAATCTCTTTGTCTGTATCACTGTAAAATTGTTTTTCTCAATCTCCTCGGCTAGTTGTATCTGAGCCTGTTTGTCGGGAACCCTCAATATTTGCCTAGCGTGCTCCACTGTAACTGAACTGCTGCCCATGTTGGCAAGCTTTGCACCTCCAGGAGCCCCAATTCCCCAACTCACTTTGGGCTTGATTTCCTCAGGTAATCTTACCAGCTGCTGAACACGGGAAACCGAAGATTTCTCAACTCCAAATCTTTGTGCAATGCTTTCTTGTGTTTCGCCAAAAATCTTGTTTCTCAGCTCGAAGTATTTTGCAAGCTCCACAGGACTGTATGCCTGTCTTCTGATATTCTCGTCACCCATCATATCAATTACTTCTTTGTCAGATAACGGCCGAATGGGTTCATTGACTGGTATTGTCTTGATTCCTAATGTCTTGCAGGCAAGCCAGCGTCTATGTCCATAGACGATCTCGTACTTCTCCTTCTTAGTTGGATGTGGCCTGACACATATAGGCTGTAGTACGCCGAATTTTCGAATTGACTCGAGCAGTTCCTTCATTGCCTCATCCTGAGCGATTGCACGTGGGTTCCAAGGATTCGGCTCAATTCTTTCTACTGGGACTTCCACTTAGATCACCGCTTCTCAAGAGTTCGCAGGCCTTTGTCCGTCAGATACCAAAGGACGGTCTTAGCATTAACTTTGTGCTTTCCTACAATTCCCTCTTTGTACAGCTGGTTCAAGGAATAGCGGACTCTTCCGTAGTCTGTGTTCGAGCCTTTTGATGGATTAATGCCTAGATCCTTCATGAGTTTAGGCACCTGTTTGGGTTGCTCAGCTAGTGCATTCATCAACTTGAAACGATCTACGCCGTTAAGCGCACCTGGGCTGAATCTTCTTTCTAACTCATCGTCTGACATTTCAACTAGTTTTCCTTTTACAGCTAGTTTTATCATTTCTGCTCTTCAACATTTTTATTTCCCAAACTATATAAGTATTCACTAATCTCCGCAATATCAAGATAGACAGAATCAAAGGGAAGGTATTACCCCGCAACTCGATAATGGCAGCGTTTACGTATTTCTCTGCGGGAAAAAACCCAAGAAGAGTGTTTCCAGAAAAGGCTATTTGGCAGTTCAGAGTAGGATGAATTGAGTTTGGCGGATCCGCTGGGATTTGAACCCAGGGTCTTCGGCTTTCTTCAGCATTTCGCGTTAGAAGGCCGACGCGCTTTATGGCTTAACCTGTATCCATGCTGCGCTACGGATCCATTTTTCGCGCAATA
>Ga0315279_10006411_pt1 | contig 14857 bp, 14 predicted proteins | sample YL17G06_20_MG_FD_203694 | JGI IMG/M metagenome (GOLD analysis project Ga0315279, IMG submission 203694) | Sediment microbial communities from Yellowstone Lake, YNP, Wyoming, USA - YL17G06_20 | ecosystem: Environmental > Aquatic > Freshwater > Lake > Sediment | place: USA: Wyoming | collected... | reverse complement strand
TTTAATGGCTGAGAGGTTTGTGGATAGGGTCGTTGTCTGCGACGATGGTTCAGGGGATTTGACGGGGGAGATCGCGGAGGGTCTCGGCGCCGTCGTGATCAGGCATGAGAGGAATCTGGGCAAGGGTGCGGCTTCGTAAGGTGCCTGACGATGCTTGACCTGAACGACCTCTAAAGAGGAGTGAGTCTGAAATTGGTGGATGTGTCGGTTATAATTCCGTCGCTAAACGAATCTGAGACTATTGGTACTTGTATTGAGAAGGTTAAGGTTGTTTTCAGTAAGTATGAACTTGATGGGGAGATAATCGTTGCTGATAATTCTGATGACAGTACTCTTAAGATCGCTCGTTCCTTGGGGGCGATTGTTGTTACTCCTGACAGAAGGGGGTATGGCTATGCCTCTCTTTATGGGTTTAAGCATGCAAAAGGGAAATACATTGTCATTGGCGATGCTGATGATACTTATGATTTTCTGGAGATGCCAAGGCTTTTAGAGCCACTTGTGAAGGGTGAAGCAGACTTTGTTATTGGAAGCAGGTTCAAAGGCGAGATTAAGAAGGGCGCGATGGCGTGGCTTCACAAGTATGTCGGGAACCCAGTTTTAACCGGGTTTTTGAACCTGTTTTTTAAGGCCGGCATATCTGACGCGCACTGCGGTTTCAGGGCCATCAAGAGAGATGCCTTGGAGAAGATGAGTCTTGGGTCTCATGGCATGGAGTTTGCCTCCGAGATGATAATTGAGGCCGCCAGAGCGGGGCTTAGGATGAGGGAGGTTCCGGTGACCTATTATCCGAGGAGGAGGGGGAACTCGAAGCTCTCCTCGTTTTCCGATGGGTGGAGACATCTAAGGTTTATGCTCCTTTATGCGCCTACATATCTCTTCGAGTACCCCAGCATTCTCTTATTTTCTCTTGGAGTTTTCCTCATGGCTTCGGCGCTTCTAAATCTCAACATAGGTTTTACACCTAGAACAAACTTGATGATGGCAGGAAGCCTGCTGATACTTATTGGATATCAAGTGTTTTTCTTTGGGACTTTCACAAAAATGATTCAGGGCGGGAGTTTGCCGAAGTCCTTCACGCTGGAGAGAGGCGCAACTGCGGCCATCCTGATATTTGCAGTCGGGTTTGCTTGGACTGTTAAGCTCGTCTCCGAGTTCATAGGTAGTGGGGTAAGCCCGCCAGTTGAACAAAGCATAATAGGATTCAGTCTTATGATCTTAGGGCTTCAGACATTCTTCTCCTCGTTCATGTTGAGCATAATATCCACGGGAAGAAAAAGGTAGACGACGATCGATTCGGCATATAGGATGAAGTATGATGGGGAGTCGGATGTGCTTACTATCGTTGTTAGAGGTGAGGGGCGGCTCTTCCACGCTGAGGAGTTGGAGGATATAGTGCTTCATCTGGATGCGGCAGGGAGAACCGTTGTTTGTGGAGATACTCAGAGCCAGCGAGGTGATCCCCCTCATGGTCCAAGTGTTAGCGAAGGGCGAGATCGATCGATGTCGACCCCTGGAAGACATATACAGATGGTGGGACAGTTATCTTCAGATGTCTAAGGGTCTCGGTGGAGTCTAGTTGAAGATCTCGATTGTGCTGGGGACTCGTCCTGAGATCATTAAGATGTCGCCTGTAGTTCGAGAGTGTAAGCGACGTGGGTTGGATTATTTTATCCTCCATACCGGTCAGCACTACTCCCACAACATGGATAGGGTCTTCTTTGAGCAGCTTGGATTACCTAGTATGAAGTATAATTTGGATGTGGGATTAGGTAGTTGCACGGAGCAAACTGATAGGATGTTTACTGGCATAGAGAAAGTGCTTTCAAAAGAGGGACCTAATGTGGTCTTGGTTGCGCGCGCTACTAAGCTTATTAAAGAGCGTGTCTCTCTGGAAAAAGGTACAATTATTGGGATGGGAATTTTTCTGATTGGATTTGTTTATTTGCTGCATTTAGTTATAATGTGGGTGAGCAGTGGTTATACTGTGATACTGTTTAAGGGAGAGAATATAGTAGATTTCATACTTTAAGTCATTGGTCTACCAACATTCTTCAACACTTTTATTCTGGCGTATTCAGCAGTCTACAGAAAGTTATAAACTAAAAATATGAACCTTAACGCTGATAAGTCTTGAGTTTTAAATCAGCTTGAGTAAAAAATGAACATTCTCTATTTTTGTCAATTGTACCCTCCTGCAATTTATGGAGGCGGTGAGTACATATTCTTTCAATGGGCAAAAGAACTTGCTAAACGTGGACATAAAGTGTATGTGATAACTCAACGACTTGTAGGAGAAAGAGATTTTGAAATTATCGAAGGAGTACGTGTTTATCGCGTTGGTCCTGCAATTAAATACGGAGGCCTGCTTCCTCTCGGTGTGTTTGAAAACTTTGGATACATTATTGGTGCAATTATGAAGGGTATTACACTAATTAGCAAAAATAAAATTAACATCCTTCATTCAAATACTTATGCTCCAGTCTTAGCAGGACAAGCATGTGCAATTATCTTTAGAAGAAATCATATCATAACTGTTCATGACGTTTATTTCTCTATGATAAAGGATTTCTGGGATAAATGGGCTTCTCAAGTTTCTGTTGGGAGTTTAACAGCTAAGATTGGACCTTTCATAGAGAAGTTTGTTTTGAAGCTTCCAGCCACGGTGTTTCACACAGTCAGCGAAACCAGTAAGCATGATCTCTACATGTGTGGTTTGCAAAAAGTTGTCGTTATTCCTAATGGGATAAATTTACAAGACTATGATTCAATAAGTGCCACGAAAGTTAACACTCATCAAGCAATCTTTATTGGAAGATTAGTTTTCTATAAGAATCTTGATACCGTTATCAGGGCGATGGAGAACGTTGTAGCTAAAATTCCAAATTCGAAATTAATAGTAATAGGGGATGGACCTATGCTGTCGTCGATGGAAAGACTTACGAAGAATCTAGGGTTGGCTGGAAATGTAATTTTTAAGGGGAGGATTTCCCATGAAGAAAAGGTTAAGCTGTTAAAAAAGTCTTCTTTTTTGGTGCTTCCCAGTCTAGTTGAAGGTTTTGGTATTGTGCTTCTAGAAGCTTTTGCTTGCAGCAAGCCGGTTTTAGTGAGTCAGGTGAAACCTCTAACAGAGATTGTTGAAAATGATAAGTATGGGTACGTTATTCCTCCTTTTAATGTTGATGCTTGGGCAGAAAAGATGATTTATTTATTTAATGATTCTAATAAAGCTACTGAGATGGGGATTTGTGGACGAAAAGAGCTTGAAAAAAGTTACATTATTCCAAAAGTTGTTGACAAATTGGAAGAATTGTATTCCAAGATTACGACTTGTGAGCGAGAATAGTTCTTGAAGGGGCAACCATAATAATGCACGTAGTTTTTTTAGTGCAACGCTTCCCCGGATATGGTGGCGCTGAAGAATATGTACGTGAATTAACATTAAGACTGTCAGACGATGGAGTTAATTGTACTATCCTTACTTCTAACTTAGATAAGCGAAATATTCTGGAGTTGCCCGAGTCTATAAAAGTTGTGAAGTTGCCCGTACTTCTTAAAATTGGGGAATACGCGCTTTGGAAAGGGTTACTTAAGACGTTGCTCAGAAGTCGTGCAGATGTTTTTCATGTAAATACTTACGGCTACTTCCATACGGATATGTTATCTCTGGCTCGTGGGCTGAAAAAATTTAAAGTTGTCCTTACTGGCCACGGTTTTCATGGGTTAGACATGTTTTTTCATTTATGTAGAAACGATATCAAGGAAGTATCATTCTTAATGAATTGTAGGTACGTTAGTCGTCCCTTCTATGATTTTGTGCTTGGTCGGAACGAAATTAAGTCAGCTGATGCGTTAGTAGCATTGTCTCAAAAAGACGTCGAGGTATATCGGTGGTTGGGCGCTGAAGAAGGCAAAATTTACGAGATACCTCAAGGTGTGAGGGATGTTTTCTTTGAGGATGTAGACAAAACTAATGTTATGAGTATACGAGAACAGCTTAATGGTGATCCGATTATTTTGTCAGTTGGCGAACTGAGTGGGATAAAGGGAAAAGACATACCTTTGAGGGCTCTTGCCTTATTAGTCAAGGAATATCCTCGGGCTAGGTTAGTATATATAGGGAGGGATGGTGGAAAGTGCAAATTCTTGAAGGAACTTGTGGCGCATTATGGCCTTAAGGAAAATGTGTTCTTCCTCGGTTATGTTCCATCAGATCAGCTTATTAATTATTATAATTCCGCGGATGTTCTTGTGCATACTTCGTATGCTGAGGGGTTGAGTACTATTATTTTGGAAGCCATGGCTGCAGGGTTGCCTGTTGTTTCGACCCCTGCTGGTGGGAACGCATATCTACTGCAAAACAGTAATGCCGGGGTAGTTGTGCCATTTGGTAACGCGACCAGTGTATTCGCTGCTGTTGATAAGATTGTGAAGGATAATCAATTTCGGGTACTATTGGCATTAAATGGTCGGACATACGCTTCGAAAAATTTTAGATGGAATGAAATAGTAGAGAAACACAAAGAATTATATCAACATGTACTTGGCTACTCCGATTAGCTGTACTAGACAAGAGGAAATTATATGATTTTGAGCTTTTTTCCTGTAGTTTTTATTTTTCTTCTTGGTTTTTTCGCAAGCAAGTTTAATCATCAAATTTGTGAGTTCACTTTTGCTGAAAGAATTGCTGTTTGGTTTTGTTTCGGATTTTTGATTACGATATTGAATACGTTACTTTTAAGTTACATGAAAATTCTTTTCTTGCTTTTACCGATTTCTATTATGGAGTTATTCGTCTTTTTCTTGATCTTGATAGTCAAGAGAAGGATCAATATCTCAAAGAAAAAATTCGTCATTGAAAATTCAACTTTAGTTTTGGTGGCCTTATTAATTCTATCATTTTTTTTGGCTGCTACAAGAACCCTTGACTTTGTGAGGAACCCTGATGAGTATAAGAATATATACTGGGCGAAACTATTAATGGAAAAACAATCTCTTGTTCCTGGTGGTTTGGGACGCATAGGGATAGATTATTCCTCCGAAATTTGGCCTTGGCTGCAGATGTATATTTTTGGTCTTTCACTGGTTTTTAGTTTTCAAATAGGTAGTTTCTCTCTTCTGAGTGCGCAGGTAATTGTTGCCCTTTTCTATAGCATGCTAATCCTTGCGACATTCTTGCTTGGAAATTTGAGAAGTAGAAAAACTGGACTAATCGCTGCAATTCTTGTTGCTTTCAATCCTATGGTTTTTGTTTTCAGCAATCATATAATGACTGATATTCCCATTGCTGCTTTAGCAACTCTGTCATTTTATTTCTTTGTCAAAAGTTACCAAGCAGAACATATACAGAAGAAGTTTTTACTAATCGCTCTCCTTTTTGCAGGTATGGTTATATTTACAAAACCAACGGGATTATTTGTTTTTCCATTTATACCTTTTTATTCACTTAGCAGACGGAGTTTAAAAGCAGGCTGGAAGGAACTCATAGGGAGGCTTCTGCCTCTGTTCATTTTCTTATCTACTTTTGCAGCAGATGGAGCTCGCATCTTTGTTACTGGCATTCCTTCAAGTAGTTGGAAAGTGTTCACTGATCCCCTGCGTATTTTTACATGGTCGGTTGACGAATGGACGTACTTCCTTGCATCGTCACCGAATGGTGCTTATGGAACTTTTATTTTCCCAAATTTATACACGTATGGAATTGCATTGCTTATGCTTTTAGGAGTTATAATTGTGGTAATTAAAGACAGGAAAAGATTTAATTTATTACTTTTAATCTGTTTGTTATACATACTCTGGGTATTTTCTACAAGTGCAATTATAGGCGGTTTTGTTAGGCATATTTTCTTAATATTTCCTTTTCTAATGTATTTTGCAGCTATAGGCCTTCAATCCAGTCATTACTCATTAGCATTGATTCCACTTTTCCTTTTGCTATTAATCATTCCTCAACAAGGTTATGTTCCATATGTACAAAATTCAATTCTTCCAGAATCGTTTAGGCTAATGACGGTGTTATCAGCTACCGCTTTGATTTTATTGAAAATTTCTTCGGATTTCGCTCTGAAAAGGCAACAACCTATTAAAATTGTAATTTGGTTTGTAAGAAGTACAAAGAGATCAGTTCTTTCTATATCTTTCTTGAGCATATTTACCATAATTAGTTTGTTCTTAGTGGTAGGTACTTCAGCTTACAGTGGATATTATTATGTGAATCAAGCACCAATGGAAGTGAATGAAAATATCACAATCGAAACTGTAGGTATCAAACAAGCAGTTACTTGGGTCGATTCAAACATTCCCCAATTCAGTAAAATATCTACAAACAACGTCTTCGAATTTCCTTTCTATTTATCATATCTCTCTACTAAAAACTACACTTTAATCAATATTCCTGGTACATACGCTTTTTCGCAAGATGTAGCGTATGAAGCTTTCTTGAATATGACCTCTGGTGGAGAAACCGATTATCTAATAATATTCACAGTGTTAGGTTACATGCATTGGTATCCATATCTCAATAATTACCTGCACAATCCCCCACCGCGCATGTATGAAATGTACCGAACAGATACTTTTATCGTTTACAAGACTTGTTCGACATTTGACAACATCACATGGCAAAGCGACTTCGCAAAAAACTGGACAAGTGGCTGGAGCAAAGATGGAAGACCCGCTTATCAGATGGCAAACTCGGGATTTGAAACAAGTGATGAAAAGTTACATATTTTCGGCGTCTCCCGAGCAGATGATGACACCGCGCAATATAGCCACTGGATTGCTATAAGTACTTCTCTTCCATCAATAAATGTGACTAAATATCCTTATCTCGTCGCCAGCTATGTTACGAAAAGTCAAAATACTACTAGAGGATTTCGATTAACCTCTCTCCAACTTCTCAGAGTATTTAACTCCTTATAAACAAGCGTCAGTTCGTTCTCAGGTTTTACGGGTTTTTCGAAATCCTCTACTATTCAAATAGGGGTTGTAATTGACGGGAAAGTCTTTTATCCTATTGACTCATCTTCTTCGAAACCAACAATATCGGTAGTCAATTTAAAACAATATGCGACTTCCAGGAATCTTACAGAGATTTTTGCGAGGTCCCGGGTTCTTGGCGGTAATATGACCGTTAATTTTTATCTCGATTATATACTAATTGCGTCGAAAGTAGAATGATACTCATGGTGGAAAACAAACATGGACGCACATTCTCTTCGTAATATGGATTCTACGAGTAAAAAATCAGGAGTTCTTGACTAAATGACTAGGGTATTTTTCTAGTTACACCAAGACATGAGTACACGAATTATAGTTATTATTTTAAAATAATTATTGGTTATAATGTGCAAAAAGAATTTTAAAATAATTTATTTACTAACTTACAGAATAGAGTTAATCGATCTTGTCAAGTCATTGTATAGCTTACTTATAAAAGATAATATTTTAATTTTGCCAATATTTACTGATTATCCTGCTGATCATCAACAAAAAATTGAACTTGAAAATGTTTTTATAAAAGAAGGAATTGAATTCAAAAATTTAGACAATTATTATTTTAAAACAGCTATACAATTTTTAGGTGATGAAAAACCGGATTTTGTAATTACAGATAATGATTTATTAAATATAACTCATATTTTTATTTTATCTTCAAAAAGAATGAATATTCCAGTACTTTTAATAAGAGAATCTGTTACGTATGTAAACGGAAACCAATCTGCACGCGTAACTGTTGGATCACAAAATTTTTCAGCTATTATAAATAATTTTATAAGTAAATTAGATAAAATGCCTAAGTATATTAAAATGTTTTCTTTTTTCTTGAGATCAATTTCTCTTATTGAACCTACTTTAATTTTAAATACTAAAGAATTAATGCAATCATTTATGTTTGGTTTTTCTGGATATATATATGGTTCATATTCTGATTATATTTTATCTAATACCTCTAAAGACGCTGAAATATTAAGAGAGAAATGTCCTAGAGTTAAAAAGATTTTTGTCGTTGGAAATCCTCGTTATGATAATATTAAGTCGGCTATTCTAGATAAAAGTTTGATTGAAACAACTAAACAAAAAGTATGCTCTTTAAATCATATACCTTTAAATAAAAAAATAGTTTTATTTTTATCTAGCTCTCATTTAGAGCATCAAATGGTTTCTGAAAGCACAAAATTAAAAATGAATAAACAATTGTTAGAAATATTCTACTCCTTTAATGAAAAAATATTTTTTATTATTAAACTACATCCGATAGAAAAAAATATTTTTCCAAAAATTTGGAAAAATGAATATAATAAATCTATTTCTGTTATAGATATAAATTTAGATGATGCAATATTAATTAGTGATTTAGTAGTAACCTGGCCTTCAACTGCCATGTTAAACGTAGTTATTACAAATAAACCTTTAATTATGATTGATTTTATGAATTTTCACAAAGTGCATGGACTGATTCAAACTGATGATATCTTAAAATTGGGTGCGTCATTAGAAGCTAATAGTGGAGAGTCATTAAAATTATATATCAATAGTTTTTTGAATGATGATAAAATTTGGAATACTTTATTTAAAAATCAATTAGCTTTTAAAAATGAATATTTAAATTATAATGGTAAATCTTTAGAACTTATTAAAAATCATATTATAACCTTATTAAAAAAAACTACGTAAATCTTTTTGTGTTAATATTTATTTATATCTCGATAAGGGATAAAAAACATGAATAACTTAAAAAATAATGTGATTAAAAATTACTGGGAAATTATTAATGCACAAAGAGATTGGGGAAAATATCCTAATGAAGAACTCGTAAGATTCGTCAGGAGAACTTTCCTCAAATATTCGAGGGCGCGCACGAAAAAGGCGGTGATTGGAGAGTAGGTTGGAAAAGAGTAAATCAACATAGGAGCCTAGCGCGCCTGCACGACGACACCGTAAATCTATTTCTTACCTTGAACAAAATATGTATAATTGCACATTTGAAAAGGTAAGGCACGAACATCTTAGAGTGACGGATCTCCTTGATACTCCATAGATTAGAGAAAAAAGGCTTTAAATGATAGGCAGGCGCGCTGACAAGCGAGTCCGCTGCTTGTATTGTCAACTTATTAAGTAAAATATTCTTGGTTCTATCATCTTCACTTATTTCATACACTAATCTTATCTTTTCTTTCAGCTGATAGATCCGACTAGAATAGTGATACGGGTTGGCAATCGGTTTACCTTTATCGCTTGATTTCAGTATTTCTTTCCTGTTAAAACTTTCATTTTCTACGGGACCCTGAGCGCAGAATATTCTTGAAGAGCATAGGGTGTCGCCTTTGACCATCGCTTGTGCTTGAAAAACGATGAACATATAAGCGCAAGAAATGTACGATTTTGCTTTCTCTAAATCGAGACTATTTTTTTTAAGGACTATTCCTGACATATAAGCGTAATTGAATAGTATTCTTTCAAGAGATTCCGAGCCTTTTTTCAGGTACATATCACCATATGAGGAGCATATTCGATTATCATGTTGAATTACGGTTCCTAATATTTGAGAGACATTATTTTTCTTGCTAAGATAAGTTAGTAACCTTGATAGAGCATTATGGTCGATGAAATCCTCGTCACTTAAAAAAAACACATATTCTCCATTCGCGTATTCAACTGTTTTTAATAGATTTTCATCGAAACCTAAATTTTTCTTATTTTTAAAATATCTAATTCTTCCATCATCAAAACTCTTAACTACTTCATCTGTATTATCTACTGAATTATTGCTGCTAATAATTATTTCAATAAATTGACTTTTATATTGTATGATGTTTTCTATGCAGCGTTTTAATGATTTCGCTCTATTATATGTTGGTATACATATACTCAAAATAATGGGTTTCATTAATTATTTCCCCTCATTATTTATTAATAAAACATAAAATATATAATCTAATCTCTTATCCATCAACATCTCCAAAACCTCCATCCCATATAAAATATTTATTATTAAAATCAAATTTTTCATTTTCCTGCACTTGATATATGCTACAAATCCCCCCGCGTCCCTTTCTTATCCTTCGGCGAGATCCTTCTCCTTCCCCCGTAGTTGTGGATCGATCTTGTGTATCGGCTTATCATACTCTAGTTTGGGATAGATGAAAGTCTGATAGTTGAAATCAATATCCACAAGTAGCGGCTGGTCTTTCTCGTTCATCAATATTTCTCGGATTTTTCTCCTCCATGCAGGTGTCTTTTCGGTGATTCTCACGCTTTTTATACCGTAAGCCTGCGCTATTTTTAAAAAATCTGGTACATTATAACCGCTGTCTTTATCCGTGTCGTAGTACCTCGAATTGAAGTAGAGATACTGAAACTGTTTTATCATACCCAGACTTTTGTTATTAAAAACGAATATTACAATCGGTAGACCCAAGAAATTGATTGTATTCAGCTCTTGGATATTCATCTGTAATCCCCCATCGCCGGTGATCACTATCGTCCTCTTCTTACTATCTAAGGCGATAGCGATACCCGCTGGGACTCCAAATCCCATAGGCGCCATACCCCCGCTCGTAATAAACCGACGACTCTGTGAGATGTTTAATACCTGAGCAGCTATCATCTGATTTTGCCCAATATCCGTACAGATAATATCATCTGATTGAAGATTCCTAGAAATCTCATCCAATACAAGGTAATGAAAATTTTTATTGTTACTTCTATTGATCTCACTCAATGGATGGAACGTTTTCTCCCAGCACTTAATTGAGTCAATCCAATTAACATTCTCGTTTACTTTAATTTTTTTCTCTTCTATGTAATTATTTAATGAGTATAAAAATTTGTATACATCTATAATGATGTTAGTTTTCCGCTTAAATCTCGTATCTGTATAATCAGGATCGATATCCACTTGGATTATTTCTTTCTCCGTAAACGGGGAAATTTCGTTTCCTACTTGTCTAGAGTCTAATCTTGAACCTAATGCGATCAACAAGTCGCATTTAGCTAAAGCTAAGTTCCCAAAACGGTTGCCGTAAGACCCGATGAAACCCGCATATAGTCTATGGTCGTTGGGAAAGCAGTCCTTCCCCAATAGGCTTACAACTACGGGTATGTTTAGTCTTTCCGAAAACTTCACTACCTCACTTTTAATGTCTCCACCTCTGCAACCCCCTCCAAGAAGTAAGAGTGGCTTCTTAGATGAATCATATAATTTCACAACAAGATTTATGTCCTCTCTAGATAGCAACGTATTATTATCATAGAATTGTGCCGTTACCATACCCGTATGATTTATCTGCGTTCTCTGGATGTTAAGAGGAATATCAAGAACTACCGGTCCTTTCCTCCCAGTAGTTGCGATCCGTATTACTTTAGTTATCTCCTCTTCAACATTCTCGATTTTATCCAATAGAGTACTATACTTGGTGATGGGTTTAGTAATACTGACAATATCTGTTTCTTGAAAGCCACACTGCCGAATTGGTCTATTATATTTAAAGTCATATGTATTAACCTGCCCTGTTATGAATAGAACTGGTGCGGAGTCGAAATAAGCATCAGCAATCCCCGTAACCATGTTCGTGGCTCCAGGTCCACTTGTCGCAATAGCGACTCCTAATCGACCTGTATACTTCGCTGAAGCCGAAGCTGAGTATGCGGCCGCCTGCTCATTATAACTATGAATGAACTTTATTTTAGATTTAGTATATAATGAATCGATTAAATATGTGACGGAGCCCCCAATGCAGCCGTAGGCGTATTCTACTCCCTGTTCCTCGAGTTTTTGAATAAGAAATTCTGATACAATCATTTTTACTACAATTCCCCCGTCAAATTATTACTTCTTATCATACAGGATGAACGGCGAAGCCATTACTTAAATAAGCTATTCGATACAATTAAAGAATGCTTACCCATATTTTTTTAATTCACCGATAAGATATGCTATTCAAGAAATAAATATGAAAAAAAACATTTTTATTACGGGTTCTAGTGGATTTATAGGACGAAATTTAACCGAACAATTGAACAATTATCATAATGTTTTTTATGAAGATCATAAAAATCTGGATCTACTTAATACTTCAAAAGTCGAGAGTTATTTCAATCATAATAAGATAGATGTAGTAATACACTGCGCATCACAGGGAGTAATAAGAAAAGAAATTGAGGCCTCTAATTCACTCAAGATTATAGATGATAACCTTCGAATGTTTTTCAATCTATCTAGATGCGTAAAAAATGGCATGCAAATGTATGTATTAGGTTCGGGTGCAGAGTACAATAAAAATAATCCTCTTAAAAAGGTGAATGAAGATCAATTTGATAGAAGTGTTCCTACGGAACCCTATGAATTTTCAAAATATGTCATATCCAAATTTGTCGAAAAAACTGATAATATCACCAGTTTGAGATTATTCGGTGTCTACGGAAAATATGAAAACTATACTTTTAGATTCATCTCGAATTCCTTAATCAAATATATACTTCGTCTTCCTATCGTCATAAACCAGAACGTTGTTTTCGATTATCTATATATAGATGACTTAGTTTCCATCCTGAAATTTTTTATCGATAACCCCCCAAAAAGAAGAATACTTAATGTGACTTCCACGGAATCCATCGATTTGGTTTCGATAGCGAATATAATTAATACTCTTGATAACTATCAGACAGACGTGATTGTGCTGAATGAGGGCTATAACAAAGAGTATTCCGGAGATAACTCTAAACTTCTTGATGAAATAAATAACTTATGTTTTACTCAATATCGTGATGGGATAAGAGAATTATACAAGTATTATGTAAAAAACTTTGATAATATCGACACGACAAAAATTACGAGAGACCCTTACTTGGAAAAACGTCAAAAAGTTAAAAAATAACGAGATGTTAAGAAGCCAATATGATAAAAATTCTAAGTAAATTTCGTTACGAGATTATATATTTAAGAAACTCTGATGGACGTGAAAATTAACTCTCATTATTTCTAAACAGTAGTTTGATGTAAGCATAAAGGTTTTAAGCGTTTTTTTTAATACTTAATATGCGATACATGAAAACCATTATTCTCTGTGGAGGTATGGGGACACGACTAAGGGAAGAAACAGAACATCGTCCGAAACCTCTAGTCGAAATAGGTGGAAAACCTATACTATGGCATATAATGAAAATTTATGCTCACTATGGATTCAAAGACTTCGCACTTTGTCTTGGATATAAAGGTAACCTGATTAAACAATATTTTCTTGAATACGAGACTATGAATAGGAACTTCGAAATTGAGTTAGGTACAAATAAAATACAGTTCTATGGAAAACATGATGAACAAGATTTTCACGTCTCCCTGATCGACACTGGCCTAGAGACCATGACGGGGGGGCGTATCAAGCGCATGAAACCCTATATCACTGACGATATCTTCATGGTGACTTATGGGGACAGCGTCGCGGATATAGACATTACAAAACTTCTGCAATTTCACGAATCTCATGGATGTGCCGCTACAATCACTGTAGTAAAACCAACTTCTCGTTTTGGTGTACTCCAAATAGATGAAAAAAACAAGGTTACCAAGTTTGATGAGAAACCGACCCTTGAAGGGTCGATCAATGCTGGTTTTTATGTGTTTAATCGGAAGGTATTCGACTATCTGAGCGATGATACTTGTGTCCTGGAGAGGACTCCCTTAATGAACCTTGCCAAGGATGGCGAGCTTTGTGCGTATCATCACCCTGGCACATTCAATGCGATGGACACATACCGTGACTACCTTGAGTTGAATAACCTCTGGAACAGCAACAAGGCAAAGTGGAAGATATGGTGAACCATGATGATATATGGAGAGACCGTCCCGTCTTCGTGACTGGCGGAAACGGATTTCTTGGAGGATGGTTGGTTCAAAGACTTCTTGAGAAGAAAGCTAACGTCATTTGCCTCTTAAGAGACTGGACCCCCAAAAGCGTTCTCCTCGATACTGGATTATACAACAAGGTATCCATCGTCAGAGGCGATGTAGAGAACCAAAAGATTATCGAGAGAACTCTAGGAGAATATGAGATCGAGACCGTATTTCATTTAGCAGCTCAGACAATCGTTGGCATAGCGAACCGTAACCCAGTATCGACATTCAACACCAATATCAAAGGCACATGGACCCTCCTTGAGTCTTGCAGGAGGAGTCCCCTCGTCAACCAGGTCCTCATAGCTTCCTCTGACAAGGCTTATGGGGAGCAGAAGACTCTGCCCTACGACGAGGAAATGCCTCTTCAAGGAAGATTCCCTTACGATGTTAGCAAATCTTGCACCGATCTACTAGCACAGTCCTACGCTAACACTTACCATCTTCCTGTTACAATCGCGAGGTGCGGTAACCTATATGGTGGTGGTGACCTGAATTGGAACCGTATCATCCCGGGTTCTATACGGTCAATTCAACGAGGAAAATCCCCCGTGATTAGGTCAGATGGAGAATTTGTGAGAGATTACTTCTACGTCGAGGACGCAGCAGAGGCTTATATCCACCTCGCCGAGTGCATGAACAAACAGAAAGATTTAGGTGGGCATGCCTTCAATTTCTCGAATGAAACTCCTGTCACAGCTCTAGAACTGGTACAAAAGATCCTCTTCTTGATGAACAGCCGTTTTTCTCCCATAATTCTGAACCAGGCTTCAAATGAGATACGGAGACAGTACTTGAATTCCTCAAAGGCTAAAAATATGCTTGGATGGAACCCCCGTTATTCCCTAGACGAAGGCTTAAAGAAGACGATCGATTGGTACACGAGGTTTCTATCAGATGGCTGAAAAAAAGGAACTCCTAAAAAAAAGGATCTTTGACCTTGTAAAAGAATATTATAATGCC
>Ga0315279_10006410_pt1 | contig 14858 bp, 10 predicted proteins | sample YL17G06_20_MG_FD_203694 | JGI IMG/M metagenome (GOLD analysis project Ga0315279, IMG submission 203694) | Sediment microbial communities from Yellowstone Lake, YNP, Wyoming, USA - YL17G06_20 | ecosystem: Environmental > Aquatic > Freshwater > Lake > Sediment | place: USA: Wyoming | collected... | reverse complement strand
TCTCTACAAAGAGACCCTCTTTTTATGCCATTCATATTGGAGATAAAAGAATGGGAAAAATCAAATTTGCTCCTGTCTGCCTTTTTTTAATCCTCACTACTTTTTCTTCTTTTGCCGATGAAACACGTTTTCTGGCGAGGGATGACATCTTTCAATATAATGTTAAAGATTTGGAGGCATATTTGAATGTCTTTGGAGACCCCAATAAGGAATTGATAATGAAAGTGGCTGATACCACCACCTCCTCACCTGCCGCCAGAAACCTCTTTGAAACCACCTTGAAATCGCTTGCCTTTAAGAAATTATTTGTCCATAATGAATTAAAGAATGAAACATTAAATGATTCTATGAAGCTATTCATCAGAGATGCAATGCGGGAATATGCTGCAAAACTCCATAATATAGAATTGCAGAAGGAATGTGCAGTAACATCAAAGGAGATTGAACTTGCTTATGAGCAAAGCAAGGAATCGTTCAGAGTCGATGAGAGAAGAAAAATTGCAGTTCTTTATAAAGTTTTCCCCGATGACAGAGACCTGAGAGAGAGACTTCCCAGAACTCTTGAGACCCTTCGTGCCCGCCCTGACTTCAATGAAAATTTTCTGGAATACGTTAAACAATATTCCGACCTCCCCGGCGCTCTTGAGGGGGGAGTCGTTGACTATTTTACCCGAGGCACATATGGTCCTACAGTGGAAAAATACGCCTTTGATACGCCAAAAGGAGGGTTAAGTCCTGTCTTTACAGCCCAATATGGTGCATACATAATTAAATGCCTCGATATAAAGCCTGAGGGGTATCTCACTCTGAGTGAGGTCTCACCCCAGATTAAGAAATCTCTTGCCCCCCAAAAGTGGGAAGATGTCCTTGAAAGAAGAATGAAGAATCTTAGAGAGCAGAATAAAATATATATCCCTGAGCAAATACCGCAACAAGGCAACCCCGAGCTTGTGTTATTAAGAGTAAATGACTATTCCCTAACATCCGGGACACTTTTCACCACATATACTGCACTATCATCCCTCAATACCTTGCCAAATGATTTCAAATCGTATCTTGCCAATTTATCCGATAAAGAGGCAATTCTGCAACAGCTTGAAAAACAATTCCAGAAAAACGCTCAATTACCAGCCGCTCGTGAATTGGAGTGGGTTCATGCCGATGCCTGCTACAAACTTTTATTCGCTCAAAAAGTAAAGGAACAAATTCAGTCCAAGGAAGAAGAGGCAAGGGAATATTATGAAAAATATAAGGAATTCTATCATGGAACATCTCAAAAACGCCTCGCTTATCTAATAATCAAACCTCCTGACAAGAAATCACTCATCCCCCCCGTATATCATAAAAAACTCAATGAACTACAGAGAAGCGTTTTGTCGCTCCGGGAGAAAATGGCTCAAAATCCCGAAAACTTTATAACAGAAGCCAAGAAATTCGCCAATAATAAACCGTACGTCACCTTTAATGAAACCAATTGGTTAGAAGAGTTACCCGTCAGTTTGAAACTCAATACTTCTCTTATTGAATACCCAAAGGGTGCAATCTCACAAGTATTAGCAACCCCCAATGGATTTATTATTTTCAAGGTAACTGATGAAAAAAAACCACGTATCCTCTCATATGATGAGGTGAAAGATAAGGTTCGTAGAGTGATTATGGGGATGAAAGTGACAAAACTCTCTAAAGAAATTCGGGATAAAATGCTGAAAGATTATCATTTCAGACTTCTTATCAATAACCCGTAATTTATGGAAGAAAAAACACCAAAAAGTTACCAGCGGGAGAAGCTGAAATGGGCGATAGCCTCTTATATCCTGGAGATGGGCGCTCTCGCCCTCTTTGTGGTCATATACTTGAGCGCCATCTTGCGTTCCCTCCTTGAGAAATTATTCGCAAGTCACCTCATCCCTGTTTTTATCGGATATGTCGCCATCATCGCCCTCTCGCATCTGGTCTTATTCTTTCCGCTGTCATTCAAACGTGGATATCTTCTTGAGCACAAATATGGGATGTCCAACCAGACATTTGGCGCGTGGCTCAGGGATTATTTGAAAATGACCGCAGTGGGATGGTTTTCAGGATTCATTGCCGTGTCTGTTGTTTTTTATCTATTACGGCGTAATCCTGCAGGATGGTGGTGGCAGTCTGCCTTTGTTCTCTGGGTGGGATACATCTTCCTTGTTCATCTCACACCTGTCCTTATCCTGCCACTTTTTTTCAAATTCAAACGGCTTGAGGACAGGGAGATTCTTGATAGAATTTCAAATGTGAGCGAAGCGGCGGGCGTAAGAATTGGCGGGATATATGAATTTAACATGAGCCGCATGACCAGGTCGGCGAATGCCGCAGTCACAGGACTCGGTTCCACGCGGCGCATTCTTCTTGCGGACAATCTGCTATACAACTTCACGCCGGATGAAATTGCCACCATTGCGGCACATGAGATTGCCCACCACAAATGCCGCCACATGGGCAAAATCATTACCGTGAACCTTATTATTTTATTTATACTTCTTTGTGGCGGGTATGTAATAATTAATTATAGTTCCACTGTATTTGGTCTGCGGGGACCGCAGGATGTGGCATCGCTTCCACTGCTTGCATTTGTCCTCGGGATGGGTAGCCTGTTTTTTCTTCCAATGGTGAACAGTCTTCTGCGGATGTTTGAGAGGGAGGCAGACCGGCTCAGTCTTATCTGGTGCGGCAATCCGGAAGCCTTCATCTCCATGATGCAAAAGTTAACGAGCGAGAACCTTGCCGACCCCTCGCCAAGCCCCGTGGTGGAATTCATTTTTCACAGCCATCCATCGGCTCAGAAAAGAATCGCTCTGGCACTGTCATTTAAGGAATGTCGCCCGGAAACACAGGGCGATAAGGGATAGGACTCATCATTTCTGTGCGGCTCAGTCCGGTCTGTAGTGGCACCCGCGGCTTTCGCGATTTTCCTGGGCGGCAAAGAGCACAGCCATGGCTGTTTGCACCCCATTCCTGAGTCCTATCAATTCATCGGAAAGCACAGCCTTTTTGTAAAATGCCTCAACCTCACTGCGCAATTCGCGGAGGATATCCCGTGCCCTTTCAAGACGCCTCGACGTGCGAGTCAGACCAACATAATTCCACATGGTGTATTTAATTGTCAGCCAGTCCTGATATATGAGGGCGGGGTCAACTTTTTCCTTTTCATGCGCCCAGGGCTCAATCTCCGGAAAATAGTATGAATCCCGGTTTTTTCTGACCTCCGCCGCCGCACGCCTTCCTGCCTCATATCCCCACAGGAGACCCTCAAGGAGGGAGGTGCTTGCAAGGCGATTCGCCCCATGTACACCGGTGCAACTCACCTCACCAACGGCGCGCAGTCGGCTCATTGATGTCCGCCCCTGGAGGTCAACAGAAACCCCGCCGCAGGAATAGTGCGCCGCAGGGACAACAGGGATTGGTTCCCTTGTGATATCAATGCCGGCATCCAGACAGGTCTTGTAAATGGTGGGAAAGCGCGATTTGAGCCATTCCGGTTCCTTATGAGTGATATCGAGATACACACAGGGTTCATCGTGGGTCAACATCACTTCCTGGATGGCGCGCGCAACGATATCTCGCGGGGCAAGGGAACCCATCGGGTGAATCTTCTCCATGAACCGTTCCCCATTTTTCCTCATGAGGATAGCACCCTCTCCCCGAAGCGATTCGGAAATAAGAAATCGTTTTGCCCCGTGATGTAACAATGCAGTGGGATGGAACTGGATATATTCCAGATTGAGCAGGCGCACACCGGCGCGATATGCAAGTGCAATACCATCCCCCCGTGCGCCGCGCGGATTGGTTGTATGGAGATAAATCTGCCCGAGTCCGCCCGTGGCTAAAATGGTCTCTCCTGCAAGGATGGGAACCACGCGGCGTTCCTTCTGTAGAAAGGCATATACCCCCACACAGGTGAGAGGCTGATATACATCCAGAGGGGCGCGGGAGTGATGTGAGAGGGTCAGAAGGTCGACAGCGGTGGTCTCCGTCATGATTGTAATCCGCGGATGGTTTTTCAAGGCGATATTGAGACTCGTCATGATGGCATGACCACTTCTATCCGCGGCATGGATGATTCGCGGACATGAATGAACGCCCTCCATGGCAAAATCCAGAGCACCGGAGTTATTGTGGTCAAAAGGAACTTTGTACTTCCTGATAAGAAGTTTTTTGACGAGTGGTGGTCCCTTTTCTGCAAGGAATTTCACAGCGGGTGGGTAGGACCTTCCTGCGCCTGCCTCCATGATGTCATGCGTTAGACTTTCAGGGGAGTCGCCCTCGCATTTATAGACAATCCCTCCCTGAGCGTATTCGGTATTGCCCTCTGATGGGTCATCTGTATTGGTGATGACAGTCACCTGAGCGCCGGCATCCGCCGCAGCAAGAGCCGCCGTTGCGCCAGCAATGCCGCATCCAATGACCAGAATCTCTGCTTTGGTTTTTTCCAACATTTTTCCTTCCAGTCTTATAAAATCAGCGGGGATACCCGCAACCTTTATTACTTCCCCCAGACTTCAAATTCCTGTATGCGCGCCACGGAATCAAAGAGACACGATTTTGTCACATGCAATCGGACGCATCGCGCCCGGATGCTTTCCTTTAGTTTTATAAACTGAAATGCCGATGGCTCTTCACTTTTCTCGCCCGCCTTCAATCTATCCACATCTGTAATGGTCTTCCAGGGTCCTCCAAGCGTTGTGCCCGCATCTATGGAGAAAGAAACAACATCAAAGCCGGTTGCATCACCAATAAAACCGGGATTCTTGAGGATGAAACCTGTAATGTCATATTCCCTGCCGAGGTCGATGGCAAGCCAGTGGTCATCGGGATGTGAGACTTCGCACCATTTTGTCTGAGGGTTGCCATCAAGCGCCATAGCGCCTGTCTGGTCAGGGTCATTATGTCCCGACTCGCGCCACTCCTTACATGATAGGGAAAGATTTTTCCCCTCGAGCGGTGATGGCATCATCTTTTTCATTGCCTCGGGCGCAGAGATGTGGAACTTCTCCTCGACTCCGAGGTCATTATAGTCCGCGGACGGGAGTTTGGGGAAGGGGGCGTGAGGCTCCTTCTGATACCAGAGCGCCACGCTGGAATAATCGTCCTGTCTGTCGCCAACGTCATAGCCATGACAGCGCATGACCACCCTGATGGACTTTTTGAACCGAATCGGGTCAGGGATGTGGAAACGATAGGCAGTCATGCGGTTCTCTTCGGGTCCAAAGGATGTCCCGTGAAAAAGGGCGTTTTCCTCTGTGCGGAAGCCCCAGGCATAGCCAAAATAATCCTCTGCACCAGTTCCGGGGAGGGTTGGCGATGTATCATCATCAATATAAATATCATTCCCCCCCTCCACCCATGCCCCAGCGCTCAGGAGGTGATAATTCATGATAGTCCCGACGTAATGACCCTCCCCTTGCGCCTCAAGAATGGTATAGGGCACGCCCTTGCGCACGGGATTTTCGCGCCGCCACTGGGCATGAAACAGGGCGGCACTCTCTGGCAGGGTGGGGAACCGTTCATAATCCGCCTGAAAAAAGAAAAGGCTGACGGAGCGCTCACTCCGGTTTTCAATTGTGAACTGCGCCTTCTTGAAAAAGGGCATGGGCCAGTAACAATTGAGTGCGGAGTGATTCTCCCCTCCTGCGGGAAACATCTCCACCATGGCGGATTTTAATTTGCGCTCCCTGCCGAATCCCACGCCAAAGAAATCCCCCAGAGGGACTTCAATGCTGGGCGTCTTTTCATCATCCCAATAAACGCGCAGAATCAACAGCGCCTGAATTTGTGGAATATCCGATTGTGCCGTTATCCAGATATGACGAATAACTGCAGGACCTTCCATATCCCCAACAACCGTTGTTGCCTTGCTGGGGATTCCAAGCACCCGTGCCTCACGCCGGCATTGCCCATCACCAGTGAGATAAACAGCGTCGCCCGGATTGCCCCATAAAAGTGGATTTCCAGATAATAGTGAGACAAGTATAAGTATTAAAAATAGTAAAGGCATGTATGTCCCTCGCGTGGAAATTAAATCCTTCAATTTATTGTTAATTTGAGGAAACATAATGCATAAAGGATGCCCCTTGTCAATATTTCCCGCTCTATATTAAACCGGATACAATCTGAACCCGCCCCCAAACTTTTTCACACCCCGGATAATCTCTATTATCAGATGACAAAGGGGAAAATATCCCTTCAGGACTGGAATGCCGCCATAGATTATCTCAAAAAAGGACTTGCACGTCAAAGGAGCGCTTCCTATATAAATGCACTGAGTTTTGTTTATAAAAACAAGAGAGATTTAAAAAAGGCTGAAGAAATACTCATGGATGGACTGAAATCCTTCCCTGACGCCTTAGAGTTGAAGTTATCCCTTGCAACATTGCAGAAAGTGAGACATTCTGAGGAAAGGATGAAATGATGAGAAGATTCTCAATCATTCCGCTTTGCATTCTGGTGACTGTCCTTCTTTGCAGTTGCTCCATACTGCAGGGAAAAGCCGGTTCAAAAAAGGACACTTCCAGAATGACGGGGGAAATCGTCCTCTACTGGAGAAGCGAGACCGAACGGGGTTATTATGGTTTTAATGTTTACCGTGGCGAGTCCAAGGATGGTACATATTTAAAAATCAATAAAGAGATTGTCCACGTTGCGGAAACCACCGGCACACCGCAGGAATATGTGTATGTGGACCAGCCTCTTGAAATCGGCAAGGTTTACTATTATTATATTGAATCAGTCTCCTTTGCCGGCACAAAAGAAGAAATCACCCCAAGAACCAAAGTCGTTGTCAAACACATCGTTGATGAGTCCCAGAAAGAAGTCCGGATGGAAAACAAGCAAAAAGCTCGGTGAGTTGGAGAGAAATAATCCCTTAAAAATCTCAAGTTCTCAAAGTGACAGGATGGTTTTTATGAAATCGGTGATTAAAAAATGTTTTTTCCTCTGGGGCATCTTTTACTTGATGTCACTTTTAGCGGGCATTGCAAGAGCGCAGGAAGTTGTGATTCCTGATGAGCTGAAGGATGACCGGAATCTTCCCCGCGATGAGCGCATCCTGAGGCACCAGAAACGTGTCCAGCTGATATTGGAACAACGCACCAAGGAGAAGGAAGAGGAACGCAGACGACAGCTCGAAGAGGCGCATCAGAAGGCAAGGGAGTCGGCTGAAGCCCTGCGAAAACAACAAATGTTGCCACCCCGTGAAGGACGACCATCCAGGGAATCCCTCCGTGAGGGCACTGGATCGCTCTCTATTTCAGCCCCTGTCAGTAACATCATGGCAAGCACCATCCTCCATTTTTACCCATTTGACGTCACAGTAAAGATGGGAGATAAATTTCTTACCGACATGCAAATCCTGAACACAGATCGTCGGGGAATTGAAGAGTTGCGCATAAAAATTACATACGATTCCCGTTTTATCATACCGATCCTCGTCAATGATAGTGAAATTGTCCCCCTCCTGAAAACTCCCGCTCTTTATCGGGCAGATAATGAGAGGGGGGAGATAATGTATGAATGCACGTTTAAAACCCCGCAGGTTCTTGATGGGCTGAACATCCTCCGCATCGTCTGGAAAACCCTCAAGACAACGGATTTCACGGAAATCGGGTTTGACCTTGCCAATGGCGAGACAGTCCTCAAGGCAAAAGGCAAGGATATACTGGGAATCCCCAAAATGCCGATGGATGGTGTCATCCCTACCGGCGTCACCATTAACTCTTCTAACAAGAAGGGCGAGGAAAAAATACAGGTCGACCCATCGCTGGAGAATCTTGTCAGAAAACATCTCTCTGAAAAACCCCCTCAGCACATTACGCTATGCTTTAAATGCGATAAAAAAACTATAACTATTGGAGAAACGTTTGATGTCTCCATCATCCTTTCAAATCCCGATGCAGAGTCCTTCGATTGTCTCGCACTTTACATGAGATTTGACCCTGATGTTCTGAGGGTTTTGGACTGGGATAAAGGTAACTGGATAACTCTGGGGACGAACGTTCAGGATGGTTTTGCCCGCAGGAAGTTTCCCTTCGATTACCATATCCGCAATAATGCCGATAACTATCTTGGCAGGATTGAATACAGGATGGGAACATCCCAGGACTCGCCCATGCCTTCGGGAGAGTTTGCAAGGATCCGTTTCAGGGCAATTGCTCCGGCAGAAAAGACAAATATCTTCTTTGTCCATGACAAAGGCGCCAGATTCCCCAATACCTCTGTTTCATCCCTGGGGCAGGAGATTCTCTCGGATGAGCAATGGACAAATCCACTTCTCAGCGGCATTACCGTACAGGTGAACGAAAATAAATAAATCGCCGGTATCAAGCTCCTTCGATGCCCCATAGAATGTGTATGGAATCATCACGATGACTTCCCATAGCCAGCGCTCTGCAATTGGACGTCTCCTGACAAAAGAGCGTGGCACGATATACAAGGTCTTTGGTTCACTTCCCTCTGCCGCCATCTGCTTCCCCAACATATATCGTCTGGGGGCTTCCAACCTCGGGCTGCACTTCCTCTATCAGACTGTCAATTCCCGCTCCGATTTTCTGGGCGAACGCTTCTTTTGCGACTTTCAGCCCATCTCCCTTGAAAACTGCCAACCGCTTAACAGATTTAACATCATCCTTTTTCCCATCCCTTATGAGCTTGACTTTGCCAACTGCCTGGAAATGCTTCATTGCGCAGGCATTCCTCCGTTGAGAAAGGACAGGACGGAAGCCCATCCTATAATCTGTGCCGGTGGCGTAGCCGTCACGATGAACCCCCTGCCGCTTTACGATTTCATGGATATTATGGTTCTGGGTGATGGCGAACTAACACTACCGGTACTCCTTGATACATTTATCGGGACAAAGGGGAAAAAGCAGGAGATTCTTCAAACACTCCGGGGTGATACGGGATTTTTCGTCCCCGGCGATGGGCATGATGATGAAATCTCAAAAATCCCGCGCCGGGCGATGTGCCATGACCTGGTTAAACCCCCCATTTCAAGCGTATTTTTGACCCCTGAGACTGAGTTCCCTGACACCTGTCTTTTAGAGATGACGCGAGGGTGTCCATACAATTGCACCTTTTGTTACATAGGTCACAATCAGAAACCATTCCGATTTCACCGTTTTGAATCTATCACTCAAGTCATGAAAGATAAGGGCTCAATGACAAACCGGTTCGGTTTAATCTCCTCGGCGGTTACAGCCCATCCTGAACTGGATAAAATCTGTGAATATGCAATGCGTGAACGTTTAAACATCTCATTCTCTTCCCTGCGAGCCGACCATCTTTCAGACTTGGTCATAGGAATCCTTCTCCAGAGCGGTCAGCGCACCCTGACCCTTGCACCGGAAACCGGCTCTGATGAATTCCGCAACTCCCTTGCGAAATCCATGACCAATGATGAAATACTGAATGCGGTCGCAAGGGGGTTGAGGGCGGGGATTTTGAATCTCAAACTTTATTTCATCCTTGGTTTACCCGGGGAAGGGGCGGGGGAAATTGAGGCGTCCGCGGAATTGGTCAGAAAGATACAGAGAATACTGGTGGAGGAGGGCAGGAAGAGGGGTCACATTGGGGAGATTATTGTTGCAGTTTCATTTTTTGTGCCCAAACCGGGGACACCATTTGCCGCAAAACCTCAGCCCGGGATATCCGACCTCAAAAAGCGGCAGCAGAGATTTCATGCATTCCTGAGGGCGCTTCCCCATGTCAGATTCCAACCAGCCGACCCATATGAGGCGGCAGTGCAGATGCGTCTTTCATGCGGAGGTCGCGAGACCGCCAAAATTCTTCTGGACAAAATAAAAGGGCGACTTTCCTGGAAAATCGCCCTCGGACTATTCAAGACATAACCTCAAAATTACCTGTTTTTAAACAATCGTCTTTTCTGTGTCCTTGTCAAAGAAATGGGACTTTTCCATGTCGACAATCAGTTCCATCATTTCATCCACTTCGACCTTTGTATGTGGGTCAAGACGCGCAATGAAGGGGGTTTTCCCCGTTGTCAGATAGACATAAATCTCTGCGCCCATTGGTTCAATGATTTCCACCTTTGCCTTGATTGGCGCCATTCCCGGTCGCTCGCGCAGACCGCTCTGAGGCTCATAGAGGTGTTCCGGCCGCGTGCCGAAAATTATTTGCTTCCCGACATATAGCGCCAGAGCCTCCTTGAACTGGGCGGGTATTTTCACCTTGAAATTGTCTTCATCAAAATAAAGCCCGTCCGCTTCCTGGACAATTTTGCCGTTCACAAAATTCATCGGGGGACTCCCGATAAACCCCGCCACGAACTTATTCTGTGGACAGTCATATAATGTTATGGGGTCATCCGTCTGCTGAATTATGCCATCTTTCAAGACAACAATGCGGTCTCCCATCGTCATGGCTTCAATCTGGTCATGCGTCACATAAATCATAGTTGCCTGGAGACGGGCATGGAGCTTGGAAATCTCAGTGCGCATCTGGACGCGCAGTTTGGCATCAAGGTTTGAAAGCGGCTCATCAAAAAGGAAGACATGGGGTTTGCGGACAATGGCGCGTCCCACTGCCACCCGCTGGCGCTGTCCGCCGGAAAGCGCCTTGGGTTTGCGGTCAAGGAGTTCGGATATTCCCAGGATTTCCGCCGTGTCCCGGACGCGTTTGTCAATCTCAGCCCTGGGATATTTGCGGAGTTTCAGACCAAACGCCATATTATTGCGAACCGTCATGTGGGGATAAAGGGCATAATTCTGGAAGACCATGGCAATGTCACGGTCTTTGGGCGGGACATCATTCACGATCTTTTCGCCAATATAAATATCTCCACTGCTTATCTCTTCAAGACCGGCAATCATGCGAAGGGCAGTGGTCTTGCCACAACCTGAAGGACCAACGATAACAAGGAACTCTTTGTCCTTGATATCCAGAGAGATATTATTGACCGCAATTATATTCCCCGGAAATATCTTGGTCACATTTTTCAAGGTAACATGTGCCATAAAAACTCCCGACCTCCTTTACTGTTCGCTTTTGTGTTGAATGTGCATGGGAATAACGAAAATAATCAAGTGGATTCTTGCTTTTTTTCCTCCTTTTCCCCATTGTATGCCCATGGTGCAAAAAAGGATAAGAGATTAGTAAGGACCTTTCTCATGTCCTTTCTCTCCACGACGATATCAATAAAACCATGCTCCCTAACAAATTCGGAGCGCTGGAAGCCTTTGGGAAGTATCTGATTAATGGTTTGCTGGATGACCCTGGGTCCGGCAAAGCCTATCAGCGCATTGGGTTCGGCGATAATTATATCTCCAAGTGAGGCAAAACTTGCCATAACGCCAGCCGTGGTGGGATGGGTCAGTACGCTGATATAAGGTATTCGCTTATCATTCAGGCGGGCTATCACCATTGATGTCTTTGCCATCTGCATGAGGGAGAGAATCCCCTCCTGCATGCGTGCGCCGCCTGAGGATGAGATAATAATGACTGGAAGACGCTTTTCCATGGCAAGCTCAAGGAGTCTTGTCACTTTCTCCCCCACGACAGAACCCATGCTGCCGCCGATGAATTCGAATTCCATAACCCCTGCGGCAACCCGATAACCCCCACAGGAGGCAACACCCGTGATTATAGCGTCATTCAGCCCTGTCTTTTTTTGATATATAGCCAGTCGCTCTGTGTATTGTTTTGAATCAAAGAAATTCAAAGGGTCGGCAGGCTTAATATCTTTGTCATCCTCAATGAATGAGCCCGGGTCAAAGGTACAGTTAATGCGTTCCCTTGCGTTAAGTTGGTCATGAAAACCGCATTTCTGGCAGACCCGCAGATTTTTTTCATAATCATTGGCGAGGACAATATTCAGGCATTCGGGACACTTGTGCCAGAGTCCGTCAGGAATTTCCACCTTTCGCTCCGCAGGCTCCGGGTTAAGAATGGTGTATTTCCTCTTGCGAAACCATGACATAATACCACCTCAGGTGCTTTATTGTCCTTATGTGAAATAAACGTATAGACCTTAAAAAAGGGGTAACCATCCTGTCAAATACAAATCTCGGCGGCAGGCAGTTTGGTCTGCCTGCGGAGAATAATAATAAACAGGACGATAATTTTGGAAAAAAGAAAATTCTCCTGTTGAAAAATCCCATGCCCATTTCGTAAGGAGAAGTCTGAATGATGGAATGAAATTAATGTTTTGAATTCATTTGAATCCTTGTGGTATGTCAATATAGATAGTCTCATTATCTCCTTTATGTTGGACTTCATCGGATGAGAAATTCCATAAAACGACATAAGCTCCTGATAGTCTCCCATTCATCGGAGAAGTCGGGGGCGCCGAAGGTCCTGCTCGATGTTGCAGACAGTCTTTCACCGGATAAATACGACCTGACATTATGTTTTCCTGCTGAGGGCGGGATTGCCACAGATGCCGCAAGGAAGTGTTACAGGATCAAAATCATCCCCAATCCTCAAATGGGTTTTGCGGAGACCGCATCTCTTTCAGCAAGGTTCAAACTTTTTCTCAGCAGGCTGTGTTTCATGTTTCGGCTGAGGCGTGAGGTAAAAAAGGGGAAATATGACCTTGTTTATCTCAATTCCACCCTGTCATTTTATGCTGGTGCGGCGCTCCCTGGAGTAGGGATGAAATGCATCTGGCACATCCATGAAAATCTCTCCCGGAACCTTGGCAATAAAATCAGGCGTGCAATCATCACCCATCTTTCGGATTTCATCATCTTCGCTTCGCCGACTAATGTGGAATTCTTCAAATCGTCGCTCAAAAAGACGCCCTGGAATGTTATCCCTAATGGTGTGCGTCTCCTTGAAGAGCATCAGATCGCCCATGACCTGGATTTCCCCCAACGATTTGATTACAAGCCCGGTGACCGCATAGTCGCCACCGTCTCTTTTCTGTATTACATCAAGGGGATTGATATCTTCCTGATGGCGATGCAGAGGGTTGTGCGGGAATTCCCCGATGTGAAGGCGGTGATTGTCGGAGACAGGTCACAGGGCGAAAAGGGATACATCCAGCGGCTTGACAACCTTGCCGACTCTCCAGAGTTGAGGGGGCATGTCCATTTTGCGGGTTATTGTAGCAACCTGCCGTCCTTTTTCCGCAATGTGGAGATATTTGTCCAGCCTTCTCGGACAGAATCCATGCCCCTGACCGTCCTGGAGGCTATGGCAGCGGGAAGGGCAATTGTGGCGACGGATGTGGGATGCCTCAGGCAGATGCTTGATGCGCCGGAGGCAGGAGTTGTTGTTCCGCCAGAATCTCCCGAAGCCATTGCAGAGGCGCTCCTGACTCTCCTGCATAACCCGGAAAAGCGCGAATGCCTTGGCACAGCGGCGCAGGAACGGGCACGGCGTGAATATTCCATGGAAATCTTCCAGAAGAGAATAAATGATGTCGTTGATGGGATACTCAAGGGACGGTAATTTTAAGAAGCCCCTTGCGGGAGTGCGACAGCCCCATCACTGACATCTCGTTCTTTTCCTTCCCCACCGGAGAAATTCATCTCAAGAGTGGAGAGAATGATTCCAAACATAATCCATGTGCTGACGTAAAGAAAGGTGTCCTGGATGGCGCTGGAAAGAAGGAAGATGATATGTCCCATAAGAAGGGCATTGAAGATATTGGTCACATCGCGCTGTCCGGATATTTGAGCCGCTTTTCTTGCCCTTAGCAGATAAAAAAGGAGGAGAAAATAAAAAGAAACCCCAAGAAAGAATCCAATCAGTCCGCCCTCGCACAAAAGCTGGTTGTAACCCATGTCCGGATATCTCTTCTCAGACTTGTAATAGTGAATCGTGCGGGTCTTGCCCATAGGGATATATTTTGACCAGACTTTGGAATAAGCCCCGAGCCCAATACCCATGAGCGGATGGCGTCGGATAATCTCCCTCCCCACCTTGATTCCATCAATGCGTAACGCCAATGAACGGTCGCGTTCTAAGGAACTAATGGTCTGAAGCCGTTTCCATATCTGATTTATGATGACAGGGCTGAGCAGCAATCCCAGTGTTACCACAAGGAAGAGAAATATTTTGGAATATCTGTTTTTGAATAAAACGGCGGCAAGGATGTAAGTCAAACTCACTAATAATATGGTCTGCCGGTTAAATGTGAAAAGGGCAATAATGGTGAGAAAGATGGAGCACCCGAGCGCCAGAAAACGACCACCAAAGGATTTCGATTCACAAAACAGGTAATATCCAAATGGAAAGGCAAAAAGGAGCTGGTAGGCATACACAATAGAGTTCGGGGCGGCGCCGTTGATGCGAATACGACCCATCCACTTCGATCCGGATTTCGTCAGGATATCCATACCTGTGGTAAGCTCAAATGCGCCAAGAAAGGCGCTCGCCATGGTGAAGAGCATGATAATCACGAATATTGTGTGGTAATTTTTCTTCCGCTGGAGGATAGATGCCAGAGCCAAAGCAATGAAAAAGTATATTGCAAGATAGCGTAAATGATTTACACCCTCCTTGAAATCCTCAGCCGCAAGGGCGTTAATAATGAAATAAATAAACAAGACAGTCATCCAGAAAACCAGCCATCCTCGGGGGAATTGCACCCTGCCCCGGAAAAACCAGTTCAGCCATGAAAGGACAAACAAAACGCCCATCACCTGGTTAAGTGAAAATGGCAGTCCGGGCAGGGGGATGCCGAGGAGGAAAAATGTGGTGGGAAAATATAAAAAGAAACCAACAAATGGACCCAGTAGAAAAAGCACGCCCGCCAGACAAAGCCCCAGAAACCCGAAATGGAAATATTTGGGATAAATGATGGTGCCATAAGCAAGGAGCCAGAAAAGAAACAGGAGAACGGCGACCAACTGAAGTCTTAAAAGAAT
>Ga0315279_10006409_pt1 | contig 14860 bp, 15 predicted proteins | sample YL17G06_20_MG_FD_203694 | JGI IMG/M metagenome (GOLD analysis project Ga0315279, IMG submission 203694) | Sediment microbial communities from Yellowstone Lake, YNP, Wyoming, USA - YL17G06_20 | ecosystem: Environmental > Aquatic > Freshwater > Lake > Sediment | place: USA: Wyoming | collected... | reverse complement strand
TTTTCAGATTGTCACAATTTCATAATCATTTCACATCAAAGGTTCTATTGGTATAGGAACAGAATTGAAGCTAGATAGAAAATTTGATTTCCATAAAATAGACATGAAAATCTATCACTTCAAGAGTTACTGGCTTGGTATCGAAAATGAATATTCGCTTGATTGGCTTTCTCATATAAAGCTAAAAAGAACAAATCCCTATTGTTTTCTTTTCTTTGGACCAAGCCTTACTCATCTAAAGAGGAGTGAGGAGGAGGGTTATTACTATGCAAACTCTTTTATTGGTATTAACAGTGGTCTAAGCTTTAATTCGATGGCGTTTGGCTCATTTCTATTGGGTGGAAAAGTGCAATGTCACTATCTTCCTCTTGGTAAAAGTGCATCTTTTTATGAAGGAAAAGAATCATATCCCAAACGGTTGCAACTATTTGATCTGGTAATGCAGATCGAAGCAGGTGTAGTTGTGACTAAACATGCTATAGTTAAGATAATAGGAGAGATTAGAACGCATAAGATGAAGCAAAATAATACAAACGATGAATGGTCAAACTGGAGTGAAAAAGAGCCAATGTTAAGTGGTGGAATTGAGTTTAGATTTTAATGAATTTGAGAGGATGATAATGAGCTTCCTCAAAGAGTCAAAGATAATACAATATGAAAATACGAATACCCGTTATTATTTGCCTTGGTATGGGCATACTCACGTTAATACAGCCATTTATTCCACACCCCATATTTGCAAGTGTATTTAAGGGTGCTACGAGATGGGTCTACGTTGTCGGTGTTTTTGCGACAGTTATAGGCATTGGCACGTTGGTACGCCTTCATTCTAAGAGGATAGCACGCAAATCACCGGGATGGATATATAGCATAATAGTATTTGTAGGATTTTTATTATCAGCAGGTTTCGGGATCATTGGCGGAAAGAAAAGCGAACCGTTTTTGTGGTTATTCAATAACGTGAACGCATCGCTAGAATCCGCAATGTTCTCGCTTCTAGCTTTCTTTATGGCATCCGCCGCATACAGGGCTTTCAGGGCAAGGACTTTTGAGGCTACGCTGCTACTCATAGCGGCGTTGGTTGTCATGCTGGGAAGAGTACCGATAGGCGTGTTTCTATGGCAGCACATTTTCCCTCAATCTCTGGTTCAACACTCTCCTTTCTTCCCCGAAGATGCGGCTGAATGGATAATGTCAAAGATCACTATGGCATCAAGGCGGGGGATAATGATCGGCGCCGCACTCGGCGCCATAAGTACGTCTCTGAAGGTCATTCTTGGTATTGAAAGATCATATCTTGGTGGTAATGAATAAGTGTATTTTGTAGAGCAATCTGCTAGATTGCTAAGTGGTTAAACAGTCATAAGATGTCTTTAGTAGATAAATTCCTTAACGTTGACAGGCGCATAATATACCTTATAGTTGGCATTGTCGTCATTGTGCCGTTTTTCATACCTATGAGTCTGCCGATCTATGTAACTCAACCTGTTCAGAACGTCTATAACCGTATCGAATCCCTACCAGAAGGCTCTGTTGTTATGATTAGTTTTAGCTTTGGACCTTCTACTGTGCCTGAACTCCTCCCTATGGCTAAAGCTGTTATCCGACATTGTTTTACAAAGAAACTCAAAGTCATTGGCATAACACTCCATTCTGAAGGCGCAACTATAGCTGATGACACATTTCGGACAATCGCTAATGAATTTGGTTATAAAGAGCATGAGGATTATGCCTATCTCGGATATAAAGTACAACCTGTCGCAGTTATACTCGGCATTGGTGAGGATATTTCGATTCCATTTCCATCCGATTATTCAGGTATACCAATATCACAGATACCGATAATGAAAGACGTAAGGAATTATAAAGACATAAAATTGGTAGTGGACTTCGGATCAAGTGGCAGTCCTGAATGGTGGGTGATGTACGCAGGCGCAAAATATCAAGAGCCTATCGCAGTTGGAGTCACAGGCGTTATGGTCTCCGGGCTTTATCCATATCTGAATACAGGTCAATTGGTTGGTCTTATCGGTGGACTCAAAGGCGCAGCGGAATATGAGAAGCTTATATCAAGAGAGGAAAAAGCAACTCTTGGAATGAAAGTCCAGTCAATAGTACACTTGATGATAATATTAATGGTCATATTTGGCAACGTAGTTTATCTAATATCAAGACGGCAAAAGAGAGCGATGAATTTCAATAAAATAGAACGCGGATAACGCGGATTTGGCGGATCAACGCAGATAATGAAGGTTAAATAAATAATCTGGTAAGAAGCTAGATAACCTTCTCTGGATTTCCACTTTCGTGGGAATGACATTCTACGAGGTTGTCATTCCCGTGAAAACGGGAATCCATTTTAATCTATTACCCTATTAATTATTTAATGCTCATAATCAGTGATCAGTAATAAATAACAAGCTTTTTGTATTGAATACATCTTATACGTTACTTTTTTCTAAATTAAATCCGCTCAATCTGCGTCATCCGCGTTCTATAGTATTTCAGATGTATTCTCTAATATGGAGGCGTGAATTTTGACAGCCATAGGTATATGGATTGCGGCAGGACTAACCCTGTGCATATATAGCTTTTTGTATAAAGATAATCCGTTCTTTAGGTTTGCAGAGCATCTTTTTGTGGGTGTGTCCGCTGGCTATCTTCTTACGATCACGTTTCACGATAACTTTATACCTTACATATACGATCCCCTGAAATCTGTGTTTACAGAAGGAAAATACTCAGAGCTTTCAGTCCTTATACCTACTATACTTGGTGGAATGATGTTTAGCCAATTCGTACCAAAGTACGGCTGGATGGTGCGATGGCCATTTGCTTTTATGGTGGGATACTACTCTGGTGCAAGCATAACTCCCGGTATACAGGCTGACGTTTTTGAGCAGATACGTGGTACAGCGGAACCGTTTGGCAATCTTGACAACATTTTTGGCATCATAAACTCCATTTTGATCGTTATAGGTGTAATATGCACGTTGATGTATTTCTTTTTCTCAAAAGAACATAAAGGTTTTACAGGTGGTATATCAGAGATTGGCGTTATATACCTCATGATAGGCTTTGGCGCCGCTTTTGGTTATACCGTCATGTCTCGTATTTCACTTTTAATCGGCAGGATTGACTTTCTCCTTAATCTGCCTTTAATTAACTTGATTTTACCAAAATGACAGCTAACAATTTTAACGATACAGCAATCGAAGTCATAAATCTAACAAAACGTTTCGGCAAATTTACTGCGGTTGACTCCATTAACTTTAAGGTTAGACAGGGTGAAATATTCGGATTCCTTGGTCCAAATGGTGCGGGGAAATCTACGACTATCAGGATGCTGTGTGGAATTCTGAAACCAACTGAAGGAACAGGCACTGTCGCTGGATTTGACGTTACAAAGCATTCAGAGGAAATAAGAAAACGCATTGGCTACATGTCGCAAAAGTTCTCACTTTACGAGGACTTAACAGTTGAAGAAAACATTGATTTCTTTGGCGGTATCTACGGATTGAGCAAAGAAGAACGTAGAGAGCGGAAACCCAAAGTGCTTGAGATGGCAGGTCTGATGGGACGTGAAAAAAGCCTTGTAATTCAGTTATCGGGCGGATGGAAACAGCGATTGTCACTTGGATGTGCGATAATACACCGTCCAAAGATACTTTTTCTTGATGAGCCAACGTCTGGAGTTGACCCTATATCACGCAGGAATTTCTGGGACCTGATATATCAACTAGCTGACGAAGGCGCTACGGTGCTTGTGACGACTCACTACATGGACGAAGCAGAACATTGCGACAGGCTTTGTATGATCTATCGAGGAAGGCTGATAGCTCTTGGAACGCCAATCGAACTAAAATCTTTGCATAATGGTGATTTGCTGGAGATAGAATGTGATCCGCTAATGGAAGGTCTTGAGGCGCTAGAGATTATGCCCAACATACATGACGTCGCTCTATTTGGCGCCGCACTCCACCTGACTGTGATGGATGCTCAAGAATCCATACCTTTGATTGATTCCGAATTGAAGAAAAAAAATATACAAGTGCTAAAGGTCGAGAAAATTGATCCAACTCTCGAAGATATTTTTGTCTCATTAATTGAATCTGAAGAGAGATCGGGCATAGGGTCACAATTAAGGTAAAAAATCATCATGAGAAGTCGAATATTATCCATATCAAATAAAGAATTCATCGAGATCAGAAGGGACCCCAGAACTTTGTTTATGGTTCTTGCCCTGCCGACTGTTATGTTACTCATTTATGGCTACGCAATAAACCTTGACATTAAGTCAATCAAAACCGTAGTATACGATCTTGACAAAAGCAGTCAAAGCAGAGGTTTGATCGGGGAATTCTTAAACTCCGGCTATTTCAAGATCGTTAAATACGTTGATAGATATGATGATCTGGATAATCAACTGAATAAAGGTAAGGCAAAGCTGGCATTGTGTATTCCTTCTGATTTTTCACGCAGGCTTGCTCATAGTCAGACAGCAACATTACAGACTATTGTAGATGGTTCAGATTCAACCAGTGCAACTGTATCCATCGCCTATATTAATCAGATCGTTCAGCAGTATTCACTCGGAATGGCAATCTCAACTATCCAGTCTAAGGGAGTGAAATTACCGCATGGTTTACCCACCATAGACATTCAAAGCCGTATATGGTATAATCCTGAACTGAAAAGTGTCAATTTTATAGTGCCGGGGATGCTTGCAATGATCATAATGATGTTAGGCTCTATCCTGACTGCATTATCGGTTGTAAGTGAAAAGGAAAATGGTACTTTTGAAAAGCTGATTATAACTCCCATACGCTCTTATGAGTTAGTGATCGGGAAGATAATGCCGTTTGTAATACTTTCTTTTGCTGACGTCATTTTTTGCTTGCTTCTTGGAAAGCTGTGGTTCAAGGTTCCGCTCAAAGGTAGTATACCGCTTCTGCTTTGCCTGTCCACACTATTTCTTTTTAGTACAATCGGCTTGGGTCTGCTTATATCATCAGTTGCAAAAACACAAAGAGTAGCAATGATGGCAGCGATGCTGACGTCAATGTTGCCTACGTTTTTATTATCAGGATTTGTTTTTCCTATCGAGAGTATGCCAACAGTAATTCAATGGATAACGTATCTGATTCCGGCGAAATATTATCTTGAAATACTGCGGGGGATACTCTTGAAGGGTGTTGGTATCAAAGTCTTAATGTTTAACGCAGTATGTTTACTGGTTTATAGTCTGTTTATGATTCTTATTAGTGCTTCAAGATTCAAGAAAAAATTAGCATAATTAGTTAGAGTCGAATTTAATGACTCAGGAGTTGTTGAATGGCGCGTTCACGTAAGTTTGTGTTAATTCCGATCATTATTTTGCTTTTGGTAATTGTTGTTATAGCTCTAGCTCTGCGTAATGGTTCAAATAATAAAGACAGCATATCAGCTTCGGGCAGTATCGAGGCAAAGGAAGTTGAAGTCAGTTCTCTGATACCCGGACAAATTGCCTCTTTGCTCGTAGATGAAGGTGATTCTGTTCAGCAAGGACAAGTCATCGCTGAAATTAATCACTCAAAGCTTGACATTCAACTCAGGCAAGCACAGACGAATCTGACTTCCGCAGAGGCACGTCTGGAACAGGCAAAGCTTGTCGCAAAACTGACGGATACTCAGATGAAAACACAGATTCAGCAAGCAAAAGCTATGGTGGATATTGCTTCCAGCCGTTTGTCGCAGGCTCAAATCGGTCTCGATCTTCAGGGAACAGCGACTAGCACTCAGATTCAGCAGGCTGATTCCGCTGTGGCACAGGCTTCTGCGAGGCTTGAACAAGCAAAGGAGCTTTACGAACTTCAACAATCACAATCCAAAAGTCAGATCGAACAATCTGAGGCGGCTTTGAAGCTTGCAATAACGAGACTTAAAGCAGTACAAACTGGCGCAAGAGATCAGGAACTCAACGTAGCAGAGAATATGGTTACTCAAGCCAAATCCAACTTTGAAACTGCAAAACTGAATCTAGATCGTATGCAAAATCTATTCTCCGAAGGTGCGATATCGAAACAACAGCTTGAATTGGTGCAGTTACAGTTTGACGTTGCTCAGGCTCAATATAAATCGTCTCAGGAACAATTAAGCCTAGTAAAAGAAGGTGCAAGGAAAGAAGACAGAGAGGCATTGCAGGCACAGGTTGATCAGGCAAACTCGGTACTTCAACTGGCAAGGTCAGCACAGATACAGAATGATGTAAGGGGCAATGACGTTGAATCCGCAAAGAACATAGTCAAACAAGCGGAATCTGCTCTTGCTATGGCGAAGGCAAACGCACTTCAAGGCAACTTGCGCAAAGAGGATATAACCGCAGCACAATCAGGTGTGTTGCAGGCAAAGTCAGCGCTGGAGTTAGCCGAAGCCAATACGCTTCAAGGGAAGATACAGGATCAGAACGTTCTTCTTGCAGATATGCAGGCAAAGACGGCTCGTGATGCTGTTGAACTCCTGCAAAGCCAGATTAATGACGCAAAGGTAACGGCGCCAATTTCTGGTATAGTTACCAACAAGGTCGTTGAAACAGGAGAATTCGTCGCATCTGGAATGCCTATCTTCGTAATCGCCGATCTCAAAAAAGTCTTTTTGACTATCTACGTCTCAGAAGCGATACTCGGTCACGTAAAGCTAGGAAAAGAGGCTGACGTGAAGGTTGACTCGTTCCCTGACAGAACCTTCAAAGGCAAAATCACGTATATCTCACCAGAGGCAGAATTCACGCCAAAGAACATCCAGACCAAAGAGGAACGCCTTAAATTGGTGTATGGTGTCAAGATAGAGATAGAAAATCCAGATAATGCGCTCAAGTCGGGTATGCCAGCGGATGCGGTTCTTGGGATATAGAAATAATTAGCCACAGATTAGCACGGATTTTCACGGAGATGACCATGCAATGTTATTCCAGAAAATGGAAATTCTCGTATTTTGTCATTCCCGCGAAGTTATTTAATCATGAATCCTAAGTGTATAAAGTCAAACAGATCAATTGTCTCTTCAAAGTCTACGAGTAGATCAACATCACTTCTTTTTCGTGCCTTGCCTGTTGCATAAGAGCCAAAGACACTAAGTTTATTAACCTTATATTTCCTAAGTATATCCGTATTTTCCAGCAATAATCGCTTAATATCTTCCTTTGTCATAATTGATTACCTTTCAAAATTCAAATTGACAAACCCAAAATAATATTAAAATTGTTGGGTCTTGTTGTCTCAACTACGAACTGCACCATATTTCTGATTTGTATTTTAACATAGTTGTGATACACAATCAACTCGTATGATCAAATTTCATTGACTTCACGATATAATCATGTTATAGTTTATTTAGTTGAATCATCTGTCCATATTATCAGATTATACAAAACAAAAGGAGAAATAATGGAAAAGACGATCAAAGCCAAATTTACAGATGGTGTGATTAAACCATTAGAGGATTTTAGTGTAGAAGAAAAAAAGTGTTGATTATAACTATTACAGAAATGCCTTCAGAATCGTCAAAGACTTTGGAAGCTTTAAGAAAGAGCTTTGGAGGATGGAAGGGATTAATTGACGCTGAAGAATTGAAGAAAAACATCTACGAGAATAGGCTAATTAACACTAGACCGGAGCCTAAACTATGAAATACCTCATTGATACTGGAACTGTCAATTTCTTATTGACATTTTATTGCCATTAAGTTATCATGTTGCTGTTTAGGAGTTGTATACTGATACCAAGTATATTTTCAAGAAAGGATGTTACTAAGTCACTATGTTTGAGTCTTAACCAAGAGAATTGACGATAAGTGAGATTTCGCAGTTAGGTTACTAAGTCACTATGTTTGAGTCTTAACAGATACCTGCTTGTTCATTGCGTTGCTATGTATTGATGTTACTAAGTCACTATGTTTGAGTCTTAACTTTTAGCTGCATTAAATTGTCTAGCAGTTCGGATACGTTACTAAGTCACTATGTTTGAGTCTTAACTGGCTTGTACGGGTTGCTCTGCATATCATCTATTATGGTTACTAAATCACTATGTTTGAGTCTTAACTGCCATAGACAACAGAATACCAGTTGTTATCCGCAGCGCGTTACTAAATCACTATGTTTGAGTCTTAACGGGTGGAGTTACCAGCGAAATAGATTATCAGATCATGCGTTACTAAATCACTATGTTTGAGTCTTAACCCTTTATTTTGAAGTTATAAATTCAATATTTAAGCCAATTCATACTGGTAAAAGAGGTAAAAAATATCGTCAATCTCCGGTTATGCAAAATCTCTGGGAGTTCGACGACACTTGATATTCACTTGCTTTGAATAATTTTTATGGTCTTATCAATATTTATTTTATGTGTATCTGTCACCTAATTTTAAGAGGTTGACGACAAAAGCTTGACTCAAACATAGCCGAGAAATCGGGATAGTAACCAGACTAAGTCCTGAACCAGATTCAGGGCTACGTTATTCATGTCATGATACCTTGAGATGCGCTGCCAGTCTCAGGCTCTATCCTATAAACTAAACAGGACGATGGAACTAAGCCAGGGAATATAGTATGACAAGCATGGATAACATTGTCAAGGCAAACATTACCCCAGAAATGGGAGATGACCCTTACGGGTCTTTAGGAAATTATATGGTATTCGTAATAAGTTCAGATAAAAAACCTCTTGATCCCTGCAATCCAGCAAGGGCAAGGAAACTGCTTAATCAAGGCAAAGCTTCTGTGTTTAAGCAATATCCTTTTACTATCATTCTAAAATCTCGCTGGTCATTTGTGTCTAAAACAAGCGATTATAGATTAAAGATTGACCCCGGTAGCAAGGTTGCTGGATTTGCGATCGTATCTGCTGTATCAAATAAAGTAATCTGGTCTGCCGAAATACAACATAGAGGTTCTATTATTAAGAGGCTTCTGGAAGCAAGAAGAGGTATAAGACGTTCAAGACGCAATCGCAAAACACGTTACCGAAAAGCTAGGTTCATGAATAGACGCAGACAAGGACAATTTAGTCCCAATATCAGTATTGATGAAGTAAAACAGATAAAAGGCAAGGGCTGGCTTCCACCAAGTCTATGCAGTAGAATGTATAATGTGGAAACATGGGTTAGACGATTAGTAAAACTCTGTCCTATAAAAACAATATCTTATGAGCTGACAAAATTTGATACACAGCGGATGCAGAATCCAGATATTTCAGGTATTAAATATCAGCAAGGTGAACTTGCAGGATATGATGTAAGAGAGTATTTGTTAGAGAAATATGAGAGGAAATGCGTTTATTGTGGTGCAAAAGATGTGCCTTTGGAAGTAGAGCATGTCATTCCAAAAGACAAAGATGGTAGCGATAGGGTATCGAACCTTGTAATCTCATGTCGTAAGTGTAATATGAGAAAGGCAAATAAAAGCATTGAGGAGTTTTTGAAGAGCAAGCCAGAACAATTAGCTAAGATAAAAAGACAGTTAAAAGAGCCATTAAAAGATACTGCCTCTATGAACGCTACAAGATGGGCATTGTTTAACAACTTAAAAGCATTAGGATTTCCGATTGAGATAGGAACAGGAGCTACTACCAAATATAATCGTTCAAAACTTGATCTGCCAAAGGAACACTGGATAGATGCCGCTTGCGTTGGATTAAGCACACCAGATAATCTTGATGTTGGTAATATAAAGCCTTTATATATCAAAGCTGTTGGCTATGGCTCTCGTCAAATGTGCGACGTTTATGGTTCAAGCTGTCATGGTCAGAAGTCGGAGTCTGGCAAAGTAAAGATGCCCGGGTACCCAAGATCGAAAGCTAAATCATTAAAATGTTATGGCGGGATTCAAACTGGTGATATAGTTAAGGCTATCGTATTATCTGGCAAGGAAAAGGGAACACATATAGGCAAAGTAGCCATTCGGAGTACTGGAGATTTCCATGTTATTAACAAGACAGGTGATCATGACCATATTCATCGTAGATTTTGTGAATTGATACAACATGCTGATGGATATTCATATAATTATTAAGTAGTTGGCAAACCCAACATAATATTAGGATAGTTGGGTCTCGTTACCTCGATCCAACCTACGCAAGTACCAAATACACACTCGCCTTTATCGCCACTTCCTGCATTTGCGCCTGCATGTTGGGATGGGTGCGGGTGTTGTTGTTCTGGATTTCGGTGGTGATTTCGGGGATCATGGGCATGAACTCTCGCCACGTCTTTCGGAAATACTCCGCCTGCTCTCCTGTGTAGCCTAACGGCTTGCTTTCGGGGATAGGCTCCGCGCCGATGGATTTCCATTGCTTCACTATCTCATCAGCCCACTGCATATTAGCTTTCTGGATATGCTCTGGTAACTCGTCCTGCACTATGGGCAGAATGATCATTGCGTTATATTTGCTGTTCTCGAATTCGGTCTGATGTATGTCCAACCATCGCCCATGTCCGTATTTTTTCCATACTCTTTTGACAAGCCTGAAATATGCAGACTCAAAATCCCTGTTCGGCTCAACGTATTCATGCTCGTTTAGTTGCTCATAGACTATGCCGATGGTTTCCGGGAACTCGTTACGGATACTCCATCTGCCCATGCGTTTCCACATCTTCTTTGTCTCAGGATCACGTCCACGCATGAACGTCCAGAACTCGTCATTGGTGTATTTTGTGCCATCCCAATAATCCACCGGCGCTCTGGAACGCCCATCAGGATTAGCGTCTGGAATGAAACTCAGGACACATTTGTCCAATACATCTGCTATGTCTGGAATGTCTGATTTTGTGCCGTCAAGGTTCTGACCTGTCAGTAGTTGGTTAATTACGTTCATGCAGGCGACTGTTCCGGCAGGTTCGTGAGCATGTGGAACGGAAAATAGCAGTTTGACTTTCTTGTCTGATGGAGTGCGAAAATTGGTGATCGTTATTGCGTAAGCCTTCAGTCCGACGTATTGCTCTACAAAGTCAATGCCTATCAGATCAGCGTGATCTTTTTGCCACAATTTTACCTGATGATCAACTTGATATGGTCTTGCAAGCCAGTGTTCTAAGTAATTCATAATACCACCTTTTTTTAGAATTGTAAAAGTTCAAGGGCTTTTTGGATGACCATTTCGCCTGCCTGTATTATAAGCTTGCTTGAACGCACCAGATCGGTTTCGTAACCACCACCTGTAAATGCCTCAGCAGTTGGAATATAACCGACACAGCCGTTTGCAAGCTCAATTACAAATGTTGGCTTGAGTGAAGAACCATCCTTGATCCTCATACCAAGCTCGCAGAAAAATTCCGCAGGTATACAGACGATAGCACTATTACCGATTCTGACAGCCATCATTTCTGCATGAGCATACGGGTCTTTATCCCTGTCCTCAGAAAGCAACAAAAGTTCCCTTCTTACAATATCTTCATAGACTGTCGGTGCAGGAGCCAATGACTTGCCAGCGAAAGCCTTTTGTGCTTCTTCTAGCCTATCTTTAGGAATCTCTCTGATGGGTATATCGAGCATGTCCCTATGTATTTCTATATCAACACTATCCGAAGGCATGAGATCAGTTCCAGCGATAACTTTGAGTGCCTCACAGCCGATAGCCATACCCATTCGTTTGCGCCATGCGTGTCCGAACTCCGCTCTCTGCGTATTATCCACGTCAAACTGGCATACATCTCCACAGGCACCGTTACCGAACAATACTATCGTATCATTACCGAGTATTTGCTTGATTGTATCCCTGATAGCTCCCGGATAATCCGCAGAAATAACGTGGTCACCACCGACAACGGTTGCATGACATGAGAAATTAACTAAAACAGATATGACTTTACCTGCTTTGTTTTCGACAAATAGAACATTGAGTTGCGGATCAGATTTTCCTTGCACACGGTCAATATTGGGGTCGCCTTTGGGAGGGTGCATACGAACTTTGCCGTCCTTCATCCAGTATCTTCTAGGGAATCCCCATCCTTCCGCATTTCCTGAGCCGATACCGATATTCGCATCATCCAGCTTATCATTTGCCAGTTTCACACTGCCAGCGACTAGCTTTATAAATTGAGCGGTATATTCCGGGTCTGCGTTAGTGCCAAGACAACTGACTATGGCAGGTCCTGTGTGAGTATGCGTACCAAACATAAACACATTTTCGGGATTAATATTCGTCTCTTTAGCAACAATTTCACGTATAGCACGCTTAGTTGTATTGCCTATGGATAGGACATCACACGAGACAAATGCAAGGCGTGTCTTTCCATCATCAAGCACCATAGTATTAGCAAATAGCTCATCATTCACGCCAACCGATTTCCTTGCCACCCATTGACCAACAAGGTCTGTACCAATAGGCGGTGTAATATTTACCTGTGCGCTTCCAGCTTTTAGCATAATTTACCACCTTTCATTTGATTCATGACGGATTATACCATTTCTCATTTGAAAAGTTACATAATTGTTATTCTGAACGAAGTGAATAATCTTCTTTTTGCTATATTAGTGAGATTCTTCGCTCTGCTCAGAATGACACATTTGAATTGAGAAATGGTATTACGTTAATCAAACTCTTAATTCAGTCTTGAGATTTACTACGTTCATTATGTTGTCACGGGACACCATACCAATGAGTTGATCGTTCTCCACAACAGGGAATTGACTGGCTTTTTCTATCGCCATTTTTTGCATCACGGTGAAAACTTCATCATCTGGACTAACTGACGTCATTCCTTGCAGAGGTGTCATTGCCTCCTCCATCGTCATTTTTTCCCATTGATCTTTTGGAATATCTTTGACCTTTTGCAAGGTAACGATACCTACTATGTCATTATTATCTGTGACAGGGAAACACTGATGACTGCTATGTAATATATAGTTATCTACTAATTCCCGGATCGTTAGCTCTTTTTGTAAACTTGTGCAGTCGCTAGTCATTATGTCTCTGACTTTTATACCCTGGAGAGTTTCTCTTAGTGCCATTTGACGATAGCTAGACGATGCCGCATTCTCAAGGAACCAGCCGATGAAAGCGATCCATATACCATCAAATATTCTGCTTTGTGATAATATCAACCAGATTCCCCAGAGAATAAACAAATATGCAACAACTCTACCAACAACAGATGCCACCCACGTTGCTTTTCTCAGGTTCTTTGTTATGCCCCAGATTATTGACCTTAGTATGCGACCACCATCAAGGGGGAATCCGGGGAGCAAGTTGAATAAGGCTATGGTCAAGTTGATAAACGATAACCATAACGCCATAGCCGAGAAAGGTGTCCTGTGTCCTCCAAATAAAATGTAAAGTATCCTGAAAATGATAGCGATAACAAGGCTTGTAAGAGGTCCTGCAAGAGCCATCCAAAACTCTCCGCCGGGTTTCTTAGGTTCGTCTGAAATCTCAGCAACTCCTCCGAAGATAAATAGAGTTATACTATTCACTGGCACACCTTTCGCTTTTGACACGAGGCTGTGAGCCATTTCGTGTGCAATAAGTGAAGCGAAAAATATAATCGAAGTGATAATCGCCATTATCCAGTAAGTTGACTTTGACCAGAAATGGTAATAAAGCGGAAAATAGTGATCTCCGAGTGTCCATGTTATCAGAGCAAATATTATGAACCACGAATAATCAATTTTGATGCTGATGCCGAAAAGCCTGCCTATACGAAAGGAGCTTCTCATATTGTCCCTCCTTGTTTTTTAAGGTAATTAATATCGAATGCAATTATACCATAGTCATAGTAGGTTGTCCAACTTATTTGCAATTGAAATTTTTGTTGTCTGATTGAAATTATGTATGATATACTAAGCATAGAGGAATAGTTATGAGTAATGAAGTATATGAATATATTAAGAAGAATATGGAAAAATGGATTGATGATATTAATGGTTTAAAAGAAGAAATTGTTGAAATTTTTAATATGTCAATAAATGATAAAACCAATTATTGAAGGATATAATTTCCGAATCAAATTTGGATGATATGGAAGATAAATTAGATTGTCTATATCTTTTATCAAATGACAATATAGAGAATGATCTGGATGATAGAGTTCTAGAAAAACTGCTTGTTGTTGAAGAAGTATATAACTACATTAAGAAAAATATAGAAATATGGATAAATGATATAGAGAGCAAGTCTAAAAAATTTACCAAGAAGGATGTTATAAAAATTTTCAGTGTAGTAATAAAAGATATAAATCAATTATGGGATGAATTAAAAGTTACAGTGTCAGATAAGCTTGAATTTGTAATATCAAAAGAACCAATTAAAGAACATAAAGAATATAATATCGTTGAAGGACAATATGCACTGGATGATAAATTTACTGGAACAAATTTGCGTCCCATATATAATCAGCTACTAGCCAAAGTTATGGAGTTTGGTACTAATGTCAATCAGAGTGCCTCCACCAGAAAGGCTTTTATTGATACGCCAGTTTTCAGGGATTCTGTCTAGCTTTTTCAAGTAACTGACGAAGCCATAATAAACGTCACCCATCTCACCTTTTTCGATTGCATTTTTTATGGTGATTGCATCTCTGTTGAATCGGAAGCGCATTGCGGTCATGGCTTTGAGGTCTGGAAAACTGTTAGATACTTCAAGAATCTTTTCGGCATCGGCAGGGGTGATCGAAAGGGGTTTTTCACATAATACGTGCTTTCCATGTTCCAGAGCGTATATTGCGATTGGGGCATGTAAATAGTTGGGAACACATATACTTACAGCATCTATCTCATCACTTTGGCATAGTTCCTCATAGCTACTGTATGCCTTCATAATGCCATATTTTATGGTTATACTTTTCAGCTTTTCTTCGTCAATATCGCAAATAGCAGAGACTTTGGCTTCGG
>Ga0315279_10006407_pt1 | contig 14862 bp, 8 predicted proteins | sample YL17G06_20_MG_FD_203694 | JGI IMG/M metagenome (GOLD analysis project Ga0315279, IMG submission 203694) | Sediment microbial communities from Yellowstone Lake, YNP, Wyoming, USA - YL17G06_20 | ecosystem: Environmental > Aquatic > Freshwater > Lake > Sediment | place: USA: Wyoming | collected... | reverse complement strand
AGCCTGCCGGGTGAGAACTCCGTGCCTTGCCAGCGCTGCTGCCAGTGCTGTTCGCTTAGCGTGCCGTGGTAGCGGTTGGTGCCCGCCTTCGTCATCATTGTTATGTTGGCAAGCGTCCCGTGGCCCACCGAGGCATCGAAGTTCGACGTCTCCACCCTCATTTCCTGGACGGTGTCAGTGTGCGGCAGGTAGGCGGTTTGCCGGCTGGCGCCGTTACTCGGCACGCCATCGATCGACCATTCGTTGCCGCCGACCCCCGCGCCGGTGCTGTAGTCGGAAGCCCCGGAGATCGAGTGCGGACCGAGGTAATCGTTCACGCCGCCGGTGAACAGGCCCGGCGTCATCTTCACCAGCACCATGGTGTTGCCGACGATGACGGGCAGGTCGGCGACGCTGCGGTTGTCCAGTACGCGGCCCGATGAGACGGTGCTGGTCTCGAGAACCGGCGCATCGGCCGTGACCGAGACCGTCTCCGCCACGCCGCCCACTTGCAGCGGCAGATTGACCTCCAGCGTGCCGCCGATCGGCAATACCAGGCCGCTGCGCACGGTTCTCTTGAAGCTGGTCATTTCCGCGCTTACCCGGTAGTTGCCGGCCAGCAGCAGCGTTGCCTCGTAGTAGCCGGTCTGGTTCGTCGTCAAGCGCGTGGAAGTATTCATGTCCACGTTCTCGACGATAACGGTGGCGCCGGGCACCGCGGCCTGCGATGAATCGAGCACCAGGCCGTGAATCGTGCCCCGCGTCTCCTGCCCAGCACTGCCGCTGGCCAGGAGCATAGCGCTGAGAATCAGCATGAACGCCGCTCTGGTATTAGCGCGCATCGCGTGCCTCCAATTCCGATTTAGAGAATGGTCTTCTATGCTCATAGGAGTTACTTTCGAACTCGGATGCTCTGGTTAGCAGCAGGCAGTCTGGCCGCCTCGCTAACGTGCGCCGCCACCGGCCGTGAATCCCCGGCCACCGGCGGCGAAGAGGGGAAGCAGCCGGTTCTACACTTAGAATGTGAGCCGCAACGCGAGCTGCATCTGCCGGGGCGTGCGGGCGGCGGTGAATTCGCTCAGCCGGGAGTTGATCTGCTGCCCCGTCGCCGAATCGAAGCGCGCGGTCGTATCCATTGCCGAAAACTGCGTGTGGTTGAAAGCGTTGTACAGCTCCCAACGGAACTGGAGGCGCAGGCGCTCGGTTAGAGGGACATTCTTGAACAGTGCCGCGTCCCAGTTATTGATTCCCGGGCCGCGGATGATCGTCCGAGCCGCATTGCCCACCGTTCCCACCGAAGGCTCACGGAAGACGTCGGTGCGGAAATTGTGCGAAAACGAGCGCTCGCTCTTGGGAAGCACGGGGTTGCCGACGACCACGATGCGGGCGCTGATCGACGGCGAGCCGGTGTAGTCGGGCGAAGCGGTGCTGCTGAAGCCGACGCCCAGCGGCCCGCCGCTGACGAAGCGCGTGATGCCGGAGAGCTGCCACCCGCGGAAGAGGGCGCGCAGCACCGGGTTGCTCACCGGCGGGTTTGGGACGTCGGCCAGGTAATTCAGCGCCAACACGTGCGTCCGGTCGAACGAGGCCAGCCCGTAGTTCCAAATGCGCACCGGCACCAGCGTGGTCACCTGGTCGTTGTCGCCGTCGTTGTAGTCGAGTGTCTTCGACCAGGTCCAGGCGGCGCCAAACTGGTAGTGGCGCGCGAACCGCCGCCTGGCGCTCACCTGCAGGGAATGGTAGTTGGAACTGGCCGCCGGCTCCGATTGCAGAATCGTCGTGTAACCCTGAATGGGCCGCAGGAACGCGCCCTGCAGCGGCTTGCCGGGCTGCGTGGGATCCTGGTTCTGCGGCTTGAAATTCGTCCCCAGCGGTATGGCGTTGAGGTCGCGCCGCCATTCCAGGCTTCTGCCCAGCGAGCCGGCGTAGCCGACGTCGAGAAGCACGCCGCTCCACATCCGGCGCTGGATGGACATGCTGAAATTCATGATCCGCGGCAGCTTCCCGCCGGGGTCCGCCGCGTTCGCGGCGCCGGGATAGATCATGCCGGAGGAGGTGAGCAACTTGGAGACTTCCCCATAGTTGAGGGTCGGCGTTTGCACCAGCGGCGGCTGGCCGATGAAGTTGTTGCCGAATACCTCGGTGAAATAACGGTTGTAGAAGATGCCCAGCCCGCCGCGCACCGTGGCCTTGCCAAACAGGTCGTAGACAAATCCGAAACGCGGTCCGAGCCTCGCTCCGCTGGCTTGCACCATGCCGGGCGGGTAGTCGGGCGTATTGGCCGCCACCACCATGCCGTTGTAGAGCTTGCCGGCCCCAAGCGCGATCGCTCCGATGGCGGCATCCGGATAGACGTCGCCGGTGACGGGATGCACGCCCTGCCGCTTCCCGTTCACCATGGCCGGCCGGATCAACTGCATGGCCTGGGACGGGTCATAGCGGCCGGGCACGAAGGAGGCCATCTGCCCCTCCTGCTCGGTTATCGGCCGGACCCAGTAAATGCGCAGCCCGTAATCCAGCGTCAGACGCTTGAGCGGCTTCCAGGTGTCCTGCGCGAACACCTCGACGGACGACGTGTTCACCTTCATCCAGCCGGCGCTCGAGGCTTCCGTATAGCTGTTGAAAAAGCCAAGAATCGCGTTGCCATAGGCGTAGCCGGCATCGAGGGGGTTGTTGGCGTTGGTGCCGAAATTGAAACTGCCGTTGAAGTTCACGGCCTTCTTCTGATGCCGGTAGAACCGCTCAATCGTGGCGCCTGCTTTGAAGGTGTGTCTGGAGCGCGTCCAGGTCACGTTGTCCGACCAATTGAGCAGGTGGTAGCGGTTGTAAAGCGGGAAGCGGCCCTCGGTAGCCAGATTGGCGGCGCCGGTGACGCCGCCGAAGCTGGCGTCGGGAACGATGCCGAGCGGATTCGCCTTTGGGTAGAACTGGCCGGCGCGGAAACCGACCATGTCGCGCTGGTTGGCACCGAGCGAGTTCTCCGGCGCCGAATTCCAGGCCGGCTGCGCCAGCCAGGCAAAGCCGAACTCGTTCAACAGCGCCGGCGAAATCACGCGGGTGTAGCGGGCGCTCAAGCTTTTGGGGTGGCTCGCCCAGGTTTTCCGTATTTGGGGCCAGTTGGCGCTGGCGGTGGTAATGCCATTGCTCCCGGTCTGGTCCTCGCGGAAGAACAGGTAGGTTCCGGTCAGGATGTTCGAGGGGTTGATGTTGTAATCGAGTTTCAGCGTCTGGGCCAGCTTGGGCAGTTCGTTGTCGGATTTGAAGACATAGTTGTACCGCCCGCCGGAGATGTTGCGGTCCAGAAAATTGGGCAGGGGAAACATCTTCAGCAGCGCCTGGCCGTCGGAGTTGAGCCGCGCGGCGGGGACGATGTTGCCCGGGAAGGCCTGGCGGTTGTTGAGCGGATCGCGCACCGTGATCAGGCGGTTGTTCAGGTCCACGGACTTCGAAAAATCTCCGGTTCGCTCCACATCGCTGGGAACCGTAACCGACCCGCTGGTGCTGCGTTTCGTCGGCCAGTATTCCTGCTGCCAGAAGAAAAACAGCTTCTCGCGCTTGCGGTTGAACTTGCCAGGGACGTAAAGCGGGCCGCCGAGGCTATACGTTACGGTGTTGAAACGATACCGGCCCCTGGGGATGCTCAGGCGGTTGTCGAAGAAGCTCATCGCGTTGAGCTTCTCGTGGCGGAAGAAATACGCCGCCTCGCCATGGAAACTGCGGGTCCCGGACTTGGTGACGATCTGAATGTTGGAACCGGCCATGCGCCCGAACTCGGCCTGATAGTTGCTCACCAGCACGCGTACTTCGGCGACGGCGCTTTGGCTGACCACCTGCTTGTACTGATAGCCGTTGCCCATGTCCGTGGAAGCGACGCCGTCGATGGTGACATTGTTCGTGGTCTGCCGGCTGCCCTGAACGTAGAATTGCGCGCCGCTGCTGCTCAACTCGTCGGCCGGCGTGTCGAAGACCACGCCGGGGACCAGTTGCACCAGGTCGGTCACGTTCCGGCCGCGGACCATCAAGTCGGAAATCTGTTTGCTGTCCACCAGATCGCCGCGGTCGGCGCCGACCGTCTGGATGCTTGCCGCATCCGCGGTCACCGAGACCGTTTCGGTCACCGCTCCCAGCTGGAGCACGATCGTGCCCACCGAAATGCGCTCCCCGGTGGTGAGCGTTATACCCGTGTGTTCGATGGTCTTAAACCCCGGCTTGCTGACGGAAAGCGCGTAGGCGCCTGGTTCAAGGCCGCCGATGCTGAAGTTGCCGGCGCCATCCGTGATGGAGTTGCGCTTCCTGCCGGTGGCCTGGTGCGTCAGGGTAACGGCTGCTTCGGGAATGAGCGCACCGCTCGCATCCGAAACCGCGCCGGAGATCGACCCGGTCACGATCTGAGCGAAGGATGCGGACGGCGCGAAGAGAAACAGGAATGCGAACGAGGCGAAGAGAAACAGGAAAAACTTCTTGAGAACCATATCAAAGCCCCTCCCAAGGGCAAGGCAGCGCGGGGACTGCTGCCGGACATGGGTTCTTCCCTGCCGACTCGGAAGAGTCTTTGTGCCGAACCGGACAGGAAACCATGCCTGCCCCACAGCGTATGGGATCACTCTCCGGGCGACCAGGATAACGCCAAGTTGCCCCTGCCCGCAATAGGCTTACAGTTGAACCAAATCGATCCGCGGGCACGTGCGCGCAGTGCAACCGCCGGTCCTGCCGGCAGCCGAAGTCCGCCTCGATGCTCGCTCTGGCGTGCGCCCCGGTTGAATTTGTGATCGGAGCTAAAGCAGGGGTTCGATAAACAGCAGGCGGCAGGTGTTGCGGCCGCTCTCGTTGGTCAGGCTGTAGTAGAGGCGTGCCCGAATCTCCCGCTTCTCCCGGCAGCTCCAGACGGAGCCTTCGTACTGGATCATCCTCGGCTCTTGCACCCCGGCTATGCCAAGGGAGCCAAAACCCTGGGCGTATTCGGCAATCTCTAAAGCGGAAGCCATTCGTTACCCTTTCCTGTCCTACCCGATTAGAGTCCCGACACCGCCGCCCGGTTGCGAGCAATTATGCTGCCAGTGCTACGGCTCGGAGATTCAACGAGTTGCGCGACTTTGACCAGCCCGTGGAATGTACCTTCCACTCCGAACGGCACGGGAATTCGATTGCTTACGTTTCTGTCTGGTTTTCGGTGATCTCTGCGATAATAGGCCGGCGATGCGGCAACAGATGATTACGGCCTGCCCACTGGACTGTTGGGATGGTTGCTCAGTGATAGCGACCGTGGAGGACGGGCGGGTCACCGCGCTCAGCGGCAACCCGGCGCACCCCATCACCCGCGGCTTTCTCTGCGACAAGACCACGCGTTACCCGCAGCGGGCATACAGCCCGGAGCGGATTCTCTACCCCATGCGGCGGCGCGCGGGCGACGAGCGCCATGGCTCCGACGCTTTTGAGCGGATCACATGGGGAGAGGCGCTGGAGCTGGCCGCCCGGACCATCCGCGACACCGTGGCCCGGCATGGCTCGCGCGCCATTCTGCATTTTCAGGGGTCGGGATCGATGGGGCTGCTGAAGAAGCTTTCGTTGCGCTTCTTCAACCTGCTGGGCGGCGTCACGCTGCCGGCGGGCGACATTTGCTTCGGCGCTGGGACCGCCGCCATGGAACACAGCTTCGGCCAGCAGGCAGCGCACTCCCCAGAGGACATCCTGAACAGCAAGCTGGTGGTGTTGTGGGGGCGCGACCCATTCACCTCCAACACCCACCTGCTGCCCTTCCTGCGCGAGGCGGAGGGGCGCGGAGCGGCACTGATCAGCATCAATCCCCGGCGTCTGGACCGTTCCCGGCTGTTCGACCGGCAACTACAGCCGGTGCCCGGCCATGACGTCTTTCTGGCGCTGGCGCTGCTGCGCGAGTTTATCGAGCGGGAATGGTGCGACGGCCCGTTCCTGTCCGGCTGCACGGCCGGTTGGGAGGAGTTTGCGGCCTTCGTGCGGCAGCGGAGCACGGCAGAGTGGCTGGCGCTCTCCGGTATCGGCAACGGCGACTTCACTCACCTGCTGGCCCTGTATCACGAGAAGCGCCCCGCCGCTATCTGGGTCGGCAGCGGCCTGCAACACCACCTGCTGGGCGTGGAGACGGTGGCGGCGATTGGCGCGCTGGTTGCCGCCGCCGGCTACGTCGGGGTAGCGGGCGGCGGCCTCAGCTTCTATCCGCGCCACCGCCAGCGCTTCGACATGAGCTGGATCACGCCCGATCCGGCGGCGCGAAACCGCGTGGTGCCCGAGGGCGATTTCTGGCGCCACCTGCCGGCGCTCGATCCCCCCATCCGCATGGCCTGGATCAACGGCATCAATCCCGTCCGCACCCTGCCGGACTCCAACGCCGTGGCCGAGTGCCTTGGCTCGCTGCCCTTTGTGGTGGCCGTCGATTTCCATTGGACCGACACGGTGCTGGCGGCCGACCTGGTGCTGCCGCACGTTTCGTTTCTGGAGGAGAGCGGGCCGGTCTCCAGTTACGGCCACAATTACATCGCCTGGCAGCAGGCGGTGGCCGACCGCGTGGGCCAGGCGCGCACCGACCTGGAAATCTTTCAGGCCCTGGCCGAGCGGCTGGGCTTCGGCGAGAAGATGCAGGGCAGCGAACGGGAATGGACCGAGCGCCTGCTGGCGCCGCTGATCGAGGATGCCTTGCTGCGCGACAAGTTCTTCCGCGACGGCTTCATCGAGAACCCGCTGCTGCCCCGCGTTCCCTTTCACAGCCGCTCGTTTCCCACCGCCGACGGCAAGTTCCATTTCCCGGCGCCGTTCGCCGCCGATCCGGCCCGCCTGCCGAAGCCGGGCGCCGGGTTCCCGCTGCGGCTGGTCTGCCGCAAGAGCAGGCGGCATCTGAATTCGCAGCAGGAGATTACCGGCGAGCCGCCTTGCTACGAAGTCCGCCTTCACCCCCGCACGGCGGCCATCGAGCAACTGCCGGAGAACTGCGTGGTGCACGTGATCTCCCCGATCGGGAGAATCTTGGCGCGGCTGGAACTGGACGACAGCATCCGCGAGGACATGGCATTGATGCCCGTGAGCGGCTCGCGGGCCCGCGGCACTTCGCTGAACCTGCTGATCCCCGCCGTGGTGGCAAGCGACGGGAGTTGCCCGGCGTACAACGCCGCGTTCGTGCGCCTCGAGCCTGCGGTAGTTTGAAGTGCAGGTCAGTCGTTGCACGCTTGTGCGCGCCCGTTCATGCTGCGCACGGGGCTGACCGGTTTCTGCGTCCTCATGCCCTTTCGCCGCCCGTTGAAAGCTCTGTCAGGATGCGGACGACCTGGTTTTTCAGTTCCGGCAGTTCCTCCTCAACGATTTTCCAAACCCTGAAAACGTCCACGCCGACGTAATCGTGGATGAGGATGTCTCTCAGCCCGGCTATTCGGCGCCACGGAACTTCCGGGTGTTTTTCGCGTATGCCCTGAGACAGTCTCTTTGTCGCTTCCCCTATGATTTCGAGTTGCCGAATGATGGCATCTTGCCAGTGCGACTCGGCCAGGAAAGCGTCGCGGCCGGCCTGCGCATAGCGCTCAATCCTCTCGATGGCATCGAGAGCGTGCCTGAGATAGAGTTCGTCGCTCCTCATAACCGGACGGCCTCTTTCAGAATTTCCTCGCGGATGTAAGGGCTGACGGCCGGTTCAGTGAGAACATCAACCTCGTGGCCCAGCATGTCCTCCAGGTCCTGCTTGATGGCCACGATATCGAGCAGGCTGCGGTCCGGTTCGAGATCGAGCAGAATGTCGAAGTCACTGTCCGGCCGGCCCTCTCCCCGTGCGCGGGAGCCGAACACTCGAACGTTTCGCCCGCCATGGAGAGCGGCAATGCGCAGGATCTCCTCTCGCTTCTCTTCCAATGCGTGGTCCATCACTGTGATCCTCCCCGCCATTATACGCCGTCCGCGGATGTATCAGGCGCGCCAAGCGCCAGACCCACGAGGGGCCCGGCTGGCCAGCCAGGCGGCCAGGATTGCCGGCCAGACCGCAAAGCACAAGGCGAACATCACCAATAGATGCAGATAAACCATAAAGCCCAGCTTTAAGTTCGGCAGCCACCAGCCCGTCCACAGTCCGTCAAACCACCAAGCCGAGAGCACGAGGATGGCGAGAACCACGCTGACCAGCAGGCTGACGGCAGCGCCCATGCGAACCGATGTAGCGGCGACCTTCAGGTCGCCGCTACATTCCGGCCTGTGAATCATTCCAGCGCAGAACGCGGCAAACAGCAGGGCGGTGGCGCCCGCCAGCATGTCGCGCAAGAAGAAGCTGTTGAGGTAAGCCTCCTTGTTCACCGCCGAAAGCGAATAGCCAAGCCCCAGCAGACGAAACAGCAGCGCGTAGATCAGCCAGAAAGCCGGCAAGGCCGCGAGCACGGCGAGCCGCTGGCGGCGGCCACGAAGGCTGGCAAAGAGCCAGCCCAGCAGGCCGACTAGGGCAGCGCCGATCAGAAAGGCGGGCCGGTCCCGGCCGGTTCGCGCTTTGCTCTTCGCGTCGGTCGGCGCTGCACCGAGAATTCCCGTGCGGAACCCGGCAAACCGCGCCTTCTGTTGATCCTGCGCGCGGCGCCAAGCGGCCGCGGTGGGCTCGTCCAGCCGCAGCGCCTCGAGCAGGATCCTTCCCTGGCCGGTTGTCGGCAGGGGAAGGCCGAGCAGCGCGCAGATGGTTGGAGCTACGTCCACCTGTTCGGCCTGGAAGCTGACGCCGGGGCGCACCGGCCCGCCGGCCATCACCAGCGGCACATGGAGCACCTCCGGCTCGTCGCCGCCATGCCCGCCGCGGTCCACGTGGCCGTGATCGGCCTCGACCATCACCACCGTACTGCTCAACACCACCAACGAGAGGATCTGCGACAGGCAACCGTCCTCCAGCGCGTAGATTTCCAGCGCCAGCGGCGAGCGGCTGCCGAAGTCGTGCGATGCGGCGTCGCCGGCCACCAGGTCGATGGCCAGCAGGTCGAAGGGAGCGACGTGGCCGGCGCCGGCGCCCGCAACACCCGCGTCGCGCAGGAATCCCAGGACGCCCGCGCATTCGGCCTGCTGGAACTCCCGCACTTGCGCCGGATCGGGCTTCTTCGGTTCGTCGGGCGCAGCCAGAAAGGCGTCCAGCCAGGGCGCGAAGCCGTGCTGCCAGAATCGCGATCCGGCCGCCAGGGTGCGCAAGCCGGCGCCGCGCGCCAGCGAAAAGATGGAATCCTGCTCGATCCGCTGTTTGGCAAAGTTGGACGTGATCGCGTGGATCTCGGCCCAGGCTCCGGTGGCCAATGCCGCGCGCCCGGGGCTGGAAAGCGACGGCAGGCCGACACGCGCCGCGCCGTCGGCACCGCGCGCCCGCAATTGGTTCAGAAAACTCAGGCCGCGCGAGGTGTCCAGGCGCAGGCCGTCAACCGTGACCAACACCGCGCGGTCGGCCAGGCGCGGCCCGGCCGGCGCGCCGGCGCGCAGCAGGTACGGGCTTCGGTATTCGATGAAACTCCGCCAGATGGACCCGGCCATCAGCCGCGCGCCGATTCCCAGCGCCACCACCAGCGCCAGACACACAAGGGATGCCGTCCATTCCCGCATAGAAACCAATCCGCAGATTACGCAGATTCCGCAGATTCTGAAACCTGAAAAATCTGCGTAATCTGCGTGAGCTGCGGATTGGTCTTCAGAAATGAATCTTCAACGCCAACTGGAACTGGCGCGGCGCAAAGGCGTCGGTGAAACCGAGGAATTCGGTGGTGGGCTTCCCCTTGATGCCGCTGACGCGGAACGTCGAGTAGGGGTAGACCAGGCTGTTGACCGTGGCGTTCACGGTCTTGAAGTTGGTGCGGTTCAGCAGGTTGAACCCCTCCATGATCCAGTCCATCTTCCAGCGGTCGCGAATCGAGAAGCGGCGGGCCAGACGCAGATCAAAGCTCTGGAAATCGGGGCTCAGGCCCGTGTTGCGGCCGCAACCGGCGGGCCGCTGCGTATTGGTGGCATTGAAGTTGTTGGTCCCCGGGTCCACGCCCAGCAGCACGTTGAATGGATACCCGGAGCGGTAGGTGAAAATAGGCGCCAGCGTGAAATCGCGAAGGGCAAAGCGCCGAAAGGGGCTGTCCATCACCGCGCTGAGAACCAGCCGGTGGCGCACGTCGAAAGAGGAAAGGGCGCGCTCGTCGCGGGCGTTCAACGGGTTCTGGGGCGCCAGCGACTGGTTGATGTCGGTGGCATCGTCGATGGATTTGCCCAGCGTGTAGGAGGCTAGGAACTGATAGTTGCGCTGATAGCGGCGGCTGAGGCGCACGGTCATGCCGTGGTAGATCGACGAGGCCTCGCTGCCGATGACGAAGCGGGTGAGGAGGCCGGGGTCCACCGAGGTGAAGATGGGGCCGAAATCCAGGGCCCGCCCGCCCGCCTGGATCACCCGCTCTCCGATGGGCTTCAGGTTGCCGATGTTGTTCCGCAACTGCTTCACGCCGCGCACCATGGTGTAGTTGATCTCGGCGGCCAAGTCGCGCCCCAAGTGCTGCTCCAGCCCCAGGCTGGCTTGGTGCGTGTAGGGGTTCACCAGGTTGGAAGTGACGCCCTGGACCACGCGCGAGTCGCGGCCCGGCTTCAGCCCGAACTGCTCGAGCAGCTCCGGGGCGGTCAGCGTGCGCCGGCCGATCAGGCCGTTCTGCAATTCGTACTGCCAGAGGTTGGCGGCGCCGGCCCGGCCGGCCAGGTCGTCATTGAGCGTGCGCACCAGGTTGACGACCTTTCCGTCCAGCACCCGGGCGGCAAACGGCACGAACTGGAACAGCGGCTGGTAGTAGATGCCGTAGCCGGCGCGAACCACGGTGAAGCCGCTGCGCCGCAGGTTGTAAGTGACGCCGAAGCGGGGCGCCAGGTTGTTCAAGTCGCGGTGCACCGGTTCGGGCTGCAACTCCACCTCGTAGCGCAAGCCGACGTTGAGGTTCAGGCGGCGGCTGAACCGCACCCCGTCCTGCAGGAAGAAGCCCAGCCGCTTATTCGAGAATTCGTCGAAGGGATCGCCGAAGGCCTGGTTGTAGACGCGCGGCAGGCCCATGATGAACATTTGCAGGGAGGTCAGCGGCTGAGCGGCCGGACCGCGGACCACCGAGGGGATCAGGGCCTGCTGTCCCAGGCGGGACAGCAGCGTCTCCAGGCGGGTGACGCCGTCCTGCAGGGCCAGCGGCGAGTCCGGCGGCACGGCCACCACTCCCGCCGTGTTGATCGCCAGCCCCAACAGCAGCGCATCGCCCGGGTTTTGGAAATCGAACGAGCCGCCCATGAACATCGGCGAGCGCGTGCTGAGCAGCAGATAGTTGATGTCGGCGCCGAATTTCAGGGTGTGCTTGCCGTGCGTCCGAATGATGCTGTCGGTCCACTGCAGGCGGCGCTCGTTGCGGTCCGAATCCAGATCGGTGTCGCGGCCGAATTCGGCCACACCCTTGATGCTGACCGCCGGCCCGAATGGATCGATGGCGTCCACCTTGAACACCCGCCGCGCGAACTGGAAGCGAAATTCGTTGAGCGTGGCGCCGCCCAGCAGGTGCGTGTAGGCGGCGGCGAAGGAGTTGTCCCCGGCCGCGTTGGAGGTGCCGCGATCCAGCGCCCTCAGCCCGCCCGCGTAGTTGCCGAAGGATTTATCGAGCGACCAGATGTGGCGCAGCGTCAGCGTGTCGCTGTTCTGGAAGCGGTGGTCCAGCTTGATGCTGGCCACGTTGCGGTCCGCCTTGGTGGGCTTGGCGCCGTCGAACCGGGCCAGCATGTTATAGGTCTGGCGCGTGGCCGCCACCGGCGAATCCGGCGCCAGGTCGAACAGCACCGGCAGCGACGGGCTGATGCCCGCGTCGCGCAGCGTCTGCGCCGGCACGCGCTGGAGGAAATCGAACAGCGGCGCCTGCTGCGGCGAGGGCTTCAGCAGCGCCTGGTTGCCCAGAATGCGCACGAAGACCGGCTCCCGCCGGCACAACAGTTCGTAGGCCAGGAATACGAATGTCTGGTCGCGCCGCAGCGGGCCGCCCAGGGTGAACCCCGGCTGGTGGCGGTGGAACTTGGGCTTCTCGTCGGCGAAGAAATTGCGCGCCTGGATGGACTGGTTGCGATGGAACAGGAAGACGTTCCCGTGCCAGTCGTTGGTGCCCGACTTGGTGGCGATGTTGATCACCCCGGCCGAGGCATGCCCGAACTCGGCCTGATAGCTGTTGGAATTCACCTGGTATTCCAGCACGGCTTCCTGGCTGGGCGTGGCCCGCACGGTGCTGGAGGTGGCGTCCATGTTATCGACGCCATCGACGGTGACCGCGTTGCCGCGGCCGTTCTGGCCGCCGAACGACAGGCCGCTGCTCGGCAGTTGCTTCAGCAGCGGAATGTTCGGATTGGCTTCCACCACCCCCGGGGTCAGCAGCGTGAACTCCAGGAAGTTGCGGCCGTTGATGGGCAGGTCGCTGATGTTGCGCTGGGTAACGGTGTGGGCCTGTTGCGGCCGCAGCGACTCCACCATGGTTGCCGTCCCCGTGACTTCCATCTCCTGCTTTACGGTGGTCACTTCCAGCCCGATATCCACCGGCAGGTAATCGCCCACGCGCACCGGCAACTGGCTGCGCACAACGGTGGTGAACCCCTCCCTCTCGGCCTTGATCTGGTATTGGCCCGGAGGCAGCAGCGGAAAGTGGTAGGCGCCGTTGGAGTCGCTGGTGGCGGTGCGCGTCAAGCCGATGGCGGCCCGTGTCAGAGTCAAGTTCACGCCGGGCAGCACCGCGCCGCTGGCGTCGTGCACCACGCCGCGGATTTCCCCCGTGGTTGCGCCCGACTGGCCGTAGACCGGCGCCCAGGGTCCGGCCAACACGACCGACAAACAGGCGATGCATGCGATTCGACAGGCTTTCAACGCCGCCTCCCTTGGCCAGCGTTTTTATAACAAGCCCGGCGCCGAAATGCAAATCTGAGTGGGAGGCAGAGGAACGCGGCGCGGCGTTCATCTGCGTCCCATTCTTCTCAGGGGGCGGCCGGGAGCAGAATCGTAAAGGTGGATCCTTTGCCCTGCTCGCTCTGGGCGGTGACGGCGCCGTTCATGCGCTCCACGACGTGCTTGACGATGGAGAGGCCCAGGCCGGTTCCGCCGACGTCCCGCGACCGCGCCTTGTCGACGCGATAGAAGCGCTCGAAAATCCGCGGCAGGTGGGCGGGCGAAATGCCGATGCCGGTGTCGATGACGGCAATGCGGACCTGGCCGCCGTCGGCCGGACCGCTTTCGATGCGCGCCTGTCCGCCGGGCCGGTTGAACTTGATGGCGTTGTCCAGCAGGTTGACCAGCGCCTGTTCCAGCCGCGTCTTGTTGCCCAGCACGGTGGTCTCCTCGACGATTGCCGGGCACAGCTCCACGCCGCGGAGGCGCGCTTCGGCCTCCACGGTGCGCAGGGCGGCCTCGACCGCCACACGGACGGAAACCGGTTCCGCAGGCGGCGCCGGCTGGTCGGCATCCAATTCGGCCAGCGTCAGAAGATCGGAGGCGATGCTGTTCAGCCGGACGGCGTGCGCCTTGATGATTTCGACGAACCGGCGGTTGTTTTCGCGGTCCTCCAGCGCGCCTTCCAGCAGGGTCTCGGCGTAGCCGCGGATGGCGGTGAGCGGGGTGCGCAACTCGTGGGAGACATTGGCGACGAAGTCGCGGCGCACGCGCTCCAGGCGCTCCAGCTCGGTGATGTCGTGGAGCACCGCCACCGCGCCGCGCCGGCCGGCCACGGTGAGCGGGGCGGCGTGCACGTCGAAGATGCGGCCGCCCAGCGGGCCGGGCAGGCGCAGGCGCTGTTGCGAGGACTGCCGCGAGATCACCGCGGCGCGCAGCATCTCCACAAACTCGCGGTCCGGCGCCAGTTCCTGCACCGGCATGGCCATTGGCAGAGCAGCGTTGGCGCCCACCAGCCGCGCGAAGGCCTCGTTGCGAAAGACGACGAACAGCCTCTGGTCCACGGCCACCACCGCCTCGCTCATGCCCGCCAGGATGGCTTCGCTGCGCTCGGCTTCGGCCGTCAATCCGCTGGAGAGGTCGCGGAGGCGGCTGCTCAGCCGGTTCAGGCAACCGGCCAGCGTCCCCAGGTCGTCGCCCGATTCGCGCAGGGGCACCTGCGACAGGCGGGCGCTCAGCAGCCCTTCCGCGAAGGCCCGCAGGCGCGCCACCCGCCGGGCATACAGCCGGGCCAACAGCCAGGTCCCGCCCACGATGATGGCGGCGGCCAGCAGCGAGACGGCGATCACCGGCGCTGTCCACCCGGCCTTCGATATCAGGGGGATGTCGAGCACACCGGCTGCCAGGCCGCCGACCAGCACGGCCGGCCAGAACAATTTACCGAAGAGAAGCGTGCGATCAGCCATCAGGTGCCAGGTGTCAGGTGCCAGGGTTCTGCCTACAGCCCACAGCCTACAGCCTACAGCCCACAGCCTACAGCCTCATTCCTCACCGGGCTCCGGCGAAAAGCGGTAGCCGGAGCCGCGCACCGTCTGCAGGTAGCGGGGCCGGTCGGGTTGCGGCTCGATCTTCTCGCGCAGGTGCCGGATGTGAACATCGACGGTTCGTGGCGTGGCGAAATGATCGCGCCCCCACACCTCATCCAGCAGCCGGTCACGGCTGAAAATCCGGCGCGGGTGCGCAGCCAGGAAATGAAACAGCCGGAACTCGAGCGCGCTGAGTTCCACCGCGCGGTCGCCGGCGCTGACCTCCTGCGTGCCCGCGTCCAGGCGAAACTGGCCGGTCACCAATACTTCCGGGCCGATGGCGCGGTCCTGCCGGCGCAGAACGGCCTTGACCCGGGCGACCAGCTCGCGGGGGCTGAAGGGCTTCACCACGTAATCGTCGGCGCCCAGCTCCAACCCCACGACGCGGTCAATCTCCGCTCCTTTCGC
>Ga0315279_10006406_pt1 | contig 14863 bp, 12 predicted proteins | sample YL17G06_20_MG_FD_203694 | JGI IMG/M metagenome (GOLD analysis project Ga0315279, IMG submission 203694) | Sediment microbial communities from Yellowstone Lake, YNP, Wyoming, USA - YL17G06_20 | ecosystem: Environmental > Aquatic > Freshwater > Lake > Sediment | place: USA: Wyoming | collected... | reverse complement strand
CGATCTGCCGGACGGTCTCACCGGTGCAGATGACAAAGTAATCAGCGAAGCCGATTACAGCACGTGTGTCAAGGAGGACGATGTTACTCGCCAGCTTGTCACTAGCTGCTTCTACTACCCGGTGTGCGATTTCTATCCCTTCCAGAAATCAACCCCCGTGTAACTTATGCTCAACTAACTATTATATCACAAAAAGTAAAGCACGGATGGTTTTGCCAGCAAGGCACAACGTGAGTGGTATCGCAATCAGCTAAAGTCCGCAACCGGAGGCGGAGGCTTCCCCCCGACTAGCAACCTATAATGCCCTCCAATTCTAAAATTTTCTCATTTATTTGCATTTCTGCTATAATTAGGTATTGAGGCGTCATGTTATGAGGCTAAAGATGAAATCGAACTGGAAGATAAGCAGCCTAATATACATTGCCATTCTGATTGCTGCTATAGCGATTTTCTCTCAGCTTTTCTCGACATCGCAAGAACCGGCTGAAATTCCTCTGAGCGAAGCCATAGCGATATCGCAGCGTCACGAGATAAGCAAGATTGCAATAGATGGCGATACCCTAACCCTTACTACCACTGATGGTAAGGAGTTAAAAACCTTTAAGGAAAGCAACGCCAACATATACGACATTAAAGGGTTAGACCTTACCGGGGTAACTGTAGACGTAAAAGGAACGGGTGGAATCAATTGGGGCGGACTGCTGATTAACTTTCTCCCCCTCTTATTCTTTGGTGCTCTACTGTACTTTCTGTTCCGTTCGGCACGGGGGGCTAACAGCCAAGCCCTTAGTTTTGGGCGCAGCCGCGCCCGGTTGTTCCCCGCCAATACACCAACCATTACCTTTGACGATGTGGCTGGCGTGGACGAAGCCAAGCAGGAGCTGCAGGAAGTAGTAGATTTCCTCAAATCACGCGAGAAGTTCCAGAGTCTGGGAGCCCGCATCCCTAGAGGTGTTTTGCTAATCGGTCCGCCAGGCACCGGTAAGACGCTGCTGGCCCGGGCCGTGGCTGGTGAGGCGGGGGTAGCCTTCTTCTCTATCAGCGGCAGTGAATTTGTCGAAATGTTTGTCGGTGTCGGCGCCTCCCGGGTGCGTGACCTCTTCGACCAGGCCAAACGCAATACTCCCTGCATTATCTTCATGGATGAAATTGACGCCGTAGGTCGCCATCGTGGCGCTGGGCTGGGTGGCAGCCATGATGAGAGGGAACAAACCCTTAACCAGATTCTGACCGAGATGGACGGGTTTGACACCAATGCTGGTGTCATTGTTCTGGCAGCGACCAACCGGCCGGACATCCTCGACCCGGCTCTACTGCGCCCGGGCCGCTTTGACCGACGAGTAGTTCTGGATAGACCCGATATTAACGGCCGAATAGCCATCCTCAAAGTCCATACCAAGGGCAAACCTATAGACCAGGCAGTTGACCTGGAGGTACTGGCTAAAGGCACCGTCGGCTTCAGCGGTGCCGACCTGGCCAACCTGGTTAACGAGGCCGCCATTTTGGCCGCCAGGCGGGGTAAGAAGACTATTGAAATGCTGGAGCTTGAGGAATCCGTAGACCGGGTAATCGCTGGTCCCGAGAGGAAGAGCCGTAAGATAAGTCCCAAGGAAAAAGAAATCATCGCCTACCACGAGGCCGGGCACGCCCTGGTGGCTAAAACGCTGCCTAATGCTGACCCCGTACATAAAATATCTATAGTGGCGCGCGGGATGTCTCTCGGTCATACCCGGCAATTGCCTATAGAAGACCGATACCTGAAGACGCGTGCCCAACTCGAGGATATGGTGACTACCTATCTCGGTGGACATACTGCTGAGAAATTAATATTCAACGAAGTAACAACTGGCGCTTATGATGATATTAAACGAGCCACCGAGCTGGCTCATAGGATGGTAACCGACTTTGGGATGAGTGATAAATTGGGGCCACGAACATTCGGTGACAAGCAAGAGCTAGTCTTCCTTGGTCGTGAAATCTCCGAACAAAAAGACTACGGTAATAAGACAGCGGATACAATTGATGAAGAAGTCAACAAGATCATCAATCATGCTCATGAAGCAGCCAGGAGGATATTGACTGAGAATAAGTCAAAATTAGTACTTCTCGCCGAAAAGCTTATTGCCCAAGAAACTCTGGAGGGTGAGGAGATGGAAGCAATATTTAACGAGGGCGCTCCCAAAGCGGTTACCGGAGCTACGACTGAATCCGTTCCCATACCGTCCGTTCCCATACCGGTAGAGCCGACAAGTGAATCCCAGCCGGTGCCTGAGCTCAAGCCTCAAAAGGCTCCAGCCACGCCCAGCCTACTCCCTAAACAGAGTCCGGCTGCGTCTGACTAGAGGGTTACCAAACAGTCTGTGGGCGGAACATTTGCCCAAAATTCCCCGAAATACTCAACATCAAAGAGTACAGAGGTCGACATGATTGAGATTACAGACAAGCCTATTTCCCCCGAGTCGCTGATTAATAAGGTCAAGACTGATAGCAGCGGCTGCGTAGTGACCTACGTCGGGCTGATTCGCCAATACTCCCGGGGCAAACGCGCCATTTCTGTGGAATACGAAGACAGCCAGCGAACAGCCGAGGGCGTACTGAAGCAAATAGCTGACGAAGCCAGTCAGAAGTGGCCACTAGAAAACCTGGCTATAACCCACCGTCTAGGCAGGCTAAAGGTAGGCGATATAAATCTGGTTGTAGCCATAGCTGCGGCTCACCGTGGGGAGGGTCTTGCCGCCTGCCAGTATGTTATTGACCAGTTCAAAGAGAGGTTACCTACACGTAAGAAGGAAACCTGCACGGACGGCAGTACCTGGGTGGAAGGCCCCGGGGTTGACTGACGCACAGGTCATTTTCTCCGCGTGATTATGTAACTGGCCAGGTCTATTAACGCCTGACGGCTGGCATTATCGGGTAGCAAGTTCAGATTCTCGCCAGCCTGGGAGCAATACTCTGAGGCAGCCTGATAGCATTCCTGGGCGATTGATGAATTGCGCACTAGCTCCAGCGCCAGGTTGATATTCTTTTCCTTATCTTTATTCCCGAACACCTTCTTCACCGGATTGTCCTCAGGATAACGTGCCAAGAGAAGCATTGCCGGTAAGGTAAGAGTGCCCTGAGCTAAATCCGAGCCTATTGGCTTACCCATTTCCTCTTCGGTGCTGGTATAATCCAGGATATCATCCACAATCTGGAAGGCAATGCCCAGGTTGTAACCATATTCTCTCAGTGCTTGAACCGCCTCTTCAGGTGCTTGGCTTAGGATAGCCCCTGATTCCGTTGCCAGGGCGAAAAGCGAGGCGGTCTTGCTGGAAATCCTTTGCAGGTAGTGCTGGCGTGTCTGCTCCAGGTTAAAAGCGTTGAAGGCCTGGTTTACCTCGCCAGCAGAAATAATTTCAAGGGTTTGGGCGAAGAGCTTTATCACTCGCAGGTTTTGTGTATCAGCGGCAAACTCGCCTGCCTTGGCGAACAGGTAATCCCCTAGCAGTATCGCTATCTCATTACCCCAGACCTTACTAACTGTTGGTCTACCTCGTCTAACCTCGGACCTGTCGATGGCATCATCATGAACCAGAGTGGCGGTATGCATCAGCTCAACAGCGGTAGCCATTGGCAGCAGGGAATCGGGGTTATAGGAATAGAATTTGCCGGAAAGCAGAGTTAGCACCGGACGAATCCTCTTGCCCCCATCCTTCAGGCTATAGTCTAATAGTTCAGTCAGCCACGGAAGAGCAACTTTACCCACCGACTTCAGCCAGTCCTCCACCTTGGCCAGGTCTTCCTTAATCGGTTCGTAAATCGTGCTGAGCGACAAGGTTCTCCTTTCTCAACTGCCTGGCAAATGAAATAAGTTCACCGCATTTTGCGCTGTAGCTTGGGCAATCGTTTCTGGCGGCACCTGTCTCACCTGGGCTATCTTGTCGACGATAAGCGGCAAGTATGAGGGCTCGTTCCGTTGCCCACGGTGAGGCTGAGGCGGCAGGAACGGCGAATCCGTCTCCACGAGAAGCTTGCCCAGGGGTAGCTCCCGAGCCACCTCTACCTTGTCCCGCGCCGAAGGATAGGTTACCGAACCGGGTAGTGATATGAAAAAGCCCAGCTCGATATAGCGCCAGGCCAGCCTAGCATCACCGCTAAAGCAGTGAATAACACCCAGACCACGGTTGTTACCGGTGCGGGGTGGCATCGATTTTACCCATTTAACCAATATATCCAGCAGCTCTTTGTAAGCGTTGCGGCAGTGTATGACCACGGGTAAGCCCAGTTCGGCGGCCAAATCAAGTTGCTGTTGAAAGACCTCAAGCTGGCGCTGATGAGGTGTTGACTTCCGATAATAGTCGAGCCCGATTTCACCAATAGCCACTACCTTGGGCCTACCCGCCAGTTCGCTCAGCAGTGCTAAGTCGCCCTCCTTCATTTCAGAGGCGCTATTGGGATGAAAGCCAACAGCCGTGAAAACGTCAGGATAATACTGGACTATCCGGAGTGACGCCCGGCTCGACTCTAGGTCCACACCAACATTTATGATAGTGCTCACCCCTTGCTGGTGGGCTCGTGTCAGTACCTGGTCTCGGTCGCTATCGAAGGCAGGTAAATCAAGATGGGCGTGTGAATCTATCAACACTTGCCTGTCCCAACCGGCTGGCTTCTTCTTCGGCTACCTTCTCGTCCAATTTGGTAAACAGGGGCTCAGGGGGAAGCAGCTTCTGGCCCGGGGTGGGTAAAACCAGTCGCCAGCCGTCATCCTGCACATTACCCTTAAAACCAAGAAACTCATGCAGCTTCTGCGAACTGAAGGGCAGGAAGGGATATAAGGCGATTCTAAGGCAGGAAAGCACCGAGATAGCCACATATAGAGTGGTGGCGGCAGCCTGCCTGTCCTGTTTCACCATTTTCCAGGGAGACATCTCTTCCAGGTAGCGGTTAGCCTCTTGAGCTAGAGACATGGCTGTGCGTATCGCCTCTCGAAAGTGGCAGCGGTAAAGAAGCCCATCCATAGTACTGAGGGTGTCCCTGGCCCCGGTTATTAAGCTCTCGCTGCGAGTATCAAGGGTGCCAGGGATGGGCACACAGCCATCAAAGTGGCGATAGACAAGGGTCAACACCCGATGAACCAGGTTTCCATAGGTAGCCACCAGCTCATCATTGTTACGGCGAATAAACTCGCGCCAGGAAAAATCGGTGTCCCCGGTTTCCGGCATGTTTACTGATAACAGGTAACGCAGGGGGTCCGGGTCATAGCTTGAGAGATAATCCGGCAGCCAGACTGCCCAGTGGCGACTAGTAGAAAGCTTCTTGCCCTCGATGGTGAGGAACTCGTTAGCCGGGACATCGTAAGGAAGATTGAGTCCCCCGTAGCCCATTAGCATTGCCGGCCAGATAATAGTATGAAAGAGGATATTATCCTTACCCACAAAGTAGTAGCTCTTTACGTCGCCCTGCCAAAAAGAGCGCCACCTCTCGGCATCACCGCTGGACTGCGCCCATTCCTTGGCGGCGGAAAGATAGCCGATAACAGCTTCAAACCAGACATAGAGACGCTTGTTGTCAAAGCCCGCAACGGGCACCGGGACTCCCCACTGTATATCACGAGTGATAGCCCTGTCCTTCAGCCCTCCTTCAAGATACCGCATCGTGAAGTTAAGGACGTTCGGTCTCCAGTGGGTCTGCTGCTTCACCCAGTCTAGAAGCCTATCCTCAAAGGCTTTTAGTTTCAAGAAGAAGTGCTCAGAATCCCTAAACTGCGGGCTGGTACCACATATCCCGCAACGTGGGGCAACGAGTTCAACAGGATTCAAGGGCTTGCCGCATTCGTCACATTGGTCGCCTCTGGCGCCGGGAGATTTACAGTAGGGGCAGGTGCCCTCAACATAGCGGTCGGGCAAAAAGCGCTGACAACGAGGACAGTACGGCTGGGATACTATGTCCTTGTAGATGTAGCCTTTATCAAGAAGGGTGAGAAAAATGTCCCGGGCTACCTGATAATGGTTAGCCGTATCAGTGCTGGTAAACAGGTCAAAGGAAATCCCGAGCTTCTGCCACGACTCAAGAAACTGCTGGTGATAATAACTGGCTATCTCAGCCGGGCTTTTCCCCTCCTGCTCAGCTTTGATAGTTATTGGGGTGCCGTGCTCGTCCGTACCCGATACCATTAGTACCTCATTCCCCTTGGCCCGGTGGTATCGGGCGAATATGTCCGGTGGCAGGTATGCACCAGCAATATGACCTAAGTGTAGCGGGCCATTAGCATAAGGCCAGGCCACACCAATGAAAATTCGTTCACTCACAATCTACTTCTCGGCTGAGAAACTGCGTTCCACCTACTCAGGGAAGAAGGTCAGTATCTGCTGGCCTTTCTCCTCTCTATACCGGGCGTAACCCTTCTCCAAGGCGCAGTCAACACAGTAGTGTGATGTTTTGCCTTGTCCTGGCTCAACGCCCTGTTCTTCATCAGTAACTAAATAGCGCTCTGGGTGCTTTATAATCCGACCACATCCATCGCAGCGCAGATTACCAACGGCTATACAACCAACACGCATAACTAACCCTCTTTCCAAGTCTGATTAACACTTACCGACCTCAAGCCAGGCACGATAAAGCTCCCGCCGTGATAAACCAGTTTCTCCCGCTACCTTGGCCATCGCCTCCTTAGCCGCTATCCCAGATTGGTGCAGGCGCTGTAGCCGCTTTTCAATATCCTCGGTTAGCTGCGGCTTCTCCTTTTCTCTCTTGCCCTCGATGACCAGGGTAAACTCACCCCTCGGCTCGGCGAAGTGCGCTATTGCCTGGCTTATTGTACCACGGAAAACCTCCTCATGAATCTTGGTCAGTTCACGGCAAACCGCAATCCTCCTGTCGCCGAGAACCAGCAAGATGTCATCTAACGCCGCCAGTAGCCGGTGGGGCGACTCCAGGACAACGATAGTGCCATATTCATCAACAACAGATTGAAGAATACGTTTCCGGTCGCCAGTCTTATGGGGGAGGAAACCAAGATAGACAAACTTGTCCATAGCTAACCCAGAGACAACCAGCGCCGTGGTAACGACAGAAGGTCCGGGAATAGCCACTACCGGAATATCCTGCTCGTTAGCCTTCACGATGAGTTCGTAGCCGGGGTCGGACACGCCGGGCATGCCACCGTCACAAACAAGAGCCACGTCTCCTTCCTTCAGGGAGTTCAGGATATAACCTTGTTTAGTCCACTTATTGTGCTCATGATAACTCGTCATCGGGGTTCTAATTTCGTACTTGTTAAGCAGCTGCCTAGTCTGACGCGTATCTTCAGCCGCAATCAGCTTTACTTCGCGCAGCGTGCGCAGGGCACGCAAAGAAATATCCTCTAGATTACCAATCGGGGTAGCCACGATATAGAGAGTGGGCATGACCTCTGTCTCCTCTAAGTTATTATAGCCTATACCCCGTAACCAGTCTATAGCTTCTGCCGTTCCGCACCTTAGTCACACCTGACCCCTTCCTTGTCTTTGTTTCCACCTATTGTTGTAAGTAGCGGGCAAATATACCATAATGATGGGGAAGCTATGGAACTAACACGTAAGACAAAGATAGTCTGCACTATTGGTCCGGCTAGCGATTCATCGGCCACAATCGAGGAGCTCATCCGGGCCGGGATGAATGTAGCCCGTCTCAACTTCTCCCACAGGAGTCGAGAGGAGCATGCCGGATATATTCGAACCATCCGTGAGGTAGCCTCGCGGCTGAATATCCCGATGGCTATCCTTCAGGACCTCTCCGGGCCCAGAATCCGTACCGGAATCCTGAAGGAAAAAGAAATCCAGCTTAAGGAAGGGACGGATTTCACCCTCACCAGCAGGAAAATCGTGGGCAATGAGCACGAAGTGAGCGTAAATCCGCCTGGACTGCCTGAGAGTGTGAAGCCAGGCGATGTCATTTACCTGGACAGCGGGGCGATGAAGCTGGCCGTAATAGACGCTACGGCTACCGATGTACGGTGCTCAGTCATTGTGGGAGGCGTCCTGGGGTGGGAGAAGGGTATCAATGTGCCCGGTGTGAATTTGAAGATACCTTCCTATACTGACAAGGACATAAGTGACCTCCTGTTCGGCGTGGAACAAGCGGTGGATTTGATCGCCTTATCCTTCGTCAGGGACGGGGAGGATGTGCTTCGCCTGAGGCGGTTGCTAAATGAGAGAGGAGCCGACACCCCTATCATAGCTAAGATAGAGAAGTGGGAGGCATGGGAGAACCTGGATGGTATCCTATCGGCAGCCGATAGCCTCATGGTAGCACGCGGCGACCTGGGCGTGGAGATTCCCATTGAGAAGATTCCCCTAATTCAGAAGGAGATTATCCGGAGGTGCAACCACGCCGGGAAGCCAGTAATCACAGCCACCCAGATGCTGGAGTCCATGATAAACTCCCCTTTCCCCACCCGGGCTGAGGTCAGCGATATAGCCAACTCCATTATCGATGGCACGGATGCCGTCATGCTCTCAGGCGAGACCGCCGTGGGTCGCTACCCGGCGGAGGCAGTACGGGTAATCACGCAAATCGCCCTAGAGACCGAGGCAACTCTGCCTTACCATAAAATCCTCATGGATAAGGGAGCAGACCTCGAGCCGCAAACTGACGACGCCATAAGCTACGCTGCTTGCCATACTGCCCAGCAACTAGGAGCGGCGGCTATTGTGGCGTTTACCACCTCAGGGAGCACCGCTAGGCGAGTAGCCAAATACCGCCCAGGGATTCCCATCCTGGCCATCACCCCCAAACCCCAGGAGATGAGGAGGCTGCTACTCTCTTGGGGAGTATACCCTTACCAAGTAGCCCAACCCTCCACCGTAGACGAAGTTTTCACTCTGGGGGTCAGGCTGAGCTATGAGACAGGGATAGCTAAGAAGGGCGACCTCATCGTCATCACGGCCGGCACCCCGCTAGGTGTTCGTGGCACCACAAACCTCCTCAAGGTGCAGCAAGTTGAATAGGCTAGCATAAGGATAAACAGTTTATAGCGGTCAAGCCGAAGCCAGAACCGAAAACTTCCTCCAGTTATCGTAAGAATAGCGAAAAAGTTAGAACCCTAGGACTCAACCCGCCCTGGGGGTCGTTTTTTACAATTTTTGAGACGCTTAACATATGACACAATTGATATGTTACTTGACAAAAGGCGCATAAAGTGTATAATTTCGACACCAGGCATACAATGTAACCCACCTTTGCGCCCACCGCGACAGAGAGAACTCAAGAAATCGGGAAGGGGTAGGCAGCAATAAAAGAGCCTACTGTCGAATGGCACAGCGACGCCACGACCGTCAAAGGTAGTGTAGATGAACGATAGCGAACTACGGCGACACCTGGCGGAAGCGCAGGAGACCATTCGTGCGCTCCGAGCTACCGAGGCATTGCAGCATTCAGAGGAAATGCTAAGCCTTATGTTTGAGTCTATCGCCGAGGGAATTACAGTTTACGACCTGGGTGGCAATATCAGATGGGTGAACAACGCCATAGTCCAGATGCACGGGTGTAGTAGCAAGGAGGAACTTATTGGGCAAAGCGTCTTTGGCCTTATCGCCAATAAAGACCAGGCCCAAGCCATTGAGAATATTAAAAGTACGTTAGATCGCGGCTATATCAGGGACATTGAGTACACATTGTTGACTAAGCACGGGAGGGAATTTAATGCTGAGCTAAGTGCCGCCGTCATAAAGGATGCCGCCGGTAATCCGGTGGGATTTATCGCTATTACTGAGGACATTACCGAGCGCAAAAGCATGGAACAGGCGCTAAGGGTCTCCCACCGGTTTCTCGAACTCGCCAACCAGCACGCAGAGATGCCTCGCCTGCTTAACGGATTTGTGTCTGAAGTCAAGGCTTTAACCGGCTGCGCTGCTGTAGGAATCCGATTATTAGATAGAGAAGGTAACATCCCCTACCAAGCCTATGATGGCTTTAGCCGGACATTCTACGAATTAGAAAGCCCTCTTTCCATCAAGTCGGACCAATGCCTGTGCATTAACGTGGTCAAGGGTGAGACTGACCCCAGGCTCCCGTTCTACACAAAAGGTGGCTCCTTCTATATGAACGCCACGACACGCTTCCTGGCCACGGTTGCGGAGGAAGAAAAAGGAAGAACGCGCAACGTGTGCCACCAGTTTGGCTACGAGTCTGTTGCGCTCATACCGATACGCCGGGGAGACTGCATTCTTGGCTTAATACATGTAGCCGACCCACAGGAAAACAGGGTTCCTTTAGAGCTGGTGGAAGTGCTTGAAAGTGCCGCCATGCAACTGGGCGCAGCCATTGACCGGGTGCAAGCAGTGGAAACACTGCGGCGAAACGAGAAACGCTTCAGACTGCTGGCTGAGAACGCACAGGATTTGATTTATCGCCTCCACATCAAACCGTTTGGCTTTGAGTATGTGAATCCGGCGGCTAAAGCTATCACCGGTTATACCCCCAGAGAATACTACGCTGACCCCAGTCTCGGCCTTAAAATCGTCCACCCCGATGACCGGCCACTAATCGAGGCTATTGTCCAATCGCCTCACCAGCACCGGGAGACGGTCTTGTTGCGCTTGATACGTAAAGATGGAACGATTATCTGGACTGAGATGCAAAACGTCCCGATATATGATAAAGCAGGAAACCTCGTGGCCATTGAGGGGATAGCCCGCGATATCACCGAGCGCAAGCGGGCGGAGGACCTGTTCCGAACCCTGGCCCAGAACTCACCGGTAGCCACCTACATCGTGCAGGACAGGAAGTTCCAATATGTCAATCACCGGTTCCAGAAAATCTCGGGCTACAGCGAAAATGAATTGCTAGGCGCTAATCCTTTGAACCTGGTGCATCCCGAGGACAGGGATAATGTCAGGGAAACGGCTACCTTAATGTTGAAGGGAAAGCTTTCCCTTCCGTATGAATACCGACTTATCAATAAGGCCGGGGAGACAGTATGGGTCATGGAATCAGTTAGTTCTGTAGAACATGAGGGCCGACGTGCCGCCTTAATCAGCGCCATGGACATCACTGCGCACAAGCAACTCCAGAGCAAAGTGGTGGAATACGAGGAATTAAACAAGCTAAAGAGCGACCTCCTCTCCACGGTTTCCCACGAGCTACGTACACCCCTTGCCACCATAAAGGGCTACACCACCATGCTCCTGGACTACGACCGCAGGCTCAGGCGTGAGGAGAAGCGGGAGCACCTGCAAGCCGTTGACAAAGCCACGACAGGCTTACCGAGCTGGTAGACCAACTGCTGGAGATGACCCGGCTGGAGGCCGGACTGCTGAAGCTGGAAAAGACGCCCACCAGTATCTCCAAATTGAGCCGAGAGGCAGTAACGGAAGCCAGGCTGAGAGCACCCAAGCACAGGATAATGTTGGACATCGGGGAGAGACTGCCCAGGGTAAACGTTGATGCCAAGCGTATCAGGCAGGTGCTCGATAACCTGCTTGACAACGCTGTCAAGTACTCCAAAGAAGGAACCAGTGTGGTCGTACAGGCACAGCACGTCGGTTCAGAACTGCAAATCAGTGTCGTTGACCAGGGAATAGGCATACCACCTGAGGAGCTGGGGAGACTATTTGAGCGGATGTATCGGATTGAGCAAAGGCTGACCCAACGTATAGGCGGCTTCGGGCTGGGGCTATCCATCAGCAAGGGGCTGGTGGAGGCACACGGCGGGCGCATATGGATGGAAAGCGAGGTGGGGAAGGGAAGCAAGTTCACCTTTGCCTTACCGCTGGCAACAAGGAGGACTGAAACCAGTCATGGCCAGGAAACATAGGACAGAGACGGTTCTCATTATAGAGGACGAGGCTGATATCCGCACTTTTGCTTCCCGGGTGCTCGAGCTAGAAGGCTACCGTATCCTTCAGGCTGAGAATGGTGATACCGGTCTGAGGCTGGTAAGAGAAACCCAAGTTGCCCTGGTCTTGCTGGACCTGCAATTGCCCGAGCGTAATGGCTGGGCAGTGCTCGCCGAGTTAAAAAGTGATGCCGCCCTTTCGGCGATTCCGGTGATTATGTTCACTGCCTCGGCGGCGGTAGCACAGCGCGACCGGGCGCGCACTCTTGAACTGGAAGGGTTTAGCATTGCCGTAGCCGCCGAAGAGCATCGAGAAAATAAGACGCCGGTGACCGACATAATGGAAAAGAGCGATAGATAGCCTCCTACAACCCATCCACGATTTTGTACATATTCTCAGACGCCCTTTGAAAATCAGGATTGGCCGCCTCAAATCTGCTTCTCAGCATGCTCATTCTCCGCACGAATTCTTGCCTGTCCTTGTTCCGCACCAGGGTAAGCCATGTCTGGACACTTTTCTCAAATAGCGCCTCGACCTCAGCCACATGGGGCAAACTCATTTGCAACGAGGCATAAAACTCCGGGGCCTCTGCTATAACACTCTCCACCAGCGTTAGTAATACTCTATAGGTAGTGCCGCTAACCCCCCTCATCAGCCCCAATTTATCAATATTCAACAGGGTATCGGCTGAGACCAGAGCGATGAAATGGGAAAGCCCGAGAATGACCGCCATCATTTCATCATGCTCCTGGGGAGTCATCATCGTAACCCTAGCGCCCCTGGCTTCCAAATACTGCCTGACCTTTCCGGCAAGGGCTCTTTCCCTGTCGTTAGTTGGCGTCAACACAAAGTTCTGACCGGCAATATCCTGGGCACCGGGGCCAAACATCGGGTGCACACCAAGTGTTAAGCCAGTCTTTATATACTTGTGCATAGCGGCAACAGGCAGCACCTTAACTGAGGTAATATCTATAATAACCTGCCCGGAACGGACATAAGGGCTTAGCTGTTCTACGACCCGTTCAAAATCGTCTATTGGTACCGATATGAGAACCACGTCAGCCTGCTTAACGGCGTCTACATTGCTGGCCGTTTCAACCCCCAGTTGCTGCTTGGCTTCCAGGAGCTTACCTTCGTTCCGGCCGGTTATTATCACCTCCCGGCCCTCTTTCAACAAAAACCGGGCCAACCACCGTCCCATCTTACCCGAGCCACCAATTATGGCTACCCTCATTGGTGCACCTCTTGATTTCACTTTGCCTTGGGGTATGAACCCAAGACCTTGACAAAGATTGAAGTTCGCTCCAGACTCTCCAGAGCCTCACGAGATATTTTATCCTGGCGATGACCGTCGAAGTCCAGGTAGAAGTTATATTCCCACGGCTTTCGTCTTGTTGGCCTCGACTCAATCTTGGTCAAATTGATGTTTCTCACGGCCAGCTCTTTCAAGGATTCGTACAATGCCCCCGGCCTATGCTTTACCGAAAAGACTATCGAGGTCTTATCGTTACCTGACGGCGGGGAATCTGTCTGGGAGAGGATGAAAAACCGGGTGAAATTATTGGGGTTATCCTCGATTTCCCGGGCTAGAATCTTCATCCCGTAAATCTCGGCCGCTCTGGCACTGGCCACCGCCGCACCATCGGTTATCCCCTGCTCCTTTATCATTTTCACACTGCCCGCGGTATCGTACGTCGGGATTAGCTCACAACCCAGATGCCTCAGGAACGTTTTGCACTGTCCCAGAGCCTGCGGATGAGAGTAGACCCTTCCTATCAAATCCAGCCGCGCTCCCTCGTTGGCGATGAGGCAGTGCGCCACCCGAAGCTCCATCTCCCCACACACTTTAAGACTTGAGTCCAGTAGCAGGTCATACACCTGGCTTATGCTGCCTTCAAGCGAATTCTCAATAGGGACAATGCCAAATTGTGCCCCACCCTCCTCTACCACCTTAAAGACCCGCTCAAAGCTCTCACAGGGTCTGGCCTGGATGGAAGGCCCGAAGAAACGGTAGGCGGCTTCCTCACCGTAGGCACCAATTTCACCCTGGAAAGCAACAATTGTCCCCTGACTCGCTCGGCAAACAGTGATGATTTGTCTGTAGATACTGTCTATGATTTCCGGACTCAGGTTTTCCTGCTGGGCAATGCCCTTAACATTCGCCAACACTATCTGCTCTCTTACTCTATCCTCGATTATCTTACCCTGTTTCTCCTTCTCCCGCCCTATTTCTTCAACAATCTTGATTCTTCGGCTTATAAGCCTGACAATCTCAGCATCCGTCTCATCTATTCTTTTTCTTAGGTCTTCTAAGCCCATGTTAGCACCCCGCTATTACTGTACCGCATTGTCTAAGGCATAAAAACTTTCAAGACGGCTTCACTCGCTTGGCTATCTTGTCCACCACTAACCTGGCTCCCTTAGCGCAGGCGGCCAGCCCTTCCCAACCATAGGGTTTGACGCCGTCACCCACATTATAGAGACCAGCCACCGGGGTTTCCTGCTTCAGGTCGTAGCCCATCCAGCTCCGTAAAGCCGGGAACTCGTCATCAATATCATGCACCTCCATCTTGAGAATTCGGCCGTATTTGTTAAACCCCGGGAATATATCTTTAATATCCTCAAGGTTCTGACTTGTCTCCTCCTCGACATCCACCTTGCGTGAGCAAGATGCAGGCGTCCCCCACAGGTGTACTAAGTGCTGCCCCGGTGGCACCAGCTCAGGACAAATATTGGATATAGGAAAGCCAGCTACTACTCGCCTGGCTCCAGCGATGAGCAGTCCGCACTTCTGGCCAAAGAGGGGCCTATCGCTGGCCACCATTGACACCACAATTGGCGCTGCCTTCAGGCTCCTGACTTCGGCCAGATAGCCATTATCGAAGTTCTCGCTGCCAGCAAGCTCTACCGTCCTCTTGGGGCCAACATCGCTTATTACCAGCTTACAGGCTAACTCGGTGTCCTTGCCATTCCTCTCCACGACAATGCCAGCCGCCAAACCGTTCTTGACCACAATCTTCTTTGCCGGGCAGCCCGTCCAGACGTTGCCACCCCTGGCTGTTACCACC
>Ga0315279_10006405_pt1 | contig 14863 bp, 12 predicted proteins | sample YL17G06_20_MG_FD_203694 | JGI IMG/M metagenome (GOLD analysis project Ga0315279, IMG submission 203694) | Sediment microbial communities from Yellowstone Lake, YNP, Wyoming, USA - YL17G06_20 | ecosystem: Environmental > Aquatic > Freshwater > Lake > Sediment | place: USA: Wyoming | collected... | reverse complement strand
CGATATCCCCGGTGGAGGGCACCCCGCGCACCCGCGCCACGTACACCTTGTCCACTGCGCGCGACGGGTGGGTCACGGCGGCGGTGAAATCGCCGTCATTGGTAAGCAGCAGCAGGCCCTCCACATCCACATCCAGCCGGCCCACCGGATGCGTTCCCGGCGGCGCATCGGGGACGAGGTCCATCACCGTGCGGCGGCCGAAACGATCCGACACCGTGGACAGGCAGCCCTTGGGCTTGTGCAGCATGAAGTACTCGCGGGCCGCCGGCCGCACCGGCTCGCCGTCCACGGCCACCACCTGACGAGCCGGGTCCACCTTGTCCCCCAGCTTGGCGACCACGCCGTCAATGGTGACGCGGCCCGCTTCGATCAGCTCTTCACTTCTGCGGCGGGAGGCGACTCCCGCCTGGGACAGGTACTTCTGCAGGCGCATTGGACCCGCAGGAGCATTGCTTCCGTTCCGCAGCAAGATGGGGTCTCCTAAACCGCGGGTGCGCCGGCGGCGAGGCAGGACACCCGGCATGATTGCGTACTCGAGCGCGGCGAGGGCGAGGCGAGAGCATCTAGCGCACAGAAGCGCGGGAGCGCGGCTCTCGCTGCGCAAATGCCGACCGCACGTAGATGCGCCGGGTGCGGTGTCTCTTGGTCGCCACGGAATAAGTGCGCACGACCATCGCCGCGGCGACGAGGGAAAAGACGAACCAGGTCGTGCCAAACCTGATATTGGACAGCAGGGAGCGCGGCACCTCTTCGCCGGCAAGCAGATCGACCGACATCAACTCCTGCCGGCCGGCCGTCAACACCATGCGACCGAGCTTTTGGCGCGCGCGCACCGGGGCGTCAATGTGCGACCCGGCCAGCTCCACCCGCGGCGTGTACTGCTCATCGCTCCACTTGGGCAGCACCAGCATGAGGCTGCCCGATGGCACGAGCCCGACCCGCTCGCGCGCGCCGCCGCGCACCTGCACGACCATGGCCGGTTCGCCGCGGTGCGCAAAACACAGGGGGCGGAAGTTGTCAAAACCGTATCCGAGCAGGGCGGGCGCCTCTTGCCACAGGTCGGGGCTGTCCAGCAGCACCGCGATCAGACGCCATCCATGGCGGGTGGCGGAGGCCACGAGGCATTGCCCCGATTCCTTCACATAGCCCGTCTTGACTCCGTCCGCGCCGGGCAGGATGGTGAGGAGCTTATTCTTGTTCACCAGCAGCCGCTGGCAGTCTTTGCCGGGCCAGGGGATGGTCGCCTGTCTCGTGCTTACGAGCTCGCGGAATTTCGGCTGCTGCATCGCCACGCGCGTGATCAGGGCAAGGTCGCGTGCAGTCGAGAAGTGCTGGGGAGCATACAGCCCGTTGGTGTTGACGAAGTGGGTGTTGCCGGCGCCCAGCTCGCGCGCCCGTTCGTTCATCAGCTTGACGAAAGCCTCTTCGCTGCCCGCGACCGCCTCCGCGGCGGCCACGCAGGCATCGTTGGCGCTCTTGACCAGCACCGCCGTCAGCAGCTCCTCCAGCCGCAGTTGTTCGCCGGGTTCCAGCCAGATGGATGACTGGGGGGTCTCAGCCGCGTGCTTGCTGATCGCGCACACGGCGCCAAGCTTGCCCTGCTCCAGGATGAGGAGCGCGGTCATGACCTTGGTCGTGCTCGCTATGGCACGCCGTTCGTCTGCATTCTTCTCGTACAGCACCTGCCCCGTTTCCGCATCCATCAGGATGGCGGCGGAGGCCCCGATCTGCGGTGCCTCCTGGCGCGCGCCCGCCGCCGCGGCGCTTGCGATGATGGCTGTGATTAGTACTGCGATGGCTGCTCGCACGGTGGCTCCTCCACTGGCTGCGGTTGTGGTCCCTCCTCCTGCGACAGCGACAACGGCTCCGCTTGCGACTCGGTGCCTGATGCCTGCACGGCGTCAGCTTCCGTATCCTCCTCCGTCTCCACCGGCTCCTGCCGCCCCAGCTTGTCGAGGTCGGGCAGGTCCTGCAAGGACCCGAGGCCGAAGTGGGTCAGGAAGTTCTCGGTCGTGCCGTACTGGATGGGGCGCCCGGGGCTGCGGCGCCGCCCGCATTCGCGCACCAGCTCGTACTGCAGCAGCGTGTCCATCACGCCGTCCACGTTGACCCCGCGGATGGCCTCGATCTCGGGGCGCGTCACCGGCTGCTTGTAGGCCACGATGGCGAGCGTCTCCAGCGCCGCGCGCGAAAGGCGGAAACGTTTCGGCTGCAGCAGCCTGGCCACCACCTCGCCGTACTCCGGCCGCGTCGCCAGTTGGAAGCCCCCCGCGACGTTGATGACCCACAGCGCGCGCCCGTCGCAGTCCCGGCGCAGCAGGTCGAGCGCAGCATGCGCCTGCTCGGGCTCGCATCCCACCAGCTCGCACAGGTCCTGCAGGCTCAGCACGGCGCCGGACATGAACAGCAGCGCCTCCAGCGAGGTGCTGAGCTGGCGCAGGTCATCGTTTGCGGCCGGACGTGCAGGCTGATCCTCAGGTGGTTCCACGGCGATAGATCCTAATCTGAGCGAAGGCGCGCTTTTGGAGCACGCGAATAGCTTGCCGACGCATCATCTCCAGCACCGCCAGGAAGGTAACGATGACCTCCAGCCGGGTCACCATCTCGGGGAAGAGAGCGAGGAAATCCACGCCCTCCTCGCCGGCTTCGCGCAGGCACGCCGAGATCTGGGCGATCTTCATGGCGACGGTGATGCGCGGCCGGCGCAGCTCCGCCACCGCCGATTCCTGGGCCCGCGCGAGGACGCGCTGGACGGCCGCCCACAGATCGAGGGCGCCGGCGGCGTTGAGCATGAGGTAGCCACCCTCGTCGTCATCCTCCTGGCCCAGCAGCGAGCGGTTGAAGACCCAGCGCTGGAACTCGGCCCGCTCGCTCAGGGTGGCGGCCGCCTCCTGGTACCTGCGGTACTCCAGCAGCCGCTCGACCAGGGCGGCGCGCGGGTCGGGACCTTCCTCTTCCTCGTCGGCAGCCGCAGTGGGGCGCGGCAGCAGCATCTTGGACTTGATCTCCAGCAGGGTTGCCGCCATCACCAGGAACTCGCCCGCGACCTCCAGGTTGAACTGCTCGAGCATGGTGAGGTAGTCGAGGTACTGCGCGGTGATGCGCGCGACGGGGATGTTATAAATGTCGATCTGCTGACGGTTGATGAGATAGAGCAGGAGGTCGAGGGGGCCCTCGAACAGGGGAAGCCGCACCGGGTGTCCCGTGAAGTAGGTCCGTATTTCCGGCTCGAGCTGCGGCTTAGCGGCCGTGATCATGGCTGTTCTCCGTGCTGCGATTGTGGCTGCGTAAAGTCGTGCGCATGTGATGTCGGATTGTGCTTTGAGCCTCAGTTGCCGGCCGTGACCTTCTCCTCGGGCAGTTTCATCGCCCCGCGCACCAGGGCCATAGTCGCGCGCGCCACGGCGCGGGCGCGTTCGGCGCCCTGGCGCAGAATGTCGTCCACCAGCCCTGGCGCTTGCTCCAGCTCGCGGCGGCGCTCGCGAATCGGCGCCAGCACGCCGACGATGGAGTCCGCCAGCTTCTGCTTGCAGTCCACGCAGCCGATGGCCGCGTCCCGGCAGTCCTTCTCCATCTCCCGCGTCAGGCCCTGGTCGGTGTAGATGGAGTGATAGGTGAAGACCGGGCACACTTCGGGATGCCCCGGGTCGCTGCGGTAGGCCCGGCTGGGGTCGGTGAACATCCCCTTGACCTTGGCGCGAACGGACTCGGGGGCCTCGGCGACGTAGATCAGGTTGTCATAGGACTTGCTCATCTTGCGGCCGTCGAGGCCGGGCAGCACCGCGTGCTCGGTTATCTTCGCGGCCGGCTCCGGAAACACCTCCCCGTAGAGAAAATTGAACCGCCGGGCGATCTCGCGCGTCAGCTCCAGGTGCGGGAGCTGGTCCTGTCCCACCGGGACGGTGTCCGCCCGGTAGAGCAGGATATCGGCCGCCATCAGCACCGGGTAGCCCAGCAGCCCATAGCCGGGGGCGGCCCCGTGCAGGTCGTCCACTTTCTCCTTGTAGGTGGGCACCCGCTCCAGCCACCCGACGGGGGTGATCATGGACAGCAGCAGGTGCAGCTCGGAGTGCTCGCGGACGTGGGACTGCACCAGGATGGTGGCGCGCTCGGGGTCGATGCCGGCGGCGATGAAATCGATCGCCATCTCGCGCACCAGGCCCGCGAGCTGCGAGGTGTCCTCGTAATCGGTGGTCAGCGCGTGCAGGTCCACGATGCCGCAGTAGAGCTCGTATTCGTCCTGCAGCGCCACCCACGTTCGCAGCGCGCCCTCGTAGTTGCCGAGGTGAACCCGCCCCGTGGGGCGCATGCCGCTGAAAATGACGCCTTTCCTCAATCCACCCTCCGGCTGGCCGCGCCGCGCCTTGAGGCGCACGTTCCTCGCGCGGCCGCAACACCGTGCGCCCGCCACTTGCGCGCAGCGGATTATAGCACAGCCCCGATGCGGGCGACAACACCTCTCCTCGGTCGGCCGCCGACACACCGGTGGCAAGACGCGAACCCGCACGATGCGGCTACGAGGTGCCCTGCGCATCGGGCGGTTCGAGCAGCGACTCGTACAACTCCAGCAGGCGCCGCGCCATCGCCTCGGCCGAGAACCGTTGCGCGGTCCGGCGGGCGTTGGCCCCCAGACCGGCCAGCCGCTCCCGGTCGCGCAGCAGGGACACCGCCGCGTGCGCCATGGCCGCGGCGTCGTGTTCGACGATGACGCCGTTTTCCCCATCCTCGATCAGCCCCAGCACCGCCCCGCTGCGGGCGGCGATGCAGGGCGTCCCCACCGCCATCGCCTCCAGCACCACCAATCCCTGGGTGTCGGTGATGGAGGGGAAGAGCAGAGCATCGGCTTCGGCCGCGCAGCGCATGGCCTCTGGGCGCGGCAGGCAGCCGACGAAGCGCGCCGCATTGCCAAGCCCGAGCTGTGACGCCAGCGCCCGCGCCTGCTCCTCCCACGCCCCTTCGCCTACGACCAAGAGCACGCACTCTGGCACCTGTTTCAGCACCAGCGCGAACGCCCGGAGCATAAGGTCTATGCTCTTCTCCCGTGCCACGCGTCCGATGTAGGCAAGCAAAGGCTCCTGGGCGTCGATCTGCCAGCGGTCGCGAATGGGAAGCACGCGATCCGGCTGCGTCAGCGCAAGATCGAGGCCGGTGGGAATGACCTCGATGCGCGAGGTGACACCATCGCGCCGCAGCATGTGACGGATGCCCTCGGAGGGGGCCACGACGGCATCACACTCCTGGGCGAACCCCCGGCTCATGCGCTTGGCGAGGTATCGCGCCAGGACGCGCGGCAGGGGGACGTAGTGAACGTATTCCTCGTAAACCGTGTGAAAGGTGAACACCAGGGGAACGCCGCGCCGGCGCGCCACCCGCCGGCCGAGGTTGCCCGCGATGAAGGGGCTGTGGACGTGGACGATGTCCGGCTCGCGCTCGCACAACCGTGACGCCAGACCCGGCCACAACGGCACGGACAGGGGATAATCGCGGCGCCAGGGCAGGGTCACCGAGGAGAGGCGGCAAACGCCGTCGTCGGTATCGACGTAGCCAGCGCAGCGCGGCGCAACGATGTGGACGTCGACGTCCAGCCGCTGCAGTTGCTCCGCGAAAGTATTCACCGAGACCACCACCCCATTTATGGTGGGGAGATAGCACTCGGTGAACATGCAGACCCGCATTGGTCACCGCTCGGAGACGCCCCCAGCAAGCGCCCGGCGAAAGCGACGGAAGAATAGCACAACCGCGCGCGCAAGTCAATACTTCGAGCGCGTTGATTGAGGCGCGGCCTCGGGAAGACGCTGTGCCGAACGGAGCGCGGGCCGCCGGTCACCCGCTTACTCCGGGTTTCGCCCACCTGGAGCCACCCTGCTGCCGACGCGGACCATGGCGCCAAGAAGAGCCGCCTTGTGCATTGGTGAGCCTAGCAAGACTTGCCAGCCAAAACCAGGCCCCGCAGCCGGGCGGCGGCGTGGTAGACTATAGTCATGCGCGTGCTGCTGATCGAGGACGACCTGAAGGTAGTCGAGGTGCTGCGGCTCTACCTGCAGGCCGAGGGGTTCGAGGTCGATGCGGCTGCCAGCGGCGAAGACGGCCTGCGCAGCTTCGAGAGGCGAGAGCCTGATATCGTGGTGCTCGACATTCGACTGCCGGGGATTGACGGATGGGCGGTTGCCAAGGGCATTCGCAAGCAGCGCGCGACCCCGTTGATCCTGTTGACCAGCCGCACGTCCGAAGCGGACCGGGTGCTTGGATTCGAGCTCGGCGCGGACGACTATGTGCCCAAGCCCTTCAGCCCGCGGGAACTGGTCGCCCGCATCAAAGCGGTGTTGAGGCGCGCCAGGGGTGGGGAGCTGCCAGCCGAGCAGCAGGTGCTTCGTTACCGGGGCCTGACTATCGATCCCATCACCCGCACCGTGAAACGCGCCGACCGGCCGGTGGACCTGACCCGACGCGAGTTCGACCTGCTGTGGAAAATGGCGTCCAGCCCAGGCCGAGTCTTCGCCCGCGAAGCTCTGTATGAAAGCGCCTGGGGCGACCAGGCGGTCGGCGATCTGCACACTCTCGACGTGCACATCAACCGCTTACGGACAAAGATCGAGGCCGGCGGCGGCCCGCGCTACCTGATAACGGTGCGCGGCGTAGGTTACAGGTTCGAGGTCGCGGAGGATGCATAGGACGCGGCGGCTGGCATTCCATCTTGCCCTGAGCCACGGAGTGGTGGCGCTGCTGGGGTGCGCGTTCCTGGCGGTCCTGCTCGCCCTGGCGCTACCGGGCATCTACGTGCGCGAGCGCCAGGAGGCCCTCGTGAGCAGCGCTGAGGACCTCGCTGACGAGATGGCGGTGTGGCTGGCGGGCGAAGAGGCACCGCCCAACATCACCATCGCCGCCCTCGAGGCGCGTGGCGTGCGAGTGGTGGACGCGGAGCAGCGCCTGGTGGCATGGTCAACGGCGCGCCGCGTGAAGCGTAAGGGCCGTCCCGCCAAGGTTGCTCCCCGCCGCGCCACGGCCCCGCTCGCCCGGACGGCGGCGGACCGCATCTGGCAGGAGCGCTGGCCGCAGCTCCTGGCGGGCCGCATCGTGCGCGGGACGCTCTCCCTTGCGGACGGAGACGAGGCCATGGTAGTGGCCGCGCCCGCTCGCCACAAGGGGCATACGGTGGGGGCGGTGATCATCAACGCGCGGCTGGCCGACCTGCGCGAGGCCGAGGGTGCTATGCTTCCGATGATCGCGGCTGCCGCGGTCGCAGCCGCCGCGATGGCGATGTTGGCTGGCGTCGCATTATCGCGTCGCATGGCGCGTCCCTTGCAGCGCATGACCCAGGCGGCGGAGCGCGTCGCGGCGGGCGATCTCGACATTAAGGTCGAACCTCCCTCGTGGCAAGAGGGGGAATCGCTGGCGATCGCCTTCAATCGCATGACCACTGCCCTGGCCGCCCAGGAAAGAGCGCGCCGCCAGTTCATTGCGGATGCGTCGCACCAGTTGCGCGCACCCCTGACCTCGCTCCAGGCCCAAACCGAGGCCCTGCTCGATGGCATCGTCGCCGACGCGGCCGCGCAGCGCAGTTTTATGGTGCGCATCGCGGAAGACACCAAGAGCCTCGCAGCCCTCGCCCAGCAGTTGCTCGACCTCGAGCGGCTCGAAGCGACAGACGCGGTCCCCAGACGGGACGCCCTCGATGTCGGCCCGCTCCTGCGCAGCGTGGTCGACGCGTTCCCGCCCAGCGAGTCGGCTCGGATCGTGGTAAACACAGCGACTGATCTGCCCCTGGCGCTCGCGAGCACGGACGAGGCGCGCCAGGCGCTGGTCAACCTCCTCGACAACGCTCTCAAGCACACGCCAGCGGCAAAGCTCGTCCACGTGTGGGCGCGCGCCGAAGGCAACCACGTGCGTGTCGGCGTCACCGATGAAGGCGACGGCATCGCGCCGGAGCATCTCCCCCGCGTGTGGGACCGCTTCTATCGAGTGCCCGGCGAGTCCTCGACCGGCACCGGCTTGGGCCTGGCCATTGCCAGACGATTGGCGGAGCGCCAGGGAGGCTCAGTCTCGGCGGAGAGCGCGCCCGGCGCAGGCTCCACTTTCTCCTTCACCCTTCCGCGCGCTCCATCAACTTGAGGAAGATTTGACCAGCGGTTGAGGCTGGGTTGAGGTGGCGCTGGTACCATTTCCTACGGACAGGCAAGTACTGCCACCAATCTTCATGTCAGGAGGAAGAGCATGAGCAGGAAATGGTATGCGCTGGGAGTAGCGATCGCTTTCGTGGTGAGCGCCATGCTAGCCGGCGCCGCTCAGACCCCACCCGCGGCCGCGCCTTCCAAGAAAGCCGCAAAGAAGGCCCCTGTGGCCGCCACCGCCCCGGCGACGGTCGGCGCCACGAAGCTCGCCCCGCCCACGACGGCCAAGGCTGCGCCTAAGCCGGCCGTCAAGCCCGCCACCGCTGCCGCGACCAAGGTCGCGCCTGCGGCGGCGAAGAAGAAGGTTGCCGCCGCCAAGGTCGCCCACCGCGCCAAGCGCGTGAGGCATCATCGCCACCATCGGCGCGTCAGCACCAAGGCGACCACCAAGAAGGCTGCGCTTAAGCCGGCCGCCAAGCCCGCCACCGCTGCCGTGACCAAGCCCATAGCGAAGCCGCCGGTCAAGGCCGCACCAAGACCAGGGCAGACCAAGTAGCACCAGCACCGCGACGCCAGGACCGGGGCGGGTCAATAGCGCCTGTGCTAGCTCGATGCCCGCCCCGTATCCAGCAGACCGGAGCCGCTGGTAACGAAACCGAGGGACAGGGCGATCCTGTCCCTCGGCGCTTTCGGGTGGGACCAGTTGCGCTCGGCGGTCGCCGCGGAATCGGGTCGGCTCCGACGCCTGCCGGCCAGCCATCGCCGCGCCGGCCTATGCCGGTTGTGTTGTGGCGAGGGAAGGTGGCGCGGAGCGCCAGGCAGCGAGCTTAGTCGCGCTCCAGAGGCCTACAAGCGCACGATGTTCTCGCCCGTGTAGTCGCGCAGGGCGTTGCGCGTGTCGAAGATGAGGCGGCAGTGCGCCGCCAGTTCCTCGCAGGGCAGGCACGAGTGGTCGGTGACGATGACGGCGCAGTCGGCGGCCTCCATCTCATCCGCGGTCAGATCCACGGAGCGCAGAGGCGACGGGAGCTGGTCCAGCTCGGGCACCAGCGGGTCGTGGTAGTGCACGAGCGCCCCTTTGTCCTGGAGGTGGGAGATGATCTTGATGGCCGGCGATTCGCGGGCGTCGGCGACATCGCGCTTGTAGGCCGCGCCCACTACCAGGATGCGCGCGCCGCGCAGCGCCTTACCGTGCTCGTTGAGGACGTCGGCCACGCGCAGCACGACGTAATCCGGCATCTGCTCGTTGATGGTCTCCGCCAGCTCGACGAAACGAGCGTGGCGCCCCAACTCGCGCACGCGGTAGGAGAGGTAGCAGGGGTCAATGGGGATGCAGTGACCGCCCACCCCAGGCCCGGGGTAGAAGGGCATGAACCCGAAAGGCTTGGTGGACGCGGCCTCGATCACCTCCCACACATCAATGTCGAGGTCGGCGCACAGGATCGCCATCTCGTTGGCGAGGGCGATGTTGACGTGGCGGAAGGTGTTCTCCAGCAGCTTGGCCATCTCGGCCACTTGCAGGGAGGACACGGTGACCACCGGCGCCGACACCTGGCGGTACAGCAGTCCCGCCAGCCTAGCGCAGCGCGGGGTATAGCCGCCCACGATGCGGGGGGTGTTGATGATGTTGAAGCGCTTGTTGCTGGGGTCAACGCGCTCCGGGGCGAACGCGAGGGCGAAGTCCTCGCCAGCGCGCCAACCGGACGCCTCCAGCAAGGGGCGCAGGACGTCGCGCGTGGTGCCCGGGTAGGTGGTGCTTTCGAGGATGACCATGCGCCCAGGCGCAAGATGTGGGGCGATGTCCTCACCGGCGCGCACCACGTGGCTGAGGTCCGGCTGCCGGGCCTTGGTGAACGGAGTGGGCACGCAGATGACGAAGACGTCGGCGTCGTACAGCATCGCACTGTCGGCGCTGGCGCGCAGGCGCTTCTTGGCCACGGCGCGATGCAGACGGGAACTGGGCACGTCGCCGATGTGGCTGATACCGCGGGCGACTTGCGCTGCGCGCCGGGGGTCCAGGTCATAGCCGAGGGTAAGGAACCCGGCATCGGCCAGCTCCACGCACAGGGGCAGCCCGACGTAGCCCAGGCCGATAACCGCCACCCGCGCATGCCGGCTCAGCAGGGCCTGGGCGAGCCGGTCGCGCTCGGCGGGCGCGCGCACAACCGCTGTCTGATCGAGGTCCACGTTTTCGCCTGCGAAGGAACCAAGGATCGGGGGCCGCTCCTGCCGACCACCGACAGGACGCCCCGCAGACAAGTGGAGCAATATTCGTGCCAGGCCGGTAGGGGCTGAAGCTCGCTCGCACCTACGCTGCGGATTCAGACTCGCAGCGGTCATCGAGCGACGGTACGGCTTGCGGGGCCACTAGCTCGTCGTTGCCCTGCTTGAGGTTCGCGCGAACTGGGTTGTCAAGGGTTACGCCGGCCTGCTGCAAGGCGAGGATAGCCGCCCCGATGACCGGCTCGACGTCGGGGACGATGACATCCACGCGTGGGGCGCCTGCGAAAATGAGCGAACGCGCGCGGTCGACCAGCAGCGGGCCGGCGCCCTTGTAGATGCCGCCGCCGAGCACAACGTCGCACTCGTCGTGTTGCATCCCAAGCCGGCGCAGCATGGCCAGGGCCGCGCTGGCGGTTTCGTCGGCCAGGCGGTCAACGATGACGCGGGCGACTTCGTCGCCGTCAGCCGCCGCCCGAAACGCGAGCAGGGCGAGCCCGGCGATGGCCTGGGACGAGATCTCGCCGCGATAGAGCTTGCGCGTCAGGTCGCCCATGTCGGCGGCCATGAGGTGTTGCAGGGCCAGAGGGGTGAGCGCGGTTGGACGGCCGCGGCCGTCGTGGGCTCTGAATACGAAGTGCAGCACCTCGCGGCCCACCGAGCCCGCGCCTCCCCAGTCGCCGAAGAGGTAGCCCTCGCCCGGCAAGCGGCATTCGCGGCCGTCCGGTGCGAAGGCGGCGGCATTCATGCCCGAGCCCATGATCACCACCGCGCCGTAGCCTCTGCGGCTGCCGGCGTGGAAGGCGATGCGGGTGTCGTTATAGATGCGGACGTCGTCGGCCACCGCGAGCTTGCGCACCGCCGCTTCGAGCATCTCGAAATCCTCGGGGAAATCGGCTCCCGCGAGCCCGAAGCACCCCGCCTGCGCGCGCTCGACCCGCGCTCCCTCCAGGGCGCCACTGCACGCCTTGAGCACTTCGGCCATCGCCGCCTCCAGCCCGGGGCCCTCGTAGTTGCCGCAGCCCCCGCGGCCGAATCCACGCAGGCGTCCCGTCTCGTCGGCGGTCACCGCGAAGGTCTTGCTGGCGCCTCCATCCACGCCGAGAGCGATCAACGCACTCGCTCCTCGCCGAAGAACTGCGGCAGGTAGGGCCGGTGCGCCTGGAGCAGGGCGTCGAGCAGCGCGTGGGCGACGCCGAACGACGGCACCAGCGGATGGTTGGTGAGGGCGAGCAGGGCGGCGCGGTGATCGCCCTCCACCGCGGCGCGCATCGTCAGCTCCTCGTAAGCCTTGACCGCGTGCACCAGGCCGCGCACCTCGAGCGGCAGCTCCCCGATGGGCCGCGGATGCGCTCCGTCGGAGCTGACCTGCGCCGGCACCTCCACCACCGCCAGGTCGGGCAGGTCCACTATGCAGCCGGCGTTGGTGACATTGACCACGTGCCACTCGTCCTTGTCGTTGTAGATGGCGCTGATGAGCGCCATCGCCGCCTCCGAGTAGTGGGCGCCGCCGCGCTTTTCCAGCTCCTTGGGCTTGGTCTTGAGCGCGGGGTCGCTGTACATCTCGAGCAGCCTCCGCTCCACCTCCACCACCACCTCGCCCCTGGTCTTGGGGGCGCGCATCAGCTCCTCCAGCACCTCGTCGGTGAAGTAGTAGTAGCGCAGGTACCCGGAGGGGATCATGCGCAAGGTGCGGATGAGTTGGCCCTGGCGACCGTCGGACCACCCCGCCGCCGCTTCCACGGCGGGGTCGCTGAAGTCATCGCCGCGGATGCGCACGCCGCGCACCCAGCTCAGGTGATTGAGGCCGAAGTAGTCGAGCACCACGTCCGCGGCAGGCACCCCGAAGTGCCGGGCGATCTGGCGCTGCAGGCCGATGGGCGAATTGCACAGCCCGATGACTTGGGCGTCGCTGTAGCGGTTGAGCGCCTCGGTGATCAGGCCGGAGGGGTTGGTGAAGTTGATCAGCCGGGCCTTCGGCGCCAGGCGCGCCACGTCGGCCGCGATATCGAGCATGACGGGGATGGTGCGCAGGGCGTTGGCGAAACCGCCCGGGCCGGTGGTCTCCTGGCCGATGACGCCGAACTGCAGCGGGATTTTCTCGTCCTTGATGCGCGCTTCGAGGCCGCCGACGCGGATCTGGGTCACCACGAAATCGGCGTCCTCGATGGCCTCGGCGCGGTCCGTGGTCACCGTCAGCTCCGGGCCTTCCCCGGCGACCTCGACCATGCGCTGCACCAGGCCGCTGACGATGGTGAGCTTCTCGCGGTCGATGTCCATGAGCGCGACCTGCGAGATGGGCAGCTCGTCGCGGCGCGCGAGCACGCCCTCGATCAGCTCCGGGGTATAGGTGCTGCCCGCGCCAATGACACAGAGCTTGACCTCAGCCATGTCTCACCTCTGCCGCTGCGAAGAGCGGCGTATCGTTCCGACCCGGGGCGCGCGGCCCGCCGCGGGGCAAGCGCCCACGCCTGCGCCTGCGCCCGCGCGCGACCAATCGCTTGCCCCGGGAATGATTCGGGGCCAGGCTCGACTGCGGTCCTGGCCCCGATTGCGGTGTCAGCGATATGTGCGCCCGCGCGGCGGCTCGCCGGCCGCGTCGCAAAAGCGCGCCCGGCTACCTGCGACGCACGAACGCGGGAACGTCCAGATCCTCCGGCTCGTGCGGCTCTTCCGGGATCTCCTCGGCGAAGGCTTCGACTACCTTCTGGCCGGTCTCGGCCTGCGCCTCGAAGCCCGTGGCGATGACGGTCACCCGCACCGCGTCGCCGATCTCCCGGTCGATCACCACGCCGAACAACACATTGGTATCGGGGGCGTCGGAGGCGCTGGCGATGATCTGCGCCGCTTCCTCGACCTCGGACAGCGCCAAGTCGAGTCCGCCCGTGATATTGAACAGTATCCGCTTCGCGCCCTCGATGGAAATCTCGAGCAGGGGGCTGGAGATGGCGGCCTGGGCGGCCTCGGCCGCGCGGTGCTCGCCGGTCGCCTCGCCGATGCCCATGATGGCGGTGCCGGCCCCGGACATCACCGCCCGGACGTCGGCGAAGTCGAGGTTGATGCGGCCGGGCACGGTGATCAGGTCCGAAATGCCCTGCACCCCCTGGCGCAGGACCTCGTCCGCCTGGGCGAAGGCCTCATCGAGGGTTGCATGCTTATCGACGATGCCGAGCAGGCGGTCATTGGGAATGGTGATGAGCGTGTCCACCTGCTCCCGCAGCGACTGAATGCCGCGGTCGGCTACGGCCATGCGCCGGCCGCGCTCGAAGGCGAAGGGCTTGGTTACGACGGCGACGGTGAGAGCGCTGAGTTCGCGCGCCACGGCGGCCACCACCGGGCAGCCGCCGGTGCCGGTGCCGCCGCCCATGCCGGAGGTGATGAACACCATGTCCGCGCCCTCGAGGGAGTTCTTCAGTTCCTGGCGGCTTTCCTCGGCGGCGCGCAGGCCGAGCTCGGGATCGCCGCCGGCGCCGAGGCCGCGGGTGACATTGTTGCCCAGGTAGATCTTGCGCTCCGCCGCGCATAGGTTCAGCGCCTGGGCGTCGGTGTTGGCGGCGATGAACTCCACCCCGCGCAGGCCGGCCGCGATCATGCGATCCACCGCATTGCTGCCGGCGCCGCCCATGCCGATCACCTTAATCCTGGCGAAACTGGCGCCCTCGTCCATGTCCTCTGTCCCCTCCCGGCTCGTGCCTTGTAGTGAAGCAGCCTCGCCCCTTGGCACAGCAGTGCTGGCAAATGGGGCCCCCTCGCGTTGCTGCGCGTCCTGCGCGTGGAGCGGGTCGCGGGGCCCTTCGAGACGCTCTTTACCTGCATCGCCACCAGCGCATCGAACTGCGCTATTATAGGCGGGCAGCCGGGGAGTGTCAAGACGAACCGGAAGACGACCCGGGGACCCATCGCGCGTCGACACCTGGGCCGGGCGGAAACATCGCTTCCGGGACGAGGAACCGCGAGCACTGACAGCGCGGGTGAGCGCCTAGTCGCCGTCGGCCGAGGTCTCGTCAGCGCAGGCGGCGTCTCCGTTCGCCTGCGGCGATTCCCCTTCGCTGGCGCCGGCCGTGGGCACGCTGGCGGCGCGCTGGGCGCGTTCCGCGGCGTTATAGCGGTACAGCGCCTCCATCACCTCATAACTTGTGCGCTGCAGGTCGTCGGCGAGCAGGCGCAGTTGACCCAACCCCGCACCGGCGGCAGTCTGCTTGGCTTGCTCCACTGCGTCTGCCAGCGGTTGGGTGGTCACCGACGGAAGCTTGCCCAAGGCATCGGCGAGCACGCGGTCCGCGTTGGTCATCAGGTCATCAATACGCAGGCGAAGCTCGGCGACCTCGCGCTTGCGGCGATCGCGCTCGCGGTTGGCGGCCGCTTCGGCGATGAGATGGTCGACCTGTTCGGGGGTGAGGCCCGAGGCGGGCGTGACCTTTACCTCCCGCCGATGGCCGGTGGCGATGTCGCGGGCGGAGACGTGGACGATGCCGTTGACGTCGATGTCGAAGGCGACCTGGATGCGCGGTATGCCCTTGGGGGCGGGGCGAATG
>Ga0315279_10006404_pt1 | contig 14864 bp, 8 predicted proteins | sample YL17G06_20_MG_FD_203694 | JGI IMG/M metagenome (GOLD analysis project Ga0315279, IMG submission 203694) | Sediment microbial communities from Yellowstone Lake, YNP, Wyoming, USA - YL17G06_20 | ecosystem: Environmental > Aquatic > Freshwater > Lake > Sediment | place: USA: Wyoming | collected... | reverse complement strand
ACCACAACTCTATTCTCCCCGCCCGGGCCCTTGGTAGTAGTGGATGTATAGAAGGTTGGAGTTGTCGCTGTCGGGTTGGTACTGCGATAAACGTTAGTGCTATCATAGGCGCCGGCAATCAGATAGGAGCCGTTATAGGCGATACTGTGGATGTTGGTATTAAGAAGCATCTCCGTCTTGTAGGTGTCTACGAAACGGTAAATACCGCTGGCCGAGGAATAACCGTCTACGGTTAGACCGATGTATACCCTGCGAGTGTCATAATCCGTAGCATCGTAGGTCGGGGAAAGAGACAATGAGGCTGAAGTGAGCCGGCTGATACCGCTATCGGCGATCACAGTGCATGGGAAACCAGTGAAACCGGCGTCGCTGTTCCACTTTCCGGAGCTGATATCCAGCATCTGGAGTTGGACTCTGTCATTGGCAATATCGCTGATGGCGACAAGAGATGCATCCGATACGAAACTGGGAGAAAACGCCACCGCCGCTACCTCACTACTGCTGCTGCTGAATCCAGTGAGCGTCCTGGTTTCCTGCCATGTCGGGGCAGCCGTACCGATAATGCTGCTATACCACAGGTTGGCAGCCCCTCCCGTATCCTTGCCGGCAGCTGCGATGTAGTGCTTTGCCTCTCTGGTTGCCGATACGGCAATGTCATAAATAGCTTCTGCAGTATTACTTCCTTCCCGGGGAGTGCCCAGGCTGTACCAGGTTAAGCCACCGTTAAGGGTAACATACACTTCAGGGTTAGTGGTATTAGCGGTGACAACGAAATTTTTATCGTCCGGGGCAACAGCTACAAGGTCGGCTTTGATAGGCGCAGGCAGTGCTGTCCAGGTAGCACCGGCATCAAACGACTTAAAGACAACACTGTCCGGGATACTATTACCGGTGACGGCATAGATAGTTTTAGAATCACCGGCCACGGCGAAGTCGCGGATATCGATTCCAGGAGGACCGAGGATATTGTCTAATCTCGTGGGGATAGTCTCAGCTGACCATTCAACCAGGCCGGCGGATACCGGTTCAGGCCATGAAAACAGGCTGGCAACAATTAATATACCTGTAACTAGGCTGAGTATTCTCGCCGTTTTCTGTTTCATAAGCCTGTAATTATCATATAATATGATATTCTATCCTGATTCTGTCAAGAGAAGTTTGCACGTTTGCTGTAATAGTAATCCCGAACAATACTTTTTTACCCGGACTCCATCTAACATATTCGGTCGAACACCCCTGATGTATAGCTTTACCAAGACTTTTGTTCGCCCCTATTTTGGAGCCTGTCATAAAACGCTTTTTCGGCTTCGACGAATTCTATCGGAAGCTGGTTAACCTTGCCCGTGGACAGGGCTATTAAGTAAATTTTGGCGGTCTTTTCGATAAGCTCACAGGCAGTAAAAGCATCACGCATGGTAAGACCGGTGCCTACCGCCCCGTGATTCGGCAGTAATACGGCACTCCGGTCTTCGAGGGCAGCTAGGACATTAGCCACCTGTTCCCGGCTGCCGCTAAGGGCATGCCTGGCTAGCTTTATCTCGCCGCCTAGGAAGGCAACCTGGTCATCCAGGATAGGGGGGATATCCAGGCCGGCCACGGAGACAGCACTGGCAAAGACCGAATGAGTATGAATTACAGCATTGACGTTTTTTCTCGCCCGGTAGATTCCGATGTGCAGTGGTGTCTCCATCGAGGGACGCAGGTTGCCTTCTACCCTTTGTGCATCGAAGTCTAATATCTGGATGTCATCAACATCCAGTAAGTCGTAGTGCCGGGAGCTGGGGGTAATGGCTAGTAGCTGTCGTTCACCTTCGGGCGGCAGGCGCAGGCTTATATTCCCGGCAGTGCCAACGACCAGTCCTTTTTCCAGCATTTTCTGGGCTGCCTCAAGGACTATCTTCTTGGCTTCACGCCACTGCCCCATTTTGTTACCTTTGCCCTGTGCGAGTGTCTTCAGCAGATAAGGTGCTTTCTCCCCCAAGCTCGCTGAGTATGGTTAGATTGTATTACAGAAAGACTTTCCAGTCCAATTATATGGGTGTAATTGTATAGTCTTGATAATATATTGTAGATAATCGGTTTACTCAGCCGGAGGTTTGGAGCTCGTTTCATAGGGCCAGGCCGCCAGGCTGCCGTCCATGAACCTGACTTTTTTAAAACCGGCGCCATCGAGAATCCTTTGTGCCTGATAGGCACGTATGCTCGTGCGGCAGAGAATAACTATTTCATCTTCTTTGGAAAGCTCGCCGATTCTTTTACGAAGCTCCGGTAAGGGGAGCAATTTTACCTGTTCGGCTTCGATGCGCTGGGCTCTCCATTCGCCCGGTGAGCGGACATCCAGCAGGACAAAGCGTTCTTCGTTTTCGAGCTTATTCCTGACCTCCTGTGGTGTCAGCGACCGGGCATAACCCGCCTGCTTATTGCGAATAACATTGGCGGCGTTGTGCAGCGGGTCCATGGCGCTATTGTACGGCGGCGCATAAGACAGGTCGAGGTTAGCCAGGTCATCGATGGTGGCGCCGAAGGCCATTGCAGCGGCCAGCACGTCGATTCGCTTGGAGGCGTCACCCGTTCCGATCACCTGTCCGCCCAGCAATTTGCCGCTGGTCTTATCCGCTACCAGTTTTACCAGGATATCTCTGGCGCCCGGGTAATAGGTAGCATGGTCGAAGGAGGGGACGAGAGACATGGCTATATCGTAGCCGGCCTCTTTTGACTGCGTTTCGCTGAGGCCGACTCTCCCCACATTGTAGTCGAAGACCTTGGCGATAGCCGTACCCAGGACGCCGGGGAAAGTATCGCCGCCGCGCGTCACGTTAGTCCCGATTATGCGACCGTGTTTGTTGGCGGTAGACCCCAGCGGGACCAGGGTGTTCTTTTGCGTGATGAGATTGACCACCTCTACGCAGTCGCCGCCGGCGTAGATATCCGGGTCGCTGGTTTGAAGGTACTGGTTGACGGAAAGACCACCGGTAGCCCCGATGGTAAGACCGGCCTCTTTTGCCAGGCTGACATCCGGCCTGACGCCCAGGGACAGCAGCACCAGGCTGGCATCAAGCTCAGTGTTTCCCGCTACGACTTTACCCATGTGTCCATCTTTGTCGCCCAGGAAGCCCGTGACACGCTGCCCGAAAATGGCTTTAACACCTTTTGCCCGCAGGTGTGTCTCGACATGGGCGGCGACTTCAAAATCAAGAAGGGCTGGCAAAGGCCACCCCAGAGCTTCGAGGACGGTGACTTTCAGTCCCAGGGTAACAAATGCTTCGGCCATCTCCAGCCCGATGAGACCGGCGCCGACAATGACCACATCCTTATTTTTCAGATTCGAGACATAGCTGCGGATGGCGCTGGCATCCGGAATATTGCTGAGGGTGAAGATTCCTTCAAGCTGTTTGCCTTCAGGGTGAACGCCTTTTGTTCCCTTCAGGGTGAACCCTTCCCAGTTGGGCACCGAAGGCGTGCTGCCCGTGGTAATTACGAGCTTATCGTATTCTATCGTTGAGTGCCGTTCTGTTTTCAGGTCGGCTATTTCCACATGATGTGCCTGGCGGTCAATGGACAATGCCCTGGTGCCTGTGAATACTTTCATGTCCATGACATTGCGGAAGTAGTCGGTCTGCCGGGCGACCAGGTCCCCTTCGCCCGGGATTACGCCTGAAATATAATAGGGCAGGCCGCAGGTGGCCGTGGACAGGTTATCTTTCTGTTCGATAATGGTTATCTTTGCCGATTGGTCTAAGCGCCGTGCCCTGGCGGCGGCTTTAGGCCCACAGGCCGTACCGCCGATGATAACGATGTTATTCTGCTTCGCCATAATAATGCCTCCGGAGTTCTAAACTCAATACAAAAGAATCTGGAGTTAATTATAACTTCTATGAGGGGGAGATGCCAGTGGTATGGAGAATTGTTGCATTTAAGGAATTAAATTCTTATAATACGGACAATAAGTATAGGAGACTGTGACCCACCCTACAAATGAATGTAAAAACATGCAAATGAATAAAGAAAACAGTTATAAAATATCCATAAAAGTAGAGGCTAATGGCAAAGAACGCACTTATGAAGCCCATGCAATTGCACATAGCTGTTTTTTTCAAAATACCAAGTTATACCTTTTTGCTGATGGTGTTATTTGGTCAAATATTCAACCTGAAGACCTTTTATCTGACACAAAAGTACAAAACCAATATTTAACCATGGAAGGACTTAAAGAAAGAATCGAATTGCCGAATGAAATTGTTTCGAGTTTTAAAGAAGCACTAGGCTGTTATTTAAGTGGGTATCATAACGCATCGGTTGTGTTATCAAGAAAACTTTTAGAGGGGGTATTAATTAAAAAAGGTGCTTTCCCAAATCAGAGAGTGTGCGATATGATTAAAGAATTAGTAAAGCGTGGGATACTAGACGACAAACTTAAAAATTTAGCTGATGAAATAAAATATCTTGGCAACGTAGGTGCTCATATGAAAGAGGAGGATGCAAATAAGGCGGATGCCGAACAAGCATTGCATTTTTGCGATTTCCTTGTTACTTGGCTTTTCGGGGAAGTTGATACTATATCTAAAGCTTATAAGCCGTAGAGTGAGCAAAGGCCAGTCTTACATACTAAATTAAACACATTCCGATGAAAACCAGAGTAAAAAAACATAAGGGGGAGTCTTTAACTAACTCCCCCCTTTGAAAATGGTTTTGTTACAGGAGTTATTTCTTGCCGGCTTTAGCCAGAGGTATATCTCCCAGGTTCACATCCTTCTCCGTGCTGATTTTATCGAATGTCTTAGCGGCAAAGCCCTTGGCTTCTATCTTAAGAGAATAGAGGCCGTCGGCCAGGCCTTGGAACCAGAAGTCGCCGAAGGCATCCGTGGTGGCCGTGGCTTTCTTGCTGGCCTTCGGGCCGGTGAGGGTGCAGGTAGCGCCGATGACGACCTCTTTTTCCACCGGGTCATAGACGGTGCCGGCGATGAACTTCTTGGGGATGTTCAGGTAGTACACCCTCGGTTTTAACTTTAGCTCGGGCTTAAGCACCTCGGCTTTGGCAATCAGGGCTTTGAAATCTTCCTCTTCTCCGAATTTGATAGCCTCGGTGGGGCAGGCATCGGCGCAGCGCGGTATTTTCCACTCGCCGCCATCGAGAAGGTGAGCGCAGCCGGTGCATTTCTGGGCGATGTTAAGGCTTTCATTGAAGAAGATAGCGTTATAAGGGCAGGCATCGACACATGCCTTGCAGCCGGTGCATTTCTCCGCGTCGATGATGACCAGCCCGTCGTCCCTCTTATAGATAACGCCCTCGATGGGGCAGGCGGGAATGCACGGCGCTTCGTCGCAGTGCATGCACGGCATAGGTATATAGTGCATCTTTACCTTGGGCACGGTGCCACGGATGTGCTCGGTCTGTCTCATCCAGAATTGCCCGGTATCCGGTTGGGGCTTGGCAATGGGAGTCCAGTCGTTGCCGACATGTTCATCCTTGCATGCAATCTGGCAGCTGTAGCAGCCGTTGCAGATTCCTACATCGATTACAAAAACCTTCATTATTGCATACCTCCTTCAACCCAGGCATTAAAGCGTAGCCCGGACGCCTGGTCGTATTCTCTCTTAAAGGCATCATCGAATGCTTCGGGGTCTATCTTCCGCCACTCTTGATAATCTTTCTCGGTGACTTTCTGGACATCGACCAGATAGCCGCTGGTGGCCTGGCCGACGCAGTTCTTGGAAGTTATCCCGTCGGGCGCGATGGTGTTGATGGCACCGCCGCGGTCGACCGTGTCGATTATCGGGTCATGCCTGGCGCCGTGGTCAACATAGGCTACGCCGGGCATCATGCGCTCCCAGACGCGGGCGCCGCAGAGCACAACGCCTCTCTCGTTATACACTTTTACAATATCTCCGTCCTTGATGCCGCGCTTCTCAGCATCCTTCGGGTTAATCCAGACGGGCTCGTATCTGTAGCCGTCCGACCCGAGCACCTTGCCGGTCGGAGTTTCACGCGTCCAGCTGATATCATCACCCTGGGCGTGGGTACGCCATCGTCCGTGGTTGGACATGCAGAGCAGCGGGAACATGGCGGCTCTCTCGCTGGAAATCCGCTCGTCATGCGTCTCGCTCTTCTCAATCCACTTGGGAGATGGCGGTCTCTCTTTATCATCCGGGAAGTACTGGGCGAGCCTGGCGGAGTAGAACTCCAGCTTGCCAGTTGGGGTGGGTAGCGGGTTCTTGACCGGGTCTTCATAGAACTTCCGGAAGCCGGGTATATCGTTCTCCCAGTCTTTAGCGACGGGGTAGACATAATATTTCTTTTCCATGAATTCGTTCCACGATATCATTTTGCCCATTTCCATGGTATCGAAGACATCTTTCTCCAGGTCCTGGGTTGTCTTCCCCTCGGAGAATTTTTCCCCCATCCCCAGTTTCTTGGCTATCTCCAGGACTATTTCATAGTCGCTCTTGGACTCGCCGATTGGCGTGATGGCCTGCTCCTGGATAGCGACGCTCTGGAAGTGGGGCCCTTGTCTGGTGTTGGTGACGATATCCTCGACTTCCAGCGTGGTGTTTGCCGGCAGGATGATATCGGCATAAATGCATTCGTTTTCCAGCCACGGGTGCTGTGCAACGACAAAATCAATCGAGGGGTGCTGGAAAGCGTCGATAGTCCAGTTGCCGTGGTTCCAGCAGGTAATGCGGCAGGGGGTATCCGTCCATATCATGTGTACCTCGACACCGCCCTTTTCTTTAGCGATGGGATAGGTGTATTTTACAAACTGGTCTTCCGTTTGTGATTCTTGGCCGCCGCTGCCGATAAATGTAAGGGGCGGTTTCAGGATAGCGTCCTGGATGAGGGTCTTGGGAATAAGCTGTTTCCCCCAGGCATCGATGGTGGTTCGGCAGGGTATCCTTAGACGCTCGGTCAAATCCGGATTAAAGAAGCGGATGCTTTTCAGGCCTTCGGCTCTGGGCATCCCGAAGTACGTTATCTGGCATTGATGTACGCCGGGGGCGCCGAGTCCCTGCATGCCCAGCAGGATGCATTCCAGCCGGCCGGGTTCATGTGAGAAGGGACCTCTGACCATGGAACCGCCGAAGTAATGGATGATGGATGTCACCTTCTTGGCGAATTCCCTGGCCAGCGCTTTGATGGTCCATTCCGGCACGCCGCATTTCTTGGAGGCCCATTCCGGCGTCTTGGGTATGCCGTCTTCCTTGCCCAGGACGTAATCCTCGACTTTGTCCATGCCTATTGCGTGAGTCTTGATGTATTCTTTATTCCAGGTGCCTTCTTTTAACCATACATATATAATAGCCAGTTGCAGCGCCGCATCTGTATTGGGCAGCACCGGAATCCATTTATCGGCGTGTACGGCTGCGCCGTAGTTCAGTTCGGGGCAGATGTAAATCTGTTTTATACCTGCCCGGGTCCAGAAGTAGCAGATACGCGTGGCGTATTGCCCGGTAAAGCCCCAGGGGGTGGTCTCCGGGTCGCAACCCCAGCAAAGTACCATGTCAGAGTTTTCGGAAATATCTTTAATAAGGTTAGCCGCCGGTGACATCATGCCCTGGAATCCCTGCCCCCATACGTGCTTGGAGCCCCAGTACCAGCCTTCCCAGCTGTCCGGGTTCCTCACCTGCTGGGTGAAGCCCCCCATCATGTCGAGCAGCCTTCCCTGGTGACCGTGCGGGGTGTGGATGGTCTTGCACTCGCCGTGCCCGTCTCCCTGGACGAGGATGGAGAGCGGGCCGTACTTCTTATGTTGCCGCTTCACTTCGTTGGCTACGATGGTACTAGCCTCTTCCCAGGAAATTCTCTTATACTTGCTCTTGCCCCGATTCTGCGGGTTCCTCTCGCCGTTGGGGTCCCAATCTATCCTCTGTAAGGGGTATTTAATCCTGTTAGGAGAAAAGGTTCTCTTCTTATACGCCAGTGAGAAAGTACCGGGCAGCGCTTTCATCAGTGGTTCTAGAGTCGCGCCGTTCCTCTTCATCTTCCAGGCATTGAACTTCTTTTTATCATATTTCCAGTCATAGTGGAACGGCCTGATTCTGACTGCTTTACCGTCTTTAACATCGACGACACACTCGCCGCCACCGCCGAGCAAACCGCCGAGGGCCAAGGCTTTGATTACCGTTTTATCCGGCTTCACGTCAACCTTTTTGCCTTTTCCATCAGACATTTCAGTCACTCTCCTTCCAAGAAATTCTGTGATTATTCTTTGCTGTCGCGGTCAATAATAGGCGTTATAAATGGTTTTTTGAATGGGAATTTTATAAAAAAAAGCGATATTTTACGCAATACGATTAAATTTACAATAGCAGGCTTCTACTTGTCAAGTTAGAACAGATATAAGCTCTATTGACACCGGGTCAAAGGTTTTGCCTGCTTGCCCCCCAAATCTTTATTTAAAAAGTTAGGTCGGTAACAACCAGAACGAATGTAAACTGACTATTACTAAAAATACGCTTCCTGTGATTATTTTGATAATATTCGGGGCTGGATTGTGATTATTTATAGAGACGGCGTCTTTAGACTTGGACTGCAAAGCAGGAAAGGGGGCTGAAAATGACAAAAGACCCACATGCTCTGAATGTTTTACTGGAAAAAGAGAGCCTGACTCAGGATATCAGATATCCCCTGGTAAAGGCAGAATACGACAGGGTCTGGCTTAAATACTGCGGATTCCTTGACTTGGATATTGAGCAATTTATGTCGATTCAAGAATCGCTTTTGCTCCAACAGCTTGAGAAGGTGGCTCGCTGTTCCCTGGGGAGAAAGCTGATTGGCGTTAAAACTCCCGTAAGCGTTGAAGGATTTCGTAATCTGGTACCTTTAACCACCTATGAAGATTACCTCCCCGAGTTAGACCCCGGTGATGCGCTGGCTCTGTCCGAGGAACCACATGTCTGGGCCAGCACATCCGGGGCCGCGGGCGGTTGCCGGCGTGTCCCTTATACCCTGGAAGCGTACCATAAGTCCCTCGATAACCTGATGTCCGTATTGATTCTTGCCTGCTCCAGGCAAAGGGGACAGAGTTCTCTCATGGAGGGTGACCGCGTCTTATATAATGTAGCTCCCGCGCCCTATCTTTCCGGCATACTGGCTGCCGGGGCAAGTCAGATATTCAATCTACGTCCGGTAATATCGCCGGATACGCATGACGGCATGGAATTCAGGGAGAAGATAACCAGGGGTTTCGAGATGGCTTTGAGGACCGGCGTGGATATCATGATAGCCATGACCAGCGTCCTGGTAAAGACAGGGAATGAGTTTAACCAGATGTCCGGAAAAAGCGGCATATCCAGGCACATTATGCATCCCGGAGAACTCATGAGGATTTCGCGTGCATACCTGCGGAGCAAGCTGGAGAACAGGGGCATACTTCCCAAAGACCTGTGGCCGGTCAAGGCTCTTATCGGCTGGGGAATCGATACCAGCATCTACCGGGACATGGTATATAAATACTGGGGTGCCTATCCCTTCGAATTTCATGCCTGTACGGAGGCTGGCATCATCGCCGTGCAGAGCTGGACGCGTAAAGGCATGACTTTCATTCCCTACTCCAACTTTTTCGAATTTATCCCTGAAGCCGAGTGGCTAAAAAACAGGAAAGACGTTTTCTATGAACCGCGCACCGTTCTGCTGCCCGAGGTTAAGTCCGGGGAACGCTATGAACTTGTCATCACCGGCTTTTACGGGATGCCGTTCATACGATACAGGCTGGGGCACCTCATCCGTATTACCGCGCTGGAAGATAAAGAGGCTAAAATCGACTTACCTCAGATGGTCTTCGAGTCCAGGGCGGATGACCTTATTGATATCGCCGGTTTCACCAGGGTAAGCGAAAAGACGGTGACACAGGCTATTGCCAACTCCGGCATTGCTTGTGAGGACTGGGCCATCCGCAAGGAAATCAGGGAGGATAAGCCGACGCTTCACCTTTATATCGAGCTTAGCGATGGCAGCCGCGGTATCGACCTCGCCCCGCTTCTTCACAGCGAGTTGATGAAAACAGACCTGGGTTATCACGACCTGGCTGCTATGATGGAGATTCATCCCCTGGAAGTAACGCTGCTTCGTAATGGTACGTTCATGGAATACTATCGAAAAAGACAGTTGAGCGGAGCCGGGCTGGCGCAGAGCCGGCCGCCGAAGGTAAATGCTTCGGACGACGTTATTCAGGAGCTCATCAGTCTGGGAAGCCGGCAGATGGTGCCTGTTCTCCAGTAACACTATGTTTTCAAGGAGAGAGATAGAGATTTGGAGAAGCAGGTTTGAATATTTATTTGCTTATACCTTTAATTGAAGTGGTATTTTGCTTGGCGCTGCTGATTATCCTGATGATTAGCGGCAAACGCCACGTGGCCCGGCGGCCTTTCGCGATATTCCTGATCTTCATGACGGCCTGGGGCTTTTTCATATTCATGATGCGTGCCAGCATAGACATGGCAACCGCTTTGCTGTGGGAAAAATTCGTCTTCGGGGCGATACTGAGTGCTTCGCTATTCTTCTATCGGTTCGCCATGGCGCTTACTGGCGCCAGGCCGAATAAATATTTCATGTATCCGATGTATATTTCTTTTTTTGTGGTCCTGGGACTGATTCCGACAGGGCTGGTGGTCAGTGGCATGCAGATGATGTGGTATGGCAAAGCCCCCGTCATCGGACCTTTCTTCTTACTCTATGTTCTGTGCGCCTACGCGCCTATCGTGTGCAGCGCCCAGTTGTTGATAAAACACCACCGGCATACCAGGGTCATTGAAGACAGGGTCCGTGTCCAGTATATCATCATCGGTATTGCCGCCATGTTAATCGGTGCCACTACCGACTACCTGCCGGCTCTGGGCGTAAATTTGTACCCCCTTGGCATCATCGGCAATATTCTATTCTGTTTGATTGCTACTACCGCCATGCTTAGGCACAATCTCCTGGAAATGAAAGTGGTGCTCCGCAAGGGTACCACCTATTCTCTGACGAGCGTGCTGATTTTCGGCGTTTTCGGCAGCCTTATCTACCTGTTGAGTTATTTTTTCCAGGATTTTTTCAGCCCGGTTGCTCTGACGATAACCATCGTGACCGTTTTTATCGGCGCTTCTCTATTCCGTCCGGTTCTATCCAGGCTGCAACACACCGTGGACAGGTGGTTTTTCCGGGAAAGGTATGGCCACATCCAGACCTTGAAGAAATTCACTCAGGAAACCAAAGGCGACCTCGACCTGGAACAGCTCTCTTCATCTCTGGTCGAAGCTGTGGCTAACGGTATGCAGAGTCAGGGTGTCTATCTACTTCTGCCTTCATCGGCCACCGGTAACTATACGACCTATATGTACTCCGGCCAGAAGAGTCAGGGGAGACTTTTCTTTTCCTCCAGCAGCCCGCTCGTAGTTACCATGAAACAGCTGGACAATATTGTTGATTACAATGATGTAGATACGATTACGTCGCTCATCAGTCTCACGCCCCATGACAGGCAAATCCTGGAAAATAACGGTATAGAGCTTCTGGTGCCGCTGAAGAGCGACAGTCATCTGGCCGGTATGCTGCTTCTCAGTAGAAAAATTTCGTATGAGCCGTATTCGTATGAAGAAAGACGCCTTTTACGGATGGTTTCAGACGATGTGGCGGTTAATATCGATAACGCCAATCTTTATGAAAACATGAAACGGAAGCACAGTGAGCTACAAAAAGCGATGGACGGTATTATCCATGCCGTGTCTCTGTTAGTTGAGACCAGAGACCCGTACACCGCCGGTCATCAAAGACGTGTTGCGGAACTGGCGCGAGCCATAGCAAAGGAGATGGGACTTTCCGAATGGCAGATGATGGGGATTTATATTGCCGGCCTTCTCCATGATGTCGGCAAAGTGGCAGTACCATCTGAAATTTTAAGCAAACCCGGTAAAATAAATGCCACTGAATTCAGTATCATTAAAAGCCATTGCCAGGTGGGGTACGACATTCTGCAGAAGATAGACTTCCCCTGGCCGGTGACCAGGGTAATTCTTCAGCACCACGAAAGGCTGGATGGCTCCGGTTACCCCGAAGGTCTATCTGGAAACGATATTGTCCTTGAAGCCAGGATTCTGGGTGTGGCTGATGTTGTAGAGGCTATGTCATCTCATCGGCCTTACCGCCCGGCTCTCGGTCTGGGCAGCGCTCTGGAGGAAATATCGCGGGGAAGCGGCATCCTTTATGATCCTGATGTCGTGGATGCCTGCTTGAAGCTTTTAAAGCAGAATGAGCCTGCGTTCGACAGGATAATGGCCGCGGCGGAAACAAGTCACGATTACGTACTGGAAGAGGTAATGAAATAAACAAATAACAGTCTGCGGCTCTGATAAAGGAGGCGCAGTACTTGATATAAATGTAGCAAAGGAGGGACTAAAAAAATGAAAAAGAGGATATTATTTATCAGCCTGGCGCTGGTTATGATGATGACGGCGCTGATACCGGGTACCGCTTTAGCCAGCGGCAATAAAGGCAAGCCAGCCGAGCCAGTCATCACGAGTTTTACCGGTTCCGGAATAATTTACGTGACCAATATGCCTGACCCTACTATTAAAAAAGATATCTGGAGCTACCAGGGTGAGATTGCGGAGGGATTCTTACAGGATTCGGACTGGGACTTGCTGGCGGGGACGGCCTTCTGGTCGGAGCATGATTCCATCGTAAAAGTCCGTGGCGATGGCAGCGCATCCGGTATCATGAAAGGCAGTTTTACTCTGGCCCGTCCCGATGGCAGCGGCGTGCTGGAAGGCACTTTCTCCGGCAGAATCAGCGGGAACCTTTACACCGGTGATATTTCTGATACCGGTACCTGGAAAAGTACCGGAGGCACGGGCGTCTTTGAGGACGTGAGGGCCTGGGGGGCGTGGTCTGCCGACCTGAGCTTCGGCCCCATCCCGGGGACGGATATATATACTCTGATTGGCCCGGTTACCTGGGAAGGGAAGTATAGCAGCCTTAACAAGCCAAAAATTACCCACAAGCCAGGGAAGTTTGATATGCCATGGAAGAAACCGGTCAAGCCCTGGAGAGTAATAAAGCCAGGTAAGCCATAAGATGCTAAGAAAGTCGTTGTTAAATGTTGTAGACTACTTATGATAAGGTTGTTGCTATCCGTTGCCCGAAATAATACACTCAGGATACCAAGGGGCAACGGGTAGCAGCCGCGCCGGGCCGGGTTGTAGCTACCGGTAAGAACTTATATACATTGCCGGTAATCAGTAAATTACATGCACCTTGCGGTGCTCTTAGCAGAAGACGATATAACTACCACCTGTGGTTTCGCACTGAAGTGACCAACGAGCGTGTTGATTGTCATTCTATCTTAACCTCACCCTATTGCATTACTTCTTCTCTATATTTTCCTTTTTACTTGCCAGGTAATATGCTTTTATCATAGTATCTTCACTATCATTTAATATTTTGTGGTATAATTAAAGTAGCATTTTAATTTGGGGCGAGATATGAAATCAAGCTGGAAACGTAATAGTATTATATACATCATCATTTTACTGGCGGCTGTCCTTCTTTTCTCCTTCTTCATGCCGGGAAAAAGTCAACCTGAAGAAGTACCCCTCAGTCAGGTTATCGCCATGTCGCAGAACAATGAGATAAAGAAGATAGAGATTGATGGCGATATGCTGATTGTTACTACGATAGATGGCAAGGATATGAGGGCTTTTAAGGAAGCCAACGCCAGCATATATGATGTTAAGGACTTAAATCTTAATAATATTGTTGTTGATGTTAAAGGTTCATCTGGGATTAACTGGGGCGGGCTGATGTTGAATATCCTGCCGATACTGATTTTCGGTTTCCTGCTGTTTTTCCTTTTCCGGCAGGCGCGCGGCGCCAATAACCAGGCAATGAGCTTCGGACGCAGCCGGGCGCGGCTTTTCCCGGCCAACCGGGCCACGGTTACCTTTGCTGATGTCGCCGGCGCCGAAGAAGCTAAGCAGGACATGCAGGAGGTTGTCGAATTCCTCAAGTCTAAAGAAAAGTTCCAGACCCTGGGAGCGCGCATCCCGAAAGGGGTACTGCTGATAGGTCGCCCGGGCACCGGCAAGACGCTACTGGCACGGGCAGTGGCCGGTGAGGCTGATGTTCCTTTCTTCTCCATCAGTGGTAGTGAATTCGTGGAGATGTTTGTTGGCGTCGGCGCGGCCAGGGTGCGTGACCTCTTCGACCAGGCAAAGCGTAATACGCCGTGCATTGTCTTTATTGATGAGATTGATGCCGTGGGCCGCCAGCGCGGCGCCGGCCTGGGCGGCAGCCACGACGAGCGCGAGCAGACGCTCAACCAGATTCTGGTGGAAATGGACGGCTTTGATACCAATACTAACGTTATCGTTATCGCCGCCACCAACCGGCCGGATATCCTCGACCCGGCCCTGCTCCGTCCCGGCCGCTTTGACCGGCGCGTCGTCCTGGACCTGCCGGACATCGTCGGTCGGCTGGCGATTCTCAAAGTCCATACCAACGGGAAGCCGCTTGACAAGGAGGTTGACCTGGAAGTGCTGGCTAAAGGCACCGTCGGCTTCAGTGGCGCTGATTTAGCCAATCTGGTCAATGAGGCGGCTATTCTGGCGGCCAGGCGTAATAAAAAAGCCATAGGCATGGAAGAACTCGAGGAGTCCGTGGACAGGGTGCTGGCTGGCCCCGAGCGGAAAAGCCGTAAAATCAGTCCCAAGGAAAAGGAAGTCATTGCCTATCATGAAGCCGGGCATGCCCTCGTGGCCAGGATGCTGCCTAACGCCGACCCGGTACACAAAATCTCCATAGTCTCACGCGGAATATCGGCTCTAGGTTATACCAAGCAGCTTCCCACAGAAGACAGGTACCTGGTGTCGCGCTCTCAGTCCAGGGATATGCT
>Ga0315279_10006403_pt1 | contig 14866 bp, 13 predicted proteins | sample YL17G06_20_MG_FD_203694 | JGI IMG/M metagenome (GOLD analysis project Ga0315279, IMG submission 203694) | Sediment microbial communities from Yellowstone Lake, YNP, Wyoming, USA - YL17G06_20 | ecosystem: Environmental > Aquatic > Freshwater > Lake > Sediment | place: USA: Wyoming | collected... | reverse complement strand
CGGCTGTGGACTCTGCGTCTCAGCCTGCCCAACAGAAGCCATATCAATGATGACAAAATTGGGAATGGAACCGCCTCCTAAAGATTTTTTGCAGGACACTCTGCCGAGGATCAGAACCGAGAGACATGCAATCCGGAGCAAGGCGAAGGGCAGTGTTTCGTGAGCAGAAGGCATAAATTCCATTTCGGATTGTTTAACTTCTGTAAACCAATAAAGTTTCTGTCTCCAAAGCCTATCTGCAATCGACTAAGGTTTTAGCTTAGCATTGATAGTGACACGTTACCTGGCATAGAGAACGGGGGCGCATGAAGACCGCGATCAACCTCAGCGAAAAGTTTGGGAAGTTCTCCGAGCACTGGTCCCCGAAGATCATCGCCCAGATGAACGACTATCACTTTAAACTCGTCAAATTTCAAGGGGAGTTCGTTTGGCATGACCACAAAGACACCGATGAGGTGTTTATCGTCCTGGGCGGAGAAATGAGCATTCACTTCCGGGATGGCGATGTGCCTGTCAGGAGCGGCGAGATTTTCGTCATTCCGAAGGGAGTAGAACACAAGACCTCGGCAAAGAATGAATGCTGCGCCATGCTCGTGGAGACCGCAGGGACAGTAAACACCGGCGATGCCGGCGGCGAAAAGACCTCCCCCAGTGACGCGTGGATATGATGGCTCCACGTGGGCCGTTCTGCCGCCTCTGGCGATATCAGTATTTGCGTCACCTACTATGACCCTCCAGATATCGGGGTTGCAAGAAGTTCAAGATTTCCATAGCATATCTGCAATCGGATGGCCATTTCCCAAGGTGCGGTACGAACAGTGGCACGTACTCTGCAATTTTGCTAGTGACGCGTAGGCGTTCTGGGCTTTTACTTTGCTTTCAGTGACTGAAGGCTATCCTTTCCACCGGCAGGCCACTGGATCATCTCAAAGACCACCCCTCCGATCTTGTCCGAATCCAAGTAAGCAAACCCGAGGCCGTCTTCCCGCTGCCATCCCTGGGTGACCTTGAACCCCAGCTTCTCGGCTTTGGCCACACCCTCTTTCAGATCCTTCACTTTGAACCCGATATGATGCAGTCCTTCGCCCTTTTCTTTCAAAAAAGCCTCATGGATCGTCTTTCCTTCGATGAGCTCGATCAGCTCGATCGTGATGGGGCCGATCTTCGCGAACGCCCGTTTCCCCCGGTACCCCGCCTTTTCTCCGTAATACGTGGCGTCGGTATAATTGACTTCGAAGATCTCAAAAGGTCCGATCCCGAAGGCCTCCTGGTAGTACTTCACCGTCTCGCCGATATTCTTCACCACGATACCGATCTGGAATGCTTTCGACGCATCAAAAGGAACGCGATCCTCGCTTGACATGGGCTTAATTCTCCCTTTTCTTTTCTCGGGCGCTTACGGATGAAATTGTGCGCAAATTGGGGGGGTTGTAGGGAATTCATGTACAGGCAACCCCCCGTGGTTGGCATCTTGCGAGCGGCCACAGGGGGCCGCCCCTACAAATCCTCTGTTTGGTTCTGACTATGCCCGGTTAGGATCCTAATCCAGCCAGGTCGGCCGGAAAATAGTACGCTGCGGGTAGATTGCGGGAGGAAGGGAAATGCTCCATCCTCCCGCCCTCATCTATTTACATCGCGGATTCCCGGTCTCGTTCGGGGGGATGGCGATTCTCTCCGCCGGGACCATGACCGGTTTTCCCAGGAAAGGAAAAGGATAGAAGGCCGACTTGGCCTGGATTTCAGAGATGATCAAGGGCTGCAAAGTCTGATGGTCGCAGGCCCGCATGGTCATCTTCCCCATGACCCCCTCGTATTCCATCCCTTCCCAGGCTTTGATGACCGCCTCGGGGTCAATGGACTTGGCTTTCTTCACCGCTTCGAAAAAGAACATGCAGCCGTTGTAGACTTGTCCAAAATGGGCGCCGGCCGGCCAGGGGTGCTTTGTATCCTTGAATTTGCTGTGCCATTTTTCCATGAAAATTTTATTTTTAGTGGTTTCCACGTTGGGGGAATACAACGTGACGGCAATTGCGCCGAGCGCGTATTCGCGGATGTTGGATAAAACCACAGGGTCATCCAGCTGATTGGAGGCCCATCGGGCCTTCATGCCCAGCTGGGCGGCGTGCTTCATGAGGGTTTCCAGGTCGGTCCCGTAATTGCCGGTGTAGACCACCTCCGCCCCGGAGGCGATGATCTTCGATATGTAGGGGGCGAAGTCTTTCGTGGCGAGGGGATGAAAGTCGTTCCCGACGATCTGCACGTCGGGGATGACCTTCTTCATGGCGGCGATGAAGTCGTCGGCCACGGCATGGCCAAAAACGTAATCCATGTTGATGAGGTAGAACTTCCGGTAGGGCTGCGTTTTAAAGTATTCGGCAAAAGCCCGGGCGAATTGTCCGGTCGTGTAGCAGGTCCGAAAAAAGATCCGGTTGAAATCCTTGCCCGTGAGGGAATCCGAATAGGTCGCATGGCTTACTTGGACGACCTTGTTCTTCTCGGCCACGTTCATGATCGCCTGGGCAACAGCCGTGGAGATATTCTGCATAATCACCGTGGCTCCGTCCTGCATGACCGCTTTCAGCGCCTTTCGGGCAGCGAAATCCGGCTTCAACTGACTGTCCTCGCCGAAGAGCTCCACTTTTTTTCCCAGGAGCCCGCCCTGAGAATTTATCTCGTCTACGGCAAATTGGACGCCCATATAATGGCGATCCCCCACGTCCTTGAAGGGTCCGGAGAATGGGTCTATATGGACGATCTTCACCGTGTCCGCGGCCAACCCCTGGCTGGCGATGAAGATCCCGGCCGAAAAAACAAGCGCGAGCACACCCTTCCATTTTGAAGACGACATTTTTCCCTCCTGTTTCTGGATTTGAAAATTCGACTCGATTTTAGCAAGGTGAGAAATCCTGTCAAGCGTTACTTTGCCAAGCGAACCTGGAGGATTCAAATAAGGCTCTCTTGATTTTGGCCGGTGCCCTGCACGACTGGTGTCCGGCAGCTTTGTGCCAGAAGATTATGCCATCAGGAAAGACTGCGCAAGAAATTACCTTAAAGGTTTATCCTGGGGCCTACCATGGTTTTGACCGGGAGGGTATAGATTTAAAGGTGCAAGGACACCGCGTACTTTATAACCCAGAACCTCTGGCTGACTCGATCGTCCAGGTGAGGGAATTTCTGGTAAAGCACTTGAAATAGAAAGAACAGTAAGCATTTTTAGGTGTAATCGTTGTTTTTAAAAGGTGCATGAAACGGCTATTTTCCTTGAAAATTCAACCTCTTAAAAAACTTTGATATGTAAACCATTTATGCAATAATGTTGGCGATTTCCCAAGTTGTGATCATGGCACGTACTCCGCTATTTTTTAATTGACCAAAATTGGGGATTTTGATACCTTGGCATCGTCATTTTCCTACCTATAAATGAGCAACCTAACAACTTGACCTTGCATATTTATCGCGGTCATCAATACTTCTTTTTTGCCAGCAGCCTATCAGCCACATCCTTTAAGCCGATTTTTTCAAGGCCCTCGCGGGTCTGCATTCCGGTCTTTTTGTCCCATTCCCAGAGTTCGTAGAACTCATCGAGCATGGCGTTGTATTGCTCCTCGTCGGCTTTGAAACCCTCATAGGGTCCGGTTTTGATTTCCTCCTGCCGGAACCTTTGCGGCGGAAGGTCGTCTTCCCGGGAAAGATCTGTGTGCAGGGTGTTGAAGGCCTTCTCCAGGTTCCTGCCGATCACGGCATAGCGATCCATCAGATCCTCTTCCGTTACCGGCAGCCCCATGGCCGTGCGAATCAATTCGGCATAGTTCGCCAGCGTCAGGAAATGGGCCCCGGACCAGGTTCCCACATAGTTGCAGATCCCGAGGTTGTCTTCCAGCTCCTTTGTTTTCGATTGCCACACGACCGCCTTGGCCTGGTTTGAGTAATGGGTGATGTCGTAGTCGGAACCTCCCGGTCCGGAGTGGACAGGTCCTCGAATCGCCCCGCGGAGGTGTCTCCCGGCCACCGGCGAGGTGGCGACCCCCAATCCCCAGCCTTTGGGAATTCGAAAGGGCTCGATGGAAGGCTGGCCCTTGACGTGAGCGAGATAATATTCGGAGCCCTGCCCGATCTTTTTCGCCGCTTCTACCATGCCATCGGCCAGCAGGTTTCCAATCCCCTCCCGATAGGCAAGTTTGCGCATCAGCCGGATCAGGGCCTCGCCATTGCCCCAGTCGAGTTTTAACCCATCGGTATCCTTCTGATCGATGAAGCCCCTTTCATAGCACTCGAAAACCCAGGCCAGACCCGCCGCCACGTAATCGGTGTCCAATCCCAGTTCGTTTGCCAGGAGCCAGAAAGCCACGGCGGTTTCCGGGTCCGAAATGTCGAACCGGGCCACGCTCCAGAGGGCATTGATCCAGAACCCCTCTCCTTTCATCTCCCGGTATTTTCCCTGGGCTTTCTCCATAAAAGGCATGCAACCTGTGGGGCAAGAGAAGCAGGCCCGGATTTTCCGCCGCATGCTCGGGACCCCCGCTTCCGGGTTCATCAAGCGGGCTCTTTTCTCCCTTTCCCAGTGATCATCCTGGCCGTTGCGGATCACCATGCAGGTTTCCCAGCCTTCGAAGTCGAGGTCTTCGAAGCGGGCCGCCCCGGATTGGCGCATGGACTGCACCTTGGCCCGGTTGGCCTTACATTGGCGATGCGTTTTGGCTACGGCCTCCATAAATCCGAGAGGGTCAAAAACCTCGATTTTTCCGTGCCCCCGAACGACGATCGCCTTGAGCTTTTTGTCCCCCATGACGCAGCCGACCCCGGACCCCCCGGCGGCCTTGGCCGTGTCGATCAGAACGGCCGACCCCCGGACCCGGTTCTCGCCGGCAGGACCGATGGCGGCAATCTCGATCCGCTCGTCGTCGAGCTCCTGCCGGAGAAGGTTTTCCGTCTCGTAGGTCGTCTTTCCCCAGAGCCAGCTGGCATCACGGATCTCCGCCCGGCCGTCGGTGATAAAGAGATAGACCGGCTTTTCCGCTTTCCCGCGGATGATAATGTGGTCGAACCCGGCATATTTCAGCTCGGCGCCCCAAGACCCTCCCACGTTTGCGGAGCCTTTGCCGCCGCTGAAGACGTTGATGGTCGAAATGTCCGTCCGACAGGCGCCCGGCGCCGCGGTCCCGACCAGAGACCCGGCCCCGAAGCAGAGAAGGTTTCCGGCATCGCTCCACTTTGTCCCGGGTTCGATTTCATTGATCAGGATAAGGGAGTTTGTTCCGCGCCCTCCAAGCGTCCGGGCGGCATACGGTTCGCTGCTCTCGGTCCAGGTCCTCCCTGTCGCCAGATCGACCCGAAGAATTTTTCCCGCCAGGGCTCCTCCGATCCTCCCTTCTTTACTCATTTTCGGATTCCTTTGGATTTTCGTCCGCGACCTTCCTGAGCGCTTCGTAGGAGCAATATTTCACACACAGGGGCTGTTCCTCACAGCCGCATTGGTCGCAAGTCTTATCGAGGTTCCAGCGCACCATCCCGGTCTGGGGATTGCGGAAAACCTGGATGCTGCTACGCTCCGGCCAGAAACTTCCCGTGTGATGAAAGGAACAGACTAACTGACAGATCTTGCATCCATAACAGAGCGATGCGTTGCGCGCGATTCGATCCATTTTATTGATTCCCTGATGTTTGATGATTCTGTAAAAAGTGACTGGAACGATGGTTTCGATTGTAGAGGCGCCCGGCGGATGCCCATGGATCGGGCGAGCGTCGCTCGCCCCTACTATTTATTAACCCTTAATAATACATTTGCCGATACCTGTCAATGAGCTTGAATCTTCTCGTGGCACAAAGTCCGGCAAGAAACTTTTTGATGTTCGCGGGTTCATCTGTTATACTTCAAAGTATCCCTTTTGGATTAGCAAATCCCAAAACTTGCCCCCCCCGCAGAGAGCAGCGAGGGAAAAGACTCCCAAGCCCTTTCACCCCTCGGCCGTTTTTTTGAGAGGCGGCAGAAAAAGTTCGTGATGAAGGAGTTAATATGAAAAAATTAGAGACTGACTTTGCGGGCGTGAAGATGCGCAATCCTCTGATCATGGCTTCAGCCACGCCCAGCTGGGATGGGGAGCATTGTCACCAGGCCTGGGTCCACCAAGCCGGTGCTATCGTCCCTAAAACGTTTGCGCCCCCGGATAAGTTCGCCCAGCACCCCCGCTGCGGCCGGATGAAGATCGTCCGCCACGGCGCCAGCCGTATTGGGATGATTAACATCGAGCTTTACACGACCATAACCCTCGAAGAGTGGTTGAAGAACGATTTGGAGAAGGCTCACCAGGGAGGAAGCTGCATCATCGCCAGCGTCGTGGCCCACCCGGAACCGGAGTCCACGGGGCGGAACGCCCGGATCATCCAGGACACGGGAAAGGTAGCCATGTTCGAGATCAACGTCTCCTGTCCGATGCCGGCCGATAACTCAAAAGTTGGTTTCCAGATGGGCAACGACCCGGATACTTGCTACCGCCAGGTCCAGGCCTTGAAAAAGGCGGTCACTCTTCCCGTGGGCATCAAGCTGACGCCGACGACCCACAACATGATCCCCATGGCCCAGGCGGCGGAGGCGGCAGGAGCCGATTTTCTAACCATCGGCAATTCCGTCCGCTCCTTTGCCGGAGTGGACATCAAGACCGGTCTTCCCAAGCTTCCGGCCTACGGGGGGTACAGCGGGCCGGCCATCAAACCCATCACCCAACGGCACGTTTCTGAAGTGGCCCGGGTGGTCAAAACTCCGATCTCCGCCTGCGGGGGCATCACCACCTGGGAGGACGTGGTGGAATACCTTATGTTAGGGGCCACAACCGTCCAGATCTGCACGTCCATCATGTGGCAAGGATACGGGCACTTTCAGACCCTGCTGAAGGGCCTGGAGGGATATATGGAGGCGGAGAAGCTCGAGTCCTTAACCCAGATCCGCGGGAAGGCGCTTCCCCATATCACCACCATCGACGAGGTTTCCAAACGCCCTCCGTTGGTCTCACAGGTGGACCCGGAAAAATGCACCAATTTAAAAAAGGGGGGCTGCGAGCTCTGCGGCAAGGTCTGTTTCTACGGAGCGATCGAATTCTCCCCTCGCCTGCAATTAAAACCAAAGAATTGCGACGGATGCAATTTGTGCGTGGAGATCTGCCCGGTTGGGGCGCTGAGCCTGGTGCCTGCGAAATAAAAAAGCGAAAGGAGAAGAAAGGACATGGATTTTCAAAAGCAGGTACTGGACTGGGTTGAGCAAAATCGAAACACCATCGTCGGGTTCCTCCAAGATCTGATTCGGATCCCCAGCGTAACCGGAGAGGAGGGGCCGATCCAACAATTTATCGCCGGCCGGCTGAAGGAAATGGGGCTTGCCGTGGATGTCTTCGAGCCGGACCTTGCCGCCCTGCGGAAACACCCGGCCTTCGTGGAAGTCTCCCGCGGATATGAAGGGCGGCCCAACGTAGTGGGAATTCTGAAAGGCAAAGGAGGCGGGAAATCCCTGCTTTTCAATGGGCACGTGGATGTGATTCCGGCTGGGGCACCGGAAAGCTGGCAGCACGCCAGCTGGTCCGGGGACCTTGCGGACGGTCGCATCTACGGTCGCGGGGCTGCGGACATGAAGGCCGGTCTGGCGGCCATGACCATGGCCGTGAAAGCGATCCTTGATTCCGGAATCCGTCTTGGAGGAGATGTGATTCTTGAATACACCGTGGACGAAGAACTCTCCGGTAATGGAACTCTAGCCTGTGTCATGAAAGGGTACAAAGCCGATGGCGGAATCTGCTGCGAGACTTCCAGCATGCGGGTTCAGCCGGGCTCCATCGGCCGCATCTGGTACGAGATCAAGGTCAAGGGCAAGGCTGTCGGGATCCAGCGTCGGTGGGAAGGGGTCAATGCCATCGATAAGGGCTACCGGGTGACCCAAGCCGTCGCCGATTTCGAACGAGTGCGGGTTGGGAGACTGAGCCATCCTCTTTATCCGGACATCCGTGGCGCCATCCCCTGCATGATTGGGGTTTTCGAGAGCGGTTCCTATCACAGCGCCTTCCCGGATAGTTGCTTGCTGAAAGGATCCATGGCTACGGTTCCGGGGGAGGACTCGCAATTGGTCAAAAAAGAATTTGTCGATTTCATCCGGCAAAAGGTCGCCGACGACCCCTGGTTGAAGGACCACCCCCCCGAAGTCGTCTTCACCGGCTATTTCGCTGAGCCCTCGGCGATTCCCGCGAATAGCCCCATTGTCCAGACGCTCTGCCGGAAATTCACCGAAATCATGGGCAGAGAACCCGTTATCAGCGGCCGGGAGGGGGCGGCGGACATCCGCTTCATGAATCGTTACGGGGACACCCCAACGGTCATTTTCGGACCGGGCATGACCGAGCAGATGCACGCCAACAACGAGTGGGCGAACATCGACGATCTGATTCAGGCGACGAAGATTTTATCCCAGACCATTCTGGAGTGGTGTCGGATTGCCTGAAGACGTTGAAAAACATTGACCAACCGGACGAGGCAAAAAGACCACCCATGATTGACCTGAGCATAAATGAAAAAAAGTTGGAGCGGACGATCCAGCGGGCGCGGGAGCAGAAGATCTTGATTCCCACATTCAAGGAGCAAATCGAACCGGAGCGCATCCCCGAGAAAGTAAAAAACAAGCTTAAAAACATCGGGCTCTGGGACGTGAACCCCCTCAATCTCTTTCGGATCACCTGGAAGAACGAACCGCAGTCTTCAGGCGGCCAATTCGGGAAGGTGAATTACCTCGAGTTTCCCCAGGCCCTTACCGGCGTGGAGGCCCGCATCATCGCCCTGGTGGGCAAGTGGTTTCCTACAGGCTCCCACAAGGTCGGCGCCACTTACGGCTGCCTGGTACCCCAGCTGGTCACGGGCCAATTTGACCCGACCAGCCAAAAAGCGGCCTGGCCTTCGACGGGAAACTTCTGCCGGGGAGGGGCCTATAATGCCACCCTTCTCGGCTGCGAATCGATCGCGATCCTGCCTGAGGGGATGAGCCGGGAGCGGTTTCAGTGGCTGGCCACGGTCGCCGGCGAGGTCATTGCGACTCCGGGCTGTGAGAGCAATGTAAAAGAGATTTTTGATAAATGCTGGGAGCTGCGCCAAACCCGGGGCAATGTGGTCATTTTCAACCAATTCGACGAATATGGAAATCACCTCTGGCATTACCAGGTCACCGGCCGGGCTTTGGAAGAGGTCTTATCTGCGGAGCTCGGGAAAAGCGGGCGCTGTGCAGGATTTGTGTCCCAGACCGGGTCGGCTGGGACGATCGGGGCGGGGGATTACCTGAAAGAGCAATTTCCGGGCAGCAGGATCGTGGCCAGCGAAGCCCTCCAATGCCCCACCCTGCTCCTAAACGGCTACGGCGATCATCGGATCGAGGGGATCGGGGACAAACACGTTCCTTGGATCCACAACGTCCGCAATACCGATGTGGTCACCGCCATTGACGACGAGGCCTGCGTGAGTTTAGTCCGGCTGTTCAACGAACCGGAAGGGAGGAAGTACCTCAACGCCCGGGGGATTTCTGAGAGTTTTATTCAGAATCTGCCTCTGCTGGGAATTTCGGGCATCGGAAACTTGCTCTCCTCAATCAAATTCGCAAAATACTATGGGTTGACAGGGCGGGATATTATCCTTACTGTCCTGACCGATTCGATGGAGCTTTACGGCACCCGGGTCGAGGAGATGCGCCAGGCGAAGGGCGCTTATACGCAGATTCACGCCACCGCAGATTACCATCGCTATTTAATGGGTGAGGGAACGGAAAATATGCTTGAATTGGGGAACCTCGACCGCAGGCGGATCCATAACCTGAAATACTTCACCTGGATCGAACAGCAGAAGAAATCCCTGAAAGAGCTGAATGCCCAATGGAATGAATTCCCGGAATTCTGGGATCGCATTCACCGGCAAATGGAAGAGATGGACCGTCTGACCGAGGATTTCAACAGACGGACAGGCGTCCTCGAGAATTTGTGATTTTTGCGAATTGGCAAACCAAGGAATCCAGGTTCAAAATTTATCCTGCGAGGAGGAAAAGATGAAAAAAATATTGTTCGTATTATGCGTGTGGGTGGCTGTTTTCGTTTTGGCAATGGCCGGAACGGCTTCGGCCGCGGCCAAGTGGAATATCAAATTCGGGCATGATCAGCCCGATAAGAGCCCCCACCATGACGGGGCCCTATTCTTCAAGAAACTTGTGGAGGAAGGGAGCAACGGGGAGATAGCCGTCAAAATTTTCCCCAGCCAGCTCCTCGGGACCGGACTCCAGATGTCGGAAATGGTCCAGGCGGGGGCGCTGGAAATTCTCGCGATCCCCACTTCCAACATGCAGGTTCTTCACCCCTCTCTTCAGGTATTGGACCTTCCTTTTCTGTTTCCGGACCAGGAAGCCTTGTTCAGAATCCTGGACAGCGATTTTACCGACAAGCTTTACAAACCGTTGGTGAGCCGAAACATCGTCGGCCTACACTGGATCATTAGCGGCTTCAAACAGTTTACGGGAAATTTCCCCATCCGCACTCCGGATGATTTCAAAGGTCGGAAGATCCGGGTTATGCCAGCCCCCATTATCCGGGAACAATTCAAGGCGCTGGGAGCTTCGCCGGTGCCCATCGACTTCCACGAACTCTACAACGCTCTGCAGCAGGGCGTGGTGGACGGCCAGGAAAACCCCCTGACCACGATCGTGACCATGAAATTCTACGAAGTGCAGAAATATATGACCTTGAGCAATCATGCTTTCATCGCCTACGTCTTTGTGGCCAGCAAGAGTTTTATGGATTCTCTCCCCGACAAATATCAGAAATTGGTCCGGGAGTCGGCCAAGAAAGCGGGGGTCTACGAGCGGGGGCTGGTCGTGGAAAGGGAAAAGGGATTCCTGGAGACGATTAAGAAGGCGGGTGTGACCGTGATTGAATTAAAGCCTCAGGATCGGCAGGCGTTCCAGAAGGCGGTCGAACCGGTATATGACTGGTTCAATAATAATATCTCCGGGGGAAAACCCTATTACGACATGGTTCGAGCGGCCTTGAAGAAGTAATTTCTCCGGGGTGGATCCATCCTTATTTATTTCTATCTACAGGGGCTTTCATGGGTTCACTTGAAATTAATCCCAGAGGCTATGAATTTCCGGCTTATGGGGGCAATTCATGAATTGCCCCATGAAACCATAGGCAAATAATCGAGTCGTTTGGGATGAAAAGTCGCGGACGCCCTCCGGGGCGTTGGAGGCGGATCCTTTAGAAAAATTCAAGGAGAAGGAGTTCGGGAGGCTATGAATTTTCTTGCCCGGTTGGACCAAATATCGAACAAGCTGGAAAAAGCATTCCTGGCAGGCGCCATTATCGTATGCAGCTTGCTGCTTTTCGTGAATGTGGTCATGCGTTATGTTTTTCTTTTGCCCATTTACTGGGCCGAGGAGTTTGTCCGCTACCTCATGGTCTGGATGATTTTTATCGGGGCAAGCCAGGTGACCCTGTGGGGAGGGCACGTAGCCGTGGATATCGTTCCTCGGGTTCTTTCCAAAAGGGGAAATGCCATCCTGGCATTTATCGTAAACGTAATCTGCATCCTCTTTTGCATTTTATTGGCTTATCTCAGCCTCAAACAGATGCTGCGAGTGATGAGCGCCGGTCAGATTTCCCCGGCCCTCGAAATCCCCATGTGGATTGCTTATCTTTCCATTCCTGCGGGCACAGTTCTGATGCTCATTCGTTTCCTCCAGCAGTTTTGGATGCGAATTCAAGGAAAAGAGATAGAAATTCGAGAAGTCCTGGATTAAGATTTTTCCCGGCCCGGATCATTCCTCTAATCAAGTAAGCAAGAACATCGGCCGAGTACCATCGAGGATAGCATGATAGTTTTGACTTTTGCTTTATTGGGTGTCTTCCTTGCGGCCAGCATTCCCATTTTCATGTCCCTTGCCCTCGTGGCCATCATGATCTTTTACTTTTATAGTTCGATTCCCATGGAGATTCTCCCACAGCGCATGTTTGCCGGGGTGGAAGGATTTGCTCTTTTGGCCATTCCTTTCTTTATCCTGGCGGCAGACATTATGGGAAGGGGAGGGGTCACCTCCCGTCTGATCCGTTTTGTCAACACCCTGGTGGGGCATTTCCCCGGAGGATTGGGAATTTGCGCGGTCATGACGTGCATGCTTTTTGGCGCCATAACCGGTTCGAGCGCTTCCACCGTCATCGCGGTCGGGGGTATCCTATACCCGGCATTGATCAAATCGGGCTACGATACGAAATTCACCCTCGGCGTCGTTACCTGCTCCGCCCTTTTAGGGATGATCATACCCCCCAGCAACGCCATGATCGTTTACGGCTCCGTTTCCAAAGTTTCGGTCGGGGCTTTGTTCATGGCGGGTTTTGGGGCAGGGATCGTCTTTGCCCTGAACTACGCAATTTACTGTTATTTTTATGCCAAGAAGAAAGGGATTCCTTTGCAGCCCAAGGCAAGCTGGAAAGAAGTAAAACAGGCGGGAAGAGACGCCCTCTGGGGGTTAGGAATCCCATTTATTATCCTTGGAGGAATCTACACCGGGATCTTCACCCCCACGGAATCAGCTGCCGTGGCTGTGGCGTATGCCATGTTTGTAACTCGATTCGTGTACCGGGAGCTTTCTTTTCGGGATATCTGGAACATCAGCCTGGACTCGGCCACGATTACGGCCCGTGTACTCATCATGGTGGCAGGAGCCACACTTTTCTCCTGGCTGCTCACTGTCCAGGGTGTAACGAGCAGTATCGTCGAGCCGGTCATTGCCATGAAGCCGCCTTACTGGGCCGTGCTCGGATTTGCCAATTTGACAATGCTCATAGCAGGGATGTTTGTGGATGTTTTTTCCAACATTTTGATCCTTTGTCCCTTGCTCCTTCGCCTGATGGAGCCGGCGGGAATCAGCGAGCTTCATTTCGGGATCGTGGCCACGGTCAACTCGGACATGGGGAACATCACCCCGCCTTTCGGTTTGAACTTGTTCGTCGCCAGCGGGGCGTTCAAGAAGAGCTACGTGGAAGTGGTGCAGGCGGTCGTTCCCTGGCTCGCCATAGCCATCGTCAGCCTGATGATCATAACTTATATTCCGGAGATCTCCCTCTGGCTTCCCAAACAGCTGTACCCGGGAATCAAGTAGGCTCTGTCTTTTTTGTTTCTCTTTGAAGAATGTCAAGAAAAGTCATGGTTCTGAGTACTGCTATCTTGTTATCATCCAACTTTTGCCAGCAGAATTGAAGATATGTTTCGTATCTCCTAACCCCCACCCCCCTCAATCCAAATACACCAAAGCCAGGGTGATGAGGGGTGGCCTTTTCATGTCCAGCGTTTAATCAAATCCCGGAAAGAAAGCGCTCTTAAAAACTTCCTGCTCTTGCATCGTCATTTTTGACCATGAAAATGGCAGTTTAAGGCTTCAAGAGAGGCGTTTGGGGGATGATATCCCATGAATCTCAAGAACGTGGCTTGGTCCGACCCCAGGAGGATCCGAAGGATGAAGCCTTGCGAGTGGCCCAGCTTAAGGTGAGAGGGAAAGGAGGGATATCCTGGGCCTCTCACTTGAACTTTGGAATCTGGTTTAGGGATGATGGATGGTCCCGCCCCGGGCGGGACATACCGGATAAAAATAACGATTAGATCCAAGGTTCGTCGAAGTGAGAGATTCGTCGAATAAGCAGAACCTACATAAAGGTTCGATGGATAGGCTTATGCAAAAAAGGAAGCCTTTCTACCTATTGATTTTTCCTTAAATAATTTTTTTCTTGACAGGGAGAATATAGGATGTCCCCCTTTCCCAATAAAAAAGGCAGGGCCATCTTTTGGCCCTGCCTTGGCTTTTTGCGGATTTAATTCAGAACTACTTCTTCATCCTTCTCCTCAATCCCCAAAGCCCAATTAAGCCAGAACCGAGCAAGAGCATCGAAAGAGGTTCGGGAACGGACGAGTTTAATGTAACCGTTGCATAAACATCTTTAGTCTGGTTATCGTCAAAAATAACGTTGCTTAATTGAATAGTAAATGTTCCACCACTAAAGGTAACAAGCGTGGGATTAAATATAATGGACAGGTCAGTTGCTTCGGGGACGGGAGGAACCCAAACGTCGTGGATCCATTGATGTTGCTGCGGCGACCACTTCCAAGTCCAATAGCCGTCTTGTGCGTCGTGTGCATCTCCCTGTATGGCCGCAACAGTCGAAGTGTTTGGTTCTGCGCCTACCGGCGGTAGGAGGAAATTCAGGTAGGCCGTCACCAGGAGGTTATCCGTTTCAGTTCCGCCAATATCTCCTTCTCGAAATTGGATAGATCCAAATAGAAAGGTACTCGACTGCCCCCCATTTAAATCGAAGGCGACAGACGGCAGTGCCCCACTTAAACTAAAAACCGCATCCAATTGGCCGTTGCCAGTCCCCCAACCACTTCCCAATGTCCAATGATTTCCGGATAGGCCATTGGGACCGATATCAAAAGATACGGCACCGGCCATCCCTCCCATACCAAAAATCAAAACCCCCACAAAAACCATTATGAACCACAGCTTTTTCATTTTCATTCCTCCTTTAATTTTTCCAATCGAAATTATCTTTTCAATTTGGAATAATATCTGAGCACAAACCATGCCATCTTCGAGATCAAATAAATTTTTAAAACACATGCGTAACTATTTAATTTTGCATAATATTTTTTGATGGCAAAAAAGATTGATAACTTTACATCACGTTCATGGAAATGATTCCAGTAAACTCATCCGACATTTTCTCCCTCTTTTAAAAGGGAACCAACCTCTTTTTTTATAAAAAATATCAGCATTGTCCGGTTAGGTTTTTGCAGAGATTGAATATTGATT
>Ga0315279_10006402_pt1 | contig 14868 bp, 17 predicted proteins | sample YL17G06_20_MG_FD_203694 | JGI IMG/M metagenome (GOLD analysis project Ga0315279, IMG submission 203694) | Sediment microbial communities from Yellowstone Lake, YNP, Wyoming, USA - YL17G06_20 | ecosystem: Environmental > Aquatic > Freshwater > Lake > Sediment | place: USA: Wyoming | collected... | reverse complement strand
CGTCGTAGTGGGCAAGAGTGTTCTTCTCCACTTTGTCGGCGATTTTCTCTTTCAGGATGGGTTTTACTATTGTATTGCATTTTGAGCATCTAGATATTTTCATGTCCACTTCCAATCTGATGCTGAACCTTTTTGAGATTTCAGCCAGTCTTTCTGGTTCTGTCTGTCCCTCCACATATAAAGCATCAAGCCCCTTGCCTACGGCTTGTTGATAAAGCTGGAAATCTCGAGTGAGCAGTACCCTCTTCTCCTTCTTGGCAATCCCGATCAGGTCTTTGTCTTCCATGTTGTTTGAGTATTCTACATCATGCCCCAGAAGTCGCAGCCACCGCGTCAGTTTCCCAAGCATTCCATCAACAACGAACCTCAAAACCTAGGCTCTCCGAACAATCTCGCCAACTCCAGCACTGGCAACAATCTCGCCATCATCGAAGACTAAGACACCGTTGATGAACGTTTTGGCAGGCTTGCCAACCACCAGCCAGCCATCAAATGGAGAATATTTCGCCTTCGACTTGAAACTCGAAGCATCAATCTTGTACTTTTTGTTCAAATCGATAATAGTCAAGTCTGCCTTGTTTCCTGCGCTGAGGGAGCCTTTGCCATTCAATCCATAAATTTCAGCAGGCTTCTCCGCCATCAACCTGACCACATCACCTATCGACAACCTCCCACGCTTCACCTCAGTGAGCAACAGTGGAAGCGTCGTCTCAAGACCAGGTATGCCAACCTTAACGTTCCAAACTGACCCAGCCTTCTCTCCCAAAGCGTGGGGCGCATGATCTGAACCTATGCTATCAATCCATCCGTTCCTGATGCCATTCCAAAGAGCTTCCATGCTGTCCTTGTCTCGAACAGGAGGCATCGTCAACGCCAATGTCCCTATTCGCCTCAAATCGTCAGCAGACAGAAGAAGATTGTGTGGCGTGGTTTCACAGGTCACGGGGATCTTAGCTTTTTTTGCTTCAACTATTGCTTGCAAGCCGTTTTCCGCGCTTATATGGCAAAAGTGCACACGCATGTTCGTCTGTTCTGAAGCCTTCACCATTCGTTTTACTGCTTTCAGCTCAACATCGTCTGTATGTGCCTCAAGAAACGCTTCAACGTCATCCCGTCTGGCTAGCTTCAGCTTCTCTACAGCTGCTTTCAACGCTGTTTTGTCTTCAGCATGAACTGCCACCGGAACCTTCAGTCCGCTCACGATCTTGAGCGCTTCCATCAGGGCGGAGTCATCATCAGGGTCCAACCCGCCCACCTGCTCCGCCATGAAAAGCTTGAAAGCTATAGCCCCTTCTTCCACAATCTTCTCAATGTCTTTCGTTTTCTTCGGAAACTCGGAAAAGAAGCCGACGTTTACGAAGGCTTCTCTTTTAGCCTTGCTCATACGGTTTCTCAGCGTTTCAGGGCTCATTGTAACGGGGTCGTTGTTAGGCATGTCCAAGACTGTTGTGAATCCACCAACTGCCGCGGCAGCTGTTCCGCTCGTGAAATCCTCTTTGTAGGCTTTTCCTTCGTCTCGAAGATGCACGTGGGCATCTATCAGGCCGGGCAAGACCAGAAGATTCCTGAGACCAATCCTTTCGTCAGTTTGGGGCATGTTTGTTTCTTTGCCGATTTTCCAAATCCTACCTTCGTCTATTGCCAGACTGCAGTCCACTATTTCGTTGCGAAAATACGCCTTCGCACTGTTCAAGACTAGATCAACGATCAAGTGGGCCGCGCTCTCTGATTATCTGATTAACGAATATGAATGCCAGATAAAGATTTATTCCTCATCTTTTCATCGACGTATCTCGGCTCCTGAAGCAGGCTGGTGTTACCAGTCCGTTAGAGCTGCGATTACACGAAAAGCGACGCGTCTCATGCTATTATTTTGAAGAAGTCTCTCTCAGTTATCATTCCGGCAAGTTTTCCGCTCTTGACAACCAGCAACGCACCTATGTTCTTCTCCTGCATTATTTTCGCGGCTTGCCCAACATCAGCCTCCGGCGTCACAGTAGCAACTGCCTTCGTTGCAATCTCAAGTGCAGGATTGTTCAGAACCTGAATAATGGTTCCAGAACGCAGGTATTCGAACACTTTTCCGGAACCGAAGAATCGAACTATGTCCATAGTTGTGATAATGCCCAAAACTTTGCCATCAGAAACTATCGGAAGCCTTCTGAACCCTTGAGTCGTCATCGTCTTCTCAGCTTCAAAAATAGTGGTTCGCGGCAGCGCAGTGATGACCTTCTCCGACATCAGTTGAGCGACTGTTACGCCGCTTATTCTGTCTGCGAAAAGGCTTGAGATGTCTCTTTCAGTGATTATTGCTTTGATCCGGTTCTCTTCATCGACGACTGGCAAGCCGCCGAGGTTTTTTTCCTTCATCAGCTCAAGTGCTTCACTCACTTTCGCCGAAGTCTTGATCGTGATGACCTTCTTGGTCATTATGAGTTTGATGGGTTCGTTTATGGCTTTGAAAAAGTTTCCATCGTATTTATGTTGGATTATCCCGAATTTCTCGCCGCCGCCAAGATAGTCAACGATATCTGAAGCGGTTGTAATTCCTTCAAGACGTTTTGTTGCAGGGTTGGCTAATGGTATGCGGCGGAATCCTTCCTTCGCCATCATCTTTATCGCTTCATAAATGGCAGTCGTAGGAGGCATCGTTACGACCGTGCTCTTTGCCACTTGCATTATCTCACCCTCGCGCTTCTTCGTCGGGTGAGCCTTCAATGAAAGCTGTCCTTTCTCCCTTAGTGTTCTTCTAAAACCTTCTCTACTCAATCAGCTTCCGCCCTGTTTAACAAGCATTCTGGCGACATCTTTCCTGTCAACCATACCAATCAGTTTCCCATTATCATCTACCACAGGAACTCTGCCGATATCTTTAGAAATCATAACCTTGGCAACTCTGATGGCCTTTACATCGGGCGTCACGGTTAATACTTCCCTTTTCATGATTGAGGAGACCTTCGGCGAAGCCCTATGGCGTCCTTTCTTAGCCTCAAAAGTCGGCATCACTTCCCCGCCTGCGAGAAGGTCCTTCTGAGTCACAATTCCAACAAGCCTGCCTTTATTGACAACCGGCAAGCCAGCTAACGTCTTGTCCTGCATCAGACGCCAAATGTTGTCAACTCCGTCATCTGGCGAGCAAGTCGGAATGCTCGTAGACATTATCCCGGAAACTGGCTTCGCCAGCTTTTCCGGGCTGGTTCTTATTACGGCTTCGATGAAGTTCTCCAAGCCTAGAACGCCCTTGTAGGCTTTATTCTGAATGGAGTCAATGACTGGCGCGTACCATTTGCCCACCTGAATAAGCTCTCTAATCACAGTGTAGACATCCTCTTCTGTGGTTGCGATCTTTTTGGGCAGTGTCATTATTCCTTTTGCTCTCAGTGCTGAGACAGAAGAGGATATGGTCAAGATGTTGCGGCGCGTTACTAAACCTAGAAGTTTTTTGTTTTTATCTATAACTGGCAGAATTCTAAGCGAATAGTCTCGTATTATGGCGCGGGCTTTGGTGGCGAGGTCATCATCGTAGATGGATGGATGCTTCTCGTTCATGATCTCCTTTACACGCAAGAAATCGGCCTCTTATTCCTCGCTCTCCACTTCAACCCTGCAATCCTCGCAGAGGTATTCGCCGTCAACTTTCTCCAGGTTGTCAGACCAGACTCCGCATCTGGCGCAGTTTCCGGCTAGGAGAGCTGCCTCTTCCTCCGTCTCTTTTGCGTTTTCTTCCGCTCTTTTTTCGCCTTCTATCAACGCCCGTTCTTGTATTATCTCTACAAGCTCAGGCATTACTCCTAAGACATCCTTGCTGGAGAGCACTCCGACAAGTTGTCCTTTGTACACTACTCCCAGTCTTCGGATGTTCAGTCTGCTCATTCTTCTCGCTGCTTCGTTTATCGTCGCGTCTGGCTCTATCGTGATGAGAGGTGAGGTCATGGTGTCCTTGGCTTTTATGGTGTCTGGGGGCACGTTCTTGGCTAGGACTCGTACGACGAGGTCTCTTTCGGTCAGTATTCCGAGCGGTTTCCCTTCCTTGTCTGTGACTATTATGCAGCCTAGATCGTCTTTGTCCATGAGCTCTGCGGCCCGGTTTATCGTTGCATCTTCATCTATGGTTACAACTGGGCTACTCATAACGTCCTTGACCAGCATCTTTGACCTCAAACCAAGATCTGACATGTCACCAGCCACGCAAACAACGCGTAACGTCGACAGATTATTTCTTCATTCAACTCAACCAGCACCATGCATTTAAAACTTGTTGTGTTTCAAGCAGACACACGGTTCGCGCAGTTGGGTGAGCTTTATTAGCCACTGCCTCCTAAACCGCTAATCCAACATAGGAGACGTAGCATGCTCAAGACGAATGTCGACAGACTCGTGAAGCTCTCCGTCGCGGGCGAAGTTGTCAGCCCAGTGTTCGGAAGAAGCATCTACACCGTCTCAGCAGAAGGCGATCCCGTGGTCCTGCCTGGCGTAGGAGGAATCACCTACAACATTAGGGTCGGAGACCCAGCATGCGGATGGCAAGCAGATCATGTTGAGCCCGGCGTGAGCGTCGAGAACAAGGAGAATGACCCGCGGTTCGGACAGGGCGCAAACGCCGCTTTCAACGTGCTTTCATGCGTCGGAAACGAAGCTACAGTGGTCACGGGTGATGCTAAAGGTGCCAAAGGGGTTGTCACGGGAAAACATGGTGGAATAGAACATGTGCTCGTGGATTTTCCGCCTGAGACTCTTGAGAAACTGCTGTTGGGCGACAAGATTCTTGTGAAGTCCTTCGGTGTCGGCTTGAAGCTTCTGGATTTTCCAGACATAACAGTCATGAACATGGACCCACGCTTTCTCAAGGCATTGAACCCGAAACCCAAACGTGACAAACTTGAGGTTCCAGTCACGCACATCGTTCCCGCGGCAATAATGGGTTCAGGGTTAGGTATGAACCAGACGTATTCCGGGGATTATGACATCCAGCTCTTCGACGAAAAAGTCAACAGACAGTATAGCCTTGACAAGCTGCGGCTTGGCGACATCGTAGCCATCGTTGACGCTGATCACTCCTTCGGCAGGATCTATCGTCAGGGCGCGGTGTCCGTCGGTATTGTCGTGCATACGAATTGCGTCTGCTCAGGGCATGGTCCAGGAGTCACAACATTGTTCACGTCATCGAATGGAAAGATCATCCCAAAGATTGATCCGAAAGCTAACGCTGCCTTGCTTCTCAAGTTGAGGACAGATATATAAATAGGGCATAGCATTCTAGTGTTGAGGAAATTCAAGGAGAAAATGAAGTTGCCGTTTAAACGGAAAAGCCGTGGAAGATCGAAAGGCAGTAAGGGCAGTGGCGGCACGGTTCAGTGTGCTAGTTGTGGGTCGATGGTGCCTCGTGACAAGGCTAAGAAATCTACACGTAGGGTTTCGATTGTTGACGCCCAGTTGGCCAAGGAGCTTCGGCAGAAAGGCACGTACATTGCTGCGCCCGTGGACACGAAGTACTATTGCGTTTCGTGTGCAGTTCACAGAGGCATTGTGAAAGTCAGGGCCGAAAGCGAACGCCACATGCGCATGAAAAGAAGAAGCTTCTAATCTTTTTTCTCATAATCCTGCAAGTTGAGCTTGACCACACGGACTCGTTGAATGCGCTTTTCTGCACCCTCGATAGAATGGTCACGAGAATAGACTTCGCAGCCAATCAGAATGGGCCTCAGGTCTTGATTTACATTTTCGGGGGTCCCGCGGGATTGAGATGGCCTACATTTAGGGTTTTGATGATCGCAAATAGTATTCAGCAGACTGTGCAAGAGTTGTGGCAACTGAAACGGTAGTATACTTCAGCTTCTTTGTTGCGGTTTTTCGTTTTCTCTCGGAGATCTTTTGATCGTGGCGAGTCTTCGTCTTACTTCTTTCTCTGTCATTGGAAAGTCTGGTCCGGTGTTTTCGACCATGATTGAGGCGGCAGCGGATGCGAAAAAGCAGGATGAGATGACGTTTCCGGTCTTGTCGTGTTCGAAGATGAATGAGCCCGCGTAGGTGTCTCCTGCTCCTGTCGGGTCTAGCGCAACGGTCTTGTATGGTGGTATTCGTGTGAGTTTTCCTTTACTCAACACTATTGATCCTCTCTCAGCTAGTGTTATAATGGCTACTGGCGAACCCCATTCCGTTAGGATCTTAGCGGAAACAATAGGGTCATTTGCTCCGGTGATGACTGGAGACTCGTGTTCATTAGGCTTCACGAAGTCAACGAGGCTTACTATCTTTTTCATTGTTTCTTTTTCGTTGTGGTAGAGTATTTGCTTGTTTGGTCCGATTTTCCTTACTAGGCCTTGGGGGTCGAGGAAGATTTTCGCTTCTGAATTTTCTTTCAAGAACTGGATTAGTTTGAGGTTGACTTCTTGAAGTATTGGCCCGATTAGAATGTAGCGCGTGTCCAAGCATTCTTCCGGTATGTCGTCTTGTGTGATTTTTCCTGCGACTCCCAGGACTTCGAGGGTTCTGTCTCCTGTTGGGTCGTAGACGAGTTTGAAGCCGCCGGTTTCTTCTAAAAGCTTGACGTTTGGAGAAGAGATGCCGTATTTTTTCAGGTCGTTCACGAATTTGGTGTGGTGGTCTTTTCCGATGCAGCCTATCAGTGCTACGTTTTTCATGCCTAGTTTTGCGGCGGCGAGGCATGCGTTTGTGCTGCAGCCTGAGAGGACTCTGCCTTTTGTTGAAATGTAGGGTGTGATTATGATGTCGTATACGGGGTTTCCTATGGCTACTAGATCGTAGGTCATTCTATTTGCTCCTTGTCTGTTTCCAAGTGTATTCTAGTCTTTGCGCGACTGTGAAGTGGGATATGATGCCTACTACTATGATTGCATAGAGCAGTGCTTGCGTAAAGTATAGTGTCAGTAGTGAGCCGGCGATTATCATGATCAGTTTCTCTTGTCTTTCGGCTATGCCTACCGTGCAGCTTTTCAGCCCGCCTACGGATTCAGCTTTGGCACGCGTGAAGCTAGCCATCAACATGCCTATCAGGGCAAACACTCCCCACATCCAATCAACGTAGCCACCCAAGACGATTCCTACTATGATCAGGTATTCAGCGTATCGATCAAGAACGTGATCCAGTACGGCGCCGAACCTTGTTGCCTTTCCAGTGGCTCGCGCGACCGCGCCGTCCAGCATGTCGATGAAGCCTGTCAATACTATGAAGAGAGCTCCGAGGACTAGACTTTTCTGATAATAGAACCAGAAAGACAGAACACTGGTGAGCAGGCTGATTGCGGTAATCGCATTGGGCGTCAGGCCTATCTTGCCCAGAAACTGCCCCGCAGGAGCCATAGCATGCTCGTATTTTTCTCGTAATCTTCCAAGCAACTCGTGCATTCCCGCTTTTCTAGGACTGCTTTGATTCGGACTAATATAAGTTCCTACGGACGCTTCCTATGTCTTGAGGTGTCTTTGTCCTATGGCAATTCTTATCTAGCTTTGGCTCAGTAAGAGTTGTTGTGTGAGGCATTCATCGTGATCAGCATAATGTCTGTGAAGGTTGATGACAAGACTTGTTTGGGTGTAAGAATTGAGCTTCCTGATTCACCGCCTCTGCTCGTCATAACCGCAGAGAAAGGCTTCGTCATGTGCGGCTTCCTGAACATGGAGGCCGCTGAAAGAATAGGCGCCACGGCCGCAATGGTCAGCGGCGTGAAAACATTCGAAGATGTCCTTAACGCGCAAGTCAAAGCTGCTACCTCCAAAGCGAAAAGCCTAGGAGTCCAAGAAGGAATGAAAGGCGCCGACGCCCTGAAACGCATGTTCTAAAACCGAACCTTCCGCTGGCAAGTTTTCAACTCTGGACAGGAACCAAACGGTTGTGTCTTGTGGGTTTTGTTTTGTCTAAGATGAAGCTTTTGGATGCCGTTTCTGCTGAAGCACAGGTTTGCGAAAAGTGCCCTCTTTCTAAGACGCGTAAGAAAGCGGTTCCGGGCGTGGGTAGCCCAAGAGGCAGAATCATGTTTGTCGGGGAAGCACCTGGCAGATCAGAGGATCTTAAGGGCGAACCGTTTGTCGGTGCGGCTGGCAAGTTTCTCGATGTGTTGCTTTCAGAGATCGATTTATCAAGAGAAGCTGTCTTCATCACGAATGTTGCCAAGTGCCGACCTCCACACAACCGTCAACCATATCCTGCAGAAGTTCAAGCATGCACTCCTTATCTTGACAGACAGATCAGAAGCATTAGGCCAAGAGTCATAGTCACTCTTGGAAACCATTCAACAGCATACATGCTTGCCAAGGCAGGCCTGCCCTTTGATGGCATAACGTTGACACATGGGAAGTTCCTCAAAGTCACCCTTCTAGGCCTTTCGTTCACGGTTTTTCCCACGTTTCATCCAGCCGCGGCACTTTACAATGGACAGTACAAGAAGCAGCTGATCGAGGATTTTCAAACTCTAGGGCATGAGTTCGCTAGAAGACGCCTTGTCGAGCTTTGATGTTCTCGGCGGTTTCTGAATTGTTAACGGGCACCAAGTTCCATTGTTTCTTGTTTATTCGAATGCGGTCTCTAGGGTTCTCAGAGTGCACTTTTCCTCCTCTCCGCTATGCGCTTATCTTTGGGGGTGGGCGGAGAGGTTTGCCGAGTTTTCTGTGAAGAGCGATCCGGTACAATTTCCTTAGAGTCTTTACCAGTTGCTCAACAGTAGGCAAGTGTGAGTATATGAGCGGGATTCTGTCGTATTCGGCCAGTTTTATCGAATACTCGTCAGGTGGTTCGCCGTGAAAAACTACGAGTTTAGGCTTTAGGCTGCTCATTCTGACGGCGAGCATGGGCGGGTTTCCATTCTCGATGTGCGTGAAGATGAGCACCCGGTCGGTTGTGGTTCCGAACAGTTGTGAGAATTCCGCGCCGGACAGCGTTTCAACTACTCTTTGGCTGTCTACTACGGTGTAGCCGTTGATTTCTTTGACTGGCCAGTTAGAGTTCACCGTGACTTCGCCTTGTATGGCTTTGCACAGGTATTCTCCGCGGACGGGTATTGGAAATTCGCGGAGGTCGATTATGGCGTTGCTCGGTGAGCCTGTGAGCTTGGCGAATTCGCTGATGAAACGGCTTCCTCGTTCCTCGTCGATCTTCAGAAGTGCCCACACGAACCTTCGCACGAACTTTGTGCCTGGGCTTTTTCGTCTTCCACTCTCGTAGTCGCTGATGACTGATGAGGAAACCGCCATCTTGTCGGAAAGCCTCATCTGTGAAGCCGCGAAGAGTTCACGCCATTTTCGCATGGTTCCGCCCGGTTTGCTTGAAAGGATGATCTCGCCAGCGATTCTTCTTGCCAGAACTTCACGGATGCTTGGAGATACAGCCATCCTGAACGCCAAATCCCCCTTAGAACATGGTGCAATATAAAAACTTATACACCGTCGGTTTTGGCGCATTGACCTCTGTTTTTTCATCTGTGAAAGAGTCTGCTGCCGTCGTCGTATTCCTCAATTGCATACTCAAAAGCTGTTTCTCTCAGTTCTTGCTTTTCATCTGTAGTTTGAGCGGGATGACACGTGGAATCATTCGAATTAGATCAAAAGATGATGAGAGCAATGTTAAGAGATGATGAAATATGGAAACTAGCGAGTTTCATCATTCCCTAGCCATGGAAAAAGCGTTGAACCCTGCCTAAAACAATGTTGAAAACTGCATGTATAAAAAAAAGAATTCTTTTTTTTCAGCAACTTTTTTTAACATGGGAACCTTTGGTTTGATGCTAACATAATGATCTTGTATTAATTGACTGGATTGGCATTCTCTAAGAGCGTTGGCACAGTTCAATACTATCTTAGGTTTTCATTCTTTTTGATTGTCCAGTTTGAGACTTAACCTACCGTACATCTGAAACCCATGATTGATGAAGTAAGAAGACAAACGAACAATACCCAACTTAGATGTGGCACCTAGATACCTCTGCAATGAAATGAGAAAAAGCGCGCGTGTCAAGCTTTAAGAACCTGCAGCAAAAAAATACCTCTTGTAGGATTGTTGGAAGGTTTGGCTGAATGAAAGTTCTAATCGTGTATGATACAGTCTCGCCTAAGAAGATAACTGCGGAGGTCGCTCAAGCCATAAGTAAAGTATTGAAGGAAGAAGAAATCGAAACTGACTCCTTCTTCTTCAGAGATATTGACAAGGCGGCTGTTAAGAACTATGATTGCGTGATTGCAGGGTCACCCACAATGTATTTTAGAGCGTCGAGCGGAATAGGGCAGTTCCTCGACAGTTACTCAGGCAAAGAGTTTTCAGGAAAACAGGCCGCCGCTTTTGACACGCAGCTCCAATTATGGATCAGTGGAAACGCCGCCAAAGGCATTGAGAGAAAACTCAAGAATTTGGGTTTCGAGATAATCATGCCCCCATTAGTTGCCTACGTGGAAGGCAAGATGAATGAAATGCAGCTGAAAGAAGGAGAACTGGAAAAAGCGAGGAATTGGGCGCGAGAAGTCGCCAAGTCGCTTTCCAAATAGTATGAACTCGTCACAAGTGCATACGGACTAAGAGAGTTCAGCGGTTAGCGCACTCCAACAACTGGTAGACAGAAAGAAACGAAAGATGCGGGAACTATGAAGACGTTGCCTCTTAGCCCGGGACAAATTCTGTCCCTCATGTTCACCATGTTGAAAACTGAATGTTCAACCTGCTGAAATGGGCTTAGTCTTCTTGTTTTCCGCTGGTGCGCACTGGTGTGCAGCATGAAGGGCTGTTATAGTAGTTTTTGGCGGCCATGATTAGGTTTTGGTCTTGCGTCAACAGCGCAGCTTCGTCCATCCAATCTGACACCGTTAAGAGTGTTTTCGTGTCTGAGATAACCATTCCTAGTGAGTCGACCGAACAACGCAGCAAGCGGATTTCACCGAGGTGTGAAGAGTCTCCTTTTTCGAAAACCTCTTGGGTCATAGCGATGTTTAGTTTGATTCTGCGCTTTTCTTTTGCTTCTAGCAATGATTCCTTTAGTCCTCTGAGAACTTCCGGGTAGGCAATGAAAATCGTTATCTCTTTTCGTGCTGTTTCAATCAGTGCTTTCATTCTGTTGATGATGTTCTTCTGTCCTCTAATGATGTAAGCTATTTCTAGTTCTTCTGATTTTTCAGCGTTCTCGTATATTGGCGTCAGTATGTCAGCTAGAGCGTCTGCTTCTTTGATTTTCTCATGGAGGCTTTCAGTCAGTTGATTTTTCAAATTGGCAATGGCTTCTTTCGGCGGTGTGGGCAGGTAGATGTTTGGATTGCCCTTCTGAACTGCCAGCATGCCTTTCTTAGAGAGTCCGTCCAGAGCATAGTAGATTTTTGAGTCGGGGATACCCGTTTCCTTGCACAACGCACCCGCATTCATGTTGGAATGCGTCAAAAGCGTAACGTAAGTTAACGCTTCATGGGTTGGCAATTCCAGTTCTCTAAACCGCGAAACTATTCGGTCTCGGACGACTGTTTCCTTAATGTTCGCAGTTGTTTCCTCCTACTTCTAGTAAGTAGACGTCAGAGAAGCCTTAAATAGCTTTCTACTACTGTGGATTAGTAGTTAAACGAAAGAGGAGGTTCAGTATGGAAAACAAGACAAAGCTGCTTATAGCAGTTGGGGCCTCTGTCACGGCGAACTGCCAGCCCTGTCTCAAAACCGCCGTCACTGAAGCTCAGAAGGCAGGAGTAGACAAGAAAGAAATCATCGAAGCAATAGCAATAGGAAGAGTTGTTCGAAAAGGCGCATTTGGCAAGATGGACAAATTCGCCTCGACCCTGACCGGAAAGAATGTTGGGGACAGTTCAGATGAGTGTCCATTCGGTTCAACAGAAGAAGACTACAAGGAATGGGTAGGGCAAGAGGATGGATGTGGCTGCAATTGAGGACACATATGCAGCTTGAAGATGAACGTGTCGACAGACTAAGAGGCGCAGTGACCCGGTTGACTATTGGATCCTTCATCCTTCTAATTGGCACACTGCTGCTTCTGCGGGAAGCAGGAATAATACAAAACAGAACAGACTTATGGCCTTGGGCATTGATCACCTTCGGCGCACTGATCACAGTTGGTGCCGTCGACAGACTGAGACGCCTGGAACGAAACAAAGTCCAGAATCATCCATCCTAACACGCGAAAAAGCAGGATGTGGGGATATGAAAGAAGAAGAAGCAAAAAGAGTTGTCCGAAAGGGCTACGCAAAGATCGCTAGAAAAGGGAAATGCTGTTGTTCTAGTACCTCAGATGTGAGCAAGGAGATCAGCAAGAGAAGAGGCTACAGTGAAGAGGAAATAGGCTCAGTTCCACAAGGTTCAAACTTGGGTCTGGGATGCGGCAACCCAGTTGCGTTGGCTTCTCTGAAAGAAGGACAAACCGTTCTGGATCTCGGCTCTGGTGGAGGATTTGACTGTTTTCTAGCAGCAAACAGAGTTGGCAAAAGTGGCAAGGTCATCGGCGTGGATATGACGCCTGAAATGATTGACAAAGCCAGAGAAAATACTGGGAAAGGCGAATTCGAAAACGTCGAATTCAGGCTCGGAGAAATAGAAAACTTGCCAGTGGCAGACGGCACAGTTGACATCGTGATCTCAAACTGCGTGATCAACCTTTCGCCCAACAAGAAGCGCGTGTTCGAAGAGGCCTTCAGAGTGCTTAAACCTAACGGCAGGCTGATGGTCTCGGACATCGTGTTGCTGAAGAAGCTTCCAGAGATCATAAGGAAAAGCGTTCAGGCATACATCGGGTGTGTCTCAGGCGCAGAAATGAAGGGCAAATATCTGAAAATGATAGAAGCTGCCGGGTTCCAAGAGGTCAAAATCGTCGAAGAAGATCATTTCCCAGTTGAAAACATGGCCAAAGACCCGACTGCACAGGCAATCGTAAAGACCTCGGGAATATCCGCCGGAAAAATCAGGAAAATCGCCAACACCGTGGCAAGCATCAAAGTCTCCGCCTATAAACCAAGAGTTGGCCACATCAAGTAGAAAGAAGGACAGTTGCAGATGAAATCTCCAGAAAGTGGTGGGTTCAAATCCCACCCCGCCCGTCAAGCGCACTATCTGGCTGCTTGCAGAGTGTTTATCACATCGGGTATTCTTACTGGGCTTCAAGTAGTCTGTATGCCCGTTCCTCAATCTCAGCTATTTCCAGCAAGTTGTTTGATATTTCCTGTTTATCCTGCTTCAATGCTGCTTGGCAGAGTTTCATGATCTTTTCTCCAGATCGTCTGAACAGAGTCGATGCTTCAGTCCAATTGCTCACGCCATGCTTTCTTCCCAAAGCATTGAGTACGTCAGCTTGCCAGAACCGCATTCCGTGACTATTCTCAAAAGTCTTGGGCAGCAGTGGTGGTGTGGTCGCGTAAGTAACCATGTGTTCGAAGCATTTCTTGTTGTCCCATTCGAGGATCTCCTCAGCCAGTTTTCGCATGGCCAGGATTCCGAAGAGCTTCACTGGAGGTTTCAGGAATCGCTGGGCCTTGTAGGAAAAGCCTGTTTTGGCGACTTCAAACTCTGATGCTATCTTTTGAGGAAGAGTGAACGCTCTTATCGTGTTTTTTTTGCTCATGCCTGACACATTAACGTCCAGAGACCTTTCAAACTTGTCATAAGGTATCTTCTGAACATGCTTGTGACTGCAATCATGCACAAAAACAACTCTTTCCTCGTCGTCATAGCCGACAACAAGAACGTAATGGATCGGGATGTGGAGTTTTTTGTAGAGGTCAGGGTAGTAGTGCAGGTAGTACATGTCAAGGGCTCCTGCCATGACGGGTTGCTCGTTGTCGATGAATTCTTTGAGCTTCGGGAAGGTGTTTTTGAATGTCTTTCCTTCAATCATAATTTCTCTGAACCCAATGATGCTGGCAAGATCTTTCATCAAGTATTTGGGGTTCGCGCCCCAATACACCATACATGGCGGATCAGCACTCTTAAAGCGGAAATAGGCAAAACCAGCCATACCACCCACAACGGAGAGCAAGAAATCAGCATAATCCGCTCCCCTCCACGCCAAAAGATCCTCCAACCCGTTAACATAGCAGGTAGATTCGCAGACTTTATGTGGCAACACATTCAGCTTTTTCATACAATCAGCACCATTCGATTGAACATGTTCTGAGTACCCGCTCCAAGATAAGTATTCAATGCAATGCCGCTGAATCATTCAGCCATTTAGGAATCCGAGTTCGTCTTGTTTCGGAGCTCCTGACAAAGAACCATTAATCAAGTTCATTATGACGCAAGAAGGGGGTTGTGTCGGAGAAAGGGACACTAAGAGTGGCGAAGCCTAAGAAAGAAAAAAAAACAAGCCTATGCATTGTGGCGTCTAAACAGTTTCGCCAAGGGTGTTCATAAGGAATTTTCTTTTTGCAGACCCGAAGCGAGAAGCCCAGAGTACGCACTACAACAAGTCTAACGCAGTATAGAAGACGAAGAGATTCAATTCACTTAATCACGGTCATGTTGCTTGTTGCCAGCTTTCTTTCCTTGAGACCCCTTCACTTTCTCCCTTGTTATCAGAAAACCAATTAGAGACACAGATCCAATGACAAAAGACGGAATAACAAATTCTTCATACGTGCCGAACATCACGAGGAGAAAACACACCAAGAAAACCGAGAACAGAAGTTGATATGCATTTGATTTTATTCGTTTCCGCAGATTCCCGAAATTCCCCTTAGGAGGTTTTCTCATCTTCATGAGCCTACGTAGCAGCCAATAGGCATAGTCAAAAAGCTCTTCGAGGTGGTACTCATGAGTTGCAGCCGGAAATCCTGAAGCCTGTGAAACCGCTTGAAAGAACAACAACAAAGTATTCACGACTGTTGTTCTTCTAAAGCGAATTGAGGAAGTCAGCGGCTTCCAAACTGAAAGTCCTTACCTATGACGCT
>Ga0315279_10006401_pt1 | contig 14869 bp, 16 predicted proteins | sample YL17G06_20_MG_FD_203694 | JGI IMG/M metagenome (GOLD analysis project Ga0315279, IMG submission 203694) | Sediment microbial communities from Yellowstone Lake, YNP, Wyoming, USA - YL17G06_20 | ecosystem: Environmental > Aquatic > Freshwater > Lake > Sediment | place: USA: Wyoming | collected... | reverse complement strand
GTGCAGCCCTCCCGACACCTTGTAACTCACATGGTCGAACTTGCCGCCCGCGTGGAGCATCGACAGGGCCACCTCGATCCCCGGCTTCTTCTCCTCCTTGTGCAGGTCCACCGGGATCCCCCGCCCGTTGTCCGTCACGCTGAGGCTCCCGTCCGCGTGCACCGTCACCACGATCCGGTCGCAGTACCCCGCCATCGCCTCGTCGATCGCGTTGTCCACCACCTCGTTCACCAGGTGATGCAGGCCCCGCTGGTGCCGGTCACCGATGTACATATCCGGCCTCTTCCGCACCCCCTCCAGACCCTTCATCACCTTGATCGCATCCGCCCGATACGCCCCCGCCGCGCCGTCCGCCTCAGGCGCATTTGGACGCTCCGCCGCCCGCGCGCCTGGTTCGCCGGCCGCCTTGGCGGCCGCGCGCCTTTCACTCCGCACCTTGCCCGCCATCTTGTCCGCCGTAGCCTCGGCGAAGGCGGAAGCCTCGGCGACGGCGGGTCCGCGCTCTCCCTGTTCCTTCGAAGGAGCCCTTCGGGCCGCACTCCGCACGGAGCCGCCCCCCGCCCCCTTTTTCTTGCCCGTTTTCGCCTTCTTTTTCGCCATGTCTCTTGCCCCTGGAACCCGGGTTTACCCCTCGAATATAGCGATTTTCGCACCCCGCGTCAATCAAACGCCGCCCCGCTTGCGGGACGCGCGCCGTTCACTCACGCACCCACCACACGCCCCTGGTTCGCCGCCCAGTTTACTGGGCGCGCGCCGTTCACTCACGCACCCACCACACGCCCCTGGTTCGCCGCCCCGCTTGCGGGACGCGCGCCGTTCACTCACGCACCCACCCTGCCCGTTCCCTGCCGCTCAGCCGTTTCCCGATCCCTGTCGTTCTCTGCGTGCTCTGCGTCCTCTGCGGTTAAGACGTCCCTTTCCCCGACACGACACGCCCGCCCTTGTACGTCGTCCCGCGCCAGGTCACCGCCCCGAGGCCGAGTGCCCGCGCCAGGGCCCCCGCCTCGAATGCCATCACCAGCACCACCGCCAACGGATACAGCGCCAGGTACCACGGGTTCCCGCAGCCCGCGATGAACAGGCGCCGCATCGTCACGAAGATCGCCACCACCGTGCCCGCCGCCACGCCGAACACCGTCCACGCCCACCAGCCCTCCGCCCCCGCCGCCAGCGCCGCCGCCGCGGTAACCGCGAAAACCACAAAGGGCAAAAGCGTAAAGAAAAACGTCAGAAAAAAAACGCCCACCAGCCGCCATGCGCCCCCGAACGCCCCGTAAAAAATCCGCGTCCACCCCTTCCACATGGCCCGCAGCGAGTCGTACATGCGGGTCGTGAAAAGGTCCTGCCCCACCGCGTTCAGCAGCCGGTGGCACCGGCCCTTCACCTCGCGCGCGAAAGCGATGTCCTCCACCACCTTCGCGCGCACCGCCCCGTACCCCCCCACCGCCTCGTACGTGGAACGTCGTATCAGAATATATTGACCATTCGCAAACGCCGCCCGGTGCTTCGGGTCGTTCACCCATCCCGGCCGGAACCACGCCACCAGCACCGACCCCGCCACCGGCTGGACCGCGTTCTCCCAGAAGCCGTGCATCTCCAGCACCGGCCAGAGGCTGAGCATCTCGCCGCCCTCCGCCGCGCAGAACTCCACGCCCACGCGGACGCTGTGCGGGGCCTGCCGGCAATCCGCATCCACAAAAAGGAGCCACTCGCCCCGCGCCTCCCGGGCACCCGTGTGCATCGCGTGCGGCTTGCCGAACCAACCCGCCGCCAGTTCCTTCACCTGCACCAGCCGCACCCGCCCGTCCCGCGCCGCCACCCGGCGGACCGCCTCCGCCGTCCCGTCCGTCGAGCGGTCATCTACTACAATAATCTCGATATTCGGATAATCCTGCGCAAGGATCGTCTCCAACGCCGCACCGATGTTCGCCTCCTCGTCCTTCGCCGGAACGATGACCGACACCAGGCCCTGGTCGGCCACGTCGAAATGGGACTCGCGGCTGAGGACCGGCCCGCGGCCCTTGGCGGAATAGACCGTGACGGCCCTGCTCAGCCACACGCCGAGCACCGCCCCCAGCACCACCAGCCCCGCCACCTCCAGCGCCACCATGTCCGCCCCTTGTCCGCCGTAGCCCCGGCGCGCCGGGGGCGAAGGCGGATCCGCCCTTCACCCGCACGCCGTTAAAGCCCCGGGATGAGCCGAGGCAACGCCTCGGCGAATCCCGGGGATCGTCGTTCACTCCGCACTCCGCATTCCGCACTCCGCACTTCTCCACGCTTCCACCGCCGCCGCGTACACCTCGCGGAACCCCACGCCCCGCTCCGCCGCCAGGCGCCGGCAATCCTCGTACTCCGGCGACGCCGTCACCACACGCCCGCCGCGACGACCGACCTTCACGCGCACCGGCCCGAACGGCGTCTGGACCGTCGCGTGCTCCCGCGCCAGTTTCGTCCGCTCCACCGCCGACCGCCGAACCCCGAACGTCGGCGTCTCCCGGAAAATCGCCTCCTCCACCGCCGCCACCAGACCCTCCGCCGCCAGGCACGCCAGCACCACGCCCGGTCGGCCCTTCTTCATCGTCGCCGCCACGAGCCACACGTCCAGCGCCCCCGCCTCGAACAGCGCCTGCGTCGCCGCACCCAGCGTCTCCCCGCTCGCATCGTCCACGTTCGCCTCGAGCAGCCACACGACGTCCGCTTCAGCGGTGCCGGCACCGGCCGGTTGGCCGAGGATGAGCCGCAGCACGTTCGGCACGCGCTTGCCTTCGCGCGCCCCCGCCCCGTAGCCGACCTTCTCGATGACCATCGGCGGCATCGGCCCGAACGCATCCGCCAGCGTCACCGCGAGCGCCGCTCCCGTCGGCGTCGTCAACTCTCCTTCTTCATCACATGACCGCACCGGGAACCCCTGCATCAGTTCCACGACCGCAGGCGCCGGAACCGGCAACCGTCCGTGGGCCGCATCCACATATCCCGACCCCATCGGCAGCGGGCTTGCCACAACCCGCTCCACGCCCAGCATCTCAAGCCCTGCGCACACGCCGAAGATGTCCACGATCGCGTCCACCGCCCCGACCTCGTGGAAATGGACCTTCTCCGCCGTCGAGCCGTGCACCCGCGCCTCCGCCTCCGCCAACCGCCGAAACACGGCCAATGCCTTTCCCGTCGCTATTCCTTCCCTTCGTCCCTTTGTCCCTTCGTCCCTTCGTCCCTCGCCTTTTTTCACTCCGCACTCCGCACTCCGCACTCCGCACTTGTCGATGATTTCTTCGATGTCCTTGAGGTTTCTATGCGGCTGCTTCGCCTTCGGGTCCAGTTTCACCTCCACGCGCGTCGCCTCTATCCCGCCGCGCTTCTCCTTCCGCACGAGGAGTTCGTACCCCTCGATCGGCAACTGCGCCAGGGCCGCGCGCAGGTCCGCCTCCGCGAGGCCCGCATCCACCAGCGCCCCGAGGAACATGTCCCCGCTTATCCCGCTAAACGCATCAATGTAAAGCAGTGTCATTTCCGTGCCTTCCGCTGTTCACTCCGCACTCCGCATTCCGCACTGATTATAGGCCTCCCCCCACCCCCATCAACCGAAAACGCTTGCACCGGCCGTTTCTTTGGACGTTGAACATTGAGCGTTGGCTGTTGAACGTTCGCCGTTGCTTCTCTCTCCGGTCTCCGGGGTCCGGTTTTCAGCCTCACCTTTCATCATTCCGCGTTGCCTCACCGCCGCCCCCCTTCTCCCTTCTTCCTTCCGTCTTCTTTCGATATAATCACGCAAGCCTCTTTCGGGGGATTCGCACGATGAGCGACAAGTCGGAACGTCTGCTTGAACTTGCGAAGGCCGCTTTTCCCGACCTCTCCGACTCCGAGCGCAAAGTCGTCGAGGCGGCCGCCGTAGCGGGAGAGGTCGCCGACTTCCAATCCGACGACCCGGAAAAAGACGATCCCGCCAAGGCTGAAACGTGGGGAGACGATCGGAAGGTCAGCGCCTCGGTCCTTCGCTGGCTCTGCAAGGATGCTGCCGCCCGCCGACTCGTGGACCCCAAGGGCCTCTGCGTCGTGGGCGCCCGCGTCGAAGGCGACCTCGACCTCTCCTTCGCCCGCCTTCCTTTTCCCCTTGTACTTCTTTCTTGTGCCATTCCCAATGAAATGAGCCTTCTCGGCGCGCGGGTCGCCTCGATAGCGCTGGGAGGCACACACACCGGCCCCATCACGGCCGACGGGCTCGAGGTCGGCGGGGGCGTATTCCTGAATGAGCGATTTCACGCCACGGGCGAGGTCCGCCTCCTCGGCGCCCGAATCCGCGGCAACCTTTAATGTGCCGGCGGAAGGTTCGAAAACCCGGGCGGCGACGCCCTGAATGCCGATGGCGTCAGGGTCGGCGACGCCGTATTCCTCAGAGAGGGATTTCACGCCACGGGCGAGGTCCGCCTCGTCGGCGCACGAATCCGCGGCGTCCTTGACTGCACCGGCGGTACGTTCGAAAACCCAGGCGGCGACGCCCTGACCGCCGATGGCCTCGAGGTCGGCGGCGGCGTATTCCTGCGTCGGGGATCTCAGGGCAAGGCATTTCAGGCCACCGGCAAGGTCTCCCTCGCCCATGCGAAGGCGCGCTTCCTGGTTGATGACGAAGCCTCCTGGCCCGCCCACGGCGACCTCGACCTCCGAGGATTCGTTTACGAGGGCATCGTAGGGCCAACGGACGCCGCGAGCCGGCTCCGGTGGCTAGGCCGCCAGTACCCCAAGAAACGGCGGCGGGGAGATTACCATCCCCAGCCGTACGAAAAGTTGGCCACCGTCCTCCGCCGCGCCGGCCACGTCGCCGCGTCCAAGAAGGTCCTCATGGCCAAGGAAAAGGACCTTCGGAAGTACGGGGACCTCGGCTTTGGGGCGCGGGTGTGGAACTGGATCCTTGGGGCCACCATCGGCTACGGCTATCGCGTTCGCCGCGCGCTGGGGTGGGCGGCCGGAGTTGTCCTCTTGGGAATGCTCTTCTTCTGGCTGGGCCACCGAGCGGGTCTTCTCTCTCCGACTTTTTCCTTATCCGCCGAGGCAGCCGCGCCCAGCGAGAAACGCCTCGACGAAACTTTCTGCCCCTGGGTCTATACCCTCGACACCTTTCTTCCCATCGTGGACCTGCACCAGGAAGGCCGTTGGCTCCCGAACCACGGCGGTAGCGACGTGCTAACCACCTTCTACCCGGACCGCTATGTCGGTATCACGTGGGGGGAACTGCTGTGCGTCTGGTTCTGGTTCGAAATCGGGGCAGGCTGGCTGCTCACGACCCTCGCCCTGGCCGGCCTGACCGGCCTCATCCGCCGGGACTGAAACTCGGGTAATCAGACCATCTGAAAGGGGGGACCAATGGAAACGGTCCAAGCGATCCGGATCGTCGAGGCGTTGATGGACGGATTCGACCCCGTCACTGGAGAACTGCTGCCCGAGACAAGCCCGTACAACCGGCCGGAGGTGATTCGGGCCTTGGCGCGGGCGCTCGGCGCGCTGGAACGCGCCCAGGAAAAGGAGAGGCTAGAGCGCAAGCGATCCCTTCCGCCCAATGCCGGAAAAGCGTGGAGCAAAGAAGAAGAGCGCCAGTTGGCAGAGGAGTTCGACAAGGGCATGCCGGCCAACAAAATCGCCGCCAGACACAGCCGAACCCGGGGCAGCATTGCCGCAAGGCTCGTAAGGATAGGCAAGGTCTCCGAACGCGACGAGGTCTTGTGACCGGCCCGCCACCCCCCAATTCACCGCTCTCTGCGTCCTCGGCGTCCTCCCTGGCAGGGCTACGGCCCCTGCCGTGGCCCGCTGCGTTGAAGGCTGTGCCGTTTCGCCGTCGCCTTCCCCCTATCCCCGCCGTCCTCTGCGTGCTCTGCGATCTCTGCGGTGAAGGCTGTGCAATTCCCGTGCCAAAGACGCGGAAAAAAAGTTATTAACATAAAGGTATGCACATGGCATGGATGGAAAGAGTGCGAAAAAGGGCACAAAAACCGGTAAAAACCGCACCAAAAACGGGAAAAAACCCCTAAAAAAGTCAAAATTTGCGCTAGCCCATCTTGCCAAAGGCACCCCGTCCGCCGAAAAATCCCCCCCGACGCCAGCGCCAGGGCCGGTGGCCTCCAAAAAACCGCCCAAAAATACCCCCCAAAACTCCCTCTAAAAAGTTATCCACAATCGCCGATCGTCGTAAGTCGCGCTCATCTTGCCACCTCCCTCGCCTCCTCGTATGCCTCTTGGCCGAGAACCACCGACCGGACATGCACCAAATCCTCAAGCGTCGTGTCCAGCGGGCCTTTCTGGCGATCGTGCAGGATGAAGCGGTCCGTCTTTCCCTCGCGGGCGAGGTACAGCGGCTGGCCGAGGATGTGCCCCGTGATCGTGTGGCCCCCAAGGAGCGTCAGCCGGTAGGCGAACTTCCGCGCCGGGTACGACCGGCCGGTATAGACCTTCTCCGGGCTCCCGGCCTCCTTGAAGCGCCAGTCCTTCTCCATGCGCTCCCACTCGATCACCGTCTCAATCTTCCGCACGGCCGGCACGGGGACATACTCGTACACCTCCTTCTCCAGGTTAAAGATCTTCAGCCGCGCGCCGCGGGTCGTAAAGATTCGGCCGGGCACTTTGGCGCCGCTCGAAAGTTCTACATATCCCGGCACGGCATCCTCGCGGACCCCAGCGTCTTCTGCCGCGCCGAACGGGTTGGCCGGTTCCTTTCTTTCCGGTTTCCGGGTTCCGGTTTCCGCATTCTCTGTTGTCCGCAGTCCATTCTGCACTTCGCACTCTGCACTTTGCACTGCCTCGCCCCCCTGCCCCTCATCAAACGTGATATCCGCCGCCCATCCGATCCCGCCGGCCACGACCGCCGCCAAAACGAGTCCCGCCGCGACCTTACATCTCATGCCCCGCTCCCGCCGTTCAAAGCCCCGGGATGAGTCCCGATGCAATCGGGACGAATCCCGGGGACGCCGTTCACCTTGAACCTTGAACTTTGAACTTGTTGCTCCCATACTGCCGCCCATGGCCCCGACACGCATCGGCATCCTGGGCGGCACGTTCGACCCGATCCACCTCGGGCACCTCGTCCCCGCCGAGTACGCCTGCGGCCATCTCCGGCTCGACCGGCTGTATCTCGTTCCCTCGGCCGCGCCGGTTCATCGTCCGCGCCACGCGCCCGCCTCGCCGGAGCATCGGCTGCGGATGTGCGAACTGGCCGCCGAACCGCTCCCGCGCTTCGCCGTCTCCGACTGCGAGATCCGCCGCTCCGAGCCGTCCTATACCATCCTCACCCTCGAGCATTTTGCCCGAACCGCCGGCCCCGACGCCACCATTTTCCTTCTCATCGGCGAGGACAACTTGCCGCTCCTCCACACCTGGCACCGCATCGCCGACCTCCCACAACTCGCCCGCCTCGCCATCCTTCCCAGGTCCCCCCGCCACGGCGTAGCCGAAGGCGAAGCCGGGCCGCCACCCCAATCTGTCATCCCGAGCGCAGCCGAGGCTTGCCCTGAGCGACCGGAGCGAGCCGAACGGGAATCTCGCCGGGATGCCTCGCCGCCTGCCCTGAGTGAGCGCAGCGAATCGAACGGGTCCTTTCCGGTTTCCGGACTCCGGTTTCCGGATTCCGACATGGTCCGCATCCCCTCCCCCCTCGTCCCCATCAGCAGCACCGACATCCGCCGACGCATCCGCGACGGCCGATCCATCGATGGCCTCGTCCCCGCCTCCGTCGCCGACTATATCGCGCGCCACGGCTTGTACCGCGCCTGCGCGCCGTCCCTCTGAACGTTGAACGTTGAGCGTTGAATGTTGGACGTTCGCCGTTGTCCTCCTTTCCGGTTTCCGGGCTCCGGTTTCCGGGCCTGCCTCGGCGAAGTCCGCCCTCCGTCTTGGCGGACGAAGACGGGTTCTCTGTTCTGCATTCTGCACTGCCTTTCAGATCCTGTCACGTCTCAAAGACCGTGAGGGCCTTGGTGGAAAAAGATCATATCCCCCCTCAGCAACCGAAAACGTATATGCCGGCTTTCGCCCTTGACGGCCGCCTTAACGACCGCTAACCTTCCGTAACCGAACGCTTTGACAATCCTTCAAATCATGTGGAGGTCAACCGATGGCCCGGATCACCGACTTCGAGCCAATAACCAGGGACCGTCCCCACGTCCACGAGCCGGTCCAATGCGGTTACTTTTCCTTCATCGACCCGCAGGACAAACGCTACTTGGTCCTTGAAACCTACGGCTCCGAACACCGCCAAATGGAAGGGAAGGTCAGCCAGTCCTTTCAACTCGACGAACCCGCCGCCGCCCGCCTTATCACCATTATCCGCCAGCAGTTCCCCAACCTGCATGCCTGAAACCACATCAGGTTCACGCAGTCCAGGCCACCAGAGCGCGCCTCCGCGCCGTTCAGTTATCTTCTACATTCCGCATTTATTTGATATAATCAACCCAACCTCTTTCGGGGGATCCGCACGATGCGCGACAAGTCGGAACGTCTGCTTGAACTTGCGAAGGCCGCCTTTCCCGACCTCTCCGATTCCGAGCGCAAGGTCGTCCAGGCGGCCGCGAAGGGAGAGCCCGCCGACTTCCGATCCGGCGACCCGGAAAAAGACGATCCCGCCAAGGCCGAAACGTGGGGAGATGACCGCAAGGTCCGCGCCTCGGCCCTCCGCTGGCTGTGCGTGGATGCCGACGCCCGCCGCCTCGTGGACCCCAAGGGCGTCCAAGTCGCGGGCGCCCGCATCGAAGGCACGCTCAACCTCTCCTTCGCAAGGATTTCCTTTCCTCTTGGCCTCTTCTCTTCGGCGATTCCGGAGGGCATTTCTCTTCAGCACACCCAGGCTGCTTCTATTTCCCTCCAAGGCACACACACGGGCCCAATCTCCGCCGATGGACTCACCGCTCAAGGCGGTGTGTTCCTCCGCAACGGATTTCACGCCAATGGCGAGGTCCGCCTCCTCGGCGCCCGAATCCGCGGCAACCTTGATTGCACCGGCGGCGCCTTTGAGGGCGCCGAAACAGAAACGCCCGATGGCAAGACGATTGTCGCCCTGAACGCCGACGGGCTCGAGGTCGGCAGGGGTGTATTCCTGCAGGAAGGATTTCGCGCAAGGGGCGAGGTCCGGCTCCCCGGCACCCGAATCCGCGGCGACCTTGCGTGCAACGGCGGCACATTCGAAAACCCAAGCGGCCGCGCCCTGAGCGCCGACGGGTCCAAGATCGGGGGAAGTGTTTTCTTGAAGGCGAAGTTCCAGGCCACAGGCGAGGTCCGACTCCTCGGCGCCCGAATCCGTGGCGATCTTGATTGCGACCACGGCGCGTTCGAAAACCCAAAGGGCAAGTCCCTAAGCGCCGACAGGATCGAGGTCGGCGGGGGTGTATTCCTGCGGGAAGGATTTCACGCCAGGGGCGAGGTCCGCCTCCTCGGCGCACGAATCCGCGGCAACCTTTCCTGCATCGGCAGCACGTTCGAAAACCAAAAGGGCGCCGCCCTGGGTGCCGATGGGCTCGATGTCGGTGGGGATGTATTCCTGAGTGAGCGGTTTCACGCCAGGGGCGAGGTCCGGCTACTCGTCGCCCGAATCCGCGGCAACCTTGACTGCACCGGCGGCACGTTCGAAAACCCGGGCGGCGACGCCCTGATCGCCGACAATCTGGAGGTCGCCGGGGCTCTATTCCTGAGGAAGGGATTCCAGGCCACCGGCAGGGTTTCCCTCAACCATGCCGAGGTGCGGGTCCTGGCTGATGACGAATCCTCCTGGCCCGACCACGGCGACCTGGACCTCGAAGGGTCTGTTTACGAGAGCATCGTCGGGCCGACGGACGCCGAAAGCCGCCTGGAGTGGATCGCGCGCCAGTATCCGAGGAACCGACGACGGGGACATTACCATCCCCAGCCGTACGAACAGTTGGCCGCCGTCCTTCGCCGCGCCGGCCACGTCGCCGAGTCTAAAAAAGTCCTCATGGCCAAGGAAAAGGACCTTCGCGGGTACGGCGACCTCGGCCGTTTGGCGCGCGTGTGGAACTGGATCCTCTGGGCCACCATCGGCTACGGATACCGCGTTCGCCGCGCACTCGGGTGGGCGGCCGCAATTGTCGTATTGGGAGTGCTCTTCTTCTGGCTCGGCCACCGGGCCGGTCTTCTCTCGCCGACTTTTACCCCGCGGGCCGAGCCGGCACCGCCTTGCGAGAAGCGCCTCGACGAAACTTTCTGCCCGTGGGTCTATAGCCTCGACACCTTTCTCCCCATCGTGGACCTGTACCAGGAAGGCCGCTGGCTCCCGAACCACGGCGGCCGCGACGTCGTGACCATCTTCTGGCCGGACCGCTATGTCGGCATCACGTGGGGCGATCTGGTATGCGCCTGGTTCTGGTTTGAGATCGGGGCCGGATGGCTATTGACGACGCTTGCCCTGGCGGGCCTGACCGGCCTCATCCGCCGAGACTGAAAGGCGCTCACTTAAGGCAATCTGAAAGGGGGACCCATGAAAACTGCCGAAGCAATCCGGATCGTTGAGGCATTGATGGACGGGTTCGACCCCGTCACTGGAGAACTGCTTCCCGACACAAGCCCCTACAATCGGCCCGAAGTGATTCGGGCTTTGGCGCGGGCGCTCGACGCGCTCCAGCGCGCCCAGGAAAAAGAACGCAAGCGGGCCCTCCCGCCGAATGCCGGAAAAAAGTGGAGCAAAGAAGAAGAGCGCCAGTTGGCAGAGGAGTTCGACAAGGGCATGCTGGCGAAGGAAATCGCCGCCAGACACAGCCGAACACGGGGCAGCATTGCCGCAAGGCTCGTAAGGATAGGCAAGGTCTCCGAACGCGACGAGGTGTTATGATTCTCCCCACCCGCCCTTCATATTCTCACTCTTACACCGCGCTGTTGGAGATACCTGCAATGGCGATCGGCATTAAAAACATAAAGCGGAGGTGAGTTAATTCCCGGCGCACCTTGTCAAAATCTATCATGCCACTGTACTGCGTCCGGCCCTTGCTAACCGCGCGCTGTCTTCCGATCTCGCACAGGTGCCTTGCAAATGCCGATGTCGGCACCACCAGTACCCCCAATGTGGCTCCCGAATAGCGGTTCCCAAGCAAAAACTTAATGTAATCTTGATAGTATGAACGCGCGTTGCCGAACTCGATCTCTGCCTGAACCCCTTCCTTGGCAAAGTCGGATTTCAGTCCTAAGTCGGGAATTACTTGAACCTCCGACCGCCAATTCCAACGGATGAAGCTGCGCGAAAATGCCCGGTTGTAGAAGACCTGCCCCTCGTTAGGAATAAATGGTACCCCGCGCACTATTGCAGGAATTTCCGCAAGCGGAGTGTCCCGCTGAAACAGTCTATCGGACCCACGATGGAATACCCACTGGTCAACCCGTAGCCTTGGCTCAGACTCGTCAATTGACGGAAAGGGGTTGATCAGGAAAGTGTCCTCTTGAGTCTTCCTAATCTCGAAAAACTCATCACGCGCGCCTGCAAGGGTCGCGGCGAAGACTTTTGTAAGCCAAGCCCGAAATGCTCCACCCCCTTTGTTCCCATAACGCACCTGAACGCTGCCCTTCTCGTTTTTGATCCTTCGCAACGTGGCGGGAATACTTTCGCGGCCAAACACGAGACGAATCTCTCGCTTGCAGCCCCTATCGGGAGCGCCAATCCACTGCTCGAAATCCCGGGGCACTGCAAAGCCGTCCTTGAAGGTCGACTTCCCTACGGCATGTCTTAATATGCGATCCAAGAGCAAAAATCCTTCCCCGCTCAGGCCGCCCGAAGCCGCTGAAGGGTCCGGGTGTTCCCCTCAATCACAACTAGTCGCCCGCACGGTTCCCTGTTAACAATGATGGGATGAATAATGCCGCCATTGGTCTTGATCGACTCGCGCAGGCCGTAGAACGTCGTACTTCCTTCCTCGGTCTGCCCAACTTCGGCACCGAGAGCAAGTTTCATCTGTTCGGCAGTTATTGTATCGCCATACATTTCAAGGAACTTAGCGATACGGGGGTTCTTGACATCAAGGGTCAACTGATCTACGGGAAGGCGCTCGAAGAAACACCGGTTCGTGATTTCCATCGCAGCCCCCTTCATATCAGGACAAGCCCTCGGCCCACTGTACTCCCTCCCGCCACGGAATCAATCCACAACCTTAGCCTTCAGGCTTGAGGCTCGAGGCTCGAGGCCGATCCCATCGCTCCTTTGCTTCCTGCGTCCTCTGGGTGCACACCGCTTCGGTGCCTCGTCTGCCTTTACCCTGTTTCCCTCTTTCTCTGCGACCTCTCTGCTTCGCCCTGCGTAGCGGGCTACGCAGAGCAGGGCTGCGTCCTCCCCATGTTAAGAAAGGGGCCCTCTGGGCTGCGTTGAAACCACCCGGAATTTCCGGCGACAGGCATTTCCGGCCCCCCGATCCGCCTGCCGTCTGACGTCCACTCCGCATTCCGCACTGAGATCATCCTCTTTCCGGTCCCCGGTTTCCGCGTTCTAGTTTCCGGTTTCCGGGCTCCGGTCTCCGCGTTTCTCCATCCCCCCCGGCACCCCCATTTTTCCCTCGGAAAACCGAGACAAAAAACGACAAAAAACAGCACAAAACCCGCAAAAAACACGAAAAAAGTGAAAAAACCCGATAGATACAATCATCTTCGGCAATCCACAATATCTGGTGGGTTTACGGCGTTCCGATACCGCAAATGGCTATATTGGACCCAAATCGTAACCCCGCACAAAAAAGTTCCACGTGGAACACCGCGGTCTGCCTGAACAGTTCACCGACACGTTCCACGTGGAACAGCCGAGATTTGCTATTCGAGGATCGCCAAAATGCGGTCAAGGTCCGCGTGGTTATAGAACTCGATGATGATGCGCCCGGACCCCGGCTTGGGCCCCTCCTCGACACTCACTTTCGTGCCGAGCGCCTCCCGGAGTCTTGCCTCTACGTCCCTGACCCCCGGCGACTTCTCTTTCCTCTTCTTCCCCCGCCGAGGCGGCGCCACCGGGCTGACCAGCCGTTCTACCTGGCGAACCGAAAGGCCTTCCCGTGCAACCCTCTCCGCCACCGCCACTTGTCGCTTGCGGTCCTCGATGGCCAGCAGTGCCCGGGCATGGCCCATCGCCACCATCCCACCCCGGACCAGCGCCTGCACCTCGTCCGGCAGTTCCAGGAGGCGGATCATGTTGGCGATCGTGCTGCGGTCGAGCCCAAGTCGGCCGGCCGCCTGTTCCTGTGTCTGGCGCGTGCTCGCAAGGTAAGTCCGAAAACTCTCGGCCTTTTCGATCGGGTCCAGGTCCTCACGCTGAAGGTTCTCGATGAGGGCGAATTCGAGCATCCGCTCGTCAGGAACCTCTCGGACCACTGCCGGTATTTCCGCCAGTCCTAGTTCCTTGGCCGCCCTCAGCCGGCGCTCCCCCGCAACCACCTGGTACCGGGATCCCGCCGGCCTGACCAGGATGGGCTGAAGGATCCCATTCTCGCGAATCGACGCTTTCAAGCCCGCCAGTTGCTCGGCATCCATGCCCTGGCGGGGCTGAAACGGGTTCCCGTCAACCAAACCCACCGGTACGGACGCTGTCGGGCCTCCGCCAAGAACCTCGTCGGTCGGTTCGGCTCGACCGCCGCGCGACAATCCCTGAAGCAGCCCATCAAGCCCGCGTCCTAAGCGTTTTGTTGCCATCGTCTGCGCCCCTATCCTGCCAGACCCCGGTCCATGATTTCCGCAGCCAGAGAGACGTAAGCCCTCGCCCCTCGACTGCGGGGGGCGTATTCGATCACCGAGAGGCAGTGGCTGGGCGCTTCGGCCACGGCCGTGTCCCTCGGGATAACCGTCCCGAGAACAGGCTCTTCAAGTTTTCCACGGACCTCCGCCTCGACCTCGCGTGTGAGGTCTGCGTCCGCGTCATACATCGTCAGGAGGACCCCGCCGATGCGAAGGGAGGGGTTCCCCTGGCTGGCTTGCCGCACGGCTCCGACAAGTTGGACGAGCCCCTCAAGGGGATAGTATTCGCACTGGATCGGAATCAGGACCGCTGCGGATGCCGCCAGGGCATTCTGGGTGAGCGGCCCGAGGGACGGTGGACAATCGATAAGCACAACATCGAAACGTCCCGCTTGAAGGCGTACCAGGTTGTCCCGAAGCCGCGTGTTTCCGAGGCTCCGCTGGGTGGCCCAATGCTCAAGGTCTCTTCCCGCAGGGATGCAGGAGACACGCTGCCAAGGCGTTCGGACAATGCCCCCATCGGCAGGAAGCGTGAAGGCAGCGCTGGTATCTACGGCTTCGGCGCCCATGCCGCTGGTGGCATTCGCCTGGGGGTCCACGTCAACGACGAGGACCCTGCGTCCCGCCAGGCCGAAGGCATGGGCCAGGGTGGTGGCGGTGGTCGTTTTGCCGACGCCGCCTTTCTGATTTGCCACTGCAAGGATGCTGGGCACGGCCTTTTCCCTCGGGGTTGCATTGTAAGCGGTAACGGGCTAGAGGCAACAGAAAACTCTTTGCGGGTCTTTCCCGCGGGGCTATAATTTATGGTGTGGGCGTTCCACGTGGAACACGGCCCTTCTAGGCGGCCGTCGCATGAAGATTCGCACACACGTCTATTATAGCGGTCAGGTGCAGGGCGTGGGTTTTCGGTACACGGTGGTGCGTCTTGCGCGTGGTCAGGCGGTGACGGGGTTTGTGCAGAATCTCCAGGATGGCCGGGTGGAGTTGGTCGTCGAAGGAGAGCAAGCCGACGTGGGGCGGCTTCTGGATGGGGTTGATCGGATCATGGCAGGTTACATCCACAACCGGTTGGCAGAGGACAAGCAGCCGACGGGCGAGTTTTCCGGGTTCGACGTGGCATTCGGGGCGATTGGAGGCGGGTCGCAATGCGGGTGACGGGGATTGTTCTGAACACGTTCCGGGAGAC
>Ga0315279_10006400_pt1 | contig 14869 bp, 14 predicted proteins | sample YL17G06_20_MG_FD_203694 | JGI IMG/M metagenome (GOLD analysis project Ga0315279, IMG submission 203694) | Sediment microbial communities from Yellowstone Lake, YNP, Wyoming, USA - YL17G06_20 | ecosystem: Environmental > Aquatic > Freshwater > Lake > Sediment | place: USA: Wyoming | collected... | reverse complement strand
GCTCGGCCAGCAGGTCGAGGTGCGCGGCCACCTGCCACTGGCCTCGACTCGCCAGCCAAGCGAAGGCCGCCGGGTCCAGGCTGGCTTGCCGCAGGAGGTCCTGTTCGTATCCCCCTTCGCTGAAGCTACGGGGGACGAGTCCAGTCGCGGCGACCGAACTCATGGTTTGTCCTGCTCCTCAATGATCTCGCCCCCCGAAGCCTCGGCCAAGGGGGGTGTGGCCTGTGGCGCGGGCAGCGCCGGCAGGGTCTCCGCCACACCGCCGGCGGACAAGTCGGTCGTCGTCCGCGGCAGTTTGCCGCGCAGCTCCCGCAGCAGTGTGCGCGTGTTGTCGTCAAGTCCCACCACCATCTCCGCCGGGATCAGTCGCTCACCATTCGGCCCACTGAGTTCGTGCTTCTGCAGCGGAGGGCCTTCGTGATAATCGAAAATCAGCTTGACGAGTGCGGCATTCCCCTTGGCCGCATTCAGCACCACCGACTCCGCCAGCAGCTCGTAATACTCTTTCTCCGCGCCGTCCCTGCCCTTGGCCTTCTTGCACAGCGCCTGCACGAGCAGGTTAACGAGATTCTTGCTGCCGCGGGGCCGTCCGCCGGGGTTGCCGGAGCGGCCGGGAGTGAAGCCCTTGCCGGTAATGCCGCCCAAGCGGTAGTTTTTCCGTTGTTCCCGAACGTCATCAGTCATATCACTGCTCGCTCTCTACGCCCCGGTCCCGGGCCGCCGCGCTGAAGGATTGCCCCGTCGCCTCCAGCATCGGCTGTTTGCCCGTCAGTGTTTGCCAGCGGCGCACGGAGACATCAACATAGGCTGGGCTCAGTTCCAGCGCGAAGGCGCGACAACCGGCCTGCTGGGCGGCGATCACCGCGGTGCCGCTGCCCAGGAACAAGTCCAGCGCAATCTCTCCCGGCTGTAGGTGGTTGCGCATGGGAATGGCCCACAGCGCCACCGGCTTGGTGGTGGGATGCTCATGCTCGCTGTGCCGGGGGATCTGCCATACTGTCGACTGGTTGCGCTCGCCCAGGAAGGTATGGCGCTCGCGCCAGCCGTACAGACATGGCTCGTGCTGCCAATGGTAGTCAGCCCGGCCGAACTGGAAGCCCTCCTTGACCCAAATGATCTCCTGATGGACCGTGACCCCCGCCGCCGCGAGGGCGGCGAGGAAGTGGGGCCGGGTGCGGCTGGCGTGCCAAACATACCACGCGGCCTCCTCCGTGGTGTGGGCGACGGCGGCGCAAAACGCTGCGGTGAGAAACCGCTGCAAGGCGTCGCCGTCGAGGTCGTCGTTGGCAATGGCATCATAGATCACGCCCCCGCCGTGCTGCGTGGGGCTGACCGTGCGGCGGTGCTGGTTGCCGTCATACGCTACGCCGTATGGCGGGTCACAGGAGAGCAACCTCGCCTGCTCTCCAGCCATCAGCGCCGCGAGCGCGACCGGGTCGGTACTATCCCCGCACATGACGCGGTGCTGCGGCTTGGGGATGGCCCGGAATCGCTTGCCACAGTGTTGGCAGGTGCATTCAACCAAGTCGCTCACGACGCACTCCTTCGTAGGTCTGCCTCGTCGCGGCCAGGACCGGCTGCACACCCGTCAGCTTCATCCAGCGCGAGATGGCGACATCCACATAGGCGGGCGAGATGTCCATGCCCAGCACGCGCCGGTCGGTCTGTTCGCCGGCGATGAGCGTGGTGCCGGACCCGACGAAGCAGTCGAGCACGAGGCCCGCCTCAGCGCAGTAGTGCGCCAGCAGATCGCCCCACATGCGCACCGGCTTGGGGCACGGATGGCCGCCCGTGTCCTTGTGGGTGCCTGCCGGGAAGTCGAAGACATCGTTGGCCCGGCCCCGCGGCCACTTTTCGCCGAAGAACAGGATCGGCTCCCAGCACCAGAAGCGAGAGACTTTGCCGTTGGTCATCGCATTGGTCTTCGTCCACGGCGCGACATGGTGGGGCTGGTACAGTCGCAACCACATGGTGAGGTTGTTGCAGCCGGGGGTCACGATCTGCCGTTCGCTGAGGGCCCGCGTCGCGTCGAACCACTGGCGGGTGAACTCCCGGTACGCCTCGGCGCTCTTGCTATCATCCGTCTCTTGGCAGTACTCCAGGCCGACGTTGTATGGCGGGTCGCAGGCCAGCAGTTCGCAGGCCTCGCCAGCGACAAGCGCCTCAAGGTCAGCCCGATTGGTTGCGTCGCCGCAGGCCACCCGATGCTTCGCCTTCGCCTCGGCTGCAAACGCATGCCCGCAATGCTGGCAGGTGCAGTCAGACATCGGTCAGCCTCCCGCAGCGCGGACACTGCGCGACGCGGCCCAGCAACCACACATCGCCCGTCCGCGTCACGGGGTTCTGGGGTGGCTCCGGGGCCTCCACCTCCTGCAACTCCTCATCCTCGCGCAACTGACTCATCAGGTCGGCCATCGCCTGCTCAGTGTAGCCGGTGATCTCCATGTCGCCGCCGAGGCTCTCTAGCAGGCCGGTGTCGAGTTCGTGGAGTAAGTCCTTCAGCGCGGGCAGGTCGCGATCGGCGAGTTCGGCAATGCGATTATCAGCGATGAGATCGGCCCACTCCTCGGCCTCCGTCGCGTAGTCCTGCCGATCGACCGGGCAATGCTCCAGCCCCAGCAGGTTCGCCGCCATCAGCCGGCCGTGGCCGCGCACGATGAAGCCGCTCCGGTTGCTCACCGTGATCGGCGCGCGCCACCCCTGGTGCTTGATGATCTTGGCCAGCAGCCGGATCTGCTCGTCGCTGTGGCGATTTGGGTTGCGCGGATTGGGCACCAGCGCGGCCGTATCCGCGATCTCATCAAAAGCGCAGAACACGGGAATCCCGTCCATCTGCAACGTTCGCTCATCACTCGTGACGCGCCCTGGTCCCTGGTCCATTTCCGTTCACCTCGCCCAGAAAAGACAAACCGGCCCCTGGGCTCAGACTCGAAGGAGCGACCTTCTATCTCAGCTCAGACGCCGGCTCACGTGCTGCCGACTGCCTTCCCCCACCGCTACGGGCCAGGGGCCTTGGTTGTCTGCACTCGAATTATACCGCGGCAAGGGCTCGCTTGTCAAACAGCGGTTTGCCCTTCGCCCCGGGGGGAGGCGGCGATCACTCAATGACAGATGACCCTTGTTCGGCAGGTGCGCAAATCCGCCGCCACGCGCCCGGCTTCCCAGGCTGGATCGCTTGGTACCAGGACGACGCGAACCCGCGGTCCCACCGCACAGGGAAAGGCGCTTGCTGACTGGATTGGAGAGCGCTTGATCACCAACTGGGCCTTCGCTCGGGCCCATTCGGCCGAAGCGGCAGCACCGCTGCGCCCAAACGCGCCCGCCTTCCAGCACGTCAGCGATGCCGGTCGCGCGTTCTATGGGTCCTGCCCGCCAGTCCAGACTACAAGTCAGTTAGGCGCTCAAGGATGTTGAGCAGGTCGGAATGCTGCCTCCTCACGCGCTGCAGCGCCCTCTTCTTCCGCTCGTAGTCTGCCCCCCAGAACTGCCGCATGGACCGCCCCAACTTGCTCGACGGTCTGTGGCCGGACTTGAGCGCCCGCCAGTATTCTTCTACGATTTCACGCTGTCTCTGCGGCAGAGCGTTCAGTCGCCTGCGCAGCTCGGTCTTAGCCCCGCGGACATCCGCATCGTGCAGCAACCGCTCCAGCAGTGGAAGCTCGGGGGACGCCAGCGTCTCCCCCAAGGTCGGGGAGTCCTCATTCGGTCCCACGGGAGCTTGCAGGCTTTCGAGCGTCTCCGGGCTTTCGCTCTTGTATGCCGCGCGAAGCACCGAACGCGCGTGAGCGATTACCGCCTCATGCGGCAGGGTGACTAACCGAAGTAGGTGAGACCAGACACCCCATAAGCCTGGGTCGTGTTCCTTGTGCTGCAAGTATCGCGCCCAGTCGCGTGCTTCCGTCTCAACCCCTGCTCGTACCGCAGCGTCAGCCTCCTGCCACGCCTGAAAAATGCTGCCCACGTCAAGGGCGCACCGCTCGTCTCCACGATACTCCCGAAGCCGATCATCGAAGCTCCGGGTCAACTCGAGGGACTTGACCACGGCTCGCGCCATTGATTTGCGCCAAGGGCTGTCCCTAAAGGCCGCCTCTAGAGACTCCCGGATGGAGTCGACATTTCGCGTCGCCAACCAAGCAGCCGCCGTGCATAAGGCGGACGAGAATCGCTTCAGGAAGGCGGCAACCGCATCGACCACCGCTGTAGCCGCCTCTGGATCGTCGGATGTCTCTCGACGCACCGGCCCTAGAGCCTCGGGACTCAATAACGTTTGGGCACGGTTTACCAGTACCGAGTAAGTCATGATCGCCTGGATGAGGCCCTGCCACGTGCCAAGGGGCGCTTGTGGCAGGGCACAACTCCACTCTTCCGCGATCTGCGTCAACTCTGCCAATCGGGCACACAAGTTGGATGATTCTTGTCCCATTTGCTCTTTCTCGCGTACCAGGATAGTAGAGGTGATTCAAATTGGTCAATAGCCTATGCACCAACCAAGTCATGCGAACGGGTGGCCTGCTGAGTCCAGCCGCGGTTGCCCGGCGGCTGGGAGTATCAGTCAGCACGGCCAAGCGGTACATGGTCAGCGGCGCGCTGGAGTCGGTTCGGGATGCGCGCGGCTGGGTGTTCGCACGACCCCAAGCGGTGGTTGCCTTCCGGCGCAAGCGTGCACGCAAGGTGCGCGCTGTGAACCCAAAGTGGCCAGGGTTGGGCGACAACCGCTCGGACCAAGCAAGCATGTGTGGGGGCGAGGCTCGTCAGTCTGGCGGCCTGAGACTTCCGTCGAGCGGAGAGAGCGAGTAGGCGCGTCAGGCCGGTTTGGCAGGAGCTATCCATTTGCGTCGTGGACACGCGCGAATCCGCATAGTCGAAGCACACGCCGAGGTGACCGCGGAGGCTTTCGCGGCCGCTCAGGACCTCTTCGCCGAGCTCATCGCGCTCACGTTCGCCCGCGAGAATCCGCAGCTATTCGGCCTGAACATATCTGGAGACGACGAGAGCAAGAGTGCCGGGGTGCCTGCGGCCGCCGCGGAGGTGGGGAGCGCTCCACTCCCAAGCGCGGGCGCCCCGGCCAAGTGGAGCGTGGAGCACCATGAACCAGAGACTAAGAGCGGGTGAGGCAGTAGACGCGCTGCGTGCGGCAGGGATTCACATCGTCCGGGAGCACACGGGAGACGGCTCGGAGGTTCAGTGCCGCTGCCCTAACCACCCCGACCCTGACGGCCACCTGTACGTGAACGCGGCCACCGGCGCCGCCTTCTGCCACAGATGCAAGCACAGCACGAATCTCGCGGCGCTATGCGGTCATGAGCGCAAGGTGGTCCCTGCCGAGGAGCTCGTGCGGCAGAACGTCCTGGCCGTCACAGCCGCCTACTACCACTCGCGCCTTTTCGCCGCGCAGGCCGGGCCGCAGGCCAGGCACGCACTTCGCTACCTCACCGACGAGCGAGCGCTACCGCTTGAGATAGTCAAGCGTTTCCAGGCAGGCTGGGCCGAGGGCGGGCTGATGCGGCACCTGCTCGACGAGAAGGGATTCTCGCTCGACGCTTGCCTTAACGCTGTCGTGCTCAAGCGACACGATGACGGCCAGGTGCGGGATTTCTTCTACCGCCGGATCGTGTTCCCGAACGTGGTTGGCGGGCGCGTCGTGCACCTGTCGGCGCGCATCATCGGTGACGGCAAGCCGAAATGGCTGCATCTGCCCGGTGAGATCACCCACCTTTACAACGGCGACGCCGTGCGCCACTCCGGATCGCTATTGCTGGAGGGCATCCTGGACGTGCTGAGTTCGGAGGCTTGGGATCATCACGCTGCCGCTTGCCTTGGCACTCACATCAAGCCCGAATGGTTCTCCGACTTTCCTCAAGACCACCGGATCAACGTATGCCTGGATGGGGACTCCGCGGGCGAAGCCGGAGCCATCGAAATCGCAGAGACCCTGGGTTTGCGCGCCAGGATCGTCACCTTGCCACCGGGCACGGACCCCAACGATCTCCTGCGCGAGGGACGCCGAACTGAGTTCGAAGCGTGCCTCAAGGAAGCCCAGGACCTGCTGACATTCCAGATCAACCGCATCCCGGCCGATATGCCGAAGACCGAGCTGCCGGACCATCTCGCCCCAGTCCTTGCCAGGCTAGCCACCCTGGACCCAGCCCGTGCCGAGGCATACCTGGGCCTGATCAAGACCAGGTTCAGTCTCAACCGCGAAGAGGTTGCTGCCTATCGCAAGATGGTGACTGAGCTGCGCATCAGCCACAATCAGTTGAGCGCGGCGAGTAAACCCACACCCGAGGAGGCAAAGCTCACTGCGCTTTTCGACGGGTTGGTTGATCTGGTTGAACAGGATGGCCAGCCTGCGTTTCTGATACGCGAGGGCGGGGAACTGCATGTCATGGCAACCGTGGAGCGCGACGGCGAGATGCTCGCGCCGCCGCCGCCCGACCAGATTCCATGGCTCCTGCCCAGAGCCGAAGAGGTCTTAAGGGCGTGCCGCGAAGACAGCGACGCTGCCCTCTATGATGACCTGGTCGCGTATCACCAGGGCATATCGGAGCTGCCTAGCGAAGCCCATTGCCACCTGATCGCCGCCTGGGACCTGCATACCTACGTCCTTGAGAGTGCTCAATACTCCCCCGAACTCTGCTTCCACTCCGCGCCCGAGCGCGGCAAGACGCGCACCGGGAAGGGGATGGTTTATGTCGCATACCGGCCTATCCACGTCGAGTCGCTGCGGGACCCCTACATCGTGCGGTTCGCGGCCAACTTCGGCGGCACCATCTTCTTCGACGTCCGGAACCTCTGGAATAAGGCTGAGAAGATGGGTAGCGATGACATCCTGCTCGGCCGCTTCGAGCGCGGGATCACCGTGCCGCGAGTGAACTGGCCGGAGCGGGGGCCGCACCAGGATACGGCATACTACCCCATATTCGGCCCGACGATCATCGGCACCAACGAAGCAATCCACCATATCCTGGACACCCGCGCGGTTACGATCACCATGCCGCAGAGCCGGCGCAAGTTCGAAGCAGACGTGACGCCAGAGGCGGCCCGACCGTTGAGGGAGCGGCTGGTGGCGTTCCGCGCTCGACACCTGGGTGAGGCGCTGCCGGAGCTGGAGAAACCGGCGCCCGGCAGGCTGGGGGACATCCTCAAGCCGCTAGTCCAAGTCGTTCGCCTGGCGCGCCCGGAAAAGGAGGCCGTCCTGCGCGGCCTCGTCGCTGAACTCCAGGGGGACCGGCTGGCTGACAAGGCGGACACCCTCGAGGCCGAGATCCTGCGGATCATGGATGGCCTGCGGCAGAAGGTCGTCGGAGGGGTGTTGCCGGTGCAACCGGTAACGGACGCGCTCAATGAGGATCGTCCAGTTGAAAAGCGCATTTCTCCCCAGCGAGTCGGCAAGAGACTGAAAAGCCTCGGCTTCCAGAGCGGCACTCGCACAGCCGCTGGCGCGACCATCAAGTGGGACGAGGACAAATTGGTGCGCGCGATGGAGGCATATGGCCTCTGCGAAACTACACACTCAGCACACTCTACACCGGAAGCGGGCAATGGCCCCGCCGATAGTGCAGAGTGTGCTGAGTGTGTAGAGTCCTCGGAGGGTGTTGGCCAGGGCCGCGCAGACACGCGCTCAGAGGCGGACGAGGTCGAAAGCTGGCCTCCAGAGGCGCGCGAGGCGTTCGACGAGCGAGTAGCGATCAAGATCGCCGATGGAATCCCCCTCGACGAAGCGCGCCGCCAAGCTCTGGAGTGCGTGAAGAGGGAGTTTGGCATATGAGCGGTCCGCGGAAGCTCGAAGCCACTCCTCAGCGTTCCCCCATCGACCTCGCCCGAGGTGGGCGTGAAGCCGCTGTGCGCGCGATGGAGGCCTACGGCCTCGTGGAAACAGCACACTCTACACACTCAGCAGCGACGACCCCCGAGACCAGCCGGTCCAGTGCAGAGTATGCAGAGTTGGGACAGGAGGCCGGGACGGACGGCGCACACACACGGCGCGCTGCTCAAGAGCCTGACCTCGGAGCGGTTGAACCAGGACCGGAGCCGCGTCGCCCTTGCTACGCCTGCGGCAGCATTCGTTTCTGGCGCTCCGTTAACGGGCCTTGGGTCTGTGCCACCTGTCACCCACCGGGAAGCGAGGGCCTGGTGCAGGAGTGGCTGCGGCTGGACGGGGAGGAAGAGGAGGCGCGCGATGAGGGCCAGTAGCGCCAGGTTGCTTGGGGTCTGCCGCACGGTGCTGGGGGAGTACTCGAGTCGGATCACCCTGCGCCAGCTCTACTACCGCCTGGTGGCCGCACAGAAGGCGCGTTTTCCGGCCAAAAAGACCGACCAGAAGGCCAGTTCAGCAGATGTCGCCCCCTCCGAGACTATTGGTACCGGGAACGCGCAAGACGGACATATTCCCGCCTCGTTTTCGGGCTTGTTGCTCCGATCGACGGGAGATGGGCGATGAAGCCGCGCGCCGATGCTTCCGCCGCTACGCTCAGGCGCGAAGTGGCGCCGCGCCAGGACAAGTTGCCGCCGGCGGCGCTGGCGCTGGCGCGACTGATCGGCGAGGCCGTGGGTGAGCGCCTCTGGCGCGAGGCGTTAGCCGCAGACCAGAGCGAGGCGATTGCACAGGATGCACCGCAGCTTAGCAAGCCCGAGCGAATCGCCGACCCGTGTTCCCAGGGCTGCACCCGGAGCACTCTCATCGCCGGGGAGGCCGCGCGGCTTCAAGCGACCGCCGGCCACCTCTGGGCGACAAGAAAGCGCCACAAAGCCCTTGCTATTCCGGGCGACCCGAGCGATGAATGTGTAGGATGCCAGCCCAAAGCACGATAGTGAGTCCGGTGATGAAGGCCGCCGTCTACGCGCGCTATTCCAGCGACTTACAGCGGCCCGCCAGCATCGAGGACCAGGTGCGGCGCTGCCGCGAGTACGCGGAAGCCCGCGGCTGGCAGGTGGCCCAGGAGCATATCTACACCGACCACGCGATCAGCGGCGCCATCACCCGGGCACGCCCGGGCTATCAGCGAATGCTCGCCGAAGCCAAGGAGCATGTCTTCGACGTGGTGCTCGCCGACGAGCAGAGCCGGTTCAGCCGCGACCAGGCCGAATGCCTGAACCTGGAGAAGCGGCTGCGCTTCTGGGGCGTCGGCATGGTGACGGTGGCGGGCGGGCTGGACACCATCGCCAACCCGAAGGCAGCCAAGGCTCTGGTGATGGTGAATGGCATCGCGGCGGCCTTCGAGCGCGACATGAACGCCGAGCGGCAGCGGCGCTCGCTGACGGGTCAGGTGCTGCGCGGGATGCACGCTGGCGGCGCGTGCTACGGTTACCGCGGCAAGCGACTGTTCGACCAGCGTGAAGGCGACCCGGAAGGGACGGGCAAGTCCCTGGGCGTCCAGTTGGTGATTCACCCTGGAGAGGCGGAGGTGGTGCGGCGCGTCTTCCAGTTGTACGCCGACGGCAAGTCGCCCCGGCAGATTGCAGCGATTCTCAACCGCGAGGGCGTCCCGACGCCTGGCGCACGCTGGCGCAACCGGGATACCGCGATAGCCAAGACCTGGAGCTACACTGCCGTCGCCGGGTCGCGCAAGCGCGGGCTGGGCATCCTCAACCAGGAGAAGTACATCGGGCGCCTCGTCTGGAACCGCAGCACCTGGCCGACCGACCCGGATACCGAAAAGCAGGTCAGCCGGGACGTGCCGCGCGAAGAGTGGGTGGTCAAGGAGATCCCTGAACTGCGCATTGTGCCGCAGAAGCTGTGGGACAAGGTGAAGCGCCTGCAAGCGGCCCGCAGCCAGGACTCCGGCGCGGATGAACGGCCACAGCACTATCGCAACAAGTACCTGCTCAGTGGGTTGGTGCGCTGCGGCATTTGCGGCAGCCGGTTGATTGCTGCGAGCCGCAAGGGCTACGGCTGCCCGACTTGGAGGAATCGCGGGGCGCATCTATGCTCATTCCGGGGAACGCCCAACCGGGAGGCGCTCGAAGCCGCGGTGTTGCAGGCGGTGCGCGAGTATCTGTTCTGCCCGGAGGCGATAGCAGCGGCCATCGCCGCAGCCAAGGAGACGGTGAAGCGCCACGCGCCCAAGGCGAAGGGCCGGACGGGCAAGCAGGCAGCGAGTGACCGGCGGGCGCAGGTGGAACGCGAGATCGAGAACGTCCTGGCGGCGGTCCGGGCGGGAGGCAACGACGGCGCAGCCGCTCTACTGCGCGGGGAACTTGACCGGCTGACCGCCGAGCGTGACCAACTGGCGCAGCAGCAGGCAGATCTTGGTGACGGCACTATCGAGAAGGCCTTGGAACGGGCGCTGGCGGCGCTGCCAGCCGTGGTGGAGGAACACCTTGGCCACGGCGACCTGGCCGAATTGACCGATCCCAGCCATGTGGCGCGCGCCCACGCGCTGCTCGCCGAACTGGTGAGCAGCATCACCGTGCTGCCAGACCAGGCCAAGGGCGGCTACACCTGCACGCTCACCGGGAACCTCGCCGGCGTGCTGCGATTGGCAGGGGACAAGCGGGCAATGGTGAGTAGTGATGGTAGCCCCGGCGGGATTCGAACGCTGGTAACATTGGAGACACCGCCTCACGAGTACAGGCTCTGGGGCCGCCGTTACCGGCCGGGCAGCGTTGCTGATGAACGACACGCTGCAGGCCGCGCCTAAGGCCACATGCTCGCGTAAGGCCCGGCAACTCCCGCCACGTGGTTCGCATCCTGTTGGTTCCATCAGGCGAGCTGGTGGTGCATTCCCGGCTTCCGCAGTACGGGTTATCTCTTCCATCCCGGCATGGTGGGCCGTGCATGATGGAAGCCATAACCTTTCCGCCGGTGCGCATCGCGGCCAAGGCGGTCGTGGCCGGTTGGTAGCGGGGGCCCCCAGCGCTCCTGAACAGAAGACCAGGCGGCGCCCCCTCACCCGGGAAGTGCCCTTCCGATGGGATTCGAAGCGTGATTTGAGGGGTCGGCGGAGGTCGCGGCCCGGGCGGGTCCAGGTGCCGCAGGAAGAGGCACCAGGGCTTGCCGGCGCCCGCCATCTCCTCCAGCAGGGGCAGGGCCGCCGCATTCAGGTTCTCGGCCTTGCGCGCCGGGCGGTCGTCCCATAACGATCAGGTCTCGAACCCGGCGGGGCTTGATACTCACAGGCCACCGCCGCGCGCATGCGTGCCCGATGCGCGATCTCGCGGTTAGCGAGCTTGTCAAGCCCAAAATTGGAGACCGCGAGGTATTGACACCGTACACTGCCACGAGCTCCCCTACGGGCGGCCGTAGATGGGCCGCCCCTACCGGAGTGCCGTCATCACCACCTTGGCCACGGTCGTGTTGTCCACGTACTTGCCCCGCTGGGGGTCGGCGCCGATGACGGCCTCGGTGAACGCCTCGGCCCCCGCGCCTTTGGCAAAGAGCGGGGCCAGGCTGTTGGTGTGACTTTTCGAGTGGAACTCGAGGCCGGGCATCTTGCCCGGACCATTGTTGGCCAGGGGCTGCCACTGGGGGTCCGAGCCGGGGCCGGTGACATAGCCCGTCTCGTGATCGGCCGTGATGATGAGCAGCGTCTCGTTCCAGTTGGAGTGCCGCTCCACCCACCCGATGACGGTCTCGACGGCCTTGTTGAACTCCACCTGCTCCTCGACCATGCGGGTGCCCACGTTGGCGTGGGCGGCGCCGTCAATGGCCCCGCCTTCCACCATTAGCACGAAGCCCTGAGGGTCGTTGTCGAGCACATTGAGCGCCCCCTCGGTCATCTCGCGCAGGGTGGGGACGTTGGCGGGGAAGGGGTCCGTGTACGGGGCGGCAGTGAAGTTCAGATTGCGCGCCGCCTCCAGCGTGTCCCACGACTGCGCCACCCCGCACACCCGCTTGGGGGTGGGGCCGGCCGCCAGCGCGGCGAAGTCGGCCTTGCTCTCAATGAGCTTCCACGGGTCCGGCTGGCCATCGCCGTCAGCATCGGCGCCGGCGGTGCCCGCGCTGAGCGCGGCCCAGGTGGTCTCGCCGCCGACGCACTGGTAGTTGGGGGCCGCCCGCCGCTTGCCCCCGTCCTCGTACCATGGGTGGCCGGTGCCCATGATCACGTCCACCGCGCTCGTCGTCAGCATCAGCCGGGCGATCTCCTCCTCGGCGTTGCGGGAGGGGACATGCGCTGCGAATGCTGCCGGCGTGGCGTCGCTGAACGTCACGGAGGTGACGATGCCCGTCGACTTGCCCAGCTTCTCCGCCCGCTCCAGCACGTTCTCCACCGGCTTGCCGGCGACATCCACGCCTATGGCGCCCTTGTTGGTCTTCACCCCTGTGGCCAGGGCGGTGCCGGCGGCCGCAGAGTCGGTGGCGCCGATGTCTTTCACCCAGTTGAAGGTGGCCCAGGCCAGGGCGGGGCTATAGGGTGGCGTGTTGGCGGCGTTGGTACTCACCCCGTAACGCACGGGGAACTGCTCGTACGGCTGCGCCCCCACCCTACCCGCCTGGAAGAGGTCTGCCGCCCACATGTGGTTGTAGCCACAGCCGTCACTGATCATGAGAATGACGTTCTTGGCTCCGGGGGCCGCGCCGGCCCCCCTCGCCTGTGGCGCGGCCGTCAGGCTGACCGCCATCGCCACCAGCACGACGCACCCGCACCATCGCATCCATTTGTCCATTGCCACACACCTCCGATCGGTTCTGCTATTCCCTTCGTAGGGAGAGGCGCAAACCCCTTGTGCCGGCGAGCAAGCGCACTGTGCCCGCTGTTGGTCCTCAGCGATGATGGCACAAATCCGCGGGTGAACTAAGTTGCGGATCCGCTGTCCCTGCCTTTGCATCTTGTCCCGTCCGCGCGAGCTTTCGATAGTTCTCACGCCTAGCCACCAGGGTCCGAATCTGCAGCGTTTTTCGCCGGGCGAGTTCAAATGTCCCCATTGTTCCTCTGGATGTCCCGAACCTCAAGGATCTTCCTTTGCCCAGAGCCGTCTGCGTTCATTGCCCAGATGCTCTTGCCGCCCCGCACAAAAACGATCCTGCTTCCGTCACTTGACCAGCAAGGAGTCGCGTCTATTCCCCCGCCGGTGAGACGGCGTACCTGCTGCTTTCCGTCGAGGTCGACTCGGTAAATGTCTCCCTCCGAGAGCGGGTTGGCCCGCAAGCCCTTCCGTGGAGGCTCGTTGGTGGCAACTAAGAGCACACTATATGGATTTAGTCGAACCCACTTCGTCCCGAACTGTCCCCCCCAAATCCATTTAGGTAAGTCGCCGGTTCTGAGCAACTCTACGCGATGGCCTGTCTTTACGTTCACCTCCCAAAACGCGATCTCCGCAGCCGGCTTCGCGCGGCGCGCGTAGAGGATCACGTCTGGCCTCACCCACACCCGATGTATGATTGGGCGGGAATCCACGCGTTTCTCTTGGGTCCCGTCAGGCGAGATCACGTATAGTCCGCGCACGCTTGCCATCTGGCTTTCCCGTCGCGACCCAAAGAAACTGATCCACCTTCCATCGGGACTCCACTGCGGAAATCTCGGCTCAACAGATGTCTCCAGGGGCGTGATTCTCCGGTCGGCAAGGCGGATGGTCTCGAGCCGGCCGCCTATCGTTTCGCGCCACCTGCACCAGACGAGCCTTCCTCCGTCAGCCGACCAGGCGGGCCAGTCTACCCCCTTCGCAAGGCGAATGCGCCTCCCCGGAGTCCCGACGGGTAGCAGCCACAATGCTTGCGCCCCAACTTCCCCGCCAGACACAGCTAGCATTCTTCCGTCGTTGCGCCATGCGGGAATGCCTCCTACTATCCAGCTTTGCAGCAGAAATTGGGGCCGTGTCACCTCTGACTCACCACTAACTACCCAGACTTGCGCGTGGATACGCCCTTCGGCGCACGCCACAAAGACGATATCGGCAGTGACGGGCGAACAGGACACGTATTCAATCCAGCTCGGTGGTTCTGTCGGGGAACATCCGGACACAAATACAATAGATACCAGGAGAAACAGGATAGATAGGCAGCAATGTCTGAGTCCGCTAACCATAGTCGTATGTTCTTTAGTTACTAATACGGGTCGCAACCCAAATGACAGTATGTTTCGGCGTCGCCGCAGACACGGTCAGGGTAGTAGTCATTAATCCTGCATGCCTGCCCCAAGGCCTCACAGCAGGCATCACAATCCTTGGAGTCGCGGCAGATTGGGAGCCAATCTGGCGGGGTCCATTTGTAGTCACAATCCGCCAGGCAGAAAGCCTTGCCGGCCTCGCAGTCTAATCCGCACAGGCTGAACGGGACACATACTATGTATAATGCCCAGCACTTGGCTCTGCACGATGTCCTCGAAAGCCCCGACGGGTCTACATGAGTCGGCGGGCAGTTGCCGACATATGAATACCTGTGCAGGCTCTGGGGATCCCGACGACTGCCTCTTACGGGGTCTTGCGTCAGGAACCTCCCCACCTCCGGCAGGTAGTACCGGGCGCCGAGGTGCTGGAGGGAACTGCCGGTTTGGTAGTAGCCCAGGGAGCCGACGTACTTGTACGGGTTCGCGGTCGAGCCGCTGCTGCCCATCAGGTTCCCGAAGGCTTCGTAGGTGTAGGTGTCTGTCACGGTCTGACTCGCGTCGAGGAGTTGGCGCGTGGAGCCCAGGCCGTCGTAGAGGTAGAAGCGGTTCTGGCCTCCGATGGACGCCGATATGAGCGGATCGTAGTAGCTGTTGCCTTCGACGACGTAGCGATTCAGCGTGGTGTAGGTGTCCCCGCTCAGGGTACCCTCGAGGACGGGACGGACGCCATCGTACTGGAACCAGGAAATAGGTAACGGTGGGGCTGTTGAAAAAGTCGCCGTGCTCTCTTCTTGAATTCGGCTGTTCTTGGTACAATAGTGCACCGCTGACTTGCCGAGGATATGCTGATGCTTGGTCACCGTGAGACTCAGGAGCCCCTCTTC
>Ga0315279_10006399_pt1 | contig 14870 bp, 8 predicted proteins | sample YL17G06_20_MG_FD_203694 | JGI IMG/M metagenome (GOLD analysis project Ga0315279, IMG submission 203694) | Sediment microbial communities from Yellowstone Lake, YNP, Wyoming, USA - YL17G06_20 | ecosystem: Environmental > Aquatic > Freshwater > Lake > Sediment | place: USA: Wyoming | collected... | reverse complement strand
GCCTTCTTCGAGTACGCCGAGGTGCCGGGGCTCGACCGACCGGCGGCGAGCGACCTGCTCCGCCGGGAGTACGCCGGGCGAACCGTGCTCGACTACATCCTGCCGGACGACCGGGAGCGGTTCGAGAGCCTGAAGGCGCGGGCGCGCGAGCGGCGCTTCACCGACGCCGCGGCGAAGTTCGTCGTGGGCGTGAAGGGCGAGTTCACGTTCGTCTCACAGGCTGGCCGGCAGACGCCCGTCAGTCTCTCCATCACGTACGCGATGATATACGACAAGTACCAGCTCAACTTCATCGACATCACCGAGCGGAAGCGGGTGGAGGAAGCACTACAGAAGACCGCGGCGGAACTGGCACGGTCGAACGTCGAACTGGAGCAGTTCGCATATGTGGCTTCGCACGACCTTCAAGAGCCGCTTCGGATGGTATCCAGCTACACGCAGTTGCTGGCAAAGCGCTACGGCGACCTCCTGGACCAGGACGCACGTGAGTTCATCGACTACGCCGTTGACGGTGCGACCCGGATGCAGCGGCTCATCAACGACCTCCTTACGTACTCGCGCGTCGCGACGCGTGGCAAACCGCTTGAGGCCATGGACTCTCACGCCGCGCTGGGGGAGGCAATCAACAACCTCGGAGCGTCCATCGAGGAGAACCACGCTATCGTCACCACGGATGACCTGCCGATGGTCAAGGCCGACTACTCCCAGCTCGTGCAGGTGTTCCAGAATCTTGTCGGGAACGCCATCAAGTTCCGCGGAGAGGACCCGCCTCATGTTCACGTCTCCGCGTGTCGCGACGGGGAGAAATGGGTGTTCTCGGTCAGCGACAACGGCATCGGCATCGCCCCCGAGTACTACGACCAGATCTTCCAGATCTTCCAGCGATTACATGGTGCCGACAGATACCCGGGCACGGGCATAGGTCTAGCGCTCTGCAAGCGGATCGCAGAGAGACACGGCGGCACTATCTGGGTGGAATCCGAGCCTGACAAGGGGTCAGTGTTCTACTTCACCGTACCTGTCTGATGGAGGTAGGATACGATGGCAACGCGCGTGTCGGGTAAGCCGGTCGATATCTTGCTCGTCGAGGACAGCCCGGGAGATCGGCGTCTGGCACAGGAAGCCCTTCGGGAGAGCAAGGTAAGCAACACGGTCTACGCCGTGGCGGACGGGGTCGAGGCGCTCGAGTTCCTGCGGAAGGAGGGGAAATACGCCGCGTCTCCGCGTCCGGACCTCATCATGCTCGACCTGAACCTGCCAAGGAAAGACGGGCGCGAGGTGCTGGCGGAGGTCAAGGCCGACGCCAACCTCAGGTGCATCCCCGTGGTGATCCTGACCATGTCGAAAGACGAAGAAGACATCCTGAAGAGCTACAACCTCCATGCGAACTGCTACATCACCAAACCCATCGACCTCGATCAGTTCATGAAGGTCGTGCAGTCGATCGAGGACTTCTGGCTCACGATCGTGAAGCTGCCCCCGCACCGGAACGGTGGCTGACTGCCATCGACATATGATACGCATTCGCCTTGAACGCGCTACATGGGCGAACACGGTCGAACGCTTCGCGTTCGCGGGTTTGCCCCTATCGTGGGTTGTATGATACGTTTTCACAAGTACTTGTAGGGGCGAGGCATGCCTCGCCCGCGGCTGCCCGTGGGAAATCGCGCCGGTCGAGGCATGCCTCGACCCTACGGGCGGTTGCGGGATGCGGTTGTGTCGCCGCACCGCGTAAACCATGTCGTGGCACAATGCCTCGCCCCTCCGGCCACGATGTAGCGCCTTCAACACGAAGGCACATGACGCGGCGGGACCTCGCTCTGGGTTGGAGGAGGGCATGCCATGGCAGGGAGTCTGGCGAACGCCACACGCGTCCTGGTTGTCGAGGACAACCCGGGCGACGCGCGGCTCATCCGCGAGATGCTGACCGAGGGGCACGAGGCATTCGAGATCCGCGTCGCCGATTGCCTGTCGGCGGGGCTCGCATGGCTCACCGAGGACGCGGTGTCCGTTGTCCTGCTGGACCTCGGCCTGCCGGACAGCCAGGGGTTCGATACACTGCGGAAGGTCCGCAGGCACGCACCTCGGGTGCCCATCATCGTCCTGACGGGCCTCAACGACGAGGAACTCGCCATCGCCGCCGTCCGCAGCGGCGCGCAGGACTACCTGGTCAAGGGCCAGGTGGAACCTGCTCCGCTCGCGCGGGCGATCCGCTACGCCATCGAGCGACAGCGGCTGGAGGAGCGGCTTGTGCGGATGAACCGGCTATTCTCGGTGCAGAGCGCCGTAAACCGGATGATCGTGACCGCCCGCGACCGGCAGCAGCTCTTCGACGAGGCCTGCGGCGTCCTCACCGCCGACGGCCGGTTCCGCATGGCCTGGATCGGCCTCGTCGAGACGGAGACCGAGATGGTGCGTCCCGTGGCCACGGGCGGGTTCGTGAACGGCTATCTCGATCTCATCAGCGTCTCCACACGCCGTGTACCGGGGGACGACCGAGGGCTCGTGCACCAGACGATCCTCAGCGGCCGCCACACCGTCTTCGACGACGTCGGGCAGGACCCTCGCTCCGGCCCATGGCGCGACGAGGCGCTTGCGCGCGGCTACCGCTCATGCGCCGCGTTTCCGCTGCGCGTCGGGGAGAAGATCATCGGCGCTCTGGCCGTTTACGCCGAGGAGCCGGCCTGCTTCGGCGAGGAGGAGCTGCGGCTCCTCGACGACCTGGCCGACGACATCGCCTTCGCCATCCACCACGTCGAGCAGGAGGCCCGACGGAAACGCGCGGAGGAGGAGCGGCTGCGGCTCATCACGGCGATCGAGCAGTCGGGCGAGGTTGTGGTCGTGACCGACCCCGACGCGACGATCCGCTACGTCAACCTCGCGTTCGAGCGCATCACCGGGTACTCCGCGGGCGAGGTCGTCGGGCGGACGCCGCGAGTCCTGAAGAGCGGCAAGCAGACCCCGGAGTTCTATCGGGAGCTCTGGACGACCATCGTCGGAGGCGACACCTGGCGGGGCCATCTGGCCAATCGGAAAAAGGACGGCAGCCTCTACGAGGAGGACGCCGTCATCTCGCCGGTGCGCGACGCCGAGGGAAAGGTGGTGAACCACGTGAAGGTGGCGCGCGACGTCACCCGGCAGATGGAACTGGAGACGCAGCTTCGCCAGGCGCAGAAGATGGAGGCGGTCGGTCGCCTTGCCGGAGGGATCGCCCACGACTTCAACAACCTGCTCACGGTGATCGCAGGGTACGCCGAGCTCGTGCAGATGAACCTGCGGTCGGACGATCTGGCGCTCAAACAGGTCAACGAGATCAGCAAGGCGGCCGCGCGGGCGGCTGAGCTCACCGGCAGCCTCCTCGCCTTCAGCCGCAAGGCCATCATCCGACCGCGGGTGATGAACCTCGAGCCGGCCGTTCGCAGCGTCGAGCGAATGCTCCAGCGGATCATCAGAGAGAACATCCGGCTCGAACTGCTTGCGGATGAACGGACCTGGAACGTGCGGACCGACCCCGGTCAGATCGAGCAGATCATCCTCAACCTCGTCACGAATGCGCGCGACGCGATGCCGGATGGCGGCCAGCTCACGATCGAGCTCCGCAACGCCATCCTCGACGAGTACTACGCGCAGCTTCATCCCGAGGTGAGCCCCGGACGATACGCGCTCCTGATGGTGAGCGACACGGGCGTGGGGATGGACGAGGCCACGCGAGCGAAGATCTTCGAGCCCTTCTTCACCACGAAGGGCGAGCAGGGCACCGGTCTCGGCCTTGCGACCGTCTACGGCATCGTCAAGCAACACCACGGCCACATCACGTGCTATAGTGAGGTGGGGAAAGGGACGACCTTCAGGGTCTACCTGCCCGCGGTGGATGCGCCCATCGAGGTCGCCCGGGAGACGCCCGTGGAGCAGATGCCGCGCGGGCGGGAGACGATCCTGCTCGTCGACGACGACGCGAGCATCCTATCCATGGGGATGTACATGCTCGCCCGCCAGGGCTACCAGGTGCTCACGGCCGAGTCGGGCGATGACGCGCTCCGGGTCATCAAGGAACATGGCGGCCCGCTCGATCTCCTGCTCACCGACGTCGTGCTGCCGGACATGAGCGGGCGCGACCTCGCCGAGCGGGTCGCCACGTCACAGCCGGGAGTCAAAGTACTCTACACGTCGGGGTATGCGGAGAACATCATCGCGCACCACGGCATCCTGGAGCCGGGCATTGCATTCCTCCAGAAGCCGTACCGCATGGTGAGCCTGCTCAGGATGGTTCGCCGCACGCTATCCGGCAGCCAGTGACCGCGCACCCGATGCGCGACGTCCCTACGGATGTGCCTCCCGCACGCGGCGAGCCTGCACCATCGTGCGCCTCGCCAGGTCGGTGAACCGCAGAGGTTCGCCCCTGCCGACCTCGGAGAGCGCCGTCTCGATCGTGTCGTTGAGCGGCCCGACCCACTCGTACGGCAGCGGCCGCGCGCCGTGCATCGCGCCGACGACACTCCCCGCGGAGGCGCCGTTGCAGTCGGTGTCCCATCCGCCCATGACGGCAGCAGCGATCGTCGGCCCGAGCTCGCCCCGGCCTTCCAGCAGGCCGAGCGCCACGAGCGCGGCGTTGTTTATCGTGTGGACCGGATGGTAGCCGCCCAACGCCTCCCCGATGCGGTCGAGCATGCGCTCGCGGTCGCGCTCGGCCGCGTGCCAGGCGAGGACATCCCGCAGCGCCCTGGCGAGGCGACAGTCGGCGGGGATCTCGCTCAGGCCGACGTGGATCGCCTCCGCTGGGTCGTCGGTCGCGAACGCGGCGGCGATCGTGGCGGCCATCCACATCTCGCCGTAGATACCGTTCTTCACGTGGCTCAAGGCCGCGTCGCGCCACGCGAGTCCGGCGGCGATCTCCGGCAGGCCGGGGGCGACGTAGCCCCACATGTCCGCCCGGATCTGCGCGCCGATCCACTCGCGGTACGGGTTGCGCCACGTGGCCGTCTCCGGCGGTTCGAGGTCGACGACGAGGTTCCGGTACGCTGCGGTCTCGGCGGTGTAGACCTTGTGGTACGGCAGGTGGAGGAGCCATGCGTCCGCGACATCGCGCGTGGCGAAGCCTGGGCCGCGCGATTCGAGGATCACCAGGGCGAGGAGCGTGTAGTCCATGTCGTCGTCGCGGTTCATGCGGCGGATGTTGCCGCGGAGGCACCCGAGGGTCCACGAGTGCCATGGACGGCGCTCCCACTGTACGGGCGGGAAGTAGCGGGCGAGCGGCCACTCGCCAGCGAACTCGAGGAGCGCGCGGATGTCGGCGCGCGGCCAGCCCTCCACCGGCTTGCCGAGCTCGCACCCGGCGGCGCGAGCGAGCCATGCGCCGAGGAGGCGATCCTCCAGCTCCTCGGCGCCGAGGTCGAACCGCATTCGCCGGGGTCCGTCGGGCCGCTTCGCTCGGATGCCGGCGAGGTCCGACGGCTCCTCCTCGGCAAGCGTCGGCTCCGGCACGAGCGCGTCGAGCCGGTCGTAGAGCGCGTTGATCGCCTCCGCCGGCGCGCCCTCGGGCAGCGCGGCGACCTCGTGCTCGATCTCCGCGAGCGCGGCCGGAGAGCAGCCCTCCTCGCGCCGCTGGACGATCTCCTCGCGCAGGTGATGGGCCGTGAGACGGAGCATTAGAACGCCTTTCAGAACGACTCCATAGGGGGCGTGCTGGCCCCATCATAGCCGCGGTCATTCTGAGCCGCGTCGCCGCAGGCGACGTGAGCGAAGAATCTCGGCCTTGGGACGCACATGCACATCCAGCGAGAGATTCTACGGTTCTTCGTCCCCAACGCCAGGGGATTCTTCGCTTCGCTCAGCGCGCCCGAAGGGCGCGATGGATGACGGCGCGTTGTACGTGAAGCGGTACGTCCTACGGCCAGCCAGTACCGTTCATTCTGAGATAGTTTCTTAGAGGTCGGCGAGGCGTTTCCATGCGCCAGCATAGTCCTCAAGAACCTTCCGAATCGCCGCCCGGGCTTGCTCGGGTGTCGCTGTGACGGCTGTCGGTTCGGCCTGCTCGTCCTCGGTCATGGCGCTGGAACTTGGCTTTCGCGTCGGCGCAGCCTGATCGCATGCGGCACGGAATGCGAGTGCTTTGCGCTCGGACTGCGTGGCACGTGCGGTGCGTCGCCTTCTCTGTTTCATCCTCGTTCGCTCCTCTTCGGGCCGGTCTCCCCTAATGCTACGCACTGCGACCGGCTGCGACAACACGCTGCGTTTCCGGTTCCGTTCCGTCGTGCCCTGATGCCTCCCCTTCGGGTCCGTATCGTGCGGTGCTACATTAGGATTCTCCATCCCGTATGAACCCCGGCAACCATCTGAAGGAGGCGCCTCATGCCCGATGGTACCCCGCAGGAACTCGCCGCACTTACTCGCCGGCTCGTCACCATGCAGGACGGCGCCAAGGAGTCGCTCGCGCGGATTGTCGCGGAGCTCGACTTCGCCAACCAGCTCCGCGCGCTCCATCCCGATCGGAGCGACGAGTGGGCGCGCCTCATCGAGGCCGCGCTCCGCACGGTGCGGAAGGCGCTCGAGGGCGGCGCGTCGGACGGTCTCGCGAAGGTCGTCGACGAGGCCGAGCACGCCCTCGCACCCATCGGCGCAATCGCCAAGACCTACACCATGTTCTGCGTCGGCCACGCGCACATCGACATGAACTGGATGTGGTCCTGGCCGGAGACGGTGAGCATCACGAACGACACCTTCTCCACCGTGGATCGGCTCATGGACGCCTATCCCGACTTCTGCTTCACCCAGAGCCAGACGAGCGTCTACGAGCTCACGCGCACGCACAACCCGGAGCTCTTCGAGCGCATCCGGAAGCGCGTGAAGGAGGGCCGTTGGGAGGTCGCGGCGAGCATGTGGGTGGAAGGCGACAAGAACCTCGCGGGCGGCGAGGCGCTCTGCCGGCACCTCCTCTACACGCGACGGTTCATGGAGCAGCACTTCGGTCTCGCGCCGGAGGACGTGCTGATCGACTGGGAGCCGGACACCTTCGGCCACGCGCACACGATCCCGAGCTTCCTCGCCCGCGCGGGCGTCCGCCGGTACTATCATTGCCGAACCGGCCAGGAGTCGCGCCCGCCGGTCTTCTGGTGGCAAGGGCCCGACGGCGCGCGCGTGCTCGTCTACAAGGAGATCGGCAGCTCATGGTACAACAGCCGCATCACGCCGGACGCCGTGAACTCCATGATGCGGTTCTGCCGCGAGACTGGCCTGCGCGCATGGATGAACGTCTACGGCGTCGGCGACCACGGCGGCGGACCCACGCAGCAGGACCTCGAGCGCGGCCAGCGCATGAACTCCTGGCCGATCTACCCGAACATCGTCACCTCGACGACGAAGCCCTTCTACGAGCTCCTCGAGCAGAACGGCGACCGCTGGCCCGTCCTCGACAAGGAGCTCAATTACGAGTTCACCGGCTGCTACACCTCCCAGTCGAACATCAAGCGCGCGAACCGCTTCGGCGAGCAACTGCTCTATCGCGCCGAGGCGGCTGCGGCGCTCGCGTGGCGGCGCATCGAGCGGCCGTACCCGACGGATCGGCTCCGCGAGGCATGGGTCAACGTCCTCTTCAACCAGTTCCACGACATCCTGCCCGGCTCCGGCGTGAAGGAGACGTACGAGTACGCCCAGGGGCTGTTCCAGCGCACCGCCGCGCAGGCCGGCGCGATCGCCACGGAGAGCCTCCGCGCGCTCGCGGCAGAGGTGAACACGAACGCCGTCGCCGGCCAATCGGAGCGGACCGGACGACCGGGCACCGGCGTCGGCGCAGGCGCGGGCTACGGCAGCTCCCAGGGCGGCGTCTCCACCCTCGACGCCGGCGCGCATGACGTCCGCCTGTTCGTCGTCTTCAACCTCACCGGATGGGACCGCAGCACCGTCGCGACCGCCATGCTGTGGGATGTCGCCTGGGACCGCAACGCCATCGTCGTGACGGACGACGCCGGGGAGACCGTCTCCGCGCAGGTAATCACCGCGGGCGACTACTGGGGCCATCGGTACATCACGGTCGCGTTCCCGGCGAAGGACGTGCCGGCGATGGGCTACCGCACGTACGCCCTCCGCGAAGGCTCCGCCGAGCCATCGCCGACCCGGGTTGCGAGCCCCGGCCGCGGCATCGCAGAGAACGACCTCGTCCGCGTGGAAGTGGACTGGGCCACCGGCGGCATCGCGCACCTGGTGGACAAGCGCTCCGGCCTCGACCTCGCCGATCCGACGCATCCGATGGGCATGCTGGAGTACCTCGTCGAGCGGCACCACGGCATGACCGCGTGGACCATCGGCGACATCAAGTCGAGCCGGATGCTCACCGAACTCGTGTCGCTCCAGCAGAGCGGGGGCCTGTACCAGAACACGATCACCGGGCGGTACAAGGTCGACAACTCGGAGATCACCGTGAACCTCACCGTCCGCGCGGGCGACCCGTGCGTGGAGGTGACGGTGAACGCGCTCTGGCTCGAGCGCGGCACGGCGGAGACGGGCGTGCCCATGCTGCGGGTCCATGTCCCGACCGCGCTGGAGCGCTGCGTCGGGCGCTACGAGATTCCGTATGGCACGATCACTCGGACGCTTTCCGGCGGCGAGGAGGTGCCGTCGCAACGTTGGGCCGAAGTGGCGGGCACGCACGGCGGCCGGCCCGCAGGTGTGCTGCTGCTCAATGATTCGAAGTACGGCTACTCCCTCGATGGCAACGACCTGCGGCTCACGCTCATCCGCAGCAGCTACGACCCGGACGTGCTGCCCGAGCTCGGCAACCACGCGATTCGCCTCGGCATCGTCGCGTACGGCGAGGAGTGGAAGGCGGCCGATAGCATCCGCGTCGGCGCGCAGTTCAACCAGCCACTCGTCGTCGTCGGCGCGGACGTGCATGACGGGCCACTCGCCGCAAGCGGCTCCTTCCTCGCGATCGAGACGCCGAACGTCGTCCTCGCCGCGCTCAAGAAGGCGGAGGATTCGGAGGCGATCATCCTCCGGCTCTATGAGACGCTCGGCGTCGATACCGACGCGCGGGTCGCCATCGACCGGGCCCTTGCCGGCGGACGCGCCTCGCTCGTCGACCTTCTCGAACGGCCCGTCGAAGGCAGGGCGACATCGAGCGGCGACGCGCTGACGGTCCACCTGCCGCCGCACGGCATCGTCTCGGTGAAGCTGGAGCGGTAGTCAGGAGATAGGCCCGCGCCTAAAGAACGTGCCACGGGGGCGGGTCGCGCGATCCGCCCCCTGCGTATGACGAGACCCACGGAGACCCGAAAAATAACCGCGGAGACGCGGAGACGCGGAGAAGGAGGACTACTCTCTGTGTCTCCGGGCCTCTGCGGTGAACTTCTGTTTCTCTGCGTCCCCGCGTCTCTGCGGTGAACTTCTTTTTCTCTGCGTCTCCGCGCCTCTGCGGTGAACTTCTCTTTCTCTGCGTCCCCGCGTCTCTGCGGTGAACTTCTTTTTCTCTGCGTCTCCGTGCCTCTGCGGTGAACTTCTCTTTCTCTGCGTCTCCGCGTCTCTGCGGTGAACTTCTCTCTCTCTGCGTCTCTGCGTCTCTGCGGTGAACTTCTCTCTCTCTACGTCTCTGCGGTGATTCTCCTCCCCGGGAGTGCCGCGCGCGGACCGAACGATCAAGAGGGGACATGCGTAGATAGGAGAGGATCGGCATTCCCGCCCTGTTGATGGGCGCATGGTGGTACTTATGGCGGGATGAACGTCACGGAGATGCCCGTGCAGTCGGAATCCATCCTCGTCAATACGATCCGGTTCCTCTCGGTGGATGCCGTGGAGAAGGCCAACAGCGGGCATCCCGGCCTGCCGATGGGCGCTGCGGCGATGGCGTACGTGCTGTGGACGCGCTTCCTGAAGCACAACCCGTCGAACCCGGCATGGTTCGACCGCGACCGCTTCGTCCTCTCGGCGGGCCACGGGTCGATGCTGCTCTACAGCCTGCTCCATCTGACGGGCTACGACGTGCCGCTCGACCAGATCAAGCGGTTTCGCCAGTGGGGCAGCATGGCCGCCGGCCACCCCGAACGCGGGCTCGCGCCGGGCGTCGAGACGACGACGGGGCCGCTCGGCCAGGGGTTCGCGAACGGCGTCGGCATGGCGATGGCCGAGGCGTTCCTCGCCGCGCGCTACAACCGGCCGGGGTTCAGCATCATCGACCACTTCACGTACGGCATCGTGAGCGACGGCGATCTCATGGAAGGCGTCGCATCGGAGGCCGCGTCGCTCGCCGGGCATCTGGGGCTCGGCAAGCTCGTCTACCTCTACGACGACAATGGGATCACCCTCGCCGGCAGCACGGACCTGACCTTCGACGAGGACGTCGGGAAGCGCTTCGAGGCGTACGGCTGGGACGTGCAAGTCGTCCCCGACGGGAACGACACGGCCGCCGTCGAGCGCGCCATCGCCGCCGCGCGGGCCGAGACGCGCCGCCCATCGCTCATCGTCGTGCGCACGCACATCGGCTACGGCGCGCCGCGCAAGCAGGACACTTTCGAGGCGCACGGCTCGCCGCTCGGCGAGGACGAGGTGCGCCGAGCGAAGGAGGACCTCGGCTGGCCGCTCGATCCGCCGTTCTACGTCCCCGACGAGGCGCTCGCCTACTTCCGGCAGGCAGTGGATCGCGGGAAAGCGGCCGAACGCGCGTGGGACGAGCGCTTCGCCCGCTACGAGCGGGAGCACCCCGATCCGGCGCGCGAGTTGCGGCGGGCGATGTGCGGCGAACTGCCCGAGGGCTGGGACGCCGGTATCCCAGACTTCCCTGCGGACGCGAGGAACGGCGTCGCCACGCGCGTCGCCTTCGGGAAGGTCCTCAACGCCGTCGCGGCGCGGGTGCCGACGCTGGTCGGCGGGTCGGGCGATCTCAATCCCTCGACGCACACCGCGCTCGCGGGCCTCGGCGACTTCCAGAATCCGAGGCATGAGCGCGGCAGAGGACTGGGCGCAGTCGGCGGCCAGTGGGGCTACGACGGACGCAACATCGCGTTCGGCGTGCGCGAGCACGCGATGGCAGCCGCGGCGAACGGCATGGCGGCGCACGGCGGCGTCTTCCCCTACTGCGCGACGTTCTTCGCCTTCTCCGACTACATGCGCCCGGCGATCCGGCTCGCGGCGATCATGGGGCTACCGGTGCTCTTCATCTTCACCCACGACGGCATCGGCCTCGGCGAGGACGGCACGACGCACCAACCCATCGAGCACCTCGCGAGCCTGCGCGCGATGCCCGGCCTCGTCGTCATCCGGCCGGCGGACGCGAACGAGGCCGCCGTCGCCGCGCGCGTCGCACTCGAGACGCGGAATCGCCCCGTCGCGATCGTGCTGACGCGCCAGGACGTGCCGGTGATCGATCGCTCCCGCTGCGCGCGGGCCGATGGGCTCCGTCACGGCGCGTACGTCCTCTCCGACGTGCCCGACGGTCGCATGGACGTCATCCTCGTCGCCACCGGCTCCGAGGTGAGCCTTGCCCTCGCGGCGCAGGAAATTCTCGGCGGTCGAGGCATCGCGGCGCGCGTCGTCTCGATGCCGAGTTGGGAGCTCTTCGAGGAGCAGCCCCGGGAGTGCCGCGAGTCGGTGCTGCCGCCGTCGGTCCCCGCGCGGCTTGCGATCGAGGCGGGCGCATCGTTTGGCTGGTGCCGCTGGGTCGGCGAAGGCGGCGACGTGCTCGGCATCGACCGGTTCGGCTCCTCGGCGCCAGGAGCGGTGCTCATGCGGGAGTACGGGTTCACGCCCGAGAACATCGCGGAGCGGGCGCTCGCCCTGCATCAACGCCGGAAGGAAGGATGACGATGCGGATCGGGATCGCGGCCGATCATGGAGGCTTCGCATTGAAGGAGCATCTCGCCGCACTCCTGCGCGAGGACGGGCACGAGGTCGTGGACTTCGGCGCGACGGTTCTGAATCCGAACGACGACTACCCCGACTTCGTCGTGCCGCTTGCCCGGGCCGTCGCCACCGGAGTGGTCGAGCGCGCGGTGGCGATCTGCGCGAGCGGCGTCGGCGCATGTATTGCGGCGAACAAGGTCGCGGGCGTCCGCGCGGCGCTCATCGCGGACACGTTCTCCGCGCGCCAGGGCGTCGAGGACGACGACATGAACATGATCTGCCTCGGCGGCCACGTGATCGGCCTCGCCCTCGCCTGGGAGCTGACAAGGACGTTTCTTCGCGCGCGCTTTCGCGGCCTCGAACGATTCCGCCGCCGCCTTGCACGGGTGACGGCGCTGGAGAAAGGAGCATGAGCCATGAGCGATAGCCCACTTGTCCGGGTCGGCGGGTTCGGCCAGAGCGTCTGGCTCGATCTCATCCGGCGCGGCATGCTCGTCTCCGGCGAGCTTGCGCGGCTCGTCGAACAGGACGGCGTGCGCGGCGTCACGTCGAACCCGGCCATCTTCCACAAGGCCATCGCGGAGACCCATGACTACGACGACGCCATCGCCGCCCTTGCCGCTCGGGGCAAGAGCGCCGAGGAGATCTACCGCGGGCTCACAGTGGACGACGTGCGCCGCGCGGCGGATATCCTCCGGCCCGTGTACGACGCCACGAACGGCTATGACGGGTACGTGAGCCTGGAAGTATCGCCGCACGTGGCGTACGACACCGTCGGCGCGGTCGGCGATGCGCGGGTGCTCTGGTCAGAGCTCAACCGGCCGAACGCCGTGGTGAAAGTGCCGGCGACGCGCGATGGCCTGCCGGCGATCCGGCAGCTCATCGACGACGGGATCAACGTGAACGTGACCCTTCTCTTCGGCCTACCGCGGTACCGCGAGGTGGCGGAGGCGTTCATCGCCGGCCTCGAGGACCGCGCAGCACGGCACCTGCCCCTCGATCGGGTCGCCTCGGTGGCGAGCTTCTTCCTCAGCCGCATCGACGTGGTCGTCGATCCGATGCTTCAGCAGAAGGCGGCTGCCGGCGGCGAAGAGGGCCGGATCGCCGGGGATCTGGTCGGCAAGGTCGCCATCGCCTCCGCGAAGGTGGCTTACCAGGTCTTCAAGGAGATCTTCGGCGGCGAGCGGTTCCATGCCCTGGCAGAACAAGGCGCTCGCGTCCAGCGCCTGCTCTGGGCCAGCACGAGCACGAAGAACCCGGCCTATCCCGACCTCATGTACGTGGAGCCCCTCATCGGGCCGGACACCGTCAACACGCTCCCGCTCGAGACGCTCAACGCCTACCGCGATCATGGCAACCCGGCGGCCCGGCTGGAGGAGAACGTCGAGGACGCCTATCGGGTGCTCGAGCGTCTGGCAGCGGCCGGCATCGACATCGACGCGGTGACGCAGCGGCTGGAGGACGAAGGCGTGGAGAAGTTCGTCACGCCGTTCGACCAGCTCATGGACGTGCTGCAACACAGGTGCACGGCCGCGACGAGGGCGAAGGCGGCCTGAAGGACCACCGCGCGCCGGCGCGCAGCACGCGGGTGATCGGCGCGGCGTGAGGATGGCGGCGGGTCATGCCGTCGCCCTCGTACCATTGCCGCGCGTCCCGCCCGAGGGTACCGTACCTCTTCCCGTATCCCCGCGTACACCATCGGACTACGCGCATGTCCGCGTGGTGCGTCACCGACGGGCAAGCCGATCGCGCGGCTCGCACCGCCATCCCATGACGAGCTGTCAGGAGGTGCATCATGCTGACGCGCCAGACCATGGGCGGCCTGTACGCGCTGCCCCCGACACCTTTCACGAAGAGCGGCGAGTTCGACGAAGACGCCTTCCGCCACAACTGCCGCGTCCTCATCGCCGCCAAAGTCGACGCCATCACGATCACCGGCAGCAATGGCGAGTTTCACACCATGCCGTGGGACATGCTCAAGGACGTGATCCGCGTCTTCGTCGAGGAGTGCCGAGGGAAGGTCACCGCCATCGCCGGCTGCTCGGGCATCCATACCGAGGACGCGATCATGCGGACGCGCTATGCGATGGAGCAGGGCGCCGACGCGGTGATGAACGTGAGCCCCTACTACATCGGCCTCACGCAGCCCGAGCTCATTGCATTCTGGCAGGACCTCGCCAAGGCCTGCCCGCACATCGGCATCGTCATCTACAACAACCCCAGCACGGCGCAACTGCACACGCTGCCGATCTACCGCGAGCTCGCCAAGCTGCCGAACCTCTGCGGCTCGAAGGAAGGTCACAACAACTTCGACCTGCTCACCGAGCTTCTCCGAGACGGCCGTCAGTCGGGCCTGGCGTACATGACGGCCACCGAGCACACGTGGTTCGTCCCGGCGATGCAGCTCGGCTCGCGCGGCATCTTCAGCATGGCGGCGGCCGTGTTCCCCTACCACCTCAAGAGGCTCTACCGCGCGTGCAAGGAGGGTAGGTGGGAGGACGCCCTTGCGATGCAGTGGCGGCTGAGCGAGGGGTACCACGCCATGGCCGGGCAGCCGTACATGCAGCAGTACAACATGATGGCGCGGTTCAAGGCCATGTGCACCGCCGGCGGCCTCCTTCGCTGCGGCAAGAGCCGGAAGCCGCTCATCAGCGTCACCGACGAGCATCAGGCCATGCTCAACGAGTTCACGCGGCGGAACTGCGCCGATCTCATAGCCGCCGACTGATACGATTTCGTATTCAGGACGCTATATCATGGCCGTAGGGGCGAGGCATTGTCAAGTGCCACGACATGGTTTACAGGTTGTGCCACGACATGGTTGACACATCAGGACGGGACGGCGTCGTGCGTATGACGGTGCCCGTCCAACGTCGCTCCCAGCAGGCGGTAGGGGCCGAAGTATATCTCGATCCCGCCCGCCGTCTCGCGGACCTGGACACTCTCGCCACACAGCCCTGTTCCCACCTCGATGCGGAGGCCCTTCCAGCTGACGTAGCCGTCCTTGTGGGGCCGGCGCAGCGTCACACCCGATGGATACTCCA
>Ga0315279_10006398_pt1 | contig 14871 bp, 18 predicted proteins | sample YL17G06_20_MG_FD_203694 | JGI IMG/M metagenome (GOLD analysis project Ga0315279, IMG submission 203694) | Sediment microbial communities from Yellowstone Lake, YNP, Wyoming, USA - YL17G06_20 | ecosystem: Environmental > Aquatic > Freshwater > Lake > Sediment | place: USA: Wyoming | collected... | reverse complement strand
ATGGGCGGATATTCGGAATTTGCCTGAGGATAATCTACAGCGTGACGATGCTGCATCAATGGCACACACCATGGAACTCCGATTACCCTACTTGATTCCAAAATTTGTGGAATTATGTATGCAAATATCACCCTCCTTCAAGGTTCAGGGATCCATTCGGAAATACATTTTACGAAAAATTGGTGAAAATCTTCATTTACCAGAAAGTATTACTCAAGAACCCAAACATGCAATCCAGTTCAGTTCTGGATCCTATAACATTCTCAGAAAACTTGCAAAGCAATACGGATTCGATAAGAACTTTGCGTTACAACACGGCTTTCTCAGTTCCACGCAGTTGTTCATCGATTCCATTGCGTATATTCTCGGATTCCCAAATATCGATTCTAAGGTTATAAAATTCGTCGAAAAAACGTCGATAAACTTGCCTGATTCTGTCTTCAGCCATCAAAATCTAGTGAATCAAACAGTTTAAAATTTGAGATTTCTTATACTGTATAGGAATAGTAACATCAATCCGGTGGAAAACGTGGTTCTCATTTTTGACTTGGACGGAACGCTCTTACATTCAACCTTTTTTTCTGATGTTCTAATGAAGATGCTATGCCACAAGCTTGAGACCCATAATCTACCTGCCGATAAATCCATTGTTTTTCAAGAAATCATTAAAAAATTCCTCGAAAAACTGGCTGCCGAAGATAAGACGCCCGCGTATGATTGGGATTTAATTGCCCGTGAATACCTGACGCAATATGACCTGCCTGGAGAGTGGAATTGTGAAATCGAGGATTACTATAAATCTGACGAAATTATCAAGCATAGCTTTCTCTATAAGGATGTCGAAAGTGCTCTCGAGTGGCTTTCGGAGAACCAACACGTCATGGTCCTTTTGACGAATGGGTTACATAAATATCAGGATAACGTAATTGAAAAGTTAGGGCTTCAGAAATATTTCCAAAAAATTGTAATGCCAGATCCTCTGTTATTCAACTTTGTGAAGCCTAATCCGGAAATTTTTGAATTCGCCGCCCAGGGATTCCCGGAACCCTATATTGTAATTGGGGATAGCCTCTATTTTGATGTCTATGGGGCGAAAAGTGCTGGATATCACGCAATTTGGCTCATGCGTAGACTTCCAAAACAATATTTAGAATTGCCTATCCAAGCGCGCACCCAAAAAATAAACCATAATCAAACTTTCCTTCGTAAATACCTCTTTGAGAGCGCTCCTTTCCTAAAGGCCTCCTCCCATGAACTCGACCTCGATTTGTTCAAACCTGATACTATCATCGCCAATTTACTTGAATTAAAAGAACTATTAGTATAATTAACGAAAATCAGCAATTGGGAATAGTTTAGTGCGTAATACAACTTCAAATTTGATGAAAAAGAGGAAAGGAAATAGATTAAAATAAATTTGACAGATTATATTTATACACTCAATTCATTCGGCTTGTCAGACCTATTTCTACGGTTTTTATTGTAGAGATAATTAAGATATGGCCATAAAAATCCGTGAGGAAGGAAATTGATAATCATTAGAATTTCCCAAAGAGGTGGGGGAAAATATGAAATAGCCATAATGATAAAAATACCAGCCATAAAAAAATAGTAAATTGCCACATAATATCCCGTTCTTGTATATTCTGGAAATTCATCTATTAAAAATCCCTTTTTAAGAATTGAATGTTTTTCGAGGACCGCAGGATTTCTTTTTAAATACCTTCGCATCAAATGAAGAAAAACAACTATTATACTTCCTAAAATGATTCCAAAAACAATTGTTTTAATAGCGGGAGTCATATCAAAACCATATTGGAATCCAGCCCACATAATTATGATATAGAAAATTAATCCCGATATTCCTATCGATCTTAAAGATTCTTTTTTAATATTGATTTCCATTTTAATCATCCTTTATTTTCTTCAACCCTTTTATTCCAATTTTCTCCTAAGAGCCCTAATCTCTCATATAAAGTATTTATTACCCCTCTCGATCATTTCTTATTTATTATCTTTTAATTTGCAATTTTTTTATATTTAATTCTAAAAATATATATTTCTTCTATTTACTGAGAAAATAATAGCTAAATATAAAGTAAAACCCATCAAATGATATTTTTTAAATACAGAAGGTTTAGCGTATGAAAACGGAAATTGATATTATTGCGGATATGTTATTTGCGACCTTTTATTCAAAGGATGTTGAAGAACGGAAGAAACTCACAAAGAACTGGAATAGGACCTTTCTATTGACAGTGAAGGACCAAGGAAACGTGTTAGGATCGGTGCAGAACGGGGAAATTCAACTGAACGCTCTGAAAGAGGGGGAAACACCGAAATATGATTTCGAATTTAAAGGCGACCTTGAAACAATGACCAAATTCACAGTGTATTCGAGTTATGGGCTGAAGGATTGGTTTAAACGCTTTGGAAATATCCTTATACGGCGTGTGAAATACTCCCCATTCTGGAAAATACGTGATGTCATTCGTTTCGCGAAAATAATGGGAGTCTAAAAAATGGATTCTAAGCCAAAAAAGAAAATGATTATCCTCGGATTGGATAATGCGGGTAAATCCACCATATTATTGACCTTGAAAAAACAACTGGGCGTTCAGAGTTTCGCAGATTTATCCCCCACTAAAGGGATTGTAACTGAGAACTTCGAATCGCATGATGCAATTTATTACATTTGGGATTTTGGCGGTCAGGACATCTATCGGAAAGATTATTTGAAAAAGTCAGACAACTTCAAAGGCACTGACGTTCTGATATATGTTATCGATATCCAAGACCCCTCTCGTCATGAAGCCGCACTCCAATACTTGGAAAAAATCCTTGAAATTATGAAGAATCTGGAACAAACCTGTGAATATTCCATTTTCTTCCATAAATTTGACCCTGACCTCCTAGAATCAAAAGAATATCAAAAAAGAAGTGCGAACTTGAGAGCAAAGTTACGAACTCTTTTCCAGAAATATGCAGCGCCCTTCAAGGTTTATCATACCAGTGTTTATACCGTTTTTCAACGAATCCAGGTTATGTAAGAATGGAAAAAATATCCGAAATCTGGATTATCAATCAAAATGGAACGCCTCTTTTTAATAGATCAAGTGATACGAAAGTGGACCCGAGTCTATTTGGGGGGTTTCTCAGCGCAATCCAAGAATTTATCCGAATTTCTTTTCACGGCACAAAACTGGATACTCTCAGCTTAGGAACTATCAAATTATTTTTTCTCCCTGTTGAAAATTATAATATTTTCATTGTCGTGCGCTGTGATAAGAAAGTAAATGATAAGGATATGAAAAAGAACATAGAAAAAATTAGAGACATCTTCATTTCTAAATTCCAATCCATTCTGGAAAAACCGCTTATGAATGTTGAAGAATTCCAATCCTTCAATGAAGATTTAAATAATTTATTAGGTCCCTCTAAATTATTGAAGAAGATGACAAACTGGTTTGAGACTATTTAGAAAAATGAGCTTTTTTTAATGGGAATTACTTGGGGCATTACGTTTCTCTTATATATTGATCCTCACAGTTTGGACATTCGGCTTCGCTGAGCGCATCATCAGCTGGTCCAGTCCAGCTACAGGAAGGACATTCTAATAAATCTCCTCTTTTCATCATACGATATAAAGGACTATGGCCTGTCGCACAATCTGGGCATATTGGAACAAATTTCAGATCATCTTTGTTATCGCTCTCCCAATCACATCTTGTACATTTATATTTAGTCATAAAAACTCACCTTGTTAATACATAAAAACAAATAAAAAATACAACTATACTAATATAAAATTAATTGAAATCCACATGAATTATTTATTCAAGACCATCTATGAGAAAGTAGGGGCATTTCATGAGTTTATCGAATCCAAATACGAATTTTAAGTTAAAAGTCTTGCTTACATCGAAAACAAGGGAGCATATCCTCCAAATTATAAAAGATTATAATGATTACTGTGAAGCAAATGATTTGAAGGATAATATGCTCAAAGGGTATAGTAAAAAACCCTACAATACAAAGGAAGGGTTGATCGATTTTCTGCTCGAGCATCTTTCGGAAGAAGAAATGGAAGGAATTCTGAAAAAAATCGAGCAGAGCTATCTTGAAGAGTTATTCAACGAGGCACAAGCTTATATTAAGAAGGAAAATGCAAGAGAAAAATTGGATAGCCTAAATTTTTCAGATAATGAACTCAAGTTAGAATTTAAGGGATGGCAGTGGGAAAGCAAAACGTCCCTTACGTTATCTAAGGATGAGACCCTATCAAGTTATGATTGTAGCTGTAAAACAGGTCAGATGAACGGATTCTGCCCGCACCTTTTCACCGGGCTCCTAATTTTAATAAAACAGAAAAAATTCAACCAAACTACGTTTCCCTTTATAATTCCAGAAACTTCCTTGAATCAAATTGCACAATTAGAAGTTGAATTGAGCGAATTCGAAGCGTTAGATAAAACGAGCGCGGACATTATTTTAGGTGATGATTACTTCATATCAGTCAATGGAAATTTGGTTACGCTGAAATGGGGTGGAGAGCGTCCGGGAAAAACTGTGAAAGATGTCACAGAAGAAGGAAAGGGGACCTCTGTAGCATTATGGGTCGCAAAAAAGGTCGTGGATAAGATTCTAGCCCCATTGAAAGGCAGTTCTTCCCCACGTGAAATATATCGCGATAAATTTGGGGTTATTCCAGTTATCCTAGAAAATGAGAAACTAGTTACCAAGTTATTGAACAAATTTCAGGAAACTAACGAACGTGAGAACACAAATTTACCGAGTACAAAAGAAGATTTAGAAAATTTCTTGAAATCCAAAATTTAATTCTTTAAACAACGTTATATTTGTCTTATCGTATCATAAGAACGTTTTAAAAGAAAAAAATGGAAAAATGAATTATAATTCCCTTTTCTGCAATTTGGATTTGTTTATTTTATCCTATACAATTCCTAATTCCTTTATAATATTCAAAATATTGGGTAATTCTTTTCCTGACCAAATCCATTCGGATTTGAAGTAAAGATCTGGAATATTAGATGTCTCTAGCTTTCCGGATTTAAACTCGATTTCGATATATTTACTTTTTTTTAATTTCAAAAATGTTGATTGCGTATATGATTCAGGATCCAATATCCAGTACTCACCAACGCCCAATCGTTCGTATTCGGCTCGTTTTCTTACTTCATCTCTATAGCGTGAATCTTCAGATATGATCTCAATAATGAAATCTGGTGCTCCGGTAAATACATTCTGATGGATTTTATCTAAGTTTTTTTGGGATACAAATGCTATATCAGGTTCGCGCCAATTCTTATCATTGAGTTTGATTGGAAAATTTTCACTAAAAAGTTTGCCGAGTTCATATTTTTCTATAAATAGGGCAATTATGATAACAAGAAACTGCCGTAATTCCACGTGTCTGAAAGATGCCGGGGAATGAATGATGTAATTTCCATCTACCAAATCACATTTATTTTCCGGTGCAGCTTCTAAATAATCTTCAAACTTTATTTTTTTCATTATGGCTAATTGTGATGGTGGGATATCGGATTCTTCTTTTTGATCAGACATTATAGCACCCTACATAAAATTCCATTATTTATCTACGATATTTTAATGTTACAAAATTAATAAACATTCCCGATATCCAATGAGGTTATAAATTTAATGTATTTATGATTTAGGTAGGTTATTTTTTAGGTTTAGGGCATAATCATAGCCGATATTGAAAGCTTGAACATTTATATCGAAGGCTTTAGGAGGCGCAACATCTTTCAGACCCTTTAATGCCGCATCTTTATCAAAGAGGTTCAGTATAGCTGTCAAGGCTCCGAACATAATCGCATTGGCAGTCAACGGGTTATAAAGGGTTTCCCGAGCTATTTGTTGCGCGGGAATGCTATAGACGCGTTGGGTGGGTTTAGTTCGAATTTTTCCCACGCTAGTGGGATCAAAAATCACGATCCCGCCTTCATGCTTTACATCCACTAAATATTTAGAAATTGCCTCATCGGTGAGAAAGATTCCCACATCGACATTCTTCGCAGTTGTTCGAGGATAATTAATGTCATCGAGAGTATCCTCGATTACGACCTCCGACCAACAAGATCCGCCGCGTGCTGCGGCACCATAACTCTCACTTTGTGATGCATTGAGGTTCTCCACATACATGATCGCCGTGGTAGTAATCAGCATCCCGAGGGTAAGCACACCTTGCCCTCCGTATCCCGAGATTTTAATTTCCGTCCGCGTCATAGTTATTCCCTCGTCTGAGCCTTTTCAATCACTCTGAAATATTTCTCCATCAGAGTTGGCTTCTCGGTATCCACAAATTCGCCCGTAATAAATTTATCCATTAATTCTTCTTTCGACATCGTTGCCGCTTGTTTAATAGTCACTGAATGCGCCTTAATCCAATTAAATACCTCCACGGGTGAGTTCAGTTTATTATGTCTTCCAAAATATGTAACGCACTGCGAAACAATATCAATTAATGCGAACCCCTTATGCTGTAAGGCTTTGCGGAAATACCTCATAAATTGAATCGGCTGGGCTGTAGTACACCGGGCGATGTAGCTAGCCCCAATTGTCTTTGCCAGCTCCACGGCATCAATCGGTTCATCCACAACGCCTTGCGTGGCGGTCGACGCAATTTGACCGAGTTGGGCTGTTGGGGCAATCTGTCCTCCTGTCATTCCGTAAGTTAGATTATGCAGTAGAATGCAAACACAGTTAAGATTACGCCGGATTGCATGTATGAAATGACTTGTTCCGATTGAAAGTAAATCTCCATCACCGGCGATTATGATGGGCTTGAGCTCCGGATTCGCCATCTGGACACCCGTAGCAACGGCTAACCCTCGACCATGCAAATTCATTAAGATCTTGCCCGGCATAATGATAGGAATCATTGTATAGCTTTCGGAGCTATTTGGATTGCCAAAATAGCTTATCCGACTCCGTTGATGAATGGGTATCTATTGATATCCAACTTATCTTCGAAGTAAACGGTCCCTATCATTTGGGCGATTGATCCATACCCACAGCCTCCACAGAAAAAGCTCTTGACGCCACCTACTTGCTTCGCTAAGAAGATGACTTTATTTGCAACCAGTGGATGTTCTGGGAGACCACTTTCTCCTTTAATATCTAATATAGACATACTAAATAATTACCTCCGCGATTTTAATTAGAATATTAAAATTTCCTAAACTACAATTCACAAAAAATTTAAAATCCAACACAGACATATTAAGCAGCAACCTCCTTAATTTTTTTCAAAATATCTTTCGGTTCATGCAATTTGGAGATTTCTGGGACAAAATATATTTCAGTTCCTTCTGCAAGATTCGCTTGCATCCAGACTAGCATCTGGCCCCAATTCATTTCGACATCGATGATTTTTTTGACTTTCTCCGATAATTCGTGCATTTCCTTTGTTGGAAACGGCCATACAGTTAATAAACGCAGCAAACCAACTTTGATTCCCGCTTCCCGGGCTTCTCGCACGGCAGCAAGGGCAGGGCGCGAAGGAAATCCGTAGGTAACCACGGCAATATCCGCGTCATCTAAATAATATGATTTGGTTCTACAGATTTTATCTTCATTTTTGGTAATTTTATCGCAAATGGCTTCAATCATTTTATATGAAACGGGACTATCTTCGGTGGGCAAACCGAGGGGATTATGAGATACGCTCGAAAGCCAATCGGGGAAGCTATCATACCCTAAGGTAGGAACTGCTTCGGGAACAACGATCTTCTCTCCTATTTTTTTAGAAAAAGGAATCCATTTACTCATATCCTCAGGCATTGGCTTTCGTGGTATAATTTTTTCGTTTATTTCCTCTAAGGAGGGAATAATAACCCGTTCGCGAACGTTGCCCAGCCACGCATCCGAAAAAACAAAGACGGGGACGTGCCATTTTTCGGCATCATTAAAGGCATCAAAGGTAAAATCGAAAAGCTCTTGGCATGAAGAAGGCGCATAAGCAATAACTTTGTATTCGCCATTTCCCCCATATTGAGCCTGAATTATATCAGATTGGTGTGGTAAAGAAACAATCCCAGAGCCTGGTCCTGTGCGCTGGACATCGCAAACAACGATAGGCACCTCTACACAGGCAGCCCACGACAGCGATTCTTGCATTAAACTGAAGCCAGGTCCTGAGGTACTTGTCATCGCTTTTACCCCTGCAAATGACGCCCCAATGACCGCTGAGATGCTGCCAATTTCATCTTCCATTTGAATAAAACGCCCTCCTAACTGGGGCAACCGAACGCTCATTTTTTCTGGAACATCATTTTGAGGCGTAATAGGGTACCCCGCAAAGAAGCGACATCCCGCGGCTAATGCCCCTTCTACCATCGCAAAATTCCCGATTAAAACCGTCTTTCCCGGTTTCATATCGTAATTGTAAATATCTATATTATTCATAATTTACGCCTCCTCTGTCGAAACCACATAAATTGAAAAATCTGGACACACATATTGACACATTTTGCAAAAAGTGCATTTCTTCTCCCCCGATATAGTTGGAGGATATTGCACATTTCGATTTAGAGTCTCTGATTTCTCTAACACCTTTTTGGGACAGATATTTATGCAAAGGTCGCAGCCTTTGCATCTCTCAAACTGGAGACACAACATCTGACCTTGTTCCTGATATAAAATAGGCATTTCTATCACCTGTTCTAAAAAATGGGCATATTTATCATCTGTCCTCTGAAACCACAAAATACTATTTTATTTTTTCCCCATAAAATAAATATAATATCTAATTAAAAATAGAGATTTTACTATATTGTTCTATTTCAAATCAAATTCACTTTTGAATAACCTCTTTTATGAGAAATGCTTCGATAACTTTGGGGAATTTGATTCCTTAGGAATAATCATTTCAAAAAAGGTTGATTTCGGTAATTTAATAAATACAATTTCAAATGTTGTAGTAAATTATCAGAATTATAGGTAGTGAATTTACCGGAATTAAAGATTGGTGATTCTATGGAAGGTAAGGATTTGATGATGGGCAATCACGCTTTTGTCGAAGGCGCTATTGCCGCTGGCTGTCGCTTCTTTGCGGGGTATCCGATTACTCCCCAGAATGAAGTCCCAGAACGGATGAGTTGGCGAATGCCCGAAATTGGTGGGGTATTCATGCAAATGGAAGATGAATTAGCCTCTATCGCTGCAGTGATTGGCGCCTCAGCGGCAGGTGCTAAAGCTTGCACCAGCACATCCGGACCTGGATTCTGCTTAATGCAGGAGTGTATAAGTTGGGCTGTTGGCATCGAATTACCTCTGGTTATCTCTGATGTGCAGCGGACTGGTCCTTCGTCAGGAATCGTAAGCTTGCCTCACCATTCTGATGTGATGCAGGCTCATTATGGTGGTAATGGTGATTACGTTTTGCCTACTTATGCTCCGAGTTCCTGTCAAGAATTATTTGATTTAGCCATTGATGCTTTTAATACTGCTGAAATTTACCGAACACCGGTAATCTTTCTGTCTGATGCGTGGCTTGGGCAACTCTATGAAGTAGTTAAGTTTCCTACTCCCGAAGAATTAGAGAAGCGGGTAATTCCGCGTCGTATAGCAGAGGGGAATCCGCAAACGTATATTCCTTTCACGCGAAAAGACAAGAAAACAGGAGAGTTTATAATTACTCCTACCTATCAACTTGGGACTGTCTATATGCCTTTCTGGGTTCCAAGTGTGTCCCATAATCCAATGGGCTTGCCGATCGAAGGGGACACGATGCAGCAGGATGAGATTCCTTCTTATGCCTTGGTCGAGGCGTTAAATGATAAAATCTTAAATAACGAGGAAAAAATTGTCCAAACGGAGGAATTGTACCTTGACGATGCAGATGTGGTGATAGTTTGCTACGGAATGCCGGGACGATCAGCGAAAGGCGCAGTCAGAGAATTACGGAAAGAAGGGATCAAGGTTGGACTCTTACGATTTAAAACAGTCTGGCCGTTTCCCACGAAGAAAATGACGGAAGTCGCCCAGACAGTGAAAAAAATTGTTGTCCCAGAGATGAATTGGGGGCAACTCTTCGTAGAAATTGACCGCTATGCTGCAAAGGAAGGCGCAAAGGCTTGGTTATTAAGACAAATTTCCAAATTACACGAACCATCTGAAATTGTTGCAAAAGTGAAGGAGGTGTTAGCCCAATGACCTATGTCAGACCACCCGAAGAAAGGCCACCCCATCCGATGGGCAAGCTTACTATGTCAGCGAAAATGATAGGTCAACCCATACATATCTTCTGCCGTGGTTGTGGCTACGGAAGCATTGCCCAAAATTTTTGCCGTCTCTTTGCCGAAGAGAACTTGGATGCGACTAAGTATCCATTCTTTGTGGGTGTCGGCTGTAACTCTGCTCTGCCGACCATTTTACCTGGGTATTCCTTCATGACTCTTCACGGACGGACCGTTTGCACTGCAACTGGGGCAAAGCTGGTCCGCCCCGAATTAAAGCCGATTTGCATCGCGGGCGATGGCGATTTGTTGAGTATAGGGACTAATCATTTTGTCCAAGGCTGCCGGCGGAATATTGATATGCTAACAGTATTGCTAAATAATAGGGTCTATGGAATGACGGGTGGACAGTGCGCTCCCACCACGCCTACAGGTGCCAAGACTTCCACCACTAAATGGGGCTATCTAGAAACACCCTTCAATGCTGTTGAGCTCGCTCGGGTCGCAGGCGCCACTTTTATTGCAAGATGGACCGTCGCCAATCCACGTCAGTATATCAATACCTGGAAGCGGGCGCTGAAACATAAAGGATTTTCCTTCGTAGAGATTATTTCCACCTGTCCCACGTATTTTGGGCGCTTTAACGACTTCCCTGAACCGGTTGATCTCTTCAGGTGGATCAAGAACAGTGCAGTGAGCGTGAAAAAAGCTGCGGATATGGATCCAGAGGAATTGAAGGAAAGAATAGTGGTTGGAGAACTTTATGAAGAACAAAAACCCGAATTAACAGAACTCTATTATGAATTAGTAGAAAAGGTACGGGGGAAGCGTGAATGACCCGGAATGAAGTCAGAATAATTGGCTATGGCGGGCAAGGAGTTATTACGCTTAGCAAGATGATCGCGTATGCTGCAGTATTAGATAATAAAGAGGCTGCCCAGACGGAAGCCTATGGACCAGCAAGTCGCGGGGGCTCCTGCTGGGCTGAGGTCGTGATGGATAATGAAAATGAAATTGAATATCCGCGTGCTATTCAACCGAATTTCTACATCATTCTTTCCCAGGCTGGGGCTGATCGCTACGGGAAATTCTGCAATGATCCAGCCGTAACATCTATTATCGATCCCTTGACGGTTGAAAAATGGAAAATCAAGAAAGGCACCACGTATAGGATTGAATCCCAACAAATCGCGAATGAAGAATATAAAAACCCGCTCATTGCTAATGTTATTTTATTCGGGGCATTTTTCGAAATCAGTGGGTTCATTTCGCATGAGGCGGCAATGCAGACGCTTAAAAAATTTGTTCCCGAAAAAATGTTTGAAATCAATGTCATAGCATTTGAACGGGGCATTGCATTAGCACAAGAACAAGCATCTAAAGCACAAGGAACCCAAGAACCCAAGTAATTTCTTCTTTTTTTAAAGACATTTTAGTTAAAAAATTATACTCTTTTTGAATTTTTTTTCACTATTACAGTAAAGCCATCTCCATAATTCATCTAAAAGTAAGTAAATCTCTCTATTTTAACTAAGTTCCGAATAAACTAATTTTAAGCTGCGATAAAATATATTAACCTGAATATTATGCTCCTCGAGAATGATCATTTACTTTGGAATATACTGATTTCCCCCTTATGGTTTCTATTTTTTAAAAAAAAGAAGAATTTACTAAATTTAATAATTATTTTAAAAATTTACTATTTTTAGTAATATTTATTAATATAGAATTATTAGGTCATTTGTGTTGGAATTAATTTTTGGCACAAGGACTAAGATAAAAATACTCCAAATACTTGCTGCTATAGAAACTCCATTGACAAGGAATGAAGTTGTTCGTCTTTCTCATTCAGGCATTAGAAGTATCTATGAGCAGATAGAAGAGCTTATTGCTATAGGTATTCTGAAAGAGATTAAAAATGGGCATAGCAAGGTGACTCTAGACCCCGAATTCCCTTTTTATGACATTTTCCGTGATCTACTTTTATTAAGTAGGGATTATTTTAGTACACCAAATGATGTTCTTAAATCGATAGACAAAATATGCGGCGATAACTATTACCTCGGTGGCTTTACCGCCGCGCGCCAAAAAATTATCCCCATCGATTACGACCCTCCAATATATATGGTTAATATATTGAAGAACCAATTTCAGAAGCTTTATCCTCGAATCAAAGTACTTGGCAAAATTCCAAATATTAAGGTAAATACTAACATGGATGAATTAAAAGAGATAACTATTTTTATCAATACATGTGAAACCATACCTCCTGATGTTAAAAGAGTTGATTTTCTCAATGTAGAGGTATGGATTGCATCTGTAGAATGGGGTATCATTGAATGCCTAATCAGAAAGACTCCTTTCACATTCTATGGCACCTACTTAGTGCTACTGCAGAACAGGTTGGACGATGTTTTAGACCTTATCTATTTCAAGAAACTCGCTGAAGAAGAAAACTGCCTTCCGCTCATTTTAGCCATAATGTCTGAGTTTAATAACATTTTAAGCAAAGAAATATTTGAAATAACAGAAAAAGAGAAAAATATAGCACATAGGGCCAAAAGCGCAGTAAATGAAAAAGAAATTAAACATGCAATTAATACGGTGATGGGATGAGGACTGTTTTTAGCGCTGAAGAAAAAACAAAACTTTTATCTATAATCGCGGTCTGGAGACGGGATCAACTCACACAAGACGTATTCAGAAAGCTTAACTTGAAATATGGCATTCCAGCATATCTAATAGAGAATTTATTTTGGCAACTGGAGATACTAGGTAGGCTATTACCCCTTAGTGAATATCTCATATTTAAAGGTGGAAGCTGCGTCCAGAGCTATATTGATCCACTCTTACAAAGGGCATCCAATGATTTAGACTTCAATACAACCATTGAAAATCCGAATGCTTTGATGCAGAAGATTGAAGAACTCAATAACCTACTAATAACTCAAGGTCGCGCTATTAAGATTCAAGGCGTTCAGTACGGCGTTTTTGAATTTGAATTTAACGATACAGTATCAGGAACCTTAAATTACAGACATAGGATGCCATCCAGATTTGGTGAATATGAGCTTGTGGCAAAAAAAGAAGTACAGGCAAAGGCAATAAAAGTACAGATTAATTATAAACATTCTTGGCTTCCAGCGATAAAAAAGGTTATGAAATCTGTGGAATTTTTTATTACAGAAGTTGAACCAGTAAAACGAATAATTTTTCCTCATGCAAGTATTGAAGATCTGATTGTTGACAAGATTCTGGCAACAAACGAACATACAGGCAGAGAAAGATTCAAAGATATTTATGATCTCATTGTGCTATTTGGTCTTAATTATGAAAAAACTCTGATCAATAATAAATTATTATTAATAGCCAAAAAAACAGAGAGACAGTCTGGCGATTTGATTAAATCTAGTGCCAATACCGTTACCATTTTTGGAGAACGATCTGAGGAGGCCCGTGGGTTTGTTGGCATGGTGGGGCGAAAAGGGAAAGAACTCCTAAAAGATTGGGAAATGAATTGCGAAAAATTAGCTGAAAAAATTATGAACCTTATATTATAAAAAAAAATTTATAAGTTTCTTAGGTATTTAGCAATGGCTATCTAACCAATCCCCAAGGTTGCCAAGAACTGTTTTTCTATCGTCCTCTAATTCATTGTATACTTCGTGAAAAAGCCCTGGATAAATCTTTACAGTTTTGTCTTCTACGGTTAATAAATCGTTAAATTTCTCGGCTCCAAGCATCGCTTTATCCTCGGAGCCAGACTGAACAAGTATAGGAATTTTGATCTGCCCTAATAACTTCCGAGCCTTCGTAAGATTATTCGTAAATTCGATACCAAGTTTTAATGTGGGCCGTTTAAATACCAAAGGATCTTCCCTGTACGCCTTAACTACTTCTGGATCATGAGAAAGTTGCGGAGCTAAATCCATTGTTATGCGCATTTTCGGTGCCAATAAGCCGAAGAACTTAAGTAAGGCCTTCATAACTCCAGAAACAGCTCCCATTTGAATCGCCACCCCTGAAAGCACCAACCCCTGTATTTTTTCCGGATAGGTTACTGCGTAGAGCTCGGCGATCGTTGATCCCATTGAGTGTCCCAAGATGAAATGGGGTAAATCCGGTTCCTTTTCATTAATTAAATTGAAAAGAATCTTTTCATCTTCGATAAAATCTTGAAATCTTTTCACATAAAGTTGTATTCCTTCCGATTTTCCGTGACCTCGGTGATCGTTTGCATAAACTACGTATCCACGGAGAACTAATTCATTTACCACGTTTAAATATCGCCCACTATGTTCTCCAAAGCCATGCATTATCTGAACAACGGCTTTCGGGGTCTCTTCAGGGCGCCACACCTGATAATAGAGTTTGATGCCATCTGCTCCGTTAAAAGTATCTTCAAGATGTTCCATATTTCACCATCACCTTTATTCTGAAATTAAACATTAGTATTAATTATTTATTTTCAAGGGTCTTTTGAATCTACTTAGTTTTAAAAAATATCATAGGCTTCCTAATTCTTTGAAAATAAGAGTGCCATTGTTTGTTTGCGAGAGATCAAAAGTGAAACTTGAAAATTCATGAAGCAAATAGAGGGATTCCTTATCACAAAATACCTGAAAAATTCCACAATGCCCAATAGGTT
>Ga0315279_10006397_pt1 | contig 14872 bp, 8 predicted proteins | sample YL17G06_20_MG_FD_203694 | JGI IMG/M metagenome (GOLD analysis project Ga0315279, IMG submission 203694) | Sediment microbial communities from Yellowstone Lake, YNP, Wyoming, USA - YL17G06_20 | ecosystem: Environmental > Aquatic > Freshwater > Lake > Sediment | place: USA: Wyoming | collected... | reverse complement strand
AAGGGCAACCTGGGCATGAACGCGATCCTATCCATGTCCCTGGCCCTCGGCCGCATGATCGCTCATGTCCAGGGCAAGGATCTTTGGCAGCTGCTCCGGGCGGAGATGAAGGAGGCCGTGGCCAAGACGATCGAGGAACACGGCGGCAAAGCGGGTAAGGACCAGCCTTTGGATGAACTGATCCGGGGGCTCCAGAAAGTCGAAGAAAAGTTAAAGAAGGAAGGCAAACCACTCTATCAGGCCCTTCGCAAACATATGCCGATTTACTGATGATTACGGTGAAAGAGGGATTGATTACAGTGATTACGGCAAATACAACTGATTATTAACAATTAGAATACAATGCATTGACAGCATGCGCCCCGCGGAAAACGCGGGGCGTGCGATTATCAGAGGGTATTGACAACGGAAAAGTATATAATATAATTTATAATCATTTCAAGGAGGAGAAATATGCGCGGTTTTCTAATTGTTTTATTTTTTACACCAATTATCTGGCTGCAAGCCGAAAATATCACGTCGGATTCCGATGCCAACATATTCGTGGTCGGTCTCGCGGCGCAGAGGGCTCTGGAAATCACGGGATTCAAGCCCTGGGAAACGATCGGCGATTCCAGCCTGACCATCCAAACCGACATTCTTAACCTGAACCAAGAACAGATGATTAAATATACGGATGAAAAACCGCCGGCAACGGTACGCGGCCGGTTAACAATAATAATCCGGACCCAAGATTCCAAGCATTCGTCATTCACCCTGGAATTCGTCCTCGAAAAACAGTCGGATGCAGAGCAGTGGGTGAAGATAAACTCACGGGGTAATTTCGAGAAAGAGATGGTTGCCGCGATCCAAAATTTAATTGACCGGTATAGAAAATCACCCAGTTTGAATTGATCTTTTAATCGCAAGGGGAAGATCCTTATGGAGGAGAAAATGAAGATCCCGAAATATTATCTCGTTCTTCTGGCGTTGGGTTTGGTTTTAATGCCGAGCCTGGGTCAGGGATATATCCAGTGGAACATCCTGACGCCCATGCCCACCGGCCGCAGCCACTACGGCTGCGAGACTTACAACGGCCTAGCGTATTGTTTCGGCGGTTCGCTGGTCTGGAGCTACGACTCCATGACGGCCACCAACGAGGTGTACAATCCGGTCACCAATTCCTGGTCGACCGCGGCACCGATGATCAGCCCACGCAAAGCGTTCGCGGCAACGGCGATTAACAACGTATTCTACGCGGCCGGCGGCATTGACACCTCATATGTGGGTACCCCTTCAATCTTGATGGAATCTTACAACGTCACCACGAACACCTGGACTTCGCTGGCCAACATGCCGACCCCTCGCTACGGATGCTGTGCGGCTGCGGTCAATGGCCGAGTCTACGTGTTTGGCGGCGAAACCGGTCCGGCCGGTTATCCAAATACCGACGCCAATGAGGAATACAATCCCGGGACCAACACCTGGCAGGCCCGCGCGCCCATGCCCGAGTCGCTGCGCTACTCGGGCGCCGTGAATTTCAATAACCTGATCTACGTTTACGGCGGTTCGCGCAATTCGGGCGTTAAAAACGAGTATGTCTATGTCTACAATCCCGCGACCAACACGTGGTCGACAGCGGCTGGAACCATGCCCACGCCACGCTCCACCCTGATGCCCGATTCGCTGCGGAGTTTCATGATTACGGTCGGCGGCGCCTACGGCGCGTCGACCGAGACCAACGTCGCCGAATGCTATTATCCGGGAACCGGAGCGTGGGTCACCGAAACGCCGATGAATTACGCCCGTTTCGCGCCCGGATTCGTCCGCGTCGATTCTTTCGTCTACTGTTTCGGCGGCACATACGGCGCCGGGGAATACCCTTATAACTATTCCGAGGGCGGGCTCTATATCAACGTCGCCCTGCTCGTGGATCCGGACCAGAGCGATTCGATCCTGCCCGCCGCGACCCGGGCTTATACCCTGACCGTGACCAACCAGGGTGACCACAACGACGTCATCGACATCACGACCTCCGGGACCCTGCCCGGATGGACCGTGGCGCTTTACCAGTCGAACAACGTCGATACCCTTACCGACACGGACGCCGACGGCATCAAAGACGTGGGTTCGGTGCCCCGGCTCGGCGGCACGCGGAATTTCGTCGTCCGCGTCACTGCTCCGGGAGCCGCGCCCGCGGGTCAGACCGATATCACGACGGTCCGGGGTAATTCCTCGATCGACATCCAGAAATTCGATAACGCGGTCTTGACGACCCGGGTTCGGGGCGTGACCGACATCATCGTCATCCCCGACACTACGGGCGCGACCCTGCCCGCAGTGGCGGTCAACTACCTCCTCCGGGCGGTGAACAACGGGAATCTGGCCGATACGGTAAACCTATCAACCTTCCATACCAGCACTGGCTGGACCGCGCAACTTTTCGATTCCGCGGGCGCGACGCCGATCACCCGGATCGCGGTCACCGCTTTCGGCGGGATCAGCCGTTTTACATTACGGATCACGCCGGACGACACGGTCGTCGCCGGTTTCCGGGACACGACCTATGTCCGGGGCGTCTCCACCTACAACCCGGCCCGGTCAGACACGGCCCGGGTGATCACCTTGATCAACGGTTTCGCCGGAGTGGTCCTGGACCCGGACACGCTAGGGTACACCGCGCCCGCGACGCCGATAACGTACACCCTGCGGGTGACGAACAACGGCAACGTGCCGGACACTTTCAACCTGACGTCATCGGGCACGAAGCCGGGTTGGACAGCGCAATTACTGGACACGCTCAATAATCCCGTTACGTACATCACGGTGCCGCCCTACGGCGGCATGCGCCGGATGCGGGTGCGGATCGACCCGCCGGACACGATCAATGCCGGTCTGAGGGACACGACTTTGGTGCGCGGCACGTCCCGGTTCAATGCCGGTGTTTTCGACAACGCCCGGGTGATCACGGAGATCACGGGTTTTGCGGCCTTGCTCGTCGAGCCGGACACTGTAGGCAGCACCCTGCCCGGAGTGTTGGTGAACTACAATTTACGCGCGATCAATAACGGCAACGTGCTGGACACGGTCAACCTTTCATCATTTCACACGTCGGTCGGCTGGACCGCACAGATATTGGACTCGGCCGGCAGCGCGCCGGTCACGCGGCTGGCGATCAACCCTTATGGCGGGGTCCGCCGGTTCGTCCTGCGGATCACGCCGGACGACACGGTCGTCGCCGGTTTCCGGGACACGACCTATGTCCGGGGCGTCTCCACCTACAACCCGGCCCGGTCAGACACGGCTCGGGTGATCACCTTGATCAACGGTTTCGCCGGAGTGGTCCTGGACCCGGATACGCTCGGGTTCACCTCTCCCGCGACGCCGATAACGTATACCCTGCGGGTGACGAACAACGGCAACCTGCCGGACACGTTCAACCTGACGTCGTCGGGCACGAAGCCGGGCTGGACTGCGCAATTACTGGACACGCTCAATAATCCCGTTACGTACATCACGGTGCCGCCCTACGGCGGCATGCGCCGGATGCGGGTGCGGATCGACCCGCCGGACACGATCAATGCTGGTCTGAGGGACACGACTTTGGTACGCGGCACGTCCCGGTTCAATGCCGGTGTTTTCGACAACGCGCAGTTGATCACGGTGATCAGCGGTTTCGCCAGCTTCCTGGTCGAACCCGATACGATCGGCGGGACGTCGCCGGGCGTGCCCGTGATTTATCCGATGCGGGTGATCAATAACGGAAACTTGACGGACACGATCAACTTTTCTACCGCGCATACTCTGCCCTTATGGACGGCGGAACTTTTGGATTCCACGGGTACGGTGCCCATCACACGGCTTGGCGTCGGAGCCTGGGGCGGCGTCCGCCGGTTCGCGCTGCGGATCCACCCGCCGGACACGGTGATTTCCGGTACCCAGGACACGACCTTTGTCCGGGGCATATCGACCTACAACGCCACGGTGCGGGACAGCGCCCGGGTGATCACGGCAATCGGCAGTTACGCGAGTATTCTCATCGTTCCAGATACAACCGGCTATACCAATCCCGGAGTGGTCATCAATTATCCGCTTCGGGCGGTCAATGACGGCAACGTTCCGGACACGGTCAACCTGTCTTCATTCCACACGTCGGTCGGCTGGACCGCACAGATCATGGATTCGACCGGCAGCGCGCCGGTTACGCGGTTGGCGATAACGCCCTATGGCGGCGTGCGCCGGTTCTTGCTCCGGATCACACCGGACGACACGGTTGTCGCCGGGTTCCGGGATACCACTTACGTTCGGGGCATATCGACCTACAACGCCGCGGTGCGGGACAGCGCGCAAGTGATCACGGTGATCAACGGTTTCGCCGGCGTGGTCCTGGACCCGGATACGCTGGGGTTCACCGGGCCGGGCACGCCCATCATGTACACCCTGCGGGTGACGAACAACGGCAATGTGCCGGACACCTTCAACCTGACGTCGTCAGGCACGAAGCCGGGCTGGAACGCGCAATTAATGGATACGCTCAATAATCCAATTACGTATATCACGGTTCCGCCCTACGGCGGCATGCGCCGGATGCGAGTGTGGATCGACCCGCCGGACACGGTGAACGCCGGCGCAAGGGATACCACCTTGGTGCGCGGCGCGTCGCGCTTCAATGCGGCGGTTTTCGACAACGCCCGGTTGATCACGGAGATCATGGGTTTTGCCAGCTTCCTGGTCGAGCCGGACACGCTCGGCGGCACGTCGCCGGGCATACCCGTAGATTATGGAATGCGGGTGATCAATAACGGCAACGTGTTGGACACGGTAAACCTTTCCTCATTCCACACGTCGGTCGGCTGGACCCCACAGATCATGGATTCGACCGGCAGTGCGCCGATCACGCGGCTGGCCATCGGCCCCTGGGGCGGCATCCGTCATTTCGTCCTGCGGATCGACCCACCGGATACGGTCGTCTCCGGGACCCTGGACACGACTTTTGTCCGGGGCGTTTCGACCTTCAACGGAACGGTCCGGGACAGCGCCCGGGTGATCACGGCGATCGGCAGTTTCGCGAGTATCTTCGTCGAGCCGGACACGGTCGGCTATACCGACCCCGGAGTGGTTGTCAATTACATGATGCGGGCCATTAATAACGGCAACGTTCCGGATACGGTGAACCTTTCTTCTTTCCACACGTCGGTCGGCTGGACCGCGCAGATATTGGACTCGACCGGCAGCGCGCCGATCACGAGGCTGGCGGTCGCTCCCTACGGCGCGTTGCGAAGGTTTATGCTTCGGATCACACCCGAGGACACGGTCGTCGCCGGTTTCCGGGATACAACCTATCTTCGGGGTGTTTCAACCTATAACCCGACGGTGCGCGACAGCGCGCAAGTTATTACCGTGATCAACGGTTTCGCAGGCATCGTAGTCGAGCCAGATACCGGTGCGACAACCCTGCCGGGCGTGCCGGTCACTTACTCTTTACGGGTTCACAACAACGGGAATGTCACCGACACGGTCGACTTGGCCAGCGCCGGGACCAAACCCGGGTGGATCGCGCAGATCACGGATACCCTGAATAATCCGATCTCCTGGCTGATCGTACCGCCCTATGGCGGACTGAGTCAGATCCGTCTGCGCGTTACTCCGCCGGATACGGTGGACGCGGGCGTTACCGACACCACAACCCTGACCGGTACATCGTCCTTCAATCCGTCGGTTTCCGACGACGCGCGGGTCATCACCCAGATCCTGGCCGTGGCCAACCTGTCGATCGTTCCCGATACGACCGCGGCGATCGATCCCGGAGACACGATCCGCTACGCCCTGCGCGTCACAAACAACGGCAACGCGGCGGAGCGGGCGGCCATAAGCCTGGCCAGCGTCCATCCCTTAGGTTGGACCAGCCAGCTTTTTGACACGCTGGGCAATCCCATCGATACGGTCTTCCTCGCCCCCTGGGGTGAAATGAAACATGTCATCCTCCGCATCATCGCGTCGGTTTCGGCCAGCTCCACGGAACGCGATTCCAGCATCGTGACCGTGCGCAGTTCAGTCAACCCCGCGTTCATGGACCAGGTGACGGTCATTACCCGGATCGGTATGACCGCAATAATCATCGTTGATCCTGACCAGCAGCAGATCGGCCTGCCCAGGGATATATTGCCCTACCGCCTGGCCGTGGACAATCTCGGATCAGCCACGGATATCATTGATCTTTCCTTATCCTCGACTCAGGGGTGGGCTCTGGCGTCGATCACCGACACTCTGGGCGTTCCGCTTCCGGACGCCAACAGTAACGGCCGGCAAGATCTTACCCTTGCTTCCGGCGCGCGCGGCTGGATCGTAGTCCGGATCCAGATCCCCGACGGTACCGCGACCGGGACCCAGGATATCACCACCGTACTCGGCGAGTCGAACAATATCGCGGGCGTCCATGACGACGCCCGGCTGACGACCCTGGTCCGGAGCGAGATCCTGTCGATGATCGTTGACCCGGACGCCGAGCAGACGATCCCGGCCCAGGACACTTTCCGCTACCCGCTTTACTTGGTCGTTAACGCCAACAGCTCGGATATCGTGGATTTGAGTGTCTCGCCACCGGTGGGCAGTTGGCGCGTCGAGATCCGGAATACCAGCGATCAAGCCGTAGATTCACTCCCGACTTTGCCTCATGATACGACCCGTTTTCAACTGGTCGTTATCGCGCCGGCGATAACCATTGTCGGTCCGATCGCTCAGATCTTCGACAGCTGCGTTTCCGTGATCACCGGTGTCTCGCGGCTCGACAGCACGAAATCCGATATCGCGACCGTCATCACCCACGTCGTGCCCGATCTCGACGTGCATAACTTCTCCTCGCCGTTCCGGGTTCGAAATGGTACTTCATTTATCATGAGCCTGCCAGAGCGGGGCGAAGTGACGATCACGGTTTACAACCGGCTGGGTGAAAAGGTCAAGACCGCAGTCGATAATCAAACCTTCCAACCGGGCATTCATATCGTTCCCTGGAACGGGTGGAACGACGCGGGAAAGCAGCTCGCGCCCGGCGTTTACCTTTACGTCTTCAAATTCAACGGCGCTACGATAAGAGACCGGATCATTAAGAAAAAGACCGCCATTTACGCGGATTAACCGGGAGCCGAACATGAAAAAAACCATAATCCTATCGATTATCACTGCGGCCGTCATATCGGCTCAGAACTACGGTACGTCGGTCATGCCTCTTTTACGCGTCGGGTTCGGAGCCCGGGCCGCGGCCCTCGGTGAAAGCTTTACCGCCGCCCGTAACGACGGAGCATGTCTCTGGTGGAACCCCGGTTCCTTGGGTTTCACGAACCGTTCCGAAGTTTTCGCCACTTACCACCGCTGGTTCCAGGATTTCAACGACCAGTACGCGGGTTTCAATTACGCGACCCGAAAAGGGGTTTTCGGCCTGGGGTTTGTCTACTCCTGGGTCGGCGGCATCGACGAATGGGACGAGAACAACCTGCCGGTCGCAGACACGACGGGCAGCCAGAACACGTGGATCCTACAGCTCGGATACGGTAAAAAGATCAGCCCTAAGCTTTCCCTGGGCGCCGGTTTCAAATTCCTCAGCGACAAGATCGTCGACCAGTCGGGGAGCGGCTTCGCCTTTGATCTGGGAACGAACATCAACCCGGTGCCGAAAGTCAATCTCGGCCTGGTTCTCAGAAATGTCGGTCCCACCATGAAATACGATGCGACCGGGTACCCATTACCCACGGAGATCCGGATGGGCGCCGTGTTCGGACCTTTTTACCAGAACAGTATTTTCCTCGACCTGTCCGCGGTTGCCGGATCCGGTTTCCTGGCGCATTTCGGCGACGAATACTGGATCAAGGAGATCCTTGCCCTGCGGATCGGATTCAAAGCCGACCATCAAGTGAACAAACTGACCTTCGGCGCCGGCGCCAAGATCAACGGGTTCCACATCGACTATACGTTCGCCGGTTATAATATCCTCGGCGCCACGCACCGGATCTGGCTGTCCAAGGAATGGGGAGAGCTGATCCCGCTGGGCAACCTGACCCTGTCTGTGATCGACGACAAGACACAGAAACCGATCCCGGCGTCGATCGTGCTTGACAAACCGATCGGCAGAACCGTTCAGACCGACAGCCTGACCGGCGTCTACAGACTGCGCGACGTTCCGGTCGGCGAGGTCAAGATCAAGGTCAATAAGAATAAATATTATTCCAAGGAAGACGCGGTGTTGGTCGAGGCCGACCTGACCAAGACCCGGACCATCAAACTGACCCGCATACCGCCGGGCACGATCAGCGGTAAGATCCTGAACGTGAAAACGCTCAAGCCGGTCGCGGCGAAGATCATCTACAAGGGAGTGTTCAGCGGTGAAACTTACGCGGATACATTGACCGGCGGGATGTACACCATCCCGCGGTTGGAAGCCGGCCGGTATTACCTGAAGGTCGAACCCTCCTTGACCGGATTCATCGGCCAGGAGGATACTTTGATGGTCGAACCTGGGGCGCTGCTCGTCAAGAATTTCGAATTGATCAAGAAGGGCGAAGTGATCGTGCTCAAGGGTATTTATTTCGAGACCGGCAAGGCGACCCTGCTGGAGGAATCGTTCCCGACCCTCGACCACGCGGGTAAGATCCTGGTCGACAATCCGACGCTGATCGTGGAGATCGCCGGTCACACAGATAACGTCAAGATCAAAACCCCCGAGTTCCCGAACAACCAAAAACTGTCCCAAGCCCGCGCGAATTCGGTCCGCGATTATCTGATCAAGAAATTCACCATCAATCCCGACCGGCTGGCCGCCAAGGGTTACGGCGATATCCAACCCGTGGCGTCGAACAAGACGGCCGAAGGCAAGGCTCAAAACCGCCGGGTGGAGTTCAAGGTAATCGGGCAATAATCAGGAACCGCATGGAAGGGGGGAGGAACCGATGATCGGGATCGTGTTTTGCCTATTCTGCCAGTTGGACACACTCGAGGTAAAATTCGACAACCAGCTTCAGATCCTGCGTATGTTCCCGGAGCAATCCGAGACCGTTATCCAGGACTGGATCCGGACCGGAAGCGCCGGCTTACCGTATTTGATCCGGGCGTTCAGCGACCTGCAGACCGAAATGTTCGTCAAGGAAAAGATCGCGCTCGCCTTCGGCGGCATCCAAGACCCCGGGGTCCTTCCTTTGCTATATCCCGGACTGAAAAGCGGCAGTTCCGAATTCCGCGCGAACTGCTGCCGGGCAATCGGGGAACTCGCCGACCCATCAAGTTTCGATTTCATCATTCCTCTGCTCAAAGATCCCAACGACGCGGTTCGGGCCGAGGCAGTTTACGCGCTGGGCAAATTTCGGGATCCGAGGGCGATGCCCTACCTGATCGAGGCGCTCAAGGATTCGGTTTTCATGAACCGGGCCCGGGCGATCGTCGCATTCGGCGATATCGGGGATAAAACCATGATCCCTTATCTGGCGGCTTACCGGAGCGATCCCAATGCCGCGATTCGGATATCCCTGGCCAAGTCCCTGGGTTTGTTCCAGGACCAGGCGATCCTGCCCGTGCTCGGACCCATGCTTCAGGACGAAGACCCGATCGTGCGGCGCGAAGCATATAACGCCCTGACCCGGACGCCCGGCGATGAAAGCACGGAACTATTCCGGAACAGCCTTATCGACCCGGATCCCCAGGTGCGGGACGCGGCCTGCGCCGCCCTGATCAATTACCTGCCGGAGAACGCGGTCCCGCTGATCTATGAATTCCTCAAGGACGGTAATCCCGGCGTGCGCGAAACCGCGGTCCGGACCTTGGCGATCATCAAGCCCAAGGCCAGTCCGGGGTTCGAAGCGATCCTCACCGCCGACCGCCCTTTGGAAATGAAGCATTGGGCGTTAGTCAATTTGGTGGGAAATTACGGGATCGCGTCAGTCGTGGACCGCTTGATGCAGATCTTTCCCGATAAATTCCGCGACCGATTGGAGAAGATCGTCCATGGCGAATACGAGATGGGTATGGGCAAGGACGATCTGTACCTATCTTTGGGTAAACCGACACGCACCCGGTCGACCGGCGGCGAGGACGAGGAATGGGATTACGACGATCTCGGCAAGGTGTTCGTGTTCCATTCCGGGATCCTGACCGGGATCGAAAACCCGGAGTGACCGCCGGACGCCATTCGGTCCGCTAGAAATCAAAATATTTTCATTACTATTAACCGGATGTGATTATTATCTGTGCCGGAGCGATAAAATAATTTCCGAGAAAGGAGACGGATTAAACGATGAATTCATGTTTCGCGCTTCTTGTCCTGTTGATGAGTAACCACGCTGATTTTTCCGGATACGCGGAAACGAGGATCTTCCTTACCGGAACGAATTCGATCAATTTTTTCGGATACAGCCGCGGTTGGCTGGAATTAAAATCGGACGCGGATTATTACGGTGGGCAGGCCGCTTTCGACTATACCGCAGCCTATGACACCGCGCATTTTACCGGGGTCGGATCCGGTATCGACGTCGCCCGCCTCGCGGTCTGGCTGGGTCCGGAAAACCTCCGGATCACGGCCGGTAAACAGCGGATCCAATGGGGCGTGGCCCGCGTCTTCCGACCGCTGGATATTATCAATCCGACCAATTTCTTCGAACCCGGTTACGAGCGCCCCGGTTTTCCCGCGATCCTAGCCAGCTACGCGCCGGGCCGGCTGACCGACATCCGGTTCCTCTATCAACCCCGGTTTTATCCAGCCGGTAACCGCTACGCGGGCCGGGTTGGCACTAATATTCTTAAAAATGATCTGGGATTGAGCGCATTTTATCAACCGGGGGACAGGATATGGATCGCCGGCGCGGATCTGGCCGGCGAGCTGCTGGTCGGCTACTGGGGCGAGGCGACAGTGACCCACGAAGATTCGGTTTATTATATTAAAACGACACTCGGCGTAGACTACACGTTTCCCGGCATGGTTTACGCCCTGGCCGAATATTTCCATGACCAGAGCGGGGAGAGCGAACCGGACGAGTATGATTATCAGAAGTTGATCTCCGGAGACCGGAGCACGCTGGGTCAGAACTACCTTTACCTATCTCTCGCGCTCGCCCGCGGTCTGGTGCTAAGTCCGGGTCTGAACGCGGTTTGCAACCTGGACGATCGGTCCGGGATCGTCATCCCCCAAACATCCTATCAGCCCTGGGACAACGTGGAACTAAATTTCGGAGTCACTGTACCGTTCGGCTTCCGGTCCGGTGAATTCCGCAGGACCGCACCCTACGACCTGATGGTTTTTTTGTGGGGTAAAGTCTTTTTTTAAGGAGGAGCTCATTGATCGAGGTGGTTAATTTAAGCAAAGATTACAAAGTCGGTAAAATGCTCTTCCCGGCATTGCACGGGATAAACATGAAGATAATGGACCGCGAATTCACGGCCCTGGCCGGTCCTTCGGGTTCGGGCAAAACCACCCTGCTGAACATCATCGGCTGCCTGGATATACCGACCGAAGGCGAGGTGTTACTGAACGGCAAGGCCACGACCCGGTTGACATCCCGCGAAAAATCCGAACTGCGCAAGAACGAGATCGGTTTTATCTTTCAGACCTTTAATTTGATCCCGGTCCTCACCGCATACGAGAACGTCGAAATACCCCTGGTCTTGCTCAACCTGCCGCGTGAAGAAAAGGAAAAAAGAACCATTTCGATGCTGAAGGAGGTGGGTCTAAGCGATTATTTGAAGCGCCGGCCCAACGAAATGAGCGGCGGGCAACAGCAACGGGTGGCCATCGCCCGGTCCCTGGTAAAAGGCCCAAAACTGGTCCTGGCCGACGAGCCGACCGCGAACCTTGATTCGGCGACCGCACGCGAGATTCTAACCCTAATGAAGGACTTGAACGAAAAATTTCAAACCACTTTTATCTTTTCGACCCACGACCGGCTGGTCATGGAATACGCCCGGCGTCTCGTCAATTTACGGGACGGCCGGATCGAAAGCGAACAGTCAAAATGAAGCTCATCATCATGGCCGGTCGCAACGTGTTCCGGCATACCCGGCGTTCGGTGATCACGGCCCTGGCGATTTCGGTCGGCTTGGCGGGAATGATCGCCATGGATACGCTGATGAACGGCGCCGACAAGCAGGGCGAGAGGAATATCGTCGATTTCGAGACCGGACAGCTGGAAATTTTCGCAAAGGGTTATTACCGCGAGGAAGGGGCATTCCCCCTCGACACGGTCATCAAGCAACCGGATGCGCTGACCGCCGCGGTGCGCTCGATACCCGGCGTGAAAACCGCGACCGGACGCCTTAAATTCCCGGCCCGTTTGAATAATGGCGTGGACGAACTGCCGGTCATGTGCATCGGCATCGACCTCGTGAATGAGGGCTCGGTTTTTGCCACGCCCCGCGCCGTCATTTCCGGTAAATACCTCACCGCCGGGGATGATATCCTGATCGGCGCCGAACTGGCGCGTGACATGAAGGTTAAAGTCGACGACATCCTGACCGTGCTGGTCCGCGACCGGAACGGCACCTATAACGCGTTCGATTTCAACGTCTGCGGGTTGCTCAGTACCGGTCACCCCTTGCTCGATCGGAACGCGGTGTTGATGGATCTAGAGACCGCTCGCAGTCTGATGGCAATGCCCGGCCAGATCACGGAATTGTGCGTTACGACCGCCGATGATCCGAAACAGATCGCCGCGATAAAGGCGGAGATCTTACACCGGATCGGCCCGGCCTACGAGGTGTACGCCTGGGACGAGTTGAACGCCGCGATCTTTCGGATCATGGGCATGAAACGGTTTTTCGGTTTTCTCGTCGGTTTAATAGTGCTGATCATCGCGGCGGTCGGGATCGTAAACACCATGCTCATGGCCGTGATGGAACGCGTGCCCGAGATTGGCATGCTCAAAGCCCTGGGTTTCTCCAGCCGCGCGATCATAACGATGTTTCTCTATGAGGGTGGCCTGATCGGCGCGATCGGCAGCTTTGTCGGAACTTTTTTCGGTCTGATGATCTCGATCTACCTGTCGACGGTGGGGTTGGATTTTTCCCGTAAATTGGGAAGCGCGGATTTCAATATCCCGATGAAAATGGTATTTTGGGGTGAGATCAATCCCTCGACTGTGCTTTTGGTCTTCGCGTTCGGCGTCGTGGTGTCGGTGTTGGTCACTCTGCTTCCGGTCCGCCGCGCGGCCAAGCTCGAACCGGCGGACGCCTTGCGGCACGTATGAAAGAGATCCTAAAGTTGGCTTACCGCAATTTCTTCCGCAACACCCGGCGGTCGTTAATATCCGGGATCAGCGTCGCGATCGCGATCGCGGTCATTATCTTCGCCTACAGCTATCTGAAGGGTGTGACTTACAGCATCATCGACAACGTGGTCCGCTTGGTCAGCGGCCATGTCCGGATCACCACCCGCGAATACGAGCGCCGGGAACGGATGCTGCCCCTGTCGGAAGCCGTGGAACTCACGCCCGAACTATTTCATGCGCTGGACCGCGAAGGCGTGGTCGCGGCCACGTCCCGGATCAAGTTCGGGGTCATGCTCGGCGAAGGTGATATGACGATCCCGGCGCTTGGATACGGCGTGGAACCGGAAAAAGAAACCGCGATCCTGAAATTTGATAAACGGATCGTCCAGGGTGAATATATCGCGAAAGACGACCAGGCGGTGATCTTGGGCCGGGAACTGGCCCGCCGTTTGGGGAAAAAAGTCGGCGATACGCTGACCATCATTACCCGCACCGCTTACGACTCGCCAACCGGCATGAATCTCTTGGTCAAGGGAATTTACGCCACCGGTCTGGGCGGGATCGACCGTTCGGTTTTTTACCTGCCCCTGAAAAAAGCCCAGGAGCTTCTTGACCTGGACGGTAAGGCGACGGAGATCGTCGTCATCCTCCGGGACCGAGACCGGGCGCCGACCTTGGCCGCAGCGGTCCGTCATCAATTTCCCAACCTATCGGTCACTCCTTATCAGGATAATCCGCTCCTTCGGACGCTGACCTCCGCCGAATCCATTTTTATGATTTTCTACTTCATTATTCTCTTGGTCGCCTGTTCCACGATCGCGAATACGATGCTGATGGTCGTATTCGAACGCCAGCGGGAGATCGGCATGTTCAAGGCCCTGGGTATGGGCAGCGGATCGGTTATCGCCATGCTGATCATCGAGTCGGGCTTGATCGGACTAACGGGAAGCGTGGTCGGATGCTTGATCGGCGCTTTATTCAGCTATTGGCTTAAATTTCGAGGGATCGATTTGACCCTCTTTTCATCCACCGCATCCGCCGACATGCCTTTCGGCCCGATAGTTTATTTTGCCCCGACCCCAGCCATAATCCTGACCGCGTTCCTGCTCGGGCTTTTAGCGAGTGCGGTGGTGGCTTATTTGCCGGTCCGGAGGGTGACAAAACTGGATCCGGCCAGAACCCTGCGCACGATTTAAAGGAGCGACAATGAAATCCATCGTCATGACCGTGATTTTATTATGCGGCGGATTTTCCGCGGTGACCGATCCCCTGGCGATAATCGACCGGGTCGATAAAAACACGGTTACGGTTACGGCCCGGTACACCGCGAAACTGTTGATCAGCGTGGCGGGCGTAGTCCGGGAAAAGGAATTCATGGGTTACGTCATGGGTAAAGACCACAGTTATATAGAATTCACGGCGCCGGCGCGGGACAAGGGCACCCGGTTCTTAAAACTCGAAGACGGTATGTGGATCTACCTGCCCGCGGTCGAGAAAGCGACCAAGATCGCGGGTCACATGCTCCGCCAGACCATGATGGGCAGCGATTTTTCCTACGACGACATGATGGAAAATAAGAAACTCAAGGAATTGTACGACATCCAATTGACCGGTTCGGATACCGCCTTTGGTAAGGAATGCTATGTCCTGGACCT
>Ga0315279_10006396_pt1 | contig 14872 bp, 17 predicted proteins | sample YL17G06_20_MG_FD_203694 | JGI IMG/M metagenome (GOLD analysis project Ga0315279, IMG submission 203694) | Sediment microbial communities from Yellowstone Lake, YNP, Wyoming, USA - YL17G06_20 | ecosystem: Environmental > Aquatic > Freshwater > Lake > Sediment | place: USA: Wyoming | collected... | reverse complement strand
GGGGGGCTGGAGGAAACGTGAGATAGGAAGGGATTAGGAACCCGTGGTGCAAATCGAAAGAGCACATGTCGGTAACTCTCCTTCTAAGTCTGCGCGCGCCTCACTTCTATCCCGGCGAATGCGGTCGGTTAAAGTTATGGGTAATCGGCCTTCTTGGAAACGGGATTCTTTTCATGGGTTTGGAACCCCAAAGCTGAGCAATGAAAGGTTTCCGCCCTGCCTTCGCCGAAGCGGCTACGCGCAGGCAGGTCTAAAGCTTCGTCACCCGACCGCCTGTTCCGTGGTGAAGCGGAAGTAGTTTCTTGTCGATTGCGACTCAGTCTCTGAGGGGGAGGGTCGGTACCTTATCATGGATTATCTCGTCAATGCCAAGAACTTAGGAAAGAGGTATAAGCTATTTGACCGTCCCATTGACCAGGTGAAGGAATTTCTTACACTCAAGAAGAAAAAATACCACCAGGAATTCTGGGCCTTAAGAGATATCAGCTTTAATATGAAGACGGGTGAATCCCTTGGGGTCATTGGAGAAAATGGGGCGGGGAAGAGCACCCTTCTAAAAATCGTCACCGGCGTGACGAAACCAACCACGGGGAGTATCGAAACTCGTGGTAAGGTTGGGGCCCTTTTAGACTTAGGAACGGGTTTCCATCCCGAATACACGGGAAGGGAAAATATCTTTCTTTCTGGATCTGTGATGGGACTCTCGGAGAGTGAGATTAGAGATATCCTTCCAGAGATCATTGAATTTTCAGATTTGGGTGATTTTATTGATAGACCAGTGAGAACCTATTCGACCGGGATGTATGTGAGGCTCGGTTTTTCGATAGCCACCTCTATCAATCCCGATTTATTGGTGACGGATGAAGTCTTGGCAGTTGGAGATGAAAATTTTCAAAAGAAATGTATCAAGCGGATGGAGAAATTCCTCATCGAGGGTAAAACCATTCTTTTCTGTTCCCATGGGATGTTTCACATTAAGAAGATCTGTCAGAGGGCCGTTTGGTTGGATCATGGTCACCTGAGATCGATCGGTGACGCCTCGGATGTCGTCAATGAGTATTTGGATTTTATGAGAGAGAAAGAGGTGGAAGAAAATAAGAGGGACAGCAGAATTCAAAAGCTTCGATCCTCCTTCTATAACATTGTCAAGGAAGTCAGAATTTTGAATGGAGAAAGCATTGAGAAGGAGGAGTTCCAAATGGGGGAGACGATTCGAATCGAAGTGATCATTGAGACACCCCCGGGAGAAGAGACACCGGCAGTAGCAATAGGGATTGTGAGGAATGATCAAACCCCGGTTTACGGAATTAGTTCTGATATGGATGGTGTGGAACCCCAAAAGATAGGGGATAACCTTTATTCTATCTGTTATGAATTACCAGAGGTGATGCTTCTTCCCGGGAGGTATATCATCCGGTCTCACTCCATGGATAAACCTGCATTAAGGCTCTTCGATACCCTCGAAAAGATAATTATCATCAAAGGGGATACCAGGGAGATGGGGATCTGTCGATTGAAGCATCATTGGGTCAAATAAAGGATGCCATCATGAGGGATTACCGTGAATTGATCGAACGCATCGGTGAAGGCACATCCATCGCCGATGGTGTGGAAATCATTCGAAGCGGAAGTAAATACTTGAATCGAGGAATTATTATTGGCGACCATTGTTACATCCATTCCGGTTCTCGTTTCATCTTGGGTACTTTGGACGATAATCCCCATACGGATTTAATCATTGGGAATTTTGTCCAGATCAACTGGGGATGTTATATCTCGGGAGAAGGGGGGCTCGAGATCGGCGATCGGGTTTTAATCGGCCCCAACGTTAGCATTTTAAGTGCCGGTCATGGCTATATTGACGATACGAAATTGATTCAGGAACAGGGACTCACTCACGGAAAGATTGTGATCGAAGAGGATGTCTGGATTGGAGGAGGATCCGTGATTTTGCAGGAGGTGAGATTGGGTAAGGGTTGCGTTATTGGAGGAGGATCGACCGTAGTGAACAATGTCCCCCCTTATGCGGTCGTAGCGGGAAATCCTGCCAAGGTCATTAAATGGAGGGGGAATAGAGTAAAGAGAGGATTTCATTTTATAAGATGGATGAAACCATTTCGAAGAGGATAAAGGATTGGAAATCATCAAAACCATCTTCTCAAATCGATATCTCCTGATCACCATGATCCGACGGGATATTCGATCTCGATACATTGGATCGACACTGGGATTTTTTTGGTCCATCCTCAATCCCATCCTGATGCTCCTGATATACACCTTTCTCTTTTCCATCGTATTCAAGATCAAGATCGGCGATTATGGAAAAGAAAAGGGCTTTGTGGAATTTCTGATCTGTGGTTTTCTTCCCTGGATGGCCTTCAGCGAAGCCTCCCTGAGATCGACGGGAATCATTATTGAGAATGCAAATCTCGTAAAGAAGGTGAGGTTTCCTTCCGAACTGTTTATCGTCTCTACAGTCCTGTCCAGCTTCCTGCTCCAATTGATCGGATTTGGTCTATTTATTTTGGGATTAATTTTGTTTAAAAGAATTGATTCATTTCTGTATCTTTTTCTTCTGCCCTTTGCTTTCCTACTGCAAATCCTTTGGATGATAGGAATTGGATTAATCCTTTCCTGCATTAATGTATTTATCAGGGATGTAGCGCAGATCGCAAACTCCCTTTTTCTGATCTGGCTCTATATCAGCCCTGTCGTATATCCTCTTTCTATGGTTCCAGAAAGATATAAGGTATTTTTAATCCTCAATCCTATGACACATCTTCTTGAAATCTACCGTTCGTTGATTTTAAGACAAGGACTTCCGGATTGGGCTGGGGTCATTTATGTTGTGGTGTTAACCATTTTTCTACTCTGGGGTGGACAGACCCTCTTTCTCAAGTTAAAACCGGTATTTGATGATTATCTATAAGAATCTCAAACCATCATTTAGATAAGGAGGTAAAAGCAGATGGGCAGATCTTGGATTTTTATATTTGGGGTTTTACTGGTCCTGACCGTTGTATGCTCTGAACGAGCCTTTGGTGCAGAGGATGAGATTTTGGCAAAAGTTGGCAATGAGGTGATCACCCGGATCGATTTTGAGGCAAGGCTTAAGAGTTTTCTTCCTACGCAAAGAGAGGAATTAAAAAATTTTGAGAAGAAAAAGCTATTACTGGACAATATGATTAGGGGACGTCTGCTGGTTGTCGAGGGGGAAAATAGAGGATTAAATGAAAAGCCAGACATCAAAGCCGGCTTGAGAATGGTCCGTGATGATTACATCACCCAGGAATTCGTGAGGGCATATATTGAAAATAAAGTGGAAGTTACGGAAGAGGAGGTACAAAACTATTACGATACAAATCCAGAGATAAAAGAACGGGAGTTCCTTAAGATTAGTCAGATTGTGGTGGAGAAGGAAGAGGCAGCCAAGGAGATTTTAGAGATGTTAAAGAAGGGAGAGCACTTTAAAAAATTGGCCCAAGAGAGGTCCATTGATCCGGCAAGTAAACCCATGGCTGGGGAGTTAGATTGGTTTGAAAAAGGGAAAGGAGAGAAGGCGATTGAAGAGGCTGTGGCAAATTTAGAAAAAGGAGGAATCAGCGGTATCGTTAAGGCTAAAAGCGGTTATTATATTCTCAAGCTTGATGAGAAAAGAGTGAGTCCCAAACCACCCTATCTAAAAATAAAGGATGATCTCGTCAGGAAGTTGGTCTATAAAAAATTAACTGAGGTTGTGAATAAAGAAATCGAAGATTTAAAGAAGAAAATAACTATTGAGACGTTCTATGAAAAATTAGGCTCTGAGAATAAGTAAGATAGCCTATCGATCGATATTAAAGAAATAGAGAGGTTTCCAAACGACATGAACTGCAGAAAAAATCGGATTATCTTTTTTATTGTCTTTGCGCTTTCAATCATCGCTTTTCAGGGGAGAGTCCTCGAATCATCCCCTCTCCAAAATGATTCACCTTTTAAAGGTCCTATTCTCGTTTTGCTTTATCATCCCTGGGAGGAGAGATTTGAGGCAACTTTTAGAGACCATTTAGATTGGTTGAAACAGAATGGTTATCAAACGATTCGTTCAGAAACCTTGATCGATTATTTGGAGGGTTATGAGGCCTCCCTTCCTCCAAGGCCTATCCTTTTAACATTCGATGATGGAACGATTGAGAACTACCATATTGTTTATCCCCTTCTCCAAGAGTTTGGCTATACCGGAACAGCCTTTGTCATCACGGGGCCTTTTTTTACGCACGATTCAAAAAAGTTTTGGTGGAAGCAGGTTGACCGAAGTGGAATCTTAGGGGTTGAGAGTCACACTCGGACGCACAGTTTGATTTGGGTTAGCCCACATATTATCGACTTTTACTCGGGTGAGGATTATGACTACTACTATCTGATCAAGGGGAATGATTGGAGATTGGGAGCCCCCATTTATGAATTTGGATATGAGTTAGTCAATCATCGATATCTCCCAGACCAAAGAATTACAAATCTCTGTGTGAAATACGTTGCCCGAAACGGGGGAGAGGACTTTTTTAAGAAGGAAGGCTGGCGGGATGAACTCTGGCAGTTGGTTGAGAATTTTCAAGATGATCATCAGGAGCGGGATTCTTACGAAAGTGAACGCCAGAAGGAAGCAAGGCTGAAAAAAGAAATCTATCAGTCAAAGAGGACCATCGAGCAATCGGTTGGTCATGGGAAAGAAGTCACTTTTTTTGCCTATCCCTGGGGAGCTTATGATGAGGATTTGATCCTTCAGCTGAAAAGGTATGGTTATCAGGGGGCCTTCACAACAGATTGGGGTGGGAATTTTCCTGGAGATGACCCTTTTAAGATAAAAAGGATCATCGTCACTACAGAGATGACGGTGGAAGACCTTGCAAATATCTTAGAGCTTGAATGGTAGGGGGAAAATCATCAAATAATAAAAAAGATCACCTCCAAATGATACGACTCAAACAAGGCAGGTATATGGTTCAAAGAAACATCAGGGGAAATATTACCTCACTTTAATATCTCTTCAAATTCATTATCACCCCTAAGATTATTAAAATCCTCATCCTCTCTTGCCTTTTCTTTGAAAATCTTGTCTAAGGCAGTTGCCTTTTTCAAATATTCGAGAGCTTTATCGTTCTCTTTTTTTTTAGCATGGATACAACTCGCGTTATAGTAAGAAAAAGCAAATTTTGGATCGACTTGAATGGCTCGCTGAAACAAATGGAGTGCCATATCGTTTTCCCCTTTCATAGAATAGGCTACACCCAGTAAGTTCAAAACAAATTTTATATGTTCGTCTTTATCGAAATTGGGCATCAATCTCAAAGCCATCTCTCCTTCTTCAATTGCTTTATCAATATTCCCCCTTTCCACATAGGCTTTCCCCAAATTATGATGCACCCTCATCTTATAGGGGGATTTCTTTACCACATCACTCCATAGGGTTAAATCGTCTTTGAAAATTTTATTCCTCTCGATCGTGATCACGGAGTAGAAACAAAGAGTAAGAATCGATATGCCCGCCACTACTCCTTGAGCTATTTTGTTAGAATAATGACGAGCCAATAATTGATAAAAATAATGAATGCCCATGGTGAGGATTAAGCTGTAGGAAAAAATGGGAAGATAGAGTCTGTATTCGACCATGATATCCCAAAGGGGGATCAGGCTTGAGGAGGGTGCCAGGATGATAAAGAAAAAGAAGATACAAAAGGATATCAATCTGTTCTTCCTTATTAGAATCGTGGCCGAAATGAGAAGAAGAAGGATAACGGAAGCAGAGATCCAGGTGGGATATTCAAATAATGATTTTGAGACCTGAAAACTATGATCGAAGTTTAACCAATGAGGTAGGGGTAGTAAAAGCAGTTTGAAATACTGGATCATCACATTGGTCTGTGTCAAAAGGTTTTCCCAGGGAGTCCACAGCCATTCCTCAGATCCTTTGATAAAAAGGCCCAGGATCCCTCCCTTCAGGAAGAATGAGATATAAATGGTAAGAAGTAGGAAAAGAGGGAAATAGATTAAGACTCTTTTTTGAATCTCTTTCTTCGTTTTACAGACAAAAAGGAAATCAAATAGAATGAGAGCAATGAGTATGGTGAATCCAGTTTCCTTCGAAAAGATTGCACATAAATAAGAGATCCCTGTTCCCAAGAAAAATAGGGTTTTTCGCCATCCTTTCTCTAAAGACCCTTTGAGGAATAGGAAGATAGATAAAAGATAGAATAGACTGGCTAATATTTCCAATCTTTGAATAATATTGGTGACCGAATTGACCTGAATGGGGTGGGAAATAAAAATGGCTGCCGTGAAAAGTGACAAAAAATCTATTTTCTTACTCCATCGATCGGGGGGGCCGCCCTTTTCCAATCCGAGAGTAAAAAGATTCCTTGCTATGAAATAGACCAAGATGCCGCAAAGAATATGGAGCATTAAATTGACCAGATGGTATCCATAGACATTGAGTTTATGGAAATGATAATTCACCGCAAACGAAAATATAGAAAGAATTCTAAACTTACTACCTACATAAGAACTCATTTCCTTTAGAAAAGAAGGGATATCTTTTAGATTCCGAATATGGGGATTTTCGGTAATACTGTCGATGTCATCGAAATGGAAGGAATTGTTTAAAGAGTTAAGATAAAGGCCGATAGATAAGAAGCCTATCAAAAGAATAGCGACGTATTGAGATTTTATATTTTCTCTCATAGGTTAGATTTTGGTATATCATTAGATTTTTCCAAATCGGCTACTCGTTTTTTCAGCAAAACTACTTCTTGTGTCAGGATTTTATTTTTTTCGGCCAAACGAGAAGTAATCACACTTAAGCCTAAAATGATCAGGATGAGAAAGAGAATCCCAAAGAAAAATAGTGCGTTGGAGGGGATAGAAAATCCCAAAAAATTGGATATCCCATGTAAGAGATCAACCCTAATGGATAACAGTAGAAAAAGAGTTCCAGTCACAATCCAAATCAACGAGTATCTCTCCCGCAAATATTTCCTTCGGATCAATTCCAGGATGACGAGGAGGAGGAGGATCGATCCAATCATGGCAAACAGATTTAACCTGACGCTCATCATTTTACTCTCCTGAAAAAGCCGATCGAAATGGATAAAGTTACTTTCACCATATAATATAAGGCACTGAGAATACCTATGGAAGATGTGCCTCCTTGCCGATCTCTCATCATGGTTGGAATTTCTTGGAAAAGCAATCCTCTTCTATTGGCTGAAATCAGTGCTTCGACCTCTGGATAATCCGATGGATATTCTTCAGAGAATAATTCTAACCCCTTTCTATCCATTGCTCGAAATCCGGAAGTGGGATCGGTGATCCTCTTTCCCGTAAAGATCCAAACGAGGGAGGTAAAAAATTTTATGCCTAATTTCCTCAGAAGGGTTGATTTGAACCCCCCATCCAGGAGATACCTTGAACCAATCACTAGATTGGATTGACCCATTAGGAGGGGTTTCATCAAGGGAGGAAGGCATTCTGGATAATGTTGTCCGTCTCCGTCGACTTGGATAGCAATATCATAGCCGTTTCTTAACGCATAAAGAAACCCGGTCTGCATGGTTGCCCCGATGCCCATATTATAGGGATGTTCTAAAATCAACACCCCTTCCTCCCTTGCAATGTTACCCGTTGAATCGGTGGAACCGTCGTTCACCACCAAGATATCAGCCTGGGGAAGGGATGCCCGAATACCCGATATGACCCCTCGGAGAGTCTTTTCTTCATTGAAAACCGGTATGATCACCAAAGTCTTCATGATTGATTATAGTGTCAGCAGCTTACAAAAATGGAATAATGGAATAGTGGAATAATGGAATGATATACATGACGACATAAATCTTATCCAGTTTGTCATTCCGGGCTTGACTAAGCCTGCCTTAGCCTGCCCCGTGCTTGACACGGGGTACTTGATACGGGGGAATCCAGGTTTAATGGTTCCCTGCTTTCGCAGGGACGGCGTCTGGATTCCCGCTGGAGTTTACCCCGTACTTGATACGGGGCAGGAATGAGTCGGTACGACTGTCGTTCCGACACGTCCTTTGTCGTGATTAATGTCACTGTGTATAAATAAAGAAATTTCTGTTCGCATTTAAGTCCAATATTCCAGTATTCCAACATTCCAATTATCCCTATTCCTTAAAAGCTATCTCTTTTGCCTTTATACCATATTTTCTGAATAGACTGAAGACTTCCCAATTGGATATCCTTTTCTTGCTTTGGACCTCCTTCCTTTTTCTTAAAACTTTAGGTAACCCTTTCAATCCACTCAAGTAGGCTTTCATTAAAATGAAAATAAGGAGAAAAGATGAAGACTCCTGCCCAAACCTTCCGGAGGCTCCTCTTCGTATTAGAGTGCCGATTCCTTGATAGAAATATCTCCACAATGTATAGAAAGGCCATAAATAGAGAATGGGAAGAGGAAAATTTTTCCATGCAACCCAGATTCGATTTCTTTCGACGAGAAAAGCCTTCATCGAAGAGTAGGCCCCAAATTTTTTAGAATGATGATGATAGACAACCGCCCCGGGTACATAGTAGGCTTTCCATCCGGCAAGCCTTGCCCTCCAACCCAAGTCTGTATCTTCGGCATAGGCGAAAAAATCCGTATCGAATAGGCCGATCTCTTCCAGCATCTCCTTTCGATAGAGAGAAGCACAGCCACTGCCGAAGAAGACCTCCTCACTCTGGTTGTACTTTCCCTGAGGTTCTAATCGACCCCTCCCGATGGAAAGACCGTCTGGGTAGACGGTCAATCCAGCGGCGTCGATCATATCCCGCCGATCATAGAGAAGGATCTTTGGAGTGGTCACCCCGATTTTTTGATCTCCCTCCATACACCTCCACAAAAACTCCACACATTTTTCATCTATCTCTGTATCGCTATTCAAAACAAAGATATAGCTTCCCTTGGCTTCTGTCATTCCCCGATTGTTTCCCCCTCCATAGCCTAAATTTTCATGGTTGATAATCACATTGAGATCGGAGTAGAGATTTTTGACGACCTCGACAGAACCATCCTCGGAAGCATTGTCCACAAGGATCATCTCCATATTTGGATAGGTCTGTTCCCTCACCGATCGGATACAAGAGGAGAGGTATTCTTTTCCGTTCCAATTCAGGATGACCACAGAGATCAAAGGAGAATTTTTCATCATCAGACTGTTTGGATAAACTTCACTTTTCTCTTTGTTCCGCATAATAAGTTAAAAAAGTGAAAACAAAATCATCAAAAACATGTGTTTTAAAAAATGCTTGCATCCCCATCCATATCCCTTTGGGGTATCTTAATACTAAGGAAATTGCATTTTTCATATAGTAAAAATTTTTAAGTAGGCTGAAGAAATTCGTTAAGACAAATTGTCTCTGAAATCGTGCTCTTATTTTAATTAAATGCTTGGGTGAAAAATTTATTGTCATCATTGGCTCTTTCTTCAATCCCCCTGAATCATAATTATTGGAAATTAGCCAATGGTTCTTCTCGGCCATTTCCATTAACTCAGTACCTGGAAAAGGGGTAAGAAAATAAGAACTGACAAAATTTGGTTTGATTCTTTTTGCTAATTGAAATGTTTTTTCAATATCTTCTTTATTCTCTCCGGGATTGCCAAACATAAAAGTGGCCATGGTCCTGATGCCGACTTTTTTTGCCATGCGGAATGCATTTTCGATCTTCTTTTCGTCTGAATGTTTTTTTAAGATCCGAAGAACTTTATCCGACCCACTTTCGACGCCGAAATCAAGCTGGACAAGCCCTGCCTTTTTCATCAAAACCATCATCTCCTCATCGACCGTTTCCACATGAGCCTGGCATCCCCACTTCAAATCAATGTTTTCCATCATCAATTGATTACAGAAATCTGTTATCCATTTCTTACTAATTGTAAAGGTATCATCAATAAACCAAATTGTATCCACTTTATATTTTCTTTTTAACCATTCGATCTCCTGAATCACATTTCCAATTGAGCGCCGTCTCACTTTTCTCCCAAAAATGATTTGGGAACCACACCAGATGCATTGATAAGGGCACCCTCTACTTGTCATGACCGATGTACAACTTTCACTCCAATATCCTCTTATGACTCCTGGCGGGAAAAGATATTTTTCAAACTCAATCAAGTGCCTTGCAGGAAAAGGGAGGGTATCCAGATTTTCAATCAGTTTCCTATCGTCCGTCCTCTTCAGTTCACCTGAGGCGTTTCTATAAAGAATTCCCTCAACCTTATCGAGTGAGGTGCCTTGTTGAATCGCATGGCACAGATGCTTCATAGTCTCCTCTCCCTCTCCGATAACAATACAATCTGCCTCAAAAAAATCGATCGAATGCTCGGGTAACGCAGTAGGGTGAACCCCTCCGATAACAAAATAAGTTCTTTTCAAATGTTTTCTTAGATTGATTAAAATCTTTTTGGCACGGGTAACATATGCAGTAATGATGCTGACTCCCACAATCTCCGGGCTAAACGAGATAATCTTATCAAGATCCCTTGTCTCCCGAGGGTGCATATCAAAAATTTTGACCTCAAATCCTTCTTTTTCTAATACGGCAGCAACATAAAGAAGACCTAATGGGGGTAGGGAACTTGAATAACTTTCTACACGGGGATTAATGAGTGCAATTTTCATGACGAACCTTCAGGAAGAATCTTATTCACCTCTCTAACGAAAAAAGTTCGCCTTTTACCCTCTGCATCCTTTTCATGGTAACTTTCTTCCGGCGATATAACAATAACCAGAAAATGTCCTGAGAGGTTTAAATTTGGACAAGAACGTTTCCCCAAGGGATGTCAGTTTATAAATGGCACGCCCCATTCCATAGATGGTCATTCCATGTTTGGAAATCCTAAACTCCCGAATGCCTAATCCTCGGAACATCTTCCTAAGCTCTTCTTCCCGGATTCGATAAAACCCTTTCTCAATTTTCCAGTTTCTATAAATGAAAGGCATCACATAATTCAGGGGACAACAGCCATTGTTTTCTGATCCAAAACCCATATAGCCGCCCCTTTTTAATACGCGCGTAGCTTCCGAGACACCTTTTTTAATATCGTTCAAATGATGGAGTATTCCAAACCCATAGATGATGTCAAAGATATTCTCTCTGAAGGGAAGCCACTCCATATCGGCCACGACACCCTGGCCTCCTGCTTCCCTCAAGGACCGGATGTTTTCAAATGAGATATCTATCCCAATGGACTGGCCAAAAATATTATTCTGTTCTCCCCTCCCACATCCGCAATTTAAACTCAACCCCACCTTTTGGATGGGTAATAAATCCTTTAATCGTTTGATGTGGGTTTGGATACTGATCTGAACAATTTCTTTTTTCTCTAAAGGACTTTTGCGTTCATACCATTTCTTTTGGATTAATTTTTGCTTTTCCACGATTTTATGAGTTCATTAGAGGTCCCAAGGGAATCTCTCATCCTTAAATCTTTTCAATAAACTCTCTGATGGTTCTTATGAGATTTGTCCTCCCAATATTATTAGTTGGAGCAAACGTCTTTTGACTCCTCAAGACCTCTGTAATTTTTTCTTCCAATTGACCTTCCTCGTAGATCACATAGATACTCTTATCCCCTCTCTCCTCTAACACCTTGGCGATCTCCAATTGATGGTCATTCATATGTTCGCCATACCTCCTCCTTCTCGGAAGGATGATGACGGGAACCCCATATTCTTTGCAAAGAATAATTGTTCCGATTCCTGCATGGGAAATCACCAATTGAGAGCTTCGAATATATTCAATGGCTTTGTTCATGGAGACAAATTCAAAATGTTTTGTATTTTTTGGAAGATATCTCGAATAACCCCTTTGGGTCACAATTTCGCTCGGAATAAGGGGAGCAATTTCATCCATTTTTTTTAGGAGGCGATCAAAATTTCGATAGTCATTTCCGACGGTGACGAAAATCATATCAATCCACCGACATATTTTGCCTTAGACCCGTACTGTTTAAGCAGGGGTTCCCATTGGACGAGAAACAAGTCAGTGATGGGATAGACCCATCTTCCTGTTAAAGAAGGGTGATAAACCTGAGCACTGCATTCTAAATAGATGAGTTCTGTGCGAAAGAGAAACTTTCCAATATAAAAACAAGGGATGGCTATTTCAGATCCAGTGGAGAAGAGAACCTTTGGTCTCTCTTTCAAAAAGATAAAAAGGATCTTCAAAATTCCGACGATTAAGCTCAGAGGGTTTTTCACAAAATTCGTCAAATAATATTTGTTTTTTTGATTCGACGTGGTCTTCCCTTTGTAAGTTAAAAAAAAGAGGGGATAGCCCTCAAAGGCCTCCAACAACTGGAGGACTTCTATCAAATGGCCACCCGGAGAGCAAATCAGCCCGATTTTCTTATCCTGTTTCATTCACTTTCTCGATAAGACTTAACCATTCGTCATTAAACTTTTTTACCGTAAATTGCTTTGCAAACTCATATCCCTTTTCACCCAACTCGGGATGGTCTAAAGCATAATAAACTTTCTCCTTCAAATTGGCATCCTCCTCGCAAATGATCTGCCTTCCCCCTTCCAATAATTCCCTCATTCCTCCAAGACCGGACCCAATGACCGGGGTTTTACAGAGCATTGCCTCATGGGCAGTTCGGTTCCAACCCTCTTTAAATTTTGACATGGTCATCACGAGAGAAGAGGATCTTAATAGAAGAAGATAATCCCGATAATCTAAATTCAAGTTTAAAGCAGGAAGATCCACTTCCCTTCGCCCACTGGTCACGAGGTGAACATCCAGATCCTTCAATCGATCATAGGCCTCGACAACCCCTTTGATGCGCTGGCAATTTCCGAGATAGAGGATGGGTTTCCCTTCTAACTGGAATTTTCTCTTAAACTCCCCAATCTCTTCTTCTTCGAAGTGGAATTGATCCATATCAAAACCATTATAGATCAGATAAACCTTAGGATATCCTCTCTCTTCAAAATGGCGTTGCCAGTATTTTGAAATGGTGATGATGGCATCGGCCTTCTTCAGATTATGATAAAAAATCTTCTCTAATCCTATCAGCGATGGCTTGAGATAAGTTGGTTGGAAGGAATGATCGATATGGAAAATCAGGGCAATATTTTTCCCTTTTGTCCTATCAAAAGGCATTGTAATGATGGCATCAAAGATTCTTACCCAGATCTCTTTTTTTCCGGTTATCCTGCAGAGGCGAGAGAGGATGATGGGATACAAGTATTTCTTGAATTGATCCAAACCCGCATTGATAATTTCGAGATCGTAATATTTTGACAGAATGGATTGGGCCATATTCGTATAAATCGTTTGACCATAGACTTTTTTGAGCACTTCCATCCATCCTATCTCCATTCTACCTTTGCCCCTTTAAAGACTTCTTCGATTTTTTCAATATTTTTCTGCCAGTTGAATCGATCGATCACCTTTTTTCTCCCCGTCTCTCCCATCTCCTTAACAAGATCAGGATGGTTCAGGAGAGAAATGATCGCTGAGACCAATTGGTCTACCTCTCCAAATTCGACCAGCAAACCATCTTTTCCTTCTTCAATGACTTCTGGAATGGCTCCCACTTTAGCCCCGATGACCGGTTTGGCACATCTCCATGCCTCCAAATAAACGATCCCAAAAGAGTCATATCTCGATGGCATCACAAAGAGATCACAGGCATCAAAGGCCTCTCTCTTTTCCTCTTCAGAGACATAACACAGATCGAGAAGATCATCTTCATGAAGCAGGCTTCTTTTCTTCTGCCATTCCCTTGTAGGCAATCCGATGCTAACGAGAATCACGTCTTTCACTTTCTGCCTTATTTTCTCCACTGCCTGCAAGAGATGAATGGCACCTTTATTATAATCTTTCGTCCCTGCAAAAAGGATGATTTTTTTCCCTTCCAAGCGATATTTTCTTCGGAACCTATCTCCATCAGGATTTTTCCATTCCTCTAAATTAATTCCCATTGGGATCAGATGGATTTTAGAAGGGTTTATCCCCATGCTCATCATCCCTTCTCTTTCATAGTTCGAACAGGCAATCACTGCAGAGGCATCTTGGAGAACCTTCCAGAGGAGAGGATTCTTATGGTTTGGATCTTCAAAGTGAATCAATGGTGTGCAAATAAAAGGTTTTTTCAAGGCTTCGCAGGTTTTCCAAACCAGCCATATGAGGGCAAAGGGAAAGGCGGTGACGTGGATGATCTCATATCCTTCCATTCGAAATTCTTTTTTCAGATTTGAAAGGTAGGGACCCACAGAAAGAAGGGAAACGATATTTCTAATTGAATGAGGCAGAAGAGGTCCAGCTATCTTCCTTAATATATACATGGTCGAGGTGACCGGCCATTGGGTTTTCAGCCGTTTGACTCTCACCCCGTTGATCATCTCTTCATTTTTGGAGGAGTATTCGCCAAATAATGGATCAACCCACCCTCTGCCCGTGATCGCATTGGAAGTTAAAACCACTACATCATGGCCTTTTTTTGAAAGGTGTTCCGAGACGTCTTGAATGTATTTTGAACAACCCGGAAGGATTCCTGGTAGATAAATAGGAACGATGTGGCATATGTTCATATCTTTCTATAGGGTCGTCTTTTCAAAATCTTGTCTTATTAGTACTACTACGTTAAATTGATTTAAGAATAATCATAAGGTCCGTATTCAGGGCTTGATATTGCTTTTTGAGGCGCCCCACAATTTCGGTAAAAGACGGAAGCAGTTGAAAATATTGGTTTTTCATTTTTAACATAACGTAGTAGTATTAGTCAGTCCATAATTGTATAGACACCGGAAACTAAATCCCTCCTCCCCTCCCTTTACAAAAGGGAGGAATTACCCCTCTTTGGCAAAGAGGGGCGAGGGGAGATTTTCTGAG